>Ga0209859_1000027_pt1 | contig 25363 bp, 30 predicted proteins | sample GWRWS3_50_60_FD_187241 | JGI IMG/M metagenome (GOLD analysis project Ga0209859, IMG submission 187241) | Riverbed sediment microbial communities from areas with vegetation nearby in Columbia River, Washington, USA - GW-RW S3_50_60 (SPAdes)... | ecosystem: Environmental > Aquatic > Freshwater >... | reverse complement strand
TAGATGTTCTCGTCGAGCGAACGCTAGGAAAACATCGAGACGCGCAGCCTAAACCGCGAAACGCACGTGGAGGATGTCGCCCTCGCGTACGAGGTAGTCCTTGCCCTCGACGCGCACCTTCCCCTGCTGCTTGGCCGCGTCCATCGAGCCGGCCGCCACCAGGTCGTCGTACGAGATCACCTCGGCACGGATGAAGCCCCGTTCGAGATCGGAGTGGATGACTCCGGCCGCCTCGGGGGCTTTCGCGCCGCTCCGCAACTCCCATGCACGCGTCTCGTCGTCCCCGGTCGTGAGGAACGTGATCAGGTCGATCGCCCGGTAGCCGGCCCGGATCACGGTCTCGAGACCGGGTTCGTGCACGCCGAACTCGTCCAGGAGCGCACGAGCCTCCGCCGCCTCCATCTCGGTCGTCTCTGCTTCGATCGACGCGTAGACGCCGACGGTTCCGTCGGGCAGCCCGTCCGGAACGTCCGTCCCCTCCTCGAGGTTCGCGACGACCACCCAGGGCTTCATCGTGAGCGCCGCGATCGGCTTGAGCTCGCGTCGGTACTCCTCCGACAACCCGGCATCCGAGAGCGGGGTCTCGGCGTCGAGGGCGGCGTTCGCCGCTGCGAGCGCCTCGACCTCGGAGGTGCGCTTGCCTTTCGCCCGCTTCTCGGCTTTCTCCAAGGCCGGCTCGATCACGGCCTGGTCCGCGAGGAGCAGATCCGCCCGGACCTCCGCGACCTCGGACGCAGGGTGGGCGTCGGGTCCGAAACACCGAACGACGATCGCGAGCGCGTCCGCCTCGCGCAGCTTCGCGATCCCCTGCGAGGAGGACGTCCCGCCCGGGACGTCGACGAACCCGACCTGCGCGTGGACGGTCTTGCGCGAGCGCTCCATCTCGGTCAGGACGTCGACGCGAGGGTCGGGGACGGGCACGACCGCGTGGTTGGCCTGACCCCCATGGCCGCCCGTCCGCGTGAGGGCCGTGAACAGGGTCGACTTCCCGCTGAACGGGACACCGACCAGACCGATGTCCTTCACGCGTTGCTCCTATGTCAAGCCGCCGCCGCGGTCAAGCGGTCGGTCGGCTGTTCCATCGAGATCAGGGTCTTGAACACCACTCTGGTGATGTGCCGCTTCAGCGCTCGGATCGCCTCGGTCTTGGTCTTGCCCTCGGCGCGCTTCTTCGCGACGTAGTCCCTTGCCGAGGGGTGCATACGGATCTGGGTGACGGCGATCCGGTGAACCGCGGTGTTCAGCTGCCGGTTACCGCGGGGGTTGAACCGTTGGCGGTGCCGCGCCCCGGAGGAAGCTGGGATGGGGGCCGTGCCCGCGTAACGGGCGAAGTGCCCCTCGGTCGGGAACCGGTCGATCTGGGCGGTTTCGGCCACGATCTTGGCGGCGGTGAGCGCCCCGCACCCCGGGATCTGCAGCAGCGCGGAGGCGTGGGTGCGCATAAGTAAGGTGATCCGTCGCTCGAGCTCGTTCGCGCGCGTGGTGATCTCCGCGCACCGGGCGATCAGATCCAGGCAGATCTCGACCTCGACGGAGGCATCCATCGCCTGGAGCACCTGCGCGAGCCGACGAAGCGTCACGAACCGGTTGAGGCTGCGGGGTACCGGGGCCAGGTCCGGATCGATGTCGTGCAGCAGCCAGCGCAGCTTGCAGATCTTGTCGGCGCGCTCACGCACCAGCGACTCCCGGTGCGCCACAAGCAGTCCAATCTCCCGCTCGGGACCGGCGAGGGTCGCTTCGGGAAGATCGGGGTGAGCGAGCGCTGCACGGGCCACGGCCGTTGCGTCCACCGGGTCGGACTTGCCCCAGACCCGGTCGATGCGACGCGCCTCGCCCATCATCCGAGGCGGCACCCGCACGGACCGCTCTCCCCGGGCGATGAGGTGCCGCTCGAGGTGGCCGGAGACGTGACGGCCGTCCTCCACGGCGAAGGTCCGCTCTTGGTCAAACTCCCGCGCCCACTCCACCAGGCGCTCGAATCCAGCCGTCCGTGCCTTGACCGTGAGCTCGCCAAGCGAGCGCCCGCTCGCAGCGTCGACCGCGACAGCGGTGTGGGTCTGTTTGTGCGGGTCGATCCCCACTACGATCACCTCTGGTCCCCCTTCCTGGACGCACACACCGGGTGGTGAGGACCACCGGCGGACACGCCTCAGTGGGGCTGAAGCAAGCTCCTATGAAGTCACGCCGGCAGGCCTTCGCCAGCGGCGGGCGGCACAACGCATGCAGGTCATCCCGCTCGCGGGAGACACGCAGTCTAGGAGCCAGCCCGCCGTCGGACGGAGGCTATCCCGAGGTCACCCTCGAGATCTCCCTGCGTGTCCACCCTGACACTGAGGTCAGTCTAAGGAGCCGACCGGGCCGAACCCCTCCAGACGCGACGAAGGGCGGAGCCGACGGCCCCGCCCTCCAGTGGTTTCGAGGACCTGCGCTTACGCCTTGGTCTCCCAGAAGATCTTGCCGATCTCGTCGATCGAATCGAGCAGCTTCTGGCCCTGCGCAGGATCCACCGCCTTCTTGGCGAGTCCCGCTTCCTTGGTGGCGTTCCAGAACAGCTCGTGGAGCTGCGGGTACTTCTCGACGTGCTCGGGCTTGAAGTAGTCGGTCCACAGCACCCACAGGTGCTCCTTGACCAGGTCGGCTCGGGCCTCCTTGATCGCGAGCGCACGGATCCGGTAGTCCTCGACGCTCTCGGCGGCCGACTTGAACTTCTCCGCGTCCTGGTAGCGCGTCTGGATCGCCTTGACCGACTCGGCCTCCACGCGTGCTTGCGCCGGGTCGTAGATCCCGCACGGCAGGTCGCAGTGCGCATGGACGACTCGGCGAGGTCTGAGCAAAGCTCTCAGCATGCGTTCCCTCCTTCGGACGGTTGGCTCCGCGACTCGAACCTACCACCGGGGTGCGCATGCGCGGAAGGTGGCCCTCGTCGCGCTCATCGCCGGTCTCGCTGCAGCGTACGGGTTCCTGCGCTGGCGGCCTTTCCGGATGGAGGTGAAGGGGCCGTCGATGCGACCGGCGCTCGAGCCGGGTGATTGGGCGATCGCCATCGTTCCCGCGCGCGTGCGTCGCGGCGACATCGTGGTGGTCGAGCACCCGGAGCGCCGGGGCCTCGAGATCGTCAAGCGCGTAGTCAACGTTTCCGGTGACGTGGCGCCCGATGGGTTGGCTCTGGTCGACCGGGTCTGGATCGAGGGGGACGAGCCGGAGAGCTCCACCGACAGCCGACGGTTCGGATCGGTCGCGATCGATCGCGTTCGTGGGCGGGTGCGGTTGGTGTGGTGGCCGCCCGAACGGGTCCGGCTGGTGTGATCCACCCCCGGTCACGGGCGGGTTGCGGTATTTCCGATCCCCCGGGTAGCATTTGCAGTTGCAATGATCCGGACACGCTGCCGTGGTCTCGTCGGGGCGATGATCCCCGACCGATGCTGCTGTCCCGGGGTGCCCGGCGACGGCCGATAGGCCTCGCACCGGCACCGACTCTTACGCCCGGCACCGCTCCCACCCGCTCCACCCGGATCGCTCCCAAAGGAGGTTCGTCCGATGGACGTCATCACCGCCACCGTCGACGCTCGCGGCCAGTCCTGTCCCGGGCCGCTCGTCGCCCTGCACAAGGTGTTGAAGGATGCTCGTGCGGGCGACCTGTTCGAGCTCCTCGCGACCGATCCCGGGTCGAAGTCGGACGTGCCCTCGTGGGCGAAGCTCTCGGGGAACGAGCTCCTCGAGGCCGGCGAGACCTCGGGCGTCTACCGTTACGTCATCCGGAAGGTGTGAGGGAGATGGTCCAGACCGCGCACGATGAGACCGACGACGCCGACCGCACGCTCGACGAGACGGCGGTCCGCGAGCTGATCGATCGGGCGCTCTCCGAGCGCGAGGTCGACGCGAGCATCAACAAGAAGAACAAGATCACGATCGTCGCCTGGGACGGACACCTCGACCGGGTGTGGCCGACGCTGATCCTGTCGACCACGGCGGCCGCCTCCGGGATGCAGGTGAGCGTGTTCTTCACCTTCTGGGGTCTGTTCGCGCTGGTGAAGCCGGAGCGGCGCCGCAAGACCGGGAAGGACTGGATGACGAAGGCGCTCGGGCAGATGAACCCCGGCTCGACCGCCAAGGCGAAGCTCTCCCGGTACAACTTCGGCGGCATGGGACCGTGGATGCTCGGGAAGGTGGCCGAGGACTACAAGACCCCACACCCCACCGAGCTGCTCGAGCTCGCGCGCGACATGGGCGTCCGACTGATCCCGTGTCAGATGACGATGGACCTCATGGGGATCGGCCCCGACGACCTGATCGACGGGTTGGAGGAGCCGATCGGGGCCGCGACCGCGCTGCTCGAGATGAAGGAGAGCGCGATCCAGCTCTTCATCTAGCCGCGTCCGTGCGGTCGGGGCCCGGCGGGCGACCAGCGCTCGGGGACCCGTGAGATGCTTCGCGACGCTAATTAGCGATGCGTAGTATTATGGGATGGTGCCCACGATCGCGCCCGTCGACGCTCCCGCCCTCGCCGCCCGGCTCCGCCTCGGCGTGACGCGGCTCGCCCGGCGTCTGCGACAGGAGGCCGAGGCAGGCGTCACGCCATCGATGCTCTCGGCGCTCTCGTCGGCCGAACGCCAGGGTTCGCTTACGATGCGCGACCTCTGCAACGCCGAGCAGGTCCAGCCGCCCACGATGACGCGGATCGTGGCCGCCCTCGTCGAAGCCGGTCTGGTCGTCCGCGAGGCCGACCCTTCGGACGGACGGGTGGCGTGGGTGAACGTCACGCCCGAGGGACGCCGCCTCCTCGAGCGGAGCCGTCGCCGCAAGGAGGCCTACCTCGCCAAGGCACTCCGCTCGCTCGAGCCGGAGGAGCTCCGGAGCCTCGAGGCCGCGGCGGAGATCCTCGAGCGCCTCACCGACGCACCGTCCACACTGCCATTGGGGGCCCGCACGTGACCCCCGTCCGTCTGACCTTCCATCGCACGTTCCACTCGCTCGGGCACTCCGACAACTTCCGCCGGTTCTTCATCGGACAGGCGATCTCGGTCACCGGGACGTGGATGCAGATGGTGGCCGCAGCCTGGCTGGTGCTCCAGCTCACCGGCAGCGGGGTCGCGCTGGGGATCGATACCGCCCTCGCCTTCGGCCCGATCCTCCTGTTCGGACCCCTCGGCGGCTCCCTCGCGGATCGCTACGACAAGCGACGCATCCTGCTCGCGACGCAGGTGACGTTCGGCGCGCTCGCGTTCGTGCTGGGGGGGATCCTGGCGACCGGCCTCGTCGAGCTCTGGATGGTCTACGCGCTCTCGTTCCTGCAGGGCGTCACGACCTCGATCGACCAGCCCACGCGGCAGAGCTTCTTCGCCGAGATGGTCGAGGACCGCGATCTGCCGAACGCCGTGAGCCTGAACAGCGCGGTGATGACCGGCACCAGGATCGTCGGCCCCGCGTTGGCCGGCGCCCTGATCGCCGGCATCGGCCTGCAATGGTGCTTCTTCATCAATGCGTGCTCGTACGTCGCCGTGATCGTCGCGCTACTCTCGATGCACGCCGACCAGCTCCGCCCAGCGGGCGCCCCACGAGGCCGGCGCGATCCGTGAGGGACTCCGCTACGCCTGGCGGACGGGCGAGCTCCGGCGTCCGCTCGTGCTGATGTCGGTCTTGTACCTGTTCAGCTTCAACTACTCCGTGCTGATGCCGCTGTTCGCCGAGCGGACGTTCGACGGCGACGCCGGGACGCTCGCATTGTTGTTCTCGGTGGGCGGCGTTGGCTCACTGGCCGGTGCACTCTTCATGGCCAGCCGCCCGCGACCTGGCGAACGCATGCTCGCCCTCGCGGCCGTCGGCGTGGGCGTCGTGACGACGCTGGTCGCGCTCGCGCCGACCCTGGACGTGGCCGTGATCTCGATGCTGCCGCTCGGGGTGGCCTCGATCGTGTTCTTCGTGACCGCGAACTCGACATTGCAGCTGACCTCGCGGCCCGACATGCGCGGCCGTGTGATGGCGCTGTACGGGATCGTGTTCCTCGGGACGACGCCGTTCGGAGCCCCGGTTGCCGGGTGGATCGGCGAGCACTTCGGCCCGCGGGTCGCCTTCGCCGGGGGCGGGGCTGGTCGCGCTCGCGACCGGGCTGGTCGGCCTGTGGGTCCTCTCGCGGCGCGCGACTGCCGGGCGGCTCGAGCTCGACCCGGCCCGGATCGGGCGCGTCGAAGCGGCCTGAGTTTCGGCTTCCGCTAGCCCGCGCGCCGGGCGCCGATGTTGAGCCGCACGTAGTCGAGCTCGAGCCGCGGCAGCCGTTCAGCGACGGCGTGCACGAAGGCCTCGGCCTCGTCGTCGCCCATCGTCGCGACGTGGTCGCCGAGGGCGACCGTCCGCAGGAACGTCTCGAGCGCCTCGAGGGTCTCGAAAGGCGTGGGCTCGGCATGCAGCCAGCACTCCACGTCCGCGAACCCAGCCACCCGCAGACGCTCCGAGGTGCGCTGGGGCGTCGCGAACACCTTCTCCGTGAATGGGTCTGCGCCGACCTCCTCCAGCGCCCCCACCACGGACTCGAGGTTCCCCGCGCCGCCGCACTGGGCTGCGAGCTGTCCTTCTGGGCGGAGGGCCGCTGCGAGATTCGCGAACAGCGCGTCGTGGTCGGGGATCCAGTGGAAAGTCGCGGTCGACAGGACCGCGTCCGCGGGTTCGGCGAGCGGGAGCGGGTGCAGCAGGTCGGCGACCACGAATCGGATCCGGTCGCCGAAGCGCTGCAGCCTCCGCCCCGCCTGCTCGATCATCGACGCCGAGCCGTCGAGCGCGACGACCCGGCCGCGGGGGAGCCGCTCGGCGAGGAGCTCGGTGACGCGTCCCGAGCCGCACCCGGCGTCCAGGACGGTCTCGTCTCCGTCGAGGTCGAGCCACCCGACGATGCTCGCACCCCACCGGAACTGCGGATCGGAGATCCGGTCGTAGGTTTCGGCGTCCCAGTCCCGCGGCACCGTGACCGATCACGCCTGCTGCGGAGCAGCTCGCTGCTGCGTCGCTCCGGGCTGCTCCGTCGGGATCCGGGATGCGAAGAACAGGCCGATCAACGCGATCAGGGCGAGGGCAGCGAGCGCGGTCCGGAGCCCGTCAAGGCGGGCTTGCTGGTTCTCGTCCAGAACGGCCTGCGAGACCTCGGCGGTGGCTCCCGCCTGATCGAGCGCCTTCTCGAGATCGACGTCGGAGATGAACGGGATCCCGTCGGCAAGCTCGACGTTCGCCTGGGCGGTCACCTCGGATGCGACGTCGGGGTTCTGCTCGATCCCACTCAGGAACGAGGCGGTGAGCGCCGCGATCAGGAGGGAGCCGGCGAGGGCCGTGCCGATCGAGGCTCCCAGGTTGGTCGCGGTGTTCTGGAGCCCGCCGACCTCGGGGCTCTGCTCGTCCGGAACCGCCGATACCGTCACGCTGCCGAGCTGCGAGGCGAGCGCGCCGATACCCAAGCCCGCGAGCAGGAGCGGCACCGTCACGATCTCGGCGCCGGCGTCCGCGTCGATGCTCAGGAACAGCGACAGGGTCCCGGCGAACATCGCCAGGAGTCCCGCTTGGACGACGAGTCGGGGCGAGACGTTCGGGAAGAACCGTGGGATGCCTGCGGCAGCGATCAGGAGCGTGATCGAGAGCGGCAGGATCCTGATGCCCGTGTCGATCGCGGAGAGCCCGAGGGCCACGGAGAGGTACAGCGGGATCGTGAAGAAGAGCCCCGCCTGGACCAGGAACTGGAAGAAGAACATCAGGAGGCCGCCCGTGAACTGCCGGTTCTCGAACATCGACAGTTGCACGAGCGGCTCGCCGCCCCGCTGCTCGACGTGACGCTCCCACGCGGCGAACAGCCACAGCACGAACAGCCCGCCGAAGATCAAGGCGATGGTCGGTGACAGGCCTAGGATCTCGGGCCCGCCGGGCTTGGGCAGCACCCATCCCCAGACGCTCGACCGGAGCACGCCGAAGACCCCGAGCCCGAGCCCGGTGGCCGAGAGCACCGCGCCGACCAGGTCGAGATCCGGCCGTCCCTCCACCGGCGCGTCCTCGACGCGGCGCGCCAGCACGAGGATCACCAGTACGATCAGGACCTCCCCGACGAAGACCCATCGCCATGAGAAGTAGGTGGTCGCGATCCCTCCGATCAGCGGACCCACCGCCACCGCGATCGCCCCGGCCGCCATCACCAGGCCGTATGCGCGAGGCCGGCCCGCCGGTGGGAAGTTGCCGGCGACGAGAGCGACGACCGCCGGGAGGATCAGCGCAGCGCCGATCCCCTCGAGCAACGACCACCCGAAGATGAGGACGGTGAGGTTCTGCGCGAACGCCGTCGTCAGGGAGCCCGCGCCGTAGATCACGCACCCGATCGAGAAGGCCCGCTTGCGCCCGATCAGCGAGCCCACCTTCCCACCCGGGATCATGAGCATCGCCATCACGAGCGTGTAGAGGGTGATCGCGGTCTGGATCCCGGTCACGGTCGTGCCGACGTCCTTAGCGACGGTCGCGATCGAAACGTTCATGACGGAGCTGTCGAGGGTCATGAGGAACTGGCTCGACGCCAGCGTCAGGAGCACCAGTCCGGTCTTCTGCTGCAACCGAGCGTCCGTCACGTGCGGATGGTATCCGGGAGCCGGTGCCATCCGTGTGAGCGGCTCGGAGACCTCGATGGGCGCGCCTGCGAACGACTCGTGCTACCGCCCGAGCAACGAGAAGTGCATGTAGTCCTTGTCGCCGCTCCAGTTCCCGCCCCATTCCCAGCCGATCGCGGCGAACGAGCGGACGACTACGTCGCCCTCGTGGATCATCCCTTTGAGGGTCCGGCTCCGGACCGTGTACGGCTCGGCCACCCGATTGCGGACGAAGCCGTCGGTGGTCACGTACGGGTTCTGGAGCGGGTTGACGTCGACGGCGAGACCGTACGCATGCTGGGAGTAGTCGTCGCCTGGGCCGAGCGGGGTCACCACCGGACGGCAGTTGAACGACGCGGTCACGCTCCGATGGCTGGTGATCCGCCGATGCTGCTCGAACCGAGCCGGGTGGAACTCTGTCGCGAGCGCGACCCGTTTGATGGGGAACCGGGCGTCGAACAGCTGCTCGAACACCCAGAGCACGTCGTCCGCGACCGCGGCGTTCACGACCATCGGGTCTCGCTGCACCGCGCCGCCGAACCCCCAATAGTTGAAGTGGAGGATCCGGAGGCCGTCCAGGGGCACCGGGCATCCGGGTTTCCAGGTCGTCCCGCGCATCTCGGCGGCGAGGGCTGCTGGGAGCGCGTCGATCTTGCCGTGGAACCCCGATCGCTCGGCGGGCTCCTCGACGGGATCGGACTCGTCGGGTTCGGTCGCCGGGCTCGACGAGGGTTGGGTTGTCGCAACGGGCGAACCCTGCGCGGGCTTCGCCGGCGTCTCCGGACGCTCGTCGCCGGACGACGCACACCCGGCCGGCGCCGTGGCAAGCACGACGGCGAGGGCCAGGCCTCGCGGCCACCTCACGGCAGGAACTGCTCCTCGATCAGAACCACCTCACCGTTCTCGATCGTCACGCAGTACGGCGAGAGGCTGCCCGCATACCGTCGGCCGCCGATCTCGACGAAGTCGGGTCCACCGATCGCGGACGCGAACGCGTCGAGCTCGGCCCCCGGCGATGTCTCGCAGCACTCGTTCCAGTCGATCAGCAGCAACTCCGTCGATGGGTCGACAGAGACGTCTCGGATCGTCGTGTTGTCGTTCACGAGGTAGACGTCGTTGGGGACGGGGACCTCGTCACCGCGCTGGGCAGCCTGTTCGTTCGCTTCCTCCCCCGTGTAGAAGCAGGCGAGGTCAAACCCCATCGTGCCCGAGTCGACGTCGACGCTCTCGACGAACCCGAAAAGTGTGCCTTCCGTGAGCGTCGCCGGCGCGGGCGCACCGGAGCAGCCGGGGTTGGCCGAGCCCGTCGTGCCCGTCGAACCCGTCGGCTGGGGCGAGGGACCCGTGGTCTCGGTCGGCGACGACGGGAGCGTGACGCTGGGCTCGCCCGTTGGGCCTGGTCCGGCTTCGGTGTCGTCGTCGCCGCTGAGCGCGATCGCGGCGATCGAGCCTACGACGGCCACCACCACGACGATCCCGGCGACGACGATCCACGTTCGGCGACTGCTGCGCCGCCTCGGCGGCGGTTCGCTAGGGGGTCGCGCGGGGATCGGGGCCGTCGGGTCTGGCGGCTGGGGCGGGACCGGCGGCTGCGTGGGGTCGTCGGACACGAGACGACTGTTCTACCACCGGGCTCGTTGATCGTTGGGTTCGACAGCAACGGATCCTGCCGGCCGTCCTCGTTCAGCCGAGCTCGCGCTCGAGCGTCCAGGTACCGTCGGGCTCGACCTTGGAGACCTCGATCGTCGTCCCGTCCAGCATCCGCAGGCGGAAGCGCGTCCTGCGCACGCCGTCGGTCTCCTCCAGCCAGCGGCGCTCCACCTCGACGGTCTCCTCGACGCCGCCCCAGACGACGGCTCGTGGGTCCTCCTCGGCTCGGGCACCCTCGTAGAAGCGGAGCGAGAGCTCCGGGACCTGCCCGATCCACCGAGGCAGCACCGGGCTCCACAGGATGAACACGACACCCACGATCGCCACGGCCCACGCCTCGCCGAAGGCGTTCAGCAGCGGGATCGCCAGGAATGCCGCGGCGACCCTCGACAGGTTGTATGCGACGTCGTACACCGCGAACACCCGGCCCCGGTACCCGTCGGGGATCGCCTCCTGGACCATCGTGTCGACCGGGATCTTCTTCCACGCGAACGTGAGCCCCACGGCGAAGCTCGCGACGAGGACGCTCCAGCCGGTGACGTACGTCGAGACCGCGATCAGCACCAGGCCGCCGAAGAAGAAGGCGCGAGCGACGATGCGCTCCTTCGGCAGGCGCTCCTCGAGCTTGCCGACCGTCAGGATGCCGAGGAGCACCCCGAGCCCGCCCGCGCCGATCAGGTTCGAGAACGACCCCACGCCCTCCTCGAACCGGTCGCGGAACACGAACAGCGAGAGCACGAGCACCATGCCCTGTCCCACCTGGTCGAGCGTGATCGACGTGATCGGCCCGAGGGCTCGCGGCGTTCGCGCCAGCCGCGTGATGCCGTCGCCGAACTCCCGGGCGACGCGCCCGAGCTCGTCCCGGACCGGCGCCTCGGGCACGTGGTGGGGCAGGAGCGGGCTCCGGATCCTGGTCGCCACCAGCGACGCGACGAGCCATTCGCCCCCTGCGATGGCGATCACGAGCGTGTTGTCGTCCACCAGATCGGCGATCCACCCGCCGACGAACACGCCGAGGAGGAGGGCCACCGTTCCACCGACCGTGGCCATCGAGTTGGCCATCAGCAGGTCCTCGTACGGGACCAGGCGCGGGACGACCGCCTGGGCCGTCGCGAGGTAGAAGCGGTTCACCGACAAGACCCAGAGGCTGCCGCCGAAGAACAGCACCGGTGCCGTCTTGGGGTTGAACAGCACCAACCACACGGCCGCGGCTCGCAGCCAGGGGGCGACGACGAGGATCTTCCGTCGGGACCAGCGGTCGATGAACACGCCGGTGAACGGGCCGAGGATCGAGAAAGGCAACGACACGACGAGCGTCGCGATCGCGAAGCCGAGGACCGTGTTCTGCTCCTCGGGGTTGAACACGATCGAGGAGACCAGTGCGGCCTGGAACAGACCGTCTCCCGATTGCGTGATCAGCCGGATCGCGAGCAGGCGCCGGAAGTCGTCGCTGCGGAGCGCCTCACGCGCGCGTTGCCCGGTCGACTTCACGCCGAGGATGGTAGGCGCAGGGCCTCCTGCCGGTCGCTACCTCCGCAGGAACGGGATGATCGCGCCGAAGTCCTCGTCGCCGAGCCCGGCGGGCCCGATCGCCTCGTCGCACCGAGCCGCGGCCGTCTCGGCGACACTGAGGTCGACGCCCTCGCGTTCGGCTTCGTCGAACACGAGCGCGAGGTCCTTGCGCGCGAGCGCGAGGCGGAAGTAGGACGCCTGGTCCTCGCCCTTGAGACGCGGCCGCCACCGTTGGATCAGCGAGGCGAGCGGACCGGCCTCCAGGCCCTGAAGGACGGAGTCGATCCCCAGACCCGCGCGGTCGGTGAGCGCCAGCAGCTCGCCGAGGGCCACCAGCGTCGCGGTCGACGCCGCGTTGTTGACGAGCTTCAGCCACGCACCCGAGCCCGACGGTCCGAGGTAGATCGGCGTCCCGAGGACCGACAAGAGCTCGGCGTGGCGCTCGAAGACCTCGCGGTCGCCACCGACGAGGATCACGAGCTTGCCGGTCTCGACCGACGGGACGCTGCCGAGCACCGGTGCGTCCAGCACGGGGACCGAGAGCCGTTCGGCCGCCGAGGCGATCGCGGTCGGACCCACCGTCGACATCTCGATGAGCGTGGCCGTGTCGGGGATCGCGGACGAGGCCCCGTCGGGTCCGAACAGCACCGCTTCAAGTGCCGGCGGATCGGTAAGCATCGTGACGACGACCTCCGCGTCGCGGACCGCGTCGGCCGGGGTCTCGCCCCGCCGGGCGCCCGCCGAGACGAGCTCCCCGTCGCGTCCCGGGGTCCGGTTCCACACGGTGAGGTCGTGGCCGGCGTTCAGGAGCCGGGCGGCCATCGCGCTCCCCATCGCGCCGAGTCCCAGCACGGCGATCGCGCTCACGACGCCACCACCGCCACCACGTCGACCTCGATCACGGCCTCGGGCACGACGAGTGCGACCACCTGGACCGCGGTGCTCGCCGGTGGTTCGGCAGGCAGGTACCGCGCCCGGATCTTGCGGCTCTCGGCGAGCCCATCGAGCGTGGTGAAGTACGTCTGGATCTTCACGACGTCACCGAACGTCGCGCCGTGCGCTTCGAGGACGGCACGCAGGTTCTCGTAGACCTGTTGGGTCTGGGTGGGCAGGTCGTTCGGCGCTACGAGCTCGTCGTCGAGATCGACCGCGATCTGTCCAGACACGTAGATCCAGGTCGCGTCGGCGGTCTCGACGCGGACCGACTGCGAATAGCTGCCGATCGGGGCGGCAACGGTGCCGGGATTCGAACGGGTGGTTCGCATGTCTCCTCCTCAGGCTCGCGCGTTCAGACACGCTACGGCACCGGCGTGCAGGCGACGAAGCTACCCGGGAGGTTCTCGGCGTCGAGGCGCTCGGCGATCGACGACGGTCGGGGCCTACGCCTCCGCGGGCTCGATGTCGAAGAATGCCGTCCAGTCCACGTCCTTGCTCGCGCCGTTGCCGAGGATGAACTGCTCGACCATCTCGCGGGCGGCCTCGTCGCTGAACTGCACCGGCGGCGACTTCATGAAGTAGGCGCTCGGGCCGATGAGCGGGCCGGCCTGGCCCCGGTCGAGGGCGAGCTTCGCGCACCGGATCGCGTCGATCACGATGCCGGCGGAGTTCGGGCTGTCCCAGACCTCGAGCTTGAGCTCGACGTTGAGTGGCACGTCCCCGAACGCCTGGCCCTCGAGCCGGATCTGCGCCCACTTGCGGTCCTCGAGCCACGGCACGTGGTCGCTGGGTCCGATGTGGATGTTCTGCTTGTCGAGCTTCTTGCGCATCTGCGACTGGACGGATTGCGTCTTCGAGACCTTCTTGGACGTCAGCCGCTCGCGCTCGAGCATGTTCATGAAGTCCATATTGCCGCCGAAGTTCAGCTGGTAGGTGCGGTTCAGCTTCACGCCGCGGTCCTCGAACAGTTTGGTGAGCACCCGGTGGACGATCGTCGCTCCGACCTGGCTCTTGATGTCGTCTCCGACGATGGGCACGCCGGCCGTGACGAACTTCTGCGCCCACGACTTGTCCGAGGCGATGAAGACCGGCAGGCAGTTGACGAACGCGACGTGCGCGTCGAGCGCCGCCTGCGCGTAGTGCTTGGCGGCCTGCTCGGAGCCGACCGGAAGGTACGACACGACGACGTCGGCCTGCACGTTGCGGAGCGCCTTGGCGACGTCCACGGGGGGCAGCTCGGACTCGGCGATCGTCTCCCGGTAGTACCGGCCGAGACCGTCGAACGTCGGTCCCCGCTGCACCGTCACACCGGTGGGAGGAACCTCGGCGAAACGGATCGTGTTGTTGGGTTCGGACAAGATGGCCTCCGCGACGTCGGTGCCGACCTTCTTGGCGTCGACGTCGAACGCCGCGACGATCTCGACGTCACGGATGTGGTACCCGCCCAGGTCGACGTGCATCAGGCCCGGCACGGCCTCGGTCGGATCGGCGTCCTTGTAGTACTCGAGCCCCTGGACGAGCGACGACGCACAGTTGCCCGTGCCGACGATCGCGAGTCGGACCTTGCTCATGTTGCGCGCTCCTTCCTGCGAAGCGACCGGGCGGTGCTCCGGCGCTTCGAGCCCCCTGACATCGTTTCGGTGGCGCGGCGCTCGGCCGCGATGAGGCCGTCCAGCCACGCGATGTCCTGCTCGGTGGTCTCGCGACCGTGCTGCATGAGGGACATCGTGTACATGTCACCACCGGTGGTCGCGAGCGACGACCTGATGGTGGAGAGGCGCTCCTCGAGGAAGGCTCGCCGGCGTTCGAGCAGGCGGATCCTCGTCTCGGGCGACAGGTACTTGAAGAACGCCATGCGGACGCGGAACCGGTTGTCCTCGCCCGAGGACTCCGGTCCGGACTCCTCGAGCAGCTCACGGAAGAGCGCCTCGCCCTTCTCCGTGATCCGGTAGACGTTCTTGCGGCGGCCGACCTCCTGCTTGTCGAAGATCTGCTCCACCGCGCCCTGGCGTTCCAGGCGCTTCAGCGACGGGTACAGCGAGCCGTACGAGACGCGCCAGAACCCCCCGAGGGAGTCGGTGAGGCGCTTCGACAGCTGGTAGCCGTGCATGGACCGCTCCTTGAGCAGCCCCAGAATCGCGAGCTCCAGCATCCGGTTCCTACCTCCGATCCTTTGCCTACGAGTTGCGCTTCGATATATCGCTTGAGTATATCGCTTCGATATATCTACCCGCTACGTCCTGGATGTGTCAACCCGGGAGGTGTCGACCTCGCGGACGGGGGCCGGGTGACGGCCCGCGGCCAGGGCGAGCCCCGCGGAGAGCACCCCCGCGACGCCGCAGCCGATCCACAGGACATCGGGGTTGTAGGCGTAGGTGAGGGTTCCGAGCGTGGGGCCGACGACGGCCCCGAGCGCGAACATCACCCCGAGCGAGGCCTGGTAGCGCCCGCGGGTGTGCTCGGGGGAGCGATCGGCCACGAAGGCGCTGCTCACGGGCGAGGCGATGATCTCCCCGAGCGTCCACACGAGGACCATCGCGGCGAGCGCCGGGATCGACCGTGCCACGATCAGGGACGCGAACGACAGGCCGATCAGGAGGGAGCCGAGGGCGATCATCCGCGTTCGCGACCGCCGCCCGGTCCACGAGGTGATGGGCAGCTCGAGCAGGACGACGATCACCCCGTTCAGGGCCTGCAGCCCGCCGTAGACGGAGGTCGAGAAGCCGGCCTCCGTGACGTGGAGCGGAAAGGTTGACACGTTCTGCATGTAGATAGCCGCGCCGATCAGAACCGAGGCGAGGAACAGCAGGAACCCGCGATCGGCGAGGATCGCCCGTGTCGCGCCTTGCAGGTGGCGCTCCTCGTGGCGTGACGTGCGGGTCCCGTGCGGCAACGCGATGAGCGAGATCACACCGAACGCGGCCGAGGTCGCCGCGTCACCGACGAACAGGTAGCTGAACGAAGCGTCGGCCAACAGCCCGCCGAGCGTCAGACCGAACGCCCACCCGACGTTGATCGCGAGTCGGAACACGGCAAATGCGGTGACGCGCTGCTTGCTGGGAACCAGGTCGGCGATCAGCGCCGAGGCGGCCGGACGGTGCATCTCGGCGACCAGCGCGAGGAGCAGCATCAGCGCGTAGATCACGAGCAGGCTCGAGGCCTGCCACAGCGCCAGCGTGATCACCGACGCGCCGAGCATCGAGAACCCGATCGCGTTCCGACGACCGATCCGGTCGGCCAGCCACCCACCGAGGAACTGGGCCGCCACGCCCCCGATCCCGTACATCGCGAGGGCCAGCCCCGCCTGCGGGACCGAATAGCCTTGCTCGGACTGGGTCAGGTACAGCGTGATGAAGGGCATGACGAACGTCCCGAGCCGGTTGACGAACGTCCCGCCGAACAGCACCCACGTCGCGGGCGGCAGCGAGCGAAGGTTCTCTCGGAGGCTTGGGCGAGGGGTCTCCATCGATCGGCTCAGCCTACGAGCGTGTGCCGACGCCGATCAGCGGCGGTAGTCGCTCACGTAGCCGGGGGTGGCGATGCCGCTCGGCAGCAGCGGATCGGGCTCGGGTTCGCCGGGGACCGTTCTGAGCGGGAGCACGCCGGCCCACACGGGCAGGGCGAGGTCCTCCTCCTCGTCCTTCGGCGGACCGGTGCGCACCTTGGCCGACGCCTCGTCGAGGGGGATCGCGAGGATCGTCGTCTGGTCGAGCTCGCGCTGGTTGGGAAGGCGCGCGTCGGCGGCTCGGCCACGAACGACGTGTTCGACGAGCGCGCGCTGCGCCTCGAACTTCTCGGTCGAGTCGGTCACCTCTCGGGCTCGGCCGTAGACGACCACCGAGCGGTAGTTCATCGAATGGTGGAACGCGCTCCGAGCCAGGACCAACCCGTCGAGGAGCGTCACTTCCGCGGCCACCGATGCGCCGCCCTTGGTCGAGCGGAGCGTCCGGCTCGCGTTCGAGCCGTGGACGTAGAGGGTGTCGCCGACCCGAGCGTGGATCGTGGGGATGACTCGCGGCTCGCCGTCCTTCACGTAGGCGAGATGGCAGATCAACGCCTCGTCCAGGATGGTGTCGATCTCCGAGCGTTCGTAGACGCCGCGTTCGGGCAGGCGGCGGACCCGCGTCCGTTCGGAGGGTGGTTCAGCCCGCAGCCCGGGCGCTCGTTCCTCGGTTCGCTCGGCCATGCCTCGATGCTACCGGGCGCGTCCACCGGCGTGCGACCGAACGGTGGTTACGCCATCGGGCCGCCGGACGACCCTCCATCGCCCCGCTGTTGCAGGAAGCGCTCGATCTCGCTGACGAGCTCGTCCCCGGTCGGCAGCTCCTGGTTGTCGACGACCGACTCGAGGCGCTCGACGTAGGTCCGGGAGTCGTCGTCGGCCTGCACGATCTGGTCCAGCCGCTGGCGCTGCGCCATCGCCTCGTCGGGGAGGCCGGCGAGAGGTAGCTCGACGCCGAGATGCCGCCCGAGGTGCTCGAGGATCGCGATCGACGCGGCCGCGTAGGGTCCGCCAACGTAGTGCGGGACCTGCGCGTAGAAGCCCACCGTCGGGACGCCGTCGTCCGCGACCGCCTTCTCGAGCGCCGAGAGGGCGGCTGAGGGGACGCGGAGCAGGCCCGCCGGGCCGACCTGTTCGTCCTCGTTGAGGAGGCCGTCACGCGAAGCCGTCGCGAGCACCGGGACGGGGCGCGTGTGCGGAACCGCGGTCGGGATCGCGCCCAGGCTGATCCACTGGGTCACGCCGAGGCGCCGGGCGACCGCGAGCACGTCGCGACCCAGCTCCTGCCAGCGGAAGTCGGGCTCGGCACCCGTCAGCACAAGCACGTCCCGTTGGCCGATCCGAGTACGGCGCATCGAGAGCTCGGGCCACGTGAGCTGGCTGAGCCGGCCGTCGACGACGTCGAGCACCGGCCTGCGCGAGCGGAAGTCGAACAGCAGGTCGGCGTCGAACGTCGCGATCGGCGGCGCGGCGTCGGCCACGCGTTCGGCCGCCGCGGTGGAGGCACCCGCCGCGTCGATCCACCCGTCCAGGGCGGCGACGATCGCCGGGGCGACGAGCGGCTCGCCGGGCTCGCTCAACAGGTACAGGGGCACGGACCGAGGATAGTCCGCGCTCGCACGGACGACGCCTCCGCCGCTACCCCTGGAGCATCCGCCCCAGCTCGGTCAGGCCGTCCTTCCAGAATGCCCGCATCTCCTCCACCGCCTCGGCGTCGGCGAGGCGTTCGTGCTGGATGGATGCGGTCGCCTTCGCGGTCCCCTTCGCCGTGACGAACACCGCCACGCGGGACGAGCCATCGCGGAAGTCGAACCGGGCGGACGTTGGGGCGGTCGCGGTTCGGAGCCTGAGCGTCCCTCGCTCGAGCCAGCGGTTGCGTTGGCGCGCCTGCGCGAACGCGCGGTGGACGCGCTCAGCCCCGACGGGGAACGTCTTGCTGACGTCCACCGTGAAGCCGCCCGGGCGCTGGTGCTGGGCGCGCATCCCGCGGGCCCGCTCGTAGCCGACCGTCACGCTTTGGGCCCACCATCCGTCGACGCCGAGGTCCGTGACGTGTCGGGCGATCTCCGTATGCGAATGCTCCGTTCCGCCCCAGCGGTCGAGGATCCGGAACCAGTCGTCCCAGCCCTTGCCCGTCGCCTTGCGGACGGCCGCCTCGGAGAAAGGCGGCTCCCCCACACGGGGAGGTAGGGGCTCGGGCTTCGTGACGTGGCGGCGCGCGGCCGTGTAGCGCTCACCGGTCTTGGCCATGCGCGTGCGGACCTGCCGTTTGCGTGCCTTCTGATCGGTCATGCCGTTCCCACCTTCCGAACCGCACGATCTCGAGACCCACGCTCCCCGGACCGCCGGTCCTGGGACGGCCGACCAACCACCTCGAGGCGGAGCCCCTTTGCCCGCTCGAGCCGGCCGCGTGGGCGCCGGAGCACGGGTTCGGCGTGAGGAACGCCGTAGGTGAAGTATCGATCGGTCAGGTGTGGACCTGCAAGCCCTCGAGACCGCGGATGACGTAGTTCGGCTTCCAGCGGGGCTCGTCGGCCAGCTCCAGGTTCGGGAACCGGTCCATCAGCGTGGCGAACGAGATCTGGAGCTCCTGTCGGCCGAGCGGCGCTCCGAGACAGAAATGGATGCCCGCTCCGAACGACAGGTGCGGGTTCGGCTCGCGGGAGAGGTCGAGCTCGTCGGGCCGGTCGAAGACAGACGGATCGCGGTTCGCCGAGCCGAAGAGCAGGCCCAGCTCCGCACCCGGGGGGATCCGGGCGCCGTGGATCTCGAAGGGCTCGAGCACCCAGCGTTCGAACATCTGGAGCGGCGTGTCGAATCGCAGGAGCTCCTCGATCGCGTTCGGCAGCAACGAGCGGTCCGCCCGGAGCTCCTTCAACCGATCGGGGTTGCGGAACAGCGACCACCAGCCGAGCAGCGTCGAGTTCACGGTGGCCTCGTGGCCGGCGTTCAGCAGGAGCACGCACGTTCCAACGAGTTCGTCCTCGGTGAGCTGTTCGCCCTCGTCCAGCACCAATGCGAGCTGGGAGATCAGGTCGTCGCCGGGCTGACGTCTGCGTTCGCGGGCCAGCTCGCGGAGGTAGGCCGAGAACTCGTTGCTCGCGCGGACCGCGTCGCGCTGCATGTCGACCGAGGGGTTCAGCTCGTACATCTTGCAGATGTCGGCGGACCACGGTCGCAGGTGCTGTCGATCGGTCTCGGGCACCCCCAGCATCTCGGCGATGACGGTGACCGGCAGCGGTTCGGCGACCCGCAACAGGTCGAACTCGCCGGCGCCCGCGACCACGTCGACGAGGTCGTCCATGATCGCCTGCACGCGAGGCCGAAGGCCCTCGACGAACCGCGGCGTGAAGGCCTTCGACACGAGCCGTCGCACCCTGGTGTGGTTGGGCGGCTCCATGTCCAGGATGCCCGCGTTGATCAGGTCCCAGAAAGGCGCGTGCCATTCCGGTGGGTCGGGACGACCCATCTCGGCGTGGCCGGCGAGGTGTCGATACGTTCGACCGAACCGCCGGTCGCGAAGCAGCGCGTTCACGTCTTCGTACCGCGAGATGAGCCAGTGATCGGTCGCTTCGTCGTACCGGACGGGCTCCGCGGCTCGGAGTTCGGCGTAGAGGGGGTACGGGTCGGCGATGAAGTCGAGGTCGGTCGGAGCGAAGTCCATCGTCCCGACTGTAGCGGCGTCGGGCTACGGCGGGATGCCGGCGAAGGCCGTACGAGTGGGAGCGCTCAGGCGGTGGCGCCCGAACCCGTGCTGCTCGAACCCGTGCTCCACTCGGTGCCGCTGTCGCGCATCCGACGGACGATCGCGAAGGCGCCGCCGCCGAGCGCGAGCAGGATCAGCATCCAGCGGCCCTTGTGCGACCTGCCGTTGCCGTTCCCGTTCCCGTTCTCCGAGATCCGCTCCTCGAGCAGATCGAGGATCCGGTGGTGCTCGGTGCGCGAATCCTCCACCTCGTCGCGGAGCAGCTGGTTCTCGAGCCGGAGGCGCTCGGCCTCATGGGCCGTGCGGTCCAGACGCTTCTCGAGAACCCGGTCCTTCATGCGGTGGCTCACGGCCTCGGCTCTGAACCGAGCCGCGGTGCCGTAGCCCTTCATCGTGCCGGTCATGCCCATGGTGACCTCCTTGGGTCGGCGGACCCCCGGTGGTTACCCATCACGGCCATGCTCGAATCGCCTCGACGGGCGGCCGGATGTGCCTGCGGACGCGCCTCCCCCGATCCGATCAGAGCGTGGGTTTGGTCACCATGAGGAACACGATCACGATGACGTCGATCGCGAGCACGATCCCCACGGTCGTCCCCCGTTTCGACAGCGACACGAACTCGGCCGAGTCGGGCCCGGTGGTCGCGAGCACGCGGATCTGGTCCCGCAGGGTCGGCGTGTAGAGGAAAAGGCCGAGCCCGACGGCGACCGCGTACAGCACGAGCGCGGTGAGCAGCCAGAACTGGGTCAGATCCAGGTCGCCGACCCAGACCATCAGCAGGCCGGTCACGAGCAGCAGGCCGTACGCGGGGTTCGCGAACCGGTCGTCGAGGAGCTTCACACCTCGCAGCGCGAACGCCTCGTGGTCGCGCTCCCTCGCGGCTCGGGCGAGCCAGATCCCGTACGAGGCGTTGAACCCCACCGCGACGACCGCGAAGAGGACGTGGAAGAACTTCAGCACCTCATACGTCCCGATCGCGAGCATCGAAGCTCCTGGTTTTCTTGGGGTCGGTCCATCTTCCCCACAGGGTCGAGCCTCCCGCAACCGGCGTGCGAGACTGCGGCCGTGGACGAGGAGCTTGCGGTCGGCGAGCCGGTCGGCGGTGGTCCGGCGCGCTTTCCCGAGCGCCGCTCGCTCGAAGGGCGCCACCTTTCGGTCCGTCCGCTCGACCCGGCGCGAGATGTCGGACCTCTCTGGAGTGCGTCCCATGACGGAAGTGACGAGGCCTCCCGGTTGTGGACCTACATGTACGAACCCTTCGCCGACGCCGGCGAGATGCTGGCGTGGCTGGAGGAGGGTGCCCGTTCGGATGATCCGCTGTTCCTGGCCGTGGTCGCTCACCAGGCCGGCCCTGTTGGGATGGCGGCCTTCCTGAACGTCGAGCCGGCCCATCGGCGACTCGAGATCGGTCACATCTGGTACGCGCCGTCGGCGCAGCGTACCGAGGCGAACACCGAGACCGCGTACCTGATGATGCGAGAGGCGTTCGACGAGCTCGGCTACCGCCGGGTCGAGTGGAAGTGCGACGCGCTCAACGAACGTTCGCGCGTGGCGGCCCTCCGGCTGGGGTTCACGTTCGAGGGCGTGTTCCGCAAGCACATGATCGTCAGGGGTCGGAGCCGCGACAGCGCGTGGTTCTCGTTGCTCGACGACGAGTGGCCGGCAGCAAAGGAGGCGCTCGAACGATGGCTCGGTTCCCCTCCCGACGGCCGCCCGTCGCTCGCGTCGCTGCGCGAGGGAACCTGAGGTCTACGCGTACGCGGGCTCGTTGCCCGCTCGCCACTTGATGCTGCAGCCGATGCTCGCGCGTTGGTCATCAGCGATCGGAGCACCGGACAGGACCGCGTCGATCGCAGCGCGGAGGTCCGTGCCGGTCACCGGGAGGCCGTTGCTCGGGCGGCTGGCGTCGAGCTGGCCGCGGTACACGAGCGCCCGGTCGGTGTCGAACAGGAAGAAGTCGGGCGTGCAGGCCGCGGTGTACGTCTTCGCGACCTCCTGGGTCTCGTCGAACAGGTACGGGAAGACGTAGCCGGCCTCGCGAGCCTCTTCCGCCAGCCCATCGGGCGCATCCTCCGGGTAGGCATCTGGGTCGTTGGCGCTGATCGCCACGATCCCGAGCTCGGAGTCGGCGAAGTCGCGACCCAATCGTCCGAGCTCCTCGCGAACGTGTGCCACGTAGGGACAGTGCCGGCAGATGAACATCACGAGGAGTGCGCGCTTCGCCTCGAAGTCGGACAGGCTCACGAGCTCGCCGGTCGTCACGTCGGGGAGCTCGAAGTCGGGAGCCTTGGTGCCCAACTCCAGCATCGTCGAGGGAACAGCCATCAGGCCATTGTCTCTGAATCTCGACGATCCGCACGGAGGACGGCGTCGTGCGCCCGGATCTAGGCCGACGCGGTTCGGTCGACGCGGACCTCGTACGTCGGCACCGGCGAGGCCTTCCCCTTGAGGTCGAGCTCGCCGAACGGCTCGACCGCGACCTCGTCGCGGACGGCGTCGTACGTGGCCTGGCCGATCAGGATCCCGCCCGGACGTGCCGCCGCCTGGAGCCGCGCCGCGACGTTCGTGGTGTCGCCGATCGCGGTGAAGCTCCGATGCCCTCCCGCGCCGACGTTGCCGAGCACGGCGGGTCCGGAGTTGACACCGATCCGGAACCGAGGCCACTCGGGGTGATCGTCCGAGGTCTCGGTCACGGCCAGCTGCATCGACCGCGCCGCCCGGACGCCACGAAGCGGATGATCGGGTTGGTCGTCGAGCGCGGTTGAACACGACGAGGATCGCGTCTCCTGCGAAGCGCTCGATCAAGCCCCCTTCGCGCTCGGTGACGATCGGGACCGCGGTCGCCCAGTACGCGTTCAGCATCTGGACCACGGCCATCGGCGATCGCCCGTCGGAGAAACGGGTGAAGCCGGCGAGATCGGCGAAGAGCGCCGTCACCTCGGCCTCGTGACCACCGAGCTCGGCGAGCGACGGCTCGCGCTGGAGACGGTCGGCGAGCGCGGGGCCGACGTACGGACGGAACAGCTCGTCCACCTTGGCCATCTCTCGCGCGACGCATTCGAGGAGCACGACCTCATCGGACCCGAACCCGTCGCGCCGCAGCTGCTCGAGCACCGGGGCGATCGGTTCCTGCGAGCGGACCGACGGCATCAGCTGTGCGATCGCCTCGGACGACCGCCGGTCGATGCGTTCGAGGGTCTGCTCGAGGTACAGGCTGCCGAACGCCGCCGTCACCGAACCCTCGCGCCGGTACTCGTTGCGGACCGACACGGTCACGATCGAGAACGCGACGGCCATCAGCACGTGCCACTCCCACCAGGAGGCGTGCCAGCTCCTGGCGAAGGCGGCGGCGGTCAGGGCCTCCGCGAGCAGCACGAACGCGACGGCGACCGAGAGCGGGAGGGTTCGCCGCCTGGTGCGGTAGATCCCCAGGTAGCGCCAGGCCGCGAACGTGTACAGGGCGATGCCAACGGGGGCGAGGAGACGGAAGGCGAGCGGCGCTTCCTCCTCGAGGGGCCGATCGAGGAAGTCCACCCCGGCGAGCGAGGCGATCGCCCACGCGATCAGGAGGAACACGAGCGCACCCCGGACGAGCGTCCGTCGTCGAAGGATCGCAGAGGCTCGGTCGCGACCGAGCTCGACGGCGGAGGCCGCGGCGAAGGCCGACGCGAGGAGCAGACCGATCGGCGTCGCGATCACGAAGCCGGAGTTCGGATGGTCGAGCAGGACCTCCGGCGTCGCGAGCGCGTGCAGCGCGAGGAACCCGGAGCTCGCGATCAGCGCGAGCGAGACCAGGAACAGACGCGCGTCCGCTCGCCGACGTGCCGCCTCGTTCGCGACGAGGGCGAGCGCGACGTTGACCAACGCGACGACCAACACGAGGAGGAAGTGCGATGGATGATGTTCCCACTCCACGTCGATGCTCGGGACGGCGAGCAGCAGGACGAGCCCCGCGAGCGGCAGCGCCAGCAACACGCCGAGGAGCCAGACTCGCGGGCGGTCCTGCACGTCTCCTCCGTGGATCCGAAAGTGGTCTGCGCGCTCCGATGCGGTTCGAGAGGTCGCACATCGTCCAGAGCGCACGACCGCTCTCGGATAGTAGGGTATGTATCTCGGGCGCCGCCCGGGGATCCTCGACGAGCGATCGAACGGACCCGGCCTGCGGACCGACTCGCCTCTCGCCTACGGATCGAGTGGATCGCCGAACACACGGAGGCGAGATGGCACGAGGTAGCAGCGACGTCCTGTTGGGAACCCCCGAGCGCGGGAAGCGATCCGTCGTGCGCGAGGAGAAGGGGCGGCGTTGCGCCGCGCTGGGCTGCGAGACGGTGCTCTCGACGTACAACCGTTCGGCGACGTGCTTCGTGCACACGTCTCCGACGCGCCGGCCACCGCTCGAGGGCTCCTGAGCGACCCCGAGCGAACGGGATCGGCTCGACCCGGGGGTAGGACGTACAAGCGAGACAGGAGATGCACCACGCACCGAGGAGGAACGGATGCCCGATAGCGTCGGCAAGCGCAAACGCCGGGACGTGACCGCGCGCAAGCACGCCGCTCGGGAAGAGCGACGGGTCGCCCGCGCGGGCCGCAAGAAGGATCGTGAGGCGGGGCTCATCGAGCCGGGTCCTCCGATCGGCCCCGCGGAGCAGAGCGAGTTCCTGGTCGTCGAGCCCGAAGCCGACGCCGCCGGCGCTGAGAGCTCGGAGAACAAGCCCAGCCCGAAGCCCGAAGCCCGGCCGAAGCCCGAGGACGGGAACGGCGCCAGGGAGCAGGGCGAGGAAAGCACGGAGGAAAGCGCCGAGGAAAGCGCCAAGGAAAGCGGAGGACCCGGCGCAAGCGCCGGGTCCTCGTCGCGTTCGGAACGAACCTAGACGGCGCGAACGTTCGCGGCCTGCGGGCCCTTCTGGCCCTGGGTCACGTCGTACTCCACCTTCTGGTTCTCCTCCAGGTTGCGGAAACCCTCACCGGCGATCGCGCTGAAATGCACGAACACGTCGGCGGTACCGTCGTCCGGAGTGATGAATCCGAAGCCCTTTTCGGGGCTGAACCACTTCACGGTTCCGATTGCCACGTGCGATCCCTCCTTTCTTTCGCCGTCGGGGCCTGGTTGCTGCCCTTCACGGCGCCGGCCGTAGCAGCCGGGTGAGGGAACTGCTCGTAGCTGTAAACCGCGATCGTTGCCCTCGCGACAACGGTACCATTTCGTCAACCGCCGGCAACAGCCCTCCTGCGCGGTCGAACGGACAGCGCGCCTGATGGTTTCGGGCCGGTGCACCAGGGGGAAGGTCGTTTCCGACACTCGGCCGATCGGGGTTCGACGCATGAAGGTCCGAGCACGAACGACCCACCGGAGGCTCCTCGGCGTGGCGATCGCCGCTGCGTCGCTTGCGATCGTCGCCGCGCCCTCGGCGTTGGCGCAGGACGAAAGCGCCGGGCCGGCCGGGGACGAAC
>Ga0209859_1000026_pt1 | contig 26251 bp, 27 predicted proteins | sample GWRWS3_50_60_FD_187241 | JGI IMG/M metagenome (GOLD analysis project Ga0209859, IMG submission 187241) | Riverbed sediment microbial communities from areas with vegetation nearby in Columbia River, Washington, USA - GW-RW S3_50_60 (SPAdes)... | ecosystem: Environmental > Aquatic > Freshwater >... | reverse complement strand
CGACCCCGAGCCCGAGTCCCCGCATGACGCCCTGCCAGCCCTGCGCGCGGCCCTGGTGGGAGAGGGGCACGAGCTCGGCGAAGAGCGCCTGGTACGGCGGGTAGTAGATGTGGTAGCCGACGAAGAAGAGGGAGACGAGCGCGACCGCTTCGGCGAAGCCGTGCGCGAAGGGGAGGATGACGAGGGGCGCCACGAGGAGCGGCACCCCGATGAGGGCGTACGGGATCCGGCGCCCGAGCCGGCTGTGCGTCCCGTCCGAGAGGGAGCCGACGAGCAACGGCAGGAAGAGCGCGAAGGCGCCCTCGGCGCCGACGGCGATCCCGATCGCGCCCGCGGACGAGGTCGCCTCGCCGAGCAGGAGCGGCGCGTACGTCGTCAGGACGCTGATCCCGAGCGCGAGGGCGAAGGTGGGAAGCGCGAGCGCGCCCAGGAACCGTCCGATCCGGGGCGAGCCGGTCACGTCCTAACCCGAGACGGCCCAGCGGGCGCCGCGCGCTGTCCAGCCGCCGACGGCGAAGAGCAGGATCGCGATGATCACTGCGCCGATGAACAGTTTCCGCTTCATGCCGGCACTCTCCCTCGTCGCCCACTAGACGGGAATGCGGCCAGCCTGCTTCCGTCGGTGCGGTTTTCCGCACACCGCAGGTGCGGCTGCGCGCCGCTAGCGCCCCTTCAGGTAATGCGACCTCGGGACCTGGTGTGTATTGCCTGGAGGGGCGCTAGGAGCGCAGGTACGTGAGGACTGCGAGCACGCGCCGGTGATCCTCGGGCGCGTGCGGGAGCCGGAGCTTCACGAAGATGCTCGTCACGTGCTTCTCGACGGCGCGCTCGGAGACGACGAGCTCGTCCGCGATCCCCTGGTTCGAACGGCCCTGGGCCATGTGCTCGAGGACCTCGCGCTCCCGCGGCGTCAGCGAGTCGATCGGGTCGTTACGGCGACGGCGGCCGACGAGCTGCGAGACGATCGCCGGGTCGAGGGCCGAGCCTCCCTCCCCCACGCGGCGCACGGCGGCGGCGAACTCTCCGACGTCGGAGACGCGGTCCTTGAGGAGGTAGCCGACGCCCTCGGCGCTCACGGCGAGAAGCTCCATCGCGTAGGCCGGCTCGACGTACTGCGAGAGGACAAGGACGCCGACCTCCGGGTAGGCCTCGCGGATCTCCTGCGCGGCCTTGAGCCCCTCGTCGGTGTGCGTCGGGGGCATGCGGATGTCGACGATGACGACGTTCGGCGAGTAGCTCCGGACCTTGAGCATCAGGTCGTCGGCGGTGCCGGTCTGGGCGACGACGTCGAAGCCCTGATCCTCGAGCAGGCGCGCGACGCCCTCGCGAAGGAGCACGGAGTCCTCGGCGAGGACTACCCGCACGGGATCTCCGCGCGGATGCGTGTGCCCTTGCCGGGCGGACTGTCGACGAAGAGACGTCCGTCGAGGGCCTCGACGCGGTCGACGAGGCCGCGGAGGCCCGAGCCCACGCTCGGGTCGGCGCCGCCCACCCCGTCGTCGGCGATCTCGACGACCGCGTGTCCGTTCACGTGGGCGATGCTAACGGCGACCGAGGACGCCTCGGCGTATTTCGTGACGTTCGCCAGGGATTCGGAGACGACGTAGTACGCGGCCGCCTCGACCGGCTCGGGCAGGCGGTCGTCGTCGAGCTGGAGCTCGACGGGGAGCGGCGTGCGGGCCAGGAGCGCCTCGACCGCTGCGGAGAGGCCGCGGTCGGAGAGGACGGCCGGGTGGATGCCCCGCGCGAGCTCGCGGAGCTCCTCGAGGGCCTGCGCCAGCTCGTCGGACGCCTGGCCGAGGAGGCGCTCGGCCTCCTCCGGGGCGCCCTCGACTCGGGCCTGCGCGAGCCGCAGGATGAGCGAGAGCGAGACGAGTCGCTGCTGAGCCCCGTCGTGCAGGTTGCGCTCGAGCCGGCGCCGCTCGACGTCGCTCGCCTCGACGATGCGGGCGCGCGAGCTGCGGAGCTCGTCCTCGTGGAGCTTCCGCTCGGTGACGTCCATCCCACAGATGAGCAGGCGCGGGTGGCCCTTGTCGTCGCGGAGCGGCGTCGTCGACCAGGCGACCCGCCGGCGCTCGCCGGCGGCGGTGATCCACGTGCTCTCGTACTCGCCACGTCCGCCCTCGCCGACGATCTCTTCGAGCTCGCGCCGCACGTCGTCGCGCTCCTCGGGGGCGATGAAGACGTCCCAGAAGGAGTTGCCGCGCGTGAGGTCGTCGTCTCTGCGGCCAGAGAGCCGCTCGAGGGACGTGTTGAAGCGGACGATGTAGCCGCCCGGCGTGGCGAGACAGAGGAGGCTCGGCGTCGAGTCGACGACCGTGCGGATGAAGTCGCGCTCGTGCGTGAGATCGCGGTGGCGCTGGGTGAGCTCGGCGTGCAGGCGCTCGAGCTCGCCCTGGGCGCGATTCCGCTCCGTGAACTCGCGGCCGATGAGGACGGCCTCGTCGCCCGCCTTGACGATGCGAGCCTCGAAGTCGCGGAGAACGCCGTCGAGCTCGAGCTGGTACTCGCCCGTCACGAGCTCGCCGGTGTCGATCGCCCGCCTGATGCCCCCCACGAGCTGGTCGGCGACGTCGGTCGGAAGGATGTCGTGGGCCCGGGCGCCGATGAGCTCCTCGGGCGGGGCGGCGAGGTCCTCGCGGCGGCCTTTGTACTCCAGGTAGACGCCGTCCCGGCTCATGCGGAACATCAGGTCGGGAACCGCGTCGAGGAGCGCACGGTTCCGCGCCTGCGCCTTGGCGAGCGCGGCCAGCCGCCGCTCGTTCTCGAGCGCCAGCGCCGCCGCGGCCGCGACGGCCTCGATCAGCAACGGGTCCTCCTCGAGCGAGCGGTGGTGGAGGAGCGCCGCGACCGTGCGGCCGTCGCGCTCGACCATCGTGGCGAGTTCCTCCCCGCCAGGCTCCGGGAGCTCGATCGGGTTCCCCTCGATATCGGCGAAGGACTCGGTCTCGGGAATCCAGTAGGCGAGTCGTAGCGTCGGGTCGCCGAGCGCTCGGGCGAGGGCCTCGCGCAGCGCCCCCGGGGCCCGGGCCTGACCGAGCTCGAGGACGAGCTGCCCGACGCCTCCGCGCGCGAGGCGGCCGCTGAAGAGGCCGAGGATGAACGCCAGGGGGACGCTCGCGAAGGCGAAGATCACGATCCAGAAGAGGACGTTCGCCGCCGTCTCGGAGAAGGATGCGACGACGAGCGCCACGGCCAGGAGCGCGAGGGTTGCTCCCGCGGTGAGGTAGACAGGCAGGAGCACCCGCCGCAGCGGCACTGAGGCGGCCCGCCAGCGGCGTCGGAAGACGTGGAGCGAGGCGATGAGGGCGGGGATGCCGAAGAGGAGGAGCACGGCGTTGACGACCACCAAGGCCGTCGGCGAGTCGACGAGGAGGACGACGTTCGCCGGGCACTCGGGACAGTCGTTGGCGGGGTCGTCGAAGAAGGCCTCCACGAGGGAGCCGAGCGTCAGCTCGAGATACGCGACGGCGACGATCGCGTACACGAGCTTCGTCTCGAGATAGCCGCGCGGAAACGCGAGCAGCGCGTGGATGAAGACGGCGATGAAGACGCCGCCGAAGATAAAGCCGAGCGTGAACGGGATCGACTCGTTCGACTCGCTCAGAGCCCCGATGAAGACGGTCAGGCCGACGGCCGTCATCAGGGGGCCGAAGCGGTTGTCCGGGCGTCTCCCCCACGCGACGAGGCCGCCCGCGATGAAGGACCAGGCGCCGACGAGGTTCGTGACGGCGACGAAGACCGGCGCCTCTTCGTGGTCGCTCGCAAACACGAGCGCGAGCGCGCCGACGGTCAGGAGGAGCCCGAGGGCGATGACCCCCGCCGCCGTCAGTCGTCGCATGGAGCTATCGAAGCACAGCGCGGAGCGCGGCGCCCGTCAGCTCGGCCTTCGGGACGAAGGCCGCGGCGCCGCAGCGGCCGACGATGGGGCCGAAGTCCGAGGCGTCGTGACTCGACGTGAGGACGATCTTGGGCGGAGCCCCGTTCCTGCGGCAGAGCTGGGTGGCGACGGCAAAGCCGTCCATGTCCGGAAGCTGGACGTCGAGAAGCACGAGATCCGGCTCGAGCCGGTCGACCGCTTCGAGGGCCGAGCGCCCGTCCGCGGCCTCGCCCACGACCTCGAACCCATCGGCGACGAGGAGGGCCTTGGCCGTCGCGCGGAAGCTCGGGTGGTCGTCGACGATCAGGATCCGGCTCGGCATCGTTGAGGGAAATTGTGGCAAAGCGGTGAACCCCCCGGAATACGGCTAACCCCACCCTTTCCGGCGCTACGATCCGTCCGTGGCGACGCTCCGCGAGACCCACGAGCGTGAGCTGAAGCTCACCGTCCCGGCTGGGTTCGCGCTGCCGGACCTCCCCGGCGAGCCACTCGGGCCGAAGACGCTCACGTCCACGTACCACGACACTGCCGACCGTGCCCTCGCCCGGGCCGGCATCACGCTTCGCCGCCGCGTGGAGAACCGGCGCGGCCTCTGGCAGCTCAAGCTCCCCGGTGAGGGCGAGCGGCTCGAGCTCGAGGTTCCCGGACCGCCGGCTGGGCCGCCGGACGAGCTCGCCTCGCTGCTCACCGGGATCCTCCGCGGCCGGGCGCTCGAGCCGGCGGCCGTCCTCCGCACGCGCCGCGCGGGCGTCCGGGTGCAGGAGAACGGGCGGGCGGTCGCAGACGTGACCGTCGACAACGTGGCGGTGCTCGACGGCCGACGCGTCCGGGAGCGGTTCGTGGAGCTCGAGGTGGAGGCGCTCGACGGCGGGGCCGACTCGCTCCCCGGTCTCGGGCGCGTGCTCGCTGCAGCGGGGGCGGTCCCCGGAGACGGACGACCGAAGGCCTTCAGGGCGATGGGGTTCTTCCCGGTGACGCCGGCTGTCCCGCCGAGCTGGGCTCCATCGCTCGAGCACGTCCGGGCGATGATCGCCCGCCAGGTCGCAGAGCTCCTCGCCCATGACCCGGGCACGCGGCTCGGGAAGGATCCGGAGGAGCTCCATCAGGCGCGGGTCGCCACGCGGCGCCTCCGCGCCGTGCTGCGCGCCGCGCGCCCGCTTCTCGACCCTGCGTGGACGGAGTCGCTTCGCGCCGAGCTCTCCGGGCTCGGCGGCGCGCTCGGCCCGGTGCGCGACCTCGACGTCCTCCTGGAGCGGCTCCGCGGTGAGATCGAGCAGCTGGAGGGGCCCGAGCGCCGCGCGGCCGGCCGCTTCCTGGAGCTCCTCGGCGAGGAGCGGGACGAGGCGCGGGCTGCCATGCTCGCAGCGATGTCGAGCCGGCGCTACGCCGAGCTCCTCACGCGGCTCGAGGCCGCCGCGACCGCGCCTCGCGCGCGGGAGGCCGACGTCTCTGTTCGCGACATCGCCGCCGGCGAGTTCCGGAAGCTCCGCAGGGCGGTCCGCGCGCTGCCTCCCGACCCGCCGGACGAGGATCTCCACGCCGTACGGATCCGGGGCAAGCGCGCCCGCTACGCCGCCGAGCTCGCCGAGGGCGCGGTGGGGAAGCCTGCGCGACGCTTCGTGCAGGACGCGAAGCGCTTCCAGGACGTCGTCGGGGAACACCAGGACTCGGTCGTCGCCGAGGAGCGCATCCGGGGTCTGCTCGACCGCGTGCGGAGCCCGCAGGCCCACCTGGCCGCCGGACGGCTCATCGAACGCGAGCGGGCCCGCCGGCGCGAGGCCCGGGCGGCCTTCCCAGGGACGTGGAAGGCGCTCGAGAAGAGCGGGAAGCGGGCCTGGAGCTGAACGACGACGTCGTCAGGGCCGCGGGCGGCGTCGTCTGTCGCCGCGACGGCGCGGGCACGCTCGAGGTCCTACTCGTCCACCGGCCGCACTACGACGACTGGACGTTTCCGAAGGGGAAGCTCGATCCCGGCGAGACACACGAGGTGGCCGCGCTCCGGGAGGTCGAGGAGGAGACGGGCCTTCTCTGCGAGCTCGGCCTCGAGCTCCCCTCCACGACGTACCATGACCGGAGGGGTCGCCCCAAGGTCGTGCGCTACTGGGCGATGCGGCCGCTTCGTGGCGCCTTCCGCCCGCACGGCGAGGTCGACGAGGCCCGCTGGCTTCCCGTCCCTGCCGCGGCGGCCCTGCTGACCCACGACCGCGACCGAGAAGTCCTGCGCGCCCTCGCGGAGGGCGAGGCCAGATGACCGTGCTCCTCCTCCGCCACGCCTGGGCCGGCCACCGCCAGGAGGGGACGGACGACGACCGCTTGAGGCCGCTCGACGAGCGGGGCCGCCGCCAGGCCGAGGCCCTCGCCGGCCTTCTCTCCGGCTACGGCGTCGAGCGCGTCCTCACCAGCCCGCTCGTTCGCTGCCGCCGGTCGGTGGAGCCGCTCGCGGACGCCGTGGGACTGCCGGTCGAGGAGCGGCCGGAGCTGGCCGAAGGCGCCTCCCGGGCCGAGACGCTCGCGCTCGTCGCCGAGCTCGGCGAGGAGACGGCCGTCCTCTGCACGCACGGCGACGTCGTCGCCGCGCTCCTCGGCGAGGAGAGCGAGAAGGGCTCGACCTGGGTGCTCGACCCCGGCTCCGACGGCGGCCTAAGCCGGCGGGAGTACCTGCCCCCGCCGGTTTAGCACCCGTTTCAGAAACGAAGCCCTGTGCCGCCGGGCCGCCCTGGACGGCGCGATGCTGCGTCCTCGGTCGCGCCCGTAGCCTCCGGCTACGAGCGCGGGTGGGTGGGTTCCCCATCAGTGGACGAGTTCGCGCAGCGAACTCGTCCTTGCCTCGCGCTCGCCCAACGCACCCCGGCGACGAGGTCAGTCCGAAACGTGTTCCCAAGGACGTCTCGGCCCGGCGAGAAGGCCGCCCGAGCGCAGCACGATCCGGCGCTCTTCGGCGCTCACCTCCTCGACCTGGTCGACCGGGACGTGCACGAGCCAGCTCCCGAGGAGGCCTGCGCGCACGGAGAGGAGCGCCGGTCGTCCGCTGCGCACGTCAAGGCGGACGTCCTCGACGACGCCTATCCGCGCCGCGGGCCCGTAGACGCCGAAGCCCTGGCACCGAGCGAGAGCGGGCTCTCGCTCGGATCTTCCCTCGTCGGTTCCCATGCCCCCATGGTGCCGGTGGCGTCGGCCGAGGTGGGTTACGCGTGGATGAACCCCCGGTGAAGAAGACGTAAGCGTCCGGCCGCTACGCCGCCGAGGCGGCGAGCTCGTCGAGGAGGGCGAGCGCGGCGCCCTCGCGCAGGCCCGCCCGCGAGATCTCGAGCGGGACGCCGAGACGGGCTTGAAGCCCTGCGAGGATGATCGCGCCGGCCGCGAGTGTGCGGGCGCGCCGCTCGTGGAGGCCGAAGGTCTTCGCCACCTTGGCCGAGGAGCGCTTCCCGAGGATCTGGAGGGCTGCCTCGAACTCGTCGGCCTCGAGCTCCTTCCCCACGAGCTTGCGGAGCGCGCGCGCCGTCCCGCCCGCCGCGAGGGCCGCCTGCGGAAGCGGCGGCACGAAGCCTTCCAGGTGCCGCTCCACCTCGTCACGCGCGGCCGTGAGGGCGCGCCTTCGCGGCGGGTCGTCCACGAGGACGCGCTGGGTGAGCCGGACAGCGCCCACGTCCAGCGAGCGCGACCACGCCGGGCCGCCGTCCACGGTTCCCACGACCGCCTCCGTAGAGCCGCCGCCGACGTCGCAAACGGCGACGCTCTGGGGCATGGAGGACGCGGCCGCCACCGCCCCCTCGAAGGCCAGTCGCCCCTCCTCGTCGGCGGAGAGGACGCGCACCGGAGCTCCGCCTGCGGAATAGAGCGCGCTGAGGAGCTTCTTGCCGTTGGCACTCTGGCGGCCGGGCGCCGTCACGATCACCTCGACCACGGCGACTCCGAGTCCTCGCGCAAGTCGCGTGTAGCCGCCGGCGCAGCGAGCCGCCTCCGCGATCCGCTCGGCCGAGAGGCGCCCGTCACGCTCGACGTCCTCGCCCAGGAACAGGTGCTCACGCTCCTCCCGCAGGGGAACGAGCGTCGCCCGGTCCCGGGAGGCCACGAGCAGACGGACCGTGTTCGAGCCCACGTCGACGATGCCGACCTTCATCAGGTGCGTATTCTCCGGTCGGCGTCGGCTGGAACCCGGCCTCAGCGCGGCCGGCGGGCGACGCGGCGCGGCGCCCGCGTGCGAGCCTTGCGCATGAGCGCGTCGTGGCTCCCGCGAACGGTCTGGTCCTTCCTCGGACGCAGCCGCTTCCAGTCGCCGTCCGGCTGGAGCGTCCAGGCCGTGTTGTCGTCGAGCAGGACGTCGAAGGCGGTCGCGAGCTGCCCCTGCACCTTCGGATCCTCCACCGGGGCAGCGATCTCGATGCGGTGATCGAGGTTGCGGGTCATGAGGTCGGCGCTTCCGAGAAAGGTCGTCGCCGTGTCGTCGGCCTCGAAGATGAAGAAGCGGCTGTGCTCGAGGAAACGCCCGAGGACGCTCCGTACGCGAATCGTCTTGGAGAGCCCCGGGACGCCCGGGCGGAGGGTGCAGATCGACCGCGCGACGATGTCGATCTCGGCGCCGGCCTGCGCCGCCGAGTAGAGCTCGTCGATGATCGTCTCGTCCGTGAGAGCGTTCGTCTTCAGCCGGATGCGCGCCTGGCGGCCGTCGGCCGCCGCCTTGGCGACGGCGCGAATCTCCTCCACGATCCGGCGCCGGAGGTTGAAGGGCGCGACGAGGATCTTGCGAAAGCGCTGCGGGCGGCCGAAGCCGGTGACGTAGTTGAAGAGGTCGGCGACGTCGGCGGCGATCTCCTCGTCGGCCGTGAAGAGGCCGAAGTCCTCGTAGATGCGGGCGGTGAGGGCGTGGTAGTTGCCCGTCCCGAGGTGGACGTAGCGGCGCAAGGTGCTCCCCTCGCGGCGCACGACGAGCGTCGTCTTCGCGTGGATCTTGAGGTTGGGGAAGCCGTAGACGACGTGGACGCCCGCGCGCTCGAGGGCCCGCGACCATTCGATGTTCTTGTGCTCGTCGAACCGCGCCTTCAGCTCGACGAGGCAGACGCTCTGGCGTCCGTCCTCGGCCACCTCGATGAGGGCCGGGACGACCGGCGAGTCGTCGCTCGTACGGTAGACCGTCGTCTTCAGCCCGATCACGGCCGGGTCGCGCGCGGCCTCGCGCACGAAGCGCTCGAAGGTCGTCACGAACGAGTCGTACGGGTGGTGGACGAGCACATCGCCGCGCCGGATCTCGGCGAAGAACCCCTCGCCGCCCCGGACCGCCGCGAGGCGGGCCGGCGTGCTCGGCACCCAGGGCTCGTCCTTCAGCTCCGGGCGGTCGAGCGACGCGAGCTGGGAGAGATCCGCGAGGTCGAGGGGGCCGCGGATCGGATACACCTGCTCCTGGCCGGCGCCGAGTCCCTCGGTCAGCCGCCCGAGCATCCGGTTCGAGACGGAGCCCGACACCTCGAGGCGCACGACGTCGCCGAAGCGGCGTCGCCGAAGCTCGAGCTCCACCGCCTCGAGCAGGTCGTCCGCCTCGTCGGAGACTTCGAAGTCCGCGTCGCGGGTGACCCGGAAGATCGCCCGCTCGACGATCTCCATCTGCGGGAAGAGCCAGTCGAGGAAGTGAGCGATCACGGACTCGAGGGGGACGAACGCGCTCCGCTTGCCGACCTCGAGGAAGCGCGGCAGGGCCTCGGGGACCTTGACGCGGGCGAAGCGCTCTTCCCCGGTTTCGGGATCGCGGACGAGCACCGCCAGGCTGTTGGAGAGGCCCGAGATGTACGGAAACGGCTGGCCGGGACCGACGGCGAGAGGCGTCAGCACCGGGTAGATCTCCCGGTCGAAGCGCCGCTCGAGCTCGGAGAGCTCCTTCTCCGAGCAGTCGCTCACCTGCGCGATGACGATCCCCCGCTCGCCGAGCGCGGGTACGAGCTCGCGGCTCCAGAGCCGCGACTGCTGCGCCGTCAGGGCGAGCACTCGCTCGCGGATCTCGCCGAGCGTCGCGGACGGCGTCCGCCCGTCGGACGAGAGCACGGAGATCCCGGCCGCCTCCTGACCCATCAGGCCGGCCACGCGCACCATGAAGAACTCGTCGAGGTTCGCCGAGAAGATCGAGCAGAACTTCACCCTCTCGAGGATCGGGACCGCGGGGTCGCCGGCCAGCTCGAGCACGCGCGCGTTGAACTCGAGCCAGGAGAGCTCTCGGTTGAGGAGCCGGTTGCCTCCCTTCGGCACGGTCCGTGTCTCGGCGCGCATAGACGTAGAGTGCATCATCTCGTGGGTGCTTGGCTAGCGGGGTTACGTTCTGGTGAAGACATGGGGAACGGCCGCTAGGCCGCGGCGGCGGGCTCCTCGGCTCGCTCCTCGCGAAACGGGAGGAGGTAGGCGGGACCCGAAGAGCGAAGGTAGGCGACGAGCTCATCCTCGTCCTTCGCGCACGGAAGCAGGGTCTTCCAGGAGGAGAGGTGCTCGCGCCGGTGGGCGTCGCCGCCGGCGACGACGGGCACGTCCCCCGCGGCCACCCAGCCGTACAGGTCGGGGCCGTTGAAGAGCTCGGCGCGGTGGAGGAGCGGCGCCAACGTGTCCCACTCGCGCCAGAAGCGCCGGGTCGTCCGCGCCGGCACGGGGTCGGCGTCACGCCCGTGCGGATGCGCGGCGACGAGGGCCGCGCCGGCCTCCCGCGCGCTGAGCAGCGCGCCGACGAGGCCGAGGTCGGGCGAGACGAGCTCCCGGAGGCCAAGCGCGAGCGCGTGCGCGGAGAGGTCGGGATCGCGGTGGTTGTGCGTCAGCTCGAGCCCGGGGACGACGAGCATCCCGTAGCGCCCGCGGGCCCGCTCCGCCTCCAGGTCGACTGCGGCCAGGTAGCCGGCGAAGTTTTCCTGGTGCACGCAGGATTGCGGCGGGCGCCACGGGTCGTCGCTGCGAAGCACGTGGTCCGTGACGCAGAGGACGTCGAACCCGGCACGGCCGTAGAGGTCGACGAGCTGGCGAAGCGTCAGGGCGCCGTCGCTCCACGTCGTATGGGCGTGCAGCTCGCACAGGAGGGTCCTGGGGCTCGGTGGAGTGCTCATGGCCGGAGTGTCCGACGAGCACGTCGACGCGTGGGCAACGGAGTGGTGAAGGTCGTGGGAAAGGCAGCAGCCCGCCGGCGAGGGCGGGCGGGCTCCTGCTCGGCGGGCGGGTGGGAGCCCAGGGCTACACTCGCGGACGGCCGGGGCGGTGGACGGTTTCCGCCTCCTGCACGGAAGGGCCGGTCCGCCGAGCCTGGGCGAGCTCCCCGGGAAGACCTCTCGAGCTCACGGCATCACCTTCCTGGGCAGTGTCGACCCGCCGCTGCCCTCCGTGGGCACCGGAGTGGTGAACATCCGGCGAGAGGTGGGTGAAGCAGCCTCCGCTAGAGCAAGGGCAGCCGGCGGCCCGGCTCCTGCGGGGCCGCCGGCGAGGCGTGAGGAAGCGACGCGCCGGCCAGCCGCGCCGCAGGCCGAGTATCGCCGCGCCCCCACCGACCGTGGGCTCCCGGCTCGTGAAGAAGCGGTGACGGACCGGTGACGGAGAGCCCTCAGACGCCGCGGGGCGCGGAATCCTGGAGCGCGACGCGCATGAGGTCGCGAATCGAGATGATCCCGGCGATCGCCCCACCGTCCATCACCGGGAGATGGCGGAAGCCGCCGTGGATCATGAGCGCGGCGGCGTGGTCGGTCGAGTCGGAGGCCTCGATCGTCTCGGGATGCCTCGTCATCCAGTCCCGAACGCGGGCGTCTTCGGAGAGCCCGGCCGCGACGGCTTTGAGGATGTCGCGCTCCGTGAGGATCCCCTCGAGCCGGTCTCCGTCCATGACGAGGACGGCGCCGACCCCGCGCGCGACCATGTGCTGAGCCGCCTCCGAGATCCGCTCGTCTGGCACGGCGGCGAGAAGTTCGCGCGACATGTGGTCAGCGATCACCGACACCGGCCGCGATCCTAAAGGCAAGAGGGCGGGCACGTCGACCCGCCCTCGGGCTACTTGGCGACGGCCTCGAGCTTGTAGCCGACGCCGTACCGCGTCTGGATGAACGTGTGCGCTGGCGCAAGGGACTCCAGCTTGTCCCGGATCTTGCGCACGAAGACGTCCACGGTGCGGTCGCGGTGGGTGAGCCGGCGGCCCCACACTTTCTGGAGGAGCTCGTCCCGCGTGACGACCCGCCCCCGCTCGAGCGCGAGCGCGTAGAGGAGGCGGAACTCCGTCGGCGTCAGCTCCGCGCTCTGCCCGCCCACGTAGGCCTGCACGTTGAGCGGGTCGACCCTCAGCTCCTCGATCTCGATCGGCTCGCCGCGACGTTCGTCCTGGACACGGACGCCGCGGCGGGCCGCGGCGCGCACGCGCGCGACGAGCTCCTTCATGGAGAACGGCTTCACGAGGTAGTCGTCCGCCCCGATCTCGAGGGCGTGCACCCGGTCGTGCTCGGTCCCGCGCGCGCTCACGACGACGATCGGCGTCCCGATCCCCTCGGCGCGGGCCGTCTCGATCAGCTTCCACCCGTCCACGCCCGGGAGCATGAGGTCGAGGACGCAGACGTCGGGACGCTCGTAGCGGAGGCGCGCCAGGCCCGACTCCCCCTTGTTCACCCAGAGCGGATCGAAACCCGCCGTGGTCAGGTGCCGGGCCATGCCCTCGGCGATGACGTCGTCGTCCTCGATGATAAGCACCTTCGACACGCTGCCCTCGATTCTGCCCTCCGGCACGCGGCCAAGGGGTGCCTCCACGGTAGCGAACTGGTGAAGAAGTGGTGAAGCGACTCACCACTGCGGAGGCGCCATCCCCGGCAGGCCGCCGTCGTCTCCCTTGGGAGCCTCGACGACGGGCAGCCCTGTCTCCTTCCAGGCGGCGAAGCCCCCGACGATGTCGGTCGCGCGCGCGTAGCCCAGATCGCGCAGGCGCCCTGCGGCGAGGCTCGAGGAGAAGCCCTGGGCGCAGAACACGACGAGGCGCCTGCCCAGACCCCCGATGTGCGGGTTTGCGAACTCGCAGTCCGGGTCGGCCCGCCATTCGAGCACGGAGAGCGGAATGTGGATCGACCCCGGGATCACGCCGTTCCGTTGCCGCTCGTCGTCCGCACGTACGTCGACGAGAAGGGCGCCGCGCCCGGCCTCCTCGCTCGCCGCCTCCGGGGTGAGACGCGGCGCGATCCGCCGCCGAGAGCGGGCGAGGAGCTCCCCGACCGTGAGGCGGCGCCCGGGCCACGAGGTGACCGCGACCCACAGGCCGCTCGCCGCGGTCAGGGCCGCGACGGTCGCAGTGGCGGGGCCGGTGCCCGCGGCGTCCGCGAGCAGGCCCGCGAGCAGCGCCCCGACCACAAACCCCGCGTCCCGCCAGAAGCGGTAGACGCCGACAAGCGCTGCCCGGTCCACGGGCGCCGCAACGTCGGAGACGGCGGCGATGAGCGTCGGATAGACGAGAGCGGTGCCGGCCCCGAGGAGTACGGCGGCCGCAAACGAGGGGCCGAAGGCCCCGTCGCCCGCGGCGAGGAGCGCCAGGGCAAGCGCCTGGACGAGCATCCCCGCGGCGATCAGCGGCTTCCGGCCGAGGTGGTCCGACGCCCAGCCGGTCGCGAGCTGGCCGACCCCCCAGACAGCCGGATAGGCCCCCGCCACGAGGCCGATCTCGGCGACCTCCGCCCCTGCCGCGGACATCGAGAGCGGGACGAGGCCCCAGACGAGCGCGTCGTTCAGGTTGTTCACGAGCCCGGCCTGGGAGCAGGCCCTGAGCACCGGGTCGCGGACGGTTCCGCGCGCGAAGGCCTCACGGAAGCGGCCGGGCCGCGCCTCCCCGTGCGAGCGTTGTTCGACGGCCACGTGGCCGGCCGTGTCCGACACGAGGAAGACCGAGACGAGCGTCCCGATCCCGGCGACGATCGCGGCGCCCACCCAGACGACGGTCCGCGGCGCGTACGCGGCGGCGAGGGCGCCGCTCGCCAGGGCCGCGAGCGAGACGCCGAGATAGCCGGCCGACTCGTTGAGCCCGAGCGCGAGCCCTCGGCGGACGGAGCCGACGAGGTCGATCTTCATCACGACCGTCATCGACCACGCGAGACCCTGGTTCACCCCGAGGAAGAGGTTCGCCACGACGATCCACTCCCAGCTGGGCGCCAGAGCGACCAAGATCGGTACGGGAAGCGCGAAGAGCCAGCCGGCCACGAGGAGTCGCTTCCGCCCGGCACGCTCCGCCAGCCCCCCGGCCGCGAGGTTCGTGAAGGCCTTGGCGACGCCGAAGGCGACGACGAAGGAGAGGATCGCGGCGCTCGAGGCGAGGCCGAACTCCTCCTCGCCGACGAGCGGGAGCACGCTCCGCTCGAGCCCGACCATCGCGCCGACGAACGCATTCAGCGCGACGAGCAGCGTGAACTGACGGGCGTTTGCCCGCAGGCCGAGCCGCGCCGTGGGCCGGGTCACGCCCTGGCGGGCGTGGCGCCGCGCCGGTTCGCGGCGACGATCGCCGCCTGGCCGGCGGGCGCCGGGGGAAGGTCGACGAGGAGCTCGCTGGCGAACGAGGCGGCGTCTCGATGCCGCAGCGCCGGGTTGTACCGTCGCTCGAAGCCGATCGAGCTCACCGGGTTGCTGGAGAGCGCGCGCCCGCACACCGAGCCCCCGTAGTGGCTCGGGAAGACCACGACGTGATCCGGCAGCTCGAGCAGTCGGCCGAGAGAGTCGAAGAGCTCGCGCGCGAGCGGCTCCGGATCGCCCTTCGCGTGGAGGTCCGGCCGGCCGACGTCGCCGACGAGCAGGGAGTCGCCCGTGAAGACGAGCCAGGGCTCTTCGGTGCCGCGCCGGCGGTCGGCGACGACGTACGCGTGGTGGGCGGGGGCGTGACCCGGCGTGGCGAGGGCCCGCACGACCGTGTTCCCGAGCTCGATGACCGCGCCGTCCTGAAGAGCGCGGTGCGGGAAGTCGACCTCGGCGCCCTCGGGGAGGTAGGCCGTCGCGCCGGTCGCCTCGACCAGCGCCGGCAGCCCCGAGACGTGATCTGCCTGCACGTGGGTCTCGAAGACGGCGACGATGGGCTTGCCCGCGCGCTCCGCCGCCTCGAGATACGCGTCCACGAGCTCCTCGTGCGCATCGACGACGGCCAGCCTCCCCCGGCTCGGGCAGCCGAAGAGATAGCTCGCGCACGCGGTCGCCTCGTAGAGGAAGCTCCGGAGGATCATGAGGCCAGCCTAGGCCGACCGTTATCATTGAGCAAGGCGAATCTTCAGATAGCAGCCATCGCCATGACCGATAGTTCTCTCTCGCTCCTGTGGGACGCGACGCGGCTTCGGCTCCTCGTCGAGATCGAGCGGCAGGGCAGCGTCTCCGCCGCCGCCCGCGCGGTGGGAATCGGCCAGCCCTCGGCCAGCGAGCATGTGCGCCTGCTCGAGGCCGCCGCCGGCCAGCGGCTGGTCGAGCGCAACGGGCGCGGCAGCCGCCTGACCGAGGCGGGCCGTGTCCTCGCTCTCCACGCCGGCCAAGCGCTCGCCACGCTTGCCGCCGGCGAGGAGGAGCTGCGCGCCCTCGCCGGCCTCGAGGCGGGGACGATCCACGTCGGCGCGTCCACGACACCCGGCGTCTACCTGCTCCCGGACACGCTGGGCTGCTTTCGCCGGGACCACCCGAACGTGGCCGTCGAGGTCGAGATCGCCTCGAGCGGGGAGATCCTCGAGCGGCTGCTCGCGGGACGCATCCAGCTGGCGCTCGTCGGCGAGACCGCCGCGGACGACCGCATCGCGCTCGACCCCTTCCTCTCCGACGAGATCGTCGGCGTCGCCCGCCCAGGGTTGCTTCGCGTTCGGAACGGCGGGGTGAGGCCGTCGGCGCTTCGAGACCAGACGCACCTCGTCCGCGAGCCGCGCTCGAGCACCCGCCGCGTGGCCGACCGGGCGCTCGCCGAAGCGGGCGCGGCCTTCGCCCGCGTGTGGGAGCTCGACTCGAGCGAGGCCCAGAAGCGAGCCGCCCGCGAGGGGCTCGGCGTCGCCTTTCTCTCGCGGTTCGCAGTCGCCGAGGAGGTCGAGCGCGGCGAGCTGGAGAGCTTCCGCCTGGCCGGCCGCCCGCCGATCGGGCGAAGCCTCTTCGTCGCCCGCCTGGCGCGCCGCCCGCTCAGCCCGAGCGAACGCGGCTTCGTCGCCACCCTCATGCGTTGCTGTGCCACGCAGGACACCTTCGCGGCCGCTTTGCTCGGCTAATCACTGGCGCGTGAACGAGCGGGCTACGATCCCGTCGAGGTGCGGCGTTTCTTCCGACGCAGCGGCAACGGCCCCAGATCCGATCCGGCCCTGGACGAGCTTCGGCTCGAGGCGAAGCGCGGGCGCGCGCTCGTCGAGGAGAGCCGAGAGATCGTCGTCGTGCTCGACGAGGACGAGCGGGTCGTGGCCGCGAGCCGGCGAGCCCGCGAGCTCCTGAGCGGTCTCGAGGAGGGCGCCCCGGCCCCGAACGCTCTCGTGCGCAGCGCGCTCACGATCCCGTACGAGGTGGACGGACGGCGCGAGACCATCCTCTACGCGCGGGACTCGGGCGACATGGCGGCCTATGAGGAGCTCCGAGCCGGCTTCACGGCTGCCGTCTCCCACGAGTTGCGCACCCCGCTCGCGCGTGTCCTCGCGCTCCTCGAGAGCGCCGCCCTCCCCGGCGCCGACGTCGGCGACCTCATCCAGCAGGCTCAGGGCGAGGTCGACCAGATCCGGGAGCTGATCGACGACATCCTCTTCCTCTCGGAGCTCGAGTCGGGTCACGAGGTCGTCGGCCTTGGCACGACCCGGGTCTTCCCGCTCGTCGTCGAGGTCGTCGAGAGCCTCGAGGAGCAGGCCGTACGGGCGGGGGTGGCGATCGAGGTCGAGGCGGACGAGGACGCCGAGCTGCCGCTCCGGCCGCGGATGATCCGCGTCGTCGTCCAGAACCTCGCGCAGAACGCCGTCCGTTATGCCGGCCCTGGAGCGCACCTTCGCCTCTCGCTCCGCCACGAGGAAGGCGGCGTCGAGCTCGTCGCCGCGGACGACGGCGTCGGGGTGGCCGAGGAAGACCTCCCGCGGCTCTTCGAGCGCTTCTACCGCGCCGACCGCGCCCGTGCCTCGCGAGGCACCGGTCTCGGCCTCGCCATCGTCAAGCACGTCGTCTCCTCGGCCGGGGGAACCGTGGAGGCGACGGGCGCGCGCGGCCGGGGGCTCACGATCCGCTGCTTCTTCCCTGCGGCTTGAGGCCACTCTTCACCACCTCTTCACCACTCGTTCACGGCCTTTCAGCCCACACCCCGGCAGGCCAGGGCGACACTCGCGTCGATGCAACGACGCGAAAGGAGAACCGTGGGAATTCGTCCCATCCCGAGGCTCGTCCTCCTCCTGCTGGCGCTCGCGGTCCTGGCGCTCGGCGCCGCCGGGTGTGGCCGGGACGAGGACGAGGACGACGCGTCCGCCCCGGCTACGTCCGAGGAGACGACCACCGCAGAGGCCGAGCAGCTGTCCGGAAAGGTGATCGCGGACGGCTCGAGCACGGTCGGTCCGCTGACGACGGCCGCCGCGGAGGCCTACCGCGAGGTGCAGCCCGACGTGAACGTCGAAGTGGGGATCTCCGGCACAGGCGGCGGCTTCGAGCGCTTCTGCGCCGGCGAGACCGACATCTCGGACGCCTCGCGCCCGATCAAGGACGACGAGGAGGCGCCGATCTGCGCGGATGCCGGCATCGAGTACGTCGACTACCAGGTCGCCGTCGATGCGCTGACAGTCATCATCAACCCCGAGAACGACTGGGCGACCTGCCTGACCACCGAGCAGCTGAAGAAGATCTGGGAGCCCAAGGCCGAGGGCAAGATCACGAACTGGAACCAGGTCGACCCGAGCTTCCCCGACGAGCCGCTGACGCTCGCGGGCGCGGGAACCGACTCCGGCACGTTCGACTACTTCACCGACGTGATCAACGGCGAGGAGGGCGCGAGCCGCGCCGACTACAACGCCACCGAGGACGACAACGTCACCGTCCAGGCGGTCGCCGGCGAGAAGGGCGCCCTCGGCTACCTCGGTTTCTCATACTACGAGCAGAACCTGGACACGCTGAAGGCGGTCGAGATCGACGGCGGCGGCGGCTGCGTCGCCCCGAGCGCCGAGACCGCCCAGGACGGCACCTACACGCCGCTCGCGCGGCCACTCTTCATCTACGTGAAGAACGAGTCCATCCAGACGAAGCCTCAGGTCAAGGGGTTCGTCGACTACTACCTGAACAACCTGGACGCTCTCGCTGAGGCGGCGTTGTTCATCGGCGTTCCCGAGGACGTCGTCAGCGAGAATCTCTCCAAGCTCCAGACCCAGGCGGGCTAGCAGCAGGGAATGACAGCTCAGGACGCAACCGCAGCCGCGCAGCCGGAACCGATCCGGCTGCGCGGCGAGCGCAGGCGCTGGGGCGAGGACGTCGTCAAGGGCATCCTCGCCCTCTGCGCCCTCGTCTCGGTGGCGACGACGATCGGGATCATCATCGCCCTCGTCGAGCCGTCGATCGAGTTCTTCCGAGAAGTGTCGATCGTTGACTTCTTCTCCGGAGACCGGTGGGCGCCGCTCTTCACCCCAGCCTCGTTCGGAATCCAGCCGCTTCTCGTAGGCACCCTCGTCGTCACCTTCTGGGCCTGCGTGGTCTGCCTCCCGTGCGGGCTCGGCGCCGCCATCTACATGAGCGAGTACGCACGCCCGCGCGTCCGCAACGTTCTCAAGCCTGCCCTCGAGACGCTCGCGGGAATCCCGACTGTCGTCTTCGGATTCTTCGCGCTGACGTTCTTCACCCCCCTCCTCCAGGACCTCGGCCTCGGCGTGAACGTGTTCAACGTCCTCGCCGCGGGGCTCGTGGTCGGCGTCATGCTCATCCCCGTCGTCGCGTCGGTCTCGGAGGACGCCATGAGCGCCGTCCCCCAGGAGCTCCGCGACGGTGCGTACGCGCTCGGCTCCACGCGCCTGCAGGTCTCCACCCGCATCGTCGTGCCGGCGGCGATCTCCGGCATCATCGCCAGCTACATGCTCGCGATCTCGCGGGCCATCGGCGAGACGATGATCGTCCTCATCGCCGCAGGCGGGATTGCCAAGATCACGTTCGATCCGCGCGAGCAGTCCCAGACGATGACCGCCTTCATCGGCGCGACCGGCATCGGCGACATCCCCACCGGCTCGATCGAGTACAAGACCATCTTCGCGGTTGGGCTGACGCTGTTCGTGATCACGTTCGCCATGAACATGCTCTCGATTCGCCTCGTGCGGAAGTTCCGGGAGATCTACGAGTGAGCGTCGCTCGCCTTCGGCTCGCTCCCGTGGGGGAAACCATGTTTCCCCCACGAGCCCGCTTCTTTGACCCAGTGGAGGAACCTCCCGGTTCCCCCACACCCCTTCCACACGCTCATAGGCCGGTCGGCCTATGAGCGTTACCACCGAGTCGCTGGGCAGCCGTTCGCACGGCGACCGGGTGCGAGGCACCGCCTTCTACGTCCTGCTGCTCGTCTCGGTCACGATCGGCTTCCTCCTGCTCGGCGTGCTCCTCGTGGACGTGATCCGCAAGGGGATCGGCTATGTCGACCCGACCCTCTTGAACGAGCCGAACTCCTCCGACCCGAACAAGGCGGGCGCCGGGCCCGCGATCCGCGGGACGATCTACATGATGATCCTGCTTCTCGTCATGGTCGTCCCCATCGGCGTGGGGACTGCGCTCTACCTCGAGGAGTACGCGAATCGCGAGCGCTGGTACAACCGGCTGCTGGAGATCAACATCCAGAACCTGGCCGCGGTGCCGTCGATCGTCTACGGGATCCTCGGGCTCGCCTTCCTCGTCCGCGGCATCGGGCTCGGACGCGTGCTCCTCGCCGGAGCGCTCATCCTGACGCTCCTCGTGCTCCCGACCGTGATCGTGGCGAGCAGGGAGGCGATCCGGGCGGTCCCGGACTCGATCCGCCAGGGGGCCTACGCCCTCGGCGCGACGCAGTGGCAGGTCGTCTGGCGACAGGTGCTCCCGGCTTCGATCCCGGGCATCGCCACGGGATCGATCCTCGCGCTCGCGCGCGCGATCGGGGAGACGGCGCCGCTCCTGCTCGTCGGGGCCCTCACCTACGTCGCCGTGAACCCCACGCTCCTCGGCTCCTACACCGCCCTCCCGGTCCAGATCTACCAGTGGATCGCGCGGCCGCAGGAGGAGTTCCGCGTCTTGGCCGCCGCCGGGATCATCGTGCTGCTCGTGATCCTGCTGACGATGAACGCCTTCGCAATCTGGCTCCGCAACCGCTACCAGAGAAGATGGTGATGTCCGACATGGAAAGCGCACCGGCCGCACCTGCAAGAATCGCGGGCGTGGACGAGAAGATCCTCGCCGAGCGAGCGCGAGAGGCGGCCTCAACCCGCCGGGACGTCCTCTTCGACGTGTCGCGCCTGACGGTCTCGTACGCGGACGTGCCCGCCCTGAAGGGGGTGTCGCTCGAGATCTACAAGAACTTCGTGACGGCGTTCATCGGGCCGTCCGGCTGCGGGAAGAGCACCTTCATCCGCTGCTTCAACCGCATGAACGACCTGATCCCGAGCGCGAATGTCGACGGCACGATCCTCTACCACGGAATCGACCTGTATGGGCCCGAGGTGGACTCCGTCGAGGTGCGCAAGCGGATCGGCATGGTCTTCCAGAAGCCGAATCCGTTTCCCAAGTCGATCTACGACAACGTCGCCTTCGGCCCGCGCGTGCTCGGCTGGAAGAAGGACCTCGACGCGCGGGTCGAGCGGGCGCTCCGCCACGCGGCGCTCTGGGACGAGGTGAAGAACCGGCTGAAGGCGAGCGCCTACAGCCTCTCGGGCGGGCAGCAGCAGCGGCTCTGCATCGCGCGCTGCCTCGCCGTCGAGCCCGACGTGCTCCTCATGGACGAGCCCGCCTCGGCGCTCGACCCCATCTCGACGACGGCGATCGAGGACCTCATGCACGAGCTCAAGCGCGAGTACACGATCGTCATCGTCACCCACAACATGCAGCAGGCCGCGCGCGTCGCCGACATGACGGCCTTCTTCAGTGTCGAGGTGGACGAGGAGCAGGACCGCCGCACGGGCGTCCTCGTCGAGTACGACGCGACGCCGACGATCTTCACGAACCCGGGCGACAAGCGGACGGAGGACTACGTCACCGGACGCTTCGGATGAGAGTCACGCTCCAGGAAGAGCTCGATCAGCTGGAGGCCGCGCTCCAGGAGGAGGGCGCGCTCGTCCTTCGCGCCCTGCGCGGCTGCCTGAACGCGCTCGAGCAGTCCGACGTCGAGCTGGCCGACGAGGTGATCGCCTTCGACGACGAGGTCGACGACGCTTACCTCGCGATCGAGGAAGGGATCCAGTCCCTGCTCGCCCGCCAGACCCCAGTCGCCGTCGACCTGCGCCTCGTCCTCGCCATCCTCCACGACAACCTGCACCTCGAGCGCATGGCCGACTACTGCGTGACGATCTCGAAGCTGACGAAGCTCGTGCAGGACGTCCCGCACGACCAGACCCTCCTCGAGGGGTTCGAGGAGATGGGGCAACGGGCCGAGGAGATGATCCGCGTCGCTCTCGACTCCTTTCGCGACCGCAACGCCGCCCGGGCGGAGTCCCTCGTCGACCTCGACGAGCTGATCGACCGCGCGAACAGGCGCGTCGTCGGACACGTTCTCTCGCTCGGCGGCGACCCCGCGCTGCGCGAGTGGGGCCTCCGCATGATCATTGTCTCGCGCTGCCTCGAGCGCATTGGCGACCACGCCGTGGACATCGGGGAGCAGACGGCCTACCTCGTGAGCGGCGACTTCCGCGAGTTCACGGACGCGTCGCACGGGCCCGGCACCACTCCCCGCGACCTGTAGTGCAGGCGCCGACGGTGCTCTTCGTCTGCGTCGGGAACGCGGGCCGGAGCCAGATGGCGGCCGCGCTGCTCCAGCTTCACGGCGCCGGTCGCGTCGACGTGCGCTCCGCAGGGAGCGAGCCCGCCGACCGCGTCCACCCGGCAGTCGTCGAGGCGATGGCGGAGCTCGGCGTCGACATCTACGAGGAGACGCCGAAGCGCCTCGAAGAGGAAGCCGTTCGCGGGGCGGACGTCGTCGTGACGATGGGCTGTGGCGACGCGTGCCCCGTCTACCCGGGCAAGCGCTACGAGGACTGGGAGATCGAGGACCCGGCCGGAAAGAGTCTCGACGACGTGCGCGAGATCCGCAACGCGATCGACCGGCGCGTGCGCGTCCTCGTCGGCGAACTCCTGTAGCCGGCGCGGCGTCCTGCTACAAAACCGGGCGTGGCCCGCTTTGTCTGCACTCTCGCCCTGCTCACGGTCCTCGCCGCGAGCCCCGCTCGGGCGGACACGGGCATCCTCGCAATCGGGGACTTCGGCGTCGGCGGGGAGCGCGAGCGCCGCACGGGCACCGCCGTCGAGAGCTTCGCGGGCCGGCACCAGGTCGACGCTCTCGTCACCCTCGGCGACAACGACTACACGGAGCTGCCGCGCGCGTTTCGCGCCAACTGGCTCGGCGCCTTCGGGTGGGCGGCCGCCGACGGCCTCCTCGTCGCGGGAACCCTCGGCAACCACGACGCCCGCGTCGACGGGGGACGCTACGAGTTCGAGCTCCTGGGAATGCCCGGACGCTACTATCGGCGGCGAGTAGGCGACGTCGCCCTCTTCCTCCTCGATTCGAACCGGATCGGAGACGTCCAGCTCCGCTGGCTCGACTCGGTCCTCGCCTCGACGACCGCGCCCTGGAAGGTCGTCGCCTTTCACCACCCCGCCTTCAGCTGCGGCGGGTACCAGGGAGACGCGCGTGTCCGGCGCCTGCTCCTCCCCATCTTCGAGCGGAACGACGTCGACCTCGTCCTCTCGGCGCACGACCACAACTACCAGCGCTTCGCCCCCCGCCGCGGCGTGACCTACGTCGTCCACGGCGGCGGCGGCGCCCGCCTCTACCCGCTCACCTCGTGCCCGCGCGGCTTCCCCCGGCGAGTCGCGGCCCGCAAGGCGCACGGCTGGCTGTACCTCTACGCGACCGCGGACGCGCTGCGCGTGCGTGCGGTCGGCCGCTGGGGCGGGATTCACGACGACTTCCTCATATACCCCTAGCGGGCCGCGACGGCCGGTCGAGCCTCTTCGTCGTCTCGAACTCGCTGCGGCTCCGCCGCTTGCCCCGGGAGGCACGCTAGCGCTCGTTCTCGAGCGGGCGATGGCGCCCGTGGTAGGAGACGAGCGTGCAGAGAAGGCCGGTGAGGGCGACGCCGGGGCCGACCTCGAGCAGGAGGCGCGCCTCGTCGGAGCGCTCGACGCCGGTGACGAGCCCGCCCACGCAGATCCAGACCGCGGCGAGAATCGGCGGCAGGAGGAGCAGAATCACCGTCCGGTCGTGCCAGGGCCGGCCGCGCGCGGCCCAGAGCAGGTAGTCGGCGACGGCAAGGACGAGCACGACGAGTGCCGGGAGGATCCCAGTCAGCACCTCGCCCGAGGCCGCCGCGACCCAGATCGCGAGCGCCGCGGCGCCGATCGTCAGGTAGCGCGGCGCGGCTCCAGCTCCTGTTCGTGCCCCTCGACGTGCACGTCTGGGAGCCAGGAGAGCCAGGAGGGCAGGTACCAGTTCCAGCGCCCGAGGAGCGTCATCGTCGCCGGCACGACGACCGAGCGGATGATCGTCGCGTCGATGAAGAGCGCGACCGCGATCCCGAAGCCCATCTGCTGGAACATGACGAGGTCGCCGCGGGCGAAGCCGGCGAAGACGGCGATGATGATGAGCGCGGCGCCGGTGATCAGGCGCGCGGTCGAGCCGACGCCGAACGAGACGGCGTCGTCGTTCGAGCCGGTCTGCGAGTAGCGCTCGCGGATGCGGCTGAGCAGAAAGACCTGGTAGTCCATCGAGAGCCCGAAGAGGACGGCAAAGAGGAAGAGCGGCACCCAGGCCTCGACGACGTCCACCTGCTGGAAGCCGAAGAGCTCGTTCCCGATCCCTTTGACGAAGACGAGCACGAGAAGGCCGTAGGCGGCGCCGACCGAGAGCAGGTTCATGGCGATCGCGGTCGCCGGGACGACGATCGAGCGGAACGCGATCGTCAGCAGGATGAAGCTGAGGCCGAGCACGAAGATGAACACGATCGGGAGCCACGCGTCCATGACGTCGTAGTAGTCGATGTCTTCGGCGGTGGCGCCGCCTACGAATGCCTGCATCCCCGAGTCGGCGAAGGCCTGCGGGATGCCGTCGCTTCGCAGGTCGCGGACGGCGGCGACCGCTTCCGCCGACACGGCGTCGCCCGCGACGGGGACCGTGAGGACGATGAGGCCGCCGTCCGGGCTCGTCTCGGTCGTGGGCGGCCCGAAGATCTCACGTTCCGAGAGCTCGCCCTCGAGCCGCTCGACCGCAGCCCGCACGCCGGGCGAGGCCGAGTCCCCCTCGACGACGATGCGAACCGGATCCGTCGTCCGCCCGGGGAACTCGCGATTGAGGAGCAGGAAGCCCTGCTTGGACTCGAAGCGGTCCGGGAGCGTGCTGATGCCCGCGGTGCCGGTCTCGAGCCAGAGCACCGGCACGGCCGCCGCGAGCAGGAGCGCGACCGCCGTGACGAGGCTGACGACCGGACGCCGCATGACGGCACGCACGATCCTCCCCCAGAAGCGGCTCTCCGCGCCGGCGGCCGCCGTCCGGCCGAAGTAGGGCACGCGCAGCGACTCGATCCTGTCGCCGAGCAGGCTCAGCACCGCCGGCAGCAGCGTCAGCGCGGCGACGACCGAGACGATGCCGACGAGGATCGCGCCCGTTGCCAGGCTCCGCATGATCGTGTTTGGGACGAGCTCGAGCCCGATCATGGCGAGCACGAAGGCGGCCCCGCTGAAGAGGACGGCGCGGCTCGCGGTGGTGCCCGCCGTCTCGATCGCGTGGAGCCTCTCCCGTCCGTGCGAGCGCTCCTCCCGGAAGCGGCTGAGGATGAAGAGCGAGTAATCGATCCCCAGGGCCAGGCCCATGCCGAAGATCATGTTCGTGACGAAGACCGAGAGCTCGAAGACCTGGCCCACGATTGACGTGAGCGCGAGAGCCACGACGATCGAGAGGATCGCCAGGACGAGCGGGACGACGCCCGCCACCACCGTCCCGAAGACCAGGAGGAGGACGAGCAGGGCGGCCGGCGCGCCGAAGAAGAGCTCGCCCTTCTGGAGGTCCTCCTCGGACAGCTTGTTGAAGTCCTCGTCGAGGGTGAGCTCACCCGTCATAGCCGCCTCGGCGCCCGGCTCCTCGTCGAACTGCTGCACCGCTGCGACCACGTCTCCGAGCCTGTCCTCGTTCGGCCCGAGGCCGATGAGGAGCGCGGTCGCGGTGCCGTCCTCGGAATCGAGTCGCTCCTGACCCTCGTCGGCCGACGTGACGACGGTGGTCGCGCCAGCCTCGCGCAGCTCCTCGGTGAGCTGCTGCACGCGCTCCTGCTCGACAGCACCTCCGGCGAAGCTCACGACCACGACCTCGCTCGTCGCCTGCTCGAGCGCTTCCGGCGAGGGCGGGAAATGCTGGAGGAGGAGCTCCTCCGCCCGCTTCGAGTCGGTGGGGCTCGTCACCTCGCCTTCCGTGGTCAGGGTATCGCCGAGCAGCATGGCCACAACGGCCATGGAGAGCACGACGACGGCGATCCAGAGCCCCACGGTTCGCCAGGGATGGAGCGCGGACGCGCGAGCGAGGGATTCCGTCGAGAGACTCACGACAATGGGGCGAGGAAGTTAGCACTCACTCACAACGCTGTCAAGATCGGCGAACCGACGCCCCGGCTCCGGCCGCCCCGACAAACGCCGTGTAGGGTCTCGCCGTGCTCACGATCACCGCCGGCACCTTCCGGTTCACGGCACGGCTCGAGGAGGATGCGGCGCCGACGACGATCGCCGTGCTGCGGGCCCTCCTCCCGCTTCGCAGCCAGCTCGTCCAGGCCCGCTGGAGCGGCGAGTCGGCCTGGGTGCCGATGGGCTTCGAGCTCGAGCTCGGGATCGGCCCCGAGAACGCCAACAGCTATCCGGCTGCCGGCGAGCTCCTCCTCTACCCGGGTGGGCTCTCCGAGGTGGAGATCCTCTTCCCCTACGGCGCGACGTGCTTTGCCAGCAAGATGGGCCAGCTGGCCGGGAATCACTTCGCGACGATCGTCGAGGGTCGGGAGCAGCTGTCCGAGCTCGGCCGCGTCGTGCTCTGGGAGGGAGCCCAGCCGATCGTCTTCGAGGAGGGCTAGGTACTAGGCCACAATGCGGGCATGATGCCCGCGACCCTCTCCCCCGCCGAGGTCGAGCTCGAAGAGCCAGTTGACGAGGACGTGCCGGAGCACGAGCGGCCCTGGATCGTGATCGTCTGGAACGACCCGATCAACCTCATGTCCTACGTCACGTTCGTCTTCCAGAAGCTCTTCGGCT
>Ga0209859_1000025_pt1 | contig 26332 bp, 25 predicted proteins | sample GWRWS3_50_60_FD_187241 | JGI IMG/M metagenome (GOLD analysis project Ga0209859, IMG submission 187241) | Riverbed sediment microbial communities from areas with vegetation nearby in Columbia River, Washington, USA - GW-RW S3_50_60 (SPAdes)... | ecosystem: Environmental > Aquatic > Freshwater >... | reverse complement strand
TCCCACTTGGAACGGTTTTTGACCATAAGTCAGACTGCATCATTGAGTCTTACCTAGTCTGCACGCAGAGTCCGATCTCACACTCCAGACGTTGTCGTGATATGGGAACCAACATGATTGGACCAGCGAAGTGAGTATGTATGCGCGACGTCGGAGGGCTTTGATCTGGTTCCTGGGACTTCTCACGATTGTGGCAAGTCCGATTGTGGTTGAAGGGGCCCAAGATAAGGATGGAGCCAAAGATACAATAGAGAACTGGCAACTAGGCTTCACGCCATACTATTCAAGCGGGGATTACGGGACTGCCTCAACGACCACGATTACTTACCTTCCGCTGTCGATTCGCCGTCTCTTCGATAACGGTGATATCACGCTTGTCATTCCATACATCAGCATTACCGGCAGTGGAGCCGTGACGGTGCTGAGCGGAGTCCCGAACCGGACCAGTGGAAGCGGAGCCACCGGAAGCGGAAGTAGTGGAGGGGGAGGGCAAGGGCAAGGACAAGGAAAAGGAAAGAAGCCAGGGACCGTCTCGCCGACTGACCCCACAGAGAGCACCGATAGTGGATTGGGAGACATCATACTCCGTGGCCGGTACTATCTACTCGATGAGCGTGGGCCTTTCCCCACTCTGGCCGTGACTGGGCGCATCAAATTCCCGACAGCCGATGCGGATCGTGGATTGGGCACCGGTAAGTTTGACGAAGGGCTTGGGCTGGAGGTGACCAAGAAGCTGATCGGCAACTGGATCGGCTTTCTGGACCTTGGCTACACCTTTATCGGCGACCCGCCGACGGCGAACCTGAGAAATCAGTGGAACTATGATCTGGGGCTCGGCTATTACTTCACCAAAGACTTTCTGGGCAGTTTCTACTATGAAGAGTGGCGGGCTCTTGTGGAGGGGTTGTCCAATCCCCGGGACCTCCTGTTCGCGATGAACTATAAGGCGACGTCCATCTTGCGGTTCAACGCGTCTTTACTGGTCGGCCTTTCCGATGGAGCGCCGGACTATGGGCTGACGGGTGGCCTCAGTTTTCGGTTTTGACTCCCCACGATCATCGAAGCCTGCCGTTTTTCGTTGTTTTGCCTAATGACAATCTCAAGGCGATGGGCCTCAGGCCAGGCCCACTCTACAAAAAGGTCCTGGGCCGTTTGCTGGAGGGGCGGCTGAACCGTAAGATCAACACGAACGCCGCAGCGGGCGAACTGGTAAAGCGAATGGCAAGGATTCGACGAAGAATGGCTGCTAGATATCGCGGGCGTTGAGCAAGGCGACGACGAAGCGGACTAGGTCAGGGTGCTCCATCGCTGCCTCAAGAGGGATGCCGAAGAGGTGCAGGTGACACCAGCGAGTCGGTTTCTCCAGATACCTATCCTGCTGTTCGTAATGTAGCGAGACTCCACCTCTGATAGAGCTCAGCCATGTTCTTCAGGTTAAGAGCTACGTCCGGATGGTCTGGTCCTAACGTCTTCTTCCGGATCGCCAGCGAGCACAGATAGAACTGCTCCGCCCTGGTATAGTTGCCCTGAGCGGCACATAGCTTCGCCAAGTTGCTCATGGCAGTGGCGACCCTCGGGTGCTCCTTCCCCAGGGTTATCTCCCAAATCGCCAGCGAGCGCTTATAGAGCGGCTCAGCCTTCGCGTACTTTCCCTGAAGATGGCACGCCCCTGCCAGATCGCTGAGAGTGAGCGCAACCTCGAAGTGCTCTGGCCCCAAGGTTTGTTCTTCGATCTCCAGGGCGAGTTGGCATAGCGGCTCCATTTCGACGTACTTGCCTTGGGCTCGGTACCGCTCGATCAAATTGTGAATGCTCATGGTCCTAATAGCAGCGGGAATTGTGTTACGAGTGTGAGGAGTTTCGTTCTGCATCGCGAACGAGCTCGATTTCATCACGACCTCCTTCGTAACTTCGCTCAGGTGTTGCCCTGCACCAAGCACCAAGAGCCATTACGCCGATGCCAGCAGCTCGATGGGCTTCCTGGTCATGGCAGGCACAACCAAATTTTCTGAGAACGTCGCTGGCTCTTGCCGTCATCGACAGTGGACCACCCGCATGATGATCCCTGTGCGCGTGGTGCTGCGGGTTTTTGCCAAAATGCGCTTGAAATACTCCTTCACCGTCTGTTCTGCCACTCTCATTTCGTTGGCGATTTCCTTGTTGGTCCAGCCCTTCAAGAGGTGTCGGACGACGGTTGTTTCGTTAGCCGTCAGGTTAAACTTCTCCTTCGCCTTGCCGATGACATTGTCCTTCCACGCGCCAACCCCGATCTCGCTCATCACGATGAGGATTCGTTTTTCCCAGTTGCTCGGGTCAATCAAGGCCGTGCCGCACAGGAGTACGGCTGCGATGGTGAGTTAATAAACTAGCGGGAGGGAAGGCGCTATCAGGTAAAACCCACAATTGAAGGGGAGAAAATCCCTGAGACTAGGAGGAGTTCTGGATCGGATTCTAAGGTTGGACTAGGCCCCGACGGATGGCATAGCGGACCAGGCTAGCTGTCTCATGGATGTCCAGTTTCTCCATGATTCTGGTTCTGTGGGACTCCGCGGTCTTCACACTGATCCCCAGGACGACGGCTACCTCCTTGGTGGTCTTGCCCTCGGCAACGAGTTGGAGAACTTCCCGCTCTCTCGGGCTGAGTGGCTCTGGTGGCAGCTCAGTTTTGGCCAAATACGCCTGAACGACCGCCTCAGAGACTCCAGGAGTCAAATAAAGTTTCCCTCGCGAGACCTCCTGGATCGCTTCGACGAGCTCCTCCGCTGCCTTGGTCTTTAAGATGTACCCCTTAATTCCGGCGCGCAGAGCTTCTAACACGTAATGGTCTTCGGTGTGCATGGTCAGGAGAACGATTTTCGTTTTGGGAGAGGCCTGTATCATGGCTCGCCCCGCATCAATGCCATTCAGGAGCGGCATGGTGAGATCAAGCAGGGCGATGTCGGGGCTGAGCTCCTGGGCCAATCGGACCGCCTCACGACCATCGGAAGCTTCTCCAACCACGTTAAAGCCTTCCCGCTCTAACAGGACCTTCAGGCCTTGGCGGACGATGAGATGATCGTCGGCCAGCAGAATGTGCAACGACATCTTACTTACGCCTCCGGTGGGTTCATGTGAGGAATCGTGATCACCAGTTCGGTCCCTTGGCCAAGGTTCGACAGGATCGAAAACGAACCGCCTAAGCTGTTCAGACGTTCCCGAATGCCGATCAAGCCGAGACCTCGTCCGCCGGTTCTGGCCAAGACGGTCGATACGTCAAAACCGACCCCATTGTCTCGGACCGAGCATCGGACGCTCTGAGGGTTTCGATGAATGGTAATACTCACCTGAGACGCTTTAGCGTGTCTCGTCACGTTTGTGAACGCTTCCTGCACGATCCGGTACAGAGTGGTCTCCAGCAGAGGGGAGAGTGATGGTTCGGGCTCGCCTTCCACGGTGATGAGGAGTCCGGTCCGGGCGGCTACGCCCTCGGCCAGGAATTTAAGGGCAGGGAGCAGTCCCAAATCGTCAAGGATCGTGGGGCGGAGCTCATGGGAAAGTCGCCTCAACTGCCCCTCGATTTGGTCGAGCAACCCTTTTACTTTTTCAAGGTGCTCTCTAGCGGGCGGCAGCTTCCCGGCCACCTCTTCCAAGGCGAGATGGACCGAGGCGAGGAGCTGCCCCGCTTCATCATGAAGCGCATGGGCGATTCGTTTGGATTCTTCCTCCAGCGTCTGATTCAGGCGACGGAGCGCAGTGTTGGTTTCTCGGAACCCACGGTGGGTCATTTCAAACGGCGACAGGCTCTCCACGAAGAAACTCACCGCCGCCCGGAGCATCAGCGTTCTCTCTTCCTGCGTCGAGGCCAGAGACAAAACTGCTGCCAGGGCCTTGTGATACATGGCTGCCATGTCCAGCACACCCAGCCCTTCGGTCAGCGCTCTTCGCCCCAGCTCATAAGCCTGTTGCAAGGCGGATTCTCCTATCCCCCGGATAGAGTCCAGCAGTGCGGCCGCATATTGGTCCTCCAACTTATTCATGGTCTCCGGCATAGCGCACTTATTTCAGATAGCGTGCAACGAGCACGAGAGCGTCGTCCGAGCCGATGTTGTACTTGGCAAGGATGTGGTTGGCGATCCGCTGCGGTGGATCGCTCACGTTCACCACATCGGCAAAGCCGCTGCGGACGCCGTCCGTCACGAGAATCAACGTATCTCCCCGCATAATGGGAATAATGGATGCATACAGCGACGGGAGTTGGTTACCGACCACGCCGCCGCGGAGCAGCAGAGACTCGTGCCGTGGGCTTGAGGACGCTGCCGCACGTATGACCATGCCTCCGACGTTTCCAACACCCATCCACGTCAAGTCTCCTTCCACCGCGTTGATCACCGCCAGGCTCATGACGACGCCACGGGTCTCACGTAGCTGGGCGTGACAGTGTTTGATGATCGCGATCATGGATTCCTGGGCATGTTTGGTCAGTATGGTCGCCGCGAGGTCGGCAGCCGTGGCTGCCTCCTGGCCATGCCCTATCCCGTCGATCGCTGCTAACATCACCCCGTTCGGACAGGGATGCACCACATGCCGGTCGCCCGATTGAGATTGCCCCGGCATCGTCACGCTGGCAACTCCCCATTCGATTAACTGGGCATTCATCGCTTCCACTTCTTGATTGTGACGGTCGTTCCAGAGTTCGCATTTGAGACGAGGTGAAACTCATCCACAAGGCGTTTCACCCCAGGCAAGCCTAGGCCCAAACCACCAGACGTGGTGAAGCCATCCTGCATGGCCAGCGAAATGTTGGCAATGCCCGGTCCCTTGTCTCGAGCCACTACAGCAATGCCCACCCTGTCCCCAGATTGCACAGGTTTAATGAGGATTTCACCGTGCTTCGCATAGCAGACGATGTTCCGTGCGAGCTCCGAGATGGCGGTGGCAATGAGGGTCGAATCAGTCGGCACAAAGCCTAGCTCGCTGGCTAACTCACGTCCCCTCTGTCGTGCGACCACGACGTCAACATCCGCATTGATGGGGACGACCGTTTCACTAGCCACGGGACCTGCTTCTCTTCATTTTCTTGTCCAAGAACGCGAGCCCTTCTTCCAAATCCAGGGCAGTGTCCACCCCCTCCAGCGTCAACCCGAGCTGAACCATCGCAAATGCGACTTCAGGCTGGATCCCTACGATCACGGTTTCCGCTCCACGTAACCTGGTCATATGTGCCAGGTCGCGTAGGGTGCGCGAGGCAAACGAGTCCATCACGTCTAGAACCGTGACATCCACGATGACCCCCCGGGCGCGGAGCCTGCCGACCTTCTCAGCCAAAGCGTCTCGCAGTTGCACCAGGTCTTGGTCGCCGAGGGCGCCTTGGATGGAGGCGATCAGGTATTGCCCTTGCTTGAGAATGGGAACTTGCACGATCGCACACTCCTTAGGTTTCTTGAGAGGTCTCGCTGAATGGGGTTGCGAAAGGGGTCACCTTGTAGCCTAACAGCCGTTCGGCTTCCTCGATGCCCCCCTGGAGGTCTCCGACAGTATTCATCTTGCCCAAGTCTACGCCGATCGTGACCAGTGTCTGAGCGATTTCGGGCGACAGGCCGGTGACGATGACTGTTGCACCCAACAGTCGCGACGCCTCCACGGTTTGTACAAGGTGGTTCGCTACGGTGACGTCCATGGCCGCCACACCGGTGATGTCAATCACGACGACCCTGGCGCGGTTGGTCCGAATGCCCCGCAGCAGTTGTTCGGTCAACTGACGGGCGCGCTGTGGATCGATCACACCGATAATCGGGAGGATGAGCAGGCGCTCGCGGACCTGGAGGACGGGCGTGGAAAGTTCCCGGATGGCTTCTTGCTGCTGGCGAATAATGCGCTCGCGCTCCTGAACGAACCCTACCGCCACCGTGTTGGCGATACGGTTGGCCGCAGGTTCATAGGCGTCGAGGATGCGGTTGAGCAGCTGGAAGTCTGCTTGGTATTTCGCGAAGAGGGAGCGCGCGAGCACATCGCGCAGGAGCAGTACGATCCCCACGACCTCGTCTGTTTCCACTCCCCTCGGAATGATGCGTTCGGAGAGGTCGCGGGCGTAGGCTTGCAAGGCCTCGACGGCGCCGGTTTCCAGCACCTCCACGTAGTTGTCATAGACCGATGTGGCTTCGGCGAAGATTTCCTCCCTGGTCATTGCCGTGAGCAACTTGGCCTCCGTGATGCGACGCGCCCACTCCTCACGGAGTTGAGTGCGGTTTTTCCGCAGGTGGGCGACGAGCTCGCGCAGCAATGGAACGGCGGACTCTTCACTGGAAGAAGGCACTACTCTGGAAGGAGATGTACTTCCGATCCTTTCTTCTCTCTTTGATTTCTGGTCACCCATATGAGCCTCCTGCGTCCATAAAGGCTGTCCCTCCTATACATACGCGTGGTTACGTTGATCAGCGCACCCATTTTCGATCGAACGTTGAAGAGAACCCACATCTTCCCGAGCGGGCCGCCATTTCGGCAGGGTTACTGTCCTTTCTGGCAAAGGTAGTGTATGCGGGCGACAGCGAGATCGCAACCCTAATTATTGTAGCAGGAGCAATAACTTCTGATCAGTCGGAAGCCAAGGTAGGGGATAGGCCTGAGGGGAACAATCAGGTAAACACCTGGGTACAGGCAGGGTAAACACCTGAATAGGGAGAGAGGTCAGACTTATTGCCTGAACCAGCAAGTCACTGCTGGTTCTCTCTATCGGTGCCTCTAACGGAACCGGAACTCGGGCTCTCCCTGCTCCACGACTGTTCCGAAATCTCGAGCCAGTTTGACGGCGGTGACTGAACCCCCCAGAAGTTTGCTGGCTTGTCGAGTTCCAGCGCGACAGTCCATGTCTTAAGGTGCGTTCCAGTCGGGTCTGAGTGGATAACACGCGCGGTGGTCGTGCGGTTGCTGGAAAGGACGTCAAGGCGCAACTCGGTGCCGCGCTTGAGGGGTCGGGGAGCATGGAGCACGCAGCCGTGGCTACTCACCTGGAGGGTATGTACACGCCCATAGAACGTAGCAAGGGGATCCAGGCTCCTGGCGAATAGTGGAACTGCCAACGGAATCCGTTGGCTCCGCCGACGTTCTGCGGCTGCAGGCTCGATTAGTTTCATACGACAGTGCGTTCCCGCAGATCATATGATTGAGGTGATTGTGGAGCGAGCATGAATTCCCCGACCGAAAGGCCGTCACGACATGGCACGTTCGTCATGCATCCTTACAAGGAGAGTTGGCGGAGGGGCTCACCGGACCGCTGCCGAGTCGGCCTGTTACCTGGAAGCGACTTGCTCGAGCCCCTCCATGATTTCAGATTTCACAGCATCCTGATTGTTGCGCTGGAAGCGCAGAAGCGCCTGCCCGTCCTGTAGGCCAATTTTATAGCGCTGAAGCAAAGAGGGATGTGTGAATGCTGTCCGATCTCTACCGAGCAAGGCGTCAATGAGTCCTGCCTCCTCAGCATACCAACCCTCTTCCTCGTCCCGCGTGACTACCCCTTTCCGCTGCAGCCGGCACCATTCGATGCGTGCTAGGATTTCATTAGGTGGTTGTGCCATTGATTCCCTCCCTATGTCTCATCGTCATGAGCCTCATCTTATGATCTTCGGTAGAAAGTCTAGGTGATGGGCTGGGAAAGGACAACCAGGTAAACACTCCAATTCAATCAGGGGAAACACCTGAAAAAGGAGAGAGGGAGGCCTTTATGCACCATCCGTAAGGATGCGTTAATAAAAGGATTCTCAGCAGGTGTTTTCCCCCCTTCAATTCCCCTATTTGCCTGATTCCCCTAACCCGCCCTGTCGCATACCCTCGGCCGGCAGACGCGGGGATGATCAGCGGGATAAGCGGGCAGCTCTCTCACGTTTACTAACCCACATTTCTAAATTTCAGGAGGCTGAAGATGCGTACGTGCCAGAAGTGTCAGGGGATGATGTTTCTGGAGCGCGTGCTCGATATGGTGGAGGGGCTCGTGGGCCATTTCTACGCTTGTGTCAACTGTGGCAAGCGGGAAGACGCTGAAGAGTGTGTGCGGTATCTGTGCGAGGAAAGACCGTCCAGGATTCTGAGTACGGAGGCTGATCATCAATTTCGAAATAGCCCATGCGGCCTCTTGGAAGAGAAACGGGAAGTCGGTTCAGGAGGATGGTATATGGACAATGAAAAAACGGCGAACACTGCACTGGCATCTCAAGGCCCTCCAGCTCCGGCGTTCTTCCTGGGCTACCTACGGGGCTATCTGGCAGACAACACCCCCGAATTACGGCAAGAGCTCGAACTGTGGAATCTCACCGAAGACATACCAGGCCACCCTAAAGGGTCCACCGTGTCGCGGAGCACCTTAGAGATGGCAGGGTTTGCCGTTCTACCGCCGTCGGAGAAACCGCTTGATCCTCCGGTAACCCCCACACGGTCTACTACACCGTCCGTCGCAATGCCGATCCATACACTTCCCTGCCCTTGGGAGCCGTCATAACGTTTCCGACGCTAACGGGTAACGGTAGGATCAGTGGACCGAACTGCTCTGGATCCGTCCGCACTCACTGTTCATCGCCGCACTTCTCCTCGTTGGCCGACTCAGACATGCTATCGGTCACTCAGCAACAGCCCGATCGTCCGATGCAGATTCTTCACACCAGCTCCTATAGGAAAATCCATACAGTCATATGTCTTTAGATTCAGCGAGATCGGCTTCATACCGAACTAACCGTGCAGGCTGATCCCTTCACCCTTCTATTTTTAGGTAGAGGACGCCATCAGAAAAAGTGAACAAAACTGCAAGCATAGAGAGTCTCCGGCATTCGGCACCTCACTTGCTCAGCTTTCTGTTCTGGTGGAAAGTATGTTCCAAGTCCCCACCCTGAATCAGAATCAGCCGACCCGGGCCCTAGAGGGAAACGTGGTGGTTGTGCCACGCCACGGGGATGCCCCATCGTCCTCCTGTGGGGCATCCCTCCCCGCTGGGTTTTCAATTCCGGGGTCTTGCAGTCCCACACAATAACCGGTCACATGCGACCAACCGAGGAGGTCATCATGCAAAAGAACCATGACATGCGTTTGCTATTGGTGGTCATGTTCGTCGGGCTGATCTCCCTTCTGCCTTCGCTGGCCTCTGCCGAGTCGTACCTCGGTGCCCAGCTCGGGTTTACCATCCCGGAGGACTTGGGCAGCGTCTTTAATACGGGAGGCGGAGCCAGGATCAGCAACCTTGACCTGAACAACGCCTTTGCCTATGGAGTGAAGGGCGGGCACTATTTCGACCGCTACAAATGGCTGGGTGTCGAGGCTGACTTCTACACGACCACTCCGAATCTGGAGGCCCAGAACCCAACCGCGACTACTCTAGCAGGATCCACAGGGTTCATTCAGCCGGGGTCCCTGCTGCGGGTCTCCACCTTAGCATTCAGCTTAATGGCCCGCTATCCGGGAGAGAAGTTCCAGCCCTATGCTGGCCTGGGGATGGGCATCTATTTCGCGAAGTCTACGCAATCTTTTTCCACGGACACGGATACGAGCCCAGGGTTTCACCTGGTCGGTGGCGCGCGTCTGTTCGTGACGAAAGAAGTGGCGCTCTTTGGGGAATACAAATACGATCGCGCCACATTCAGCTTTCCAAATCTCCAGCCCGGTGGGATTATTGGAGACTACTATGCAAACACCTTCATGGTAGGGGTGTCGTACCATTTCCTTCCTGAGGGTAAGTAGGTCACGGAGAGACACAATGATGTGGGACCACAACAACAAGAAAAAAGACACCCAAGGCGACAGCGAGAATTTCACCTTCCTAGGGAAAGACGTCACCTTCAAAGGCGTGGTCAGTTTTGACGGCATGGTCCGGATCGATAGCTACCTGGAGGGCGAAATTCACACCAAAGGGACAATCGTGGTGGGAGAACATGCCGTCATCAAGGGCCTCATCACCGCCGGCACCTTGATCAGTAGTGGAAAGATCAAGGGCACCATCACCGCCAGCGAAAAGGTGCAGCTCCTCAAGTCCGGAATTTTGATCGGTGAGGTTCATGCACCGTTGTTCTCGATGGAGGAAGGCGCCCATTTTCAGGGCCTCTGCGACATGGGTCCCAGCCAATGGGCGGACCAGGAGCCCCAGGCCACCGAAAACGTGCATGACCTTGTCGCGCGCAGAAGTAAGGTGCGGGTCCTGGCTGACTCTGAATCAGGGACGTAGCGACTGCTAGTCGGGCAAGGGCTGCCCTTTCGTCTCCGGGGCAAAGGGCAGGACGGCGAGGCCAACCAGGTAGATCAGTGCCACGGCGCTGGCAGCTTGTCCGAAGCTGCCGAGGGATGTCACGAGAAATCCGGTAAGGAAGGGGCCTGTTGACGCCAGGATGCGTCCAGCATTGAAGCAGAACCCGGCGCCGGTTGCGCGGATACGGGTCGGATAGAGCTCCGGCAGATAGATGGGAAAGCCGCTGAAGATGCCGTTGTTAAAGAAGCCCAGCACCGGTAGGAGCAGCAGGACATGGGCATAGGCATGGGGCGTCAGGAACGTGATCGGCAAGAGCACGAGACTGCCCGCGCACATCAGCGCGAAGATGGGACGGCGCCCAAAGCGATCAGCCAGCGGGCCGAAACTGAGATAGCCCACGAGAGCCCCAAGATTGAGCGCCATGATCGCATAACTGACGTAACTGGACAGCGCAGCCCGGTCCAACCCCCGCAAGTCCGGCAATTCCCGCACCAGCGTGGGCACCCAATTGGTTGCGCCCCAGAGTCCGAAAACCGCCACAAAGGCCAGCAGCGACCCGACCAACGTAGGGCGCCGGAGGTCGCCGTGGAACAGCTCCAGGAGCTTCACCCGTCGTCCCGCGCCGGAAAGGAATGCTTGTGAACGGGACTTGACCCACCGCTCCGGTTCCTTCACCCACAGACGGACAAGCAGGGCTACGAAGGCCGGCAGGACTCCTACGACGAACAGGACGCGCCAGCCGTACTCGTTCAAGAGCAGATTGAAAGCGGCAGCGAGAAAAAAGCCGACTGCCCAAGCCGATTGTAGAATTCCCGCCGCCCTGGCTCGTTTCTCTTCGGGCCAGACTTCTGCGACGAGCGTCGCACCTGCCGCCCACTCTCCGCCAATCCCCAGCGCGGTCAGGAACCGATAGATCGCCAGATGCCACCAGTCCTGGGACAGAGCCGCGAGGCCGGTGAACAACGCGTAAATAAGGATTGTGGCGATCAGCGCTTTGGTCCGACCGAGACGATCGGCGACCACTCCAAACAGCACGCCGCCGATTGCCCACCCGATAAGAAAAATCGAGAAGATAATCCCGCCGTACCAGGCAATAGCTTCATGGTTCACTGACCCGTTCGCCGTCGACGAGCCAAGGAGTTCTTCCAAAGCCGGATGCAGGACGATGGCGTAGATCGTCGCGTCCATGGAGTCGAAGACCCACCCAAGCCAGGCGATGAACAGGACGAGCCATTGATACCGCGTGACGCCGTGGTGCCAGGAAGCGTGGTGCATGGCCTGGTTCTTTGGCATAACGGCGTGCCAGGCTAAGCAGCATTCGGACCTGTGTCAAGTGAAGATGGGAACAGGAGTCCATGCGGCATGCGTCGGGAGAGGTCCTGTGTGTTGCGGCTCTGCACCCCCGATGCTATAGTCTGGCGCTCCTATGGCCGGACTCGATTACTACGAGACGCTCGGTGTTGCGAGGGACGCCTCTGACCAAGAGATCAAGAAAGCCTACCGGAAGCTGGCCTTCCAGTACCATCCGGACCGGAACCCTAGCAACAAGGAAGCCGAGGCGAAGATCCGTGAGATCAACGCCGCCTACGAGGTCATCGGCGATCCGGAGTCACGAAAAACGTTTGAACGCTTGCGCTTTGGGGCCTACGAGGCGAAGGAGGTACCGCCCGACCCTGCTGTCATCCTCGAGGAAATGGAGCGGAAACTGCATGACGAGGGGCGGAAAGAGATTTTCGCGATGCTGATGAAGGATGTGAAGCGGGTCAAGGCCGAGTTGGCGCTGATCCGGGAACGGACGGTTGAGCGACAAGGCTACGACAGTTTCAAAGAGACGATCGTCACGGAGCGTGCGTCACAGGCTATGCATGAATTCGTGACGCCCGACATGGAAGCCAGAGCCAAGCGACTGCTGGCTGTGGCCTTACAAATGATGATCTCTCAGCGCGTTGTCCTGAAGGAGGATGAAGACCGGATCGAGGAGGTGAAGGGACGATTGCAGGAGGCCTTCCAGCGCGGTCGTCTGACCGGGTTCCGGGACGCGCTGGAGCTGCTCTATCAGCGGCGATGACGCCGCAGTTCTAAGTTATGAGTTCTGAGTTGAAGGCCAAACTCAATACTCAGAATTCAGATCTCACAACTCGCTTCGGGCCTGCGACAGCTCACCTGAAACGAATCGCCCGGCCTGGATCACGCCCACGATACGATCCCGATCCCGAAGTAGGCTGATCTTCTTGAGCGGATTGCCGTCAACGATCAACAGGTCGGCCTGCTTGCCGACCTCGATCGTGCCCACCAGGTGCTCGATGCCCAACAATCGGGCGGCAGAGGCCGTGGCTGCGACGATGGCTTCCATTGGGCTCATGCCCAGGGCGACCATTCGGTCCAGTTCCTGCGCATTCTCCCCGTGATGGTTGAAGGGCGTGCCTGCGTCGGTACCGAGCGCAATGGGGATCCCGCTTCGGTGCGCTTTCTTGAAGCTGGCCTCGTGCCGAGCCCGCATGGTTCGTGCCTTGTGCACGGTCGTCTCGGGAATCCCGCAATTCAGCCCGCAATCGGCGGTCCTGGCAATGGCCGAGAGCGTCGGGACCATGAAGACCCCCTGCTCGCGCATCAGGGCTGCGGCCTCATCGTCCATCAGCGTGGCATGCTCGATCGAGTGAGCGCCGGCCCGAATCGCGTTCTTCATCCCCTCGGCGCCGTGGGCATGCGCGGCGACACGACGCCCAGCCCTACGGGCTTCGGCCATGCCGGCTCCCAGTTCTTCTGGAGTCATCTGCGCGGACTCCGGCGAGGTGCCCGGAGTCAGCACCCCTCCCGAGGCGATAAACTTGATTACTTCTGCGCCCCTGGCCAGTTGCTCACGGACTGCTGCCACGACTTCGACTGGGCCATCAGCTTCCCGACCGATAAAGCGGGCGTGGCCTCCGGTCATGCAGACAACCAGTCCTGCCGCCAGAATGCGTGGACCGGGCAGGAGGCCGTCCTGAATGGCCTGCTTGAGGGAGAAGATCGAGTGATCGCGAAATCCAAGATCACGCACCGTGGTGAAGCCGGATTCGAGGGTCGTTCGGGCAGATCGGGCGGCCTTGAGCAACGTGAGGGCCGGGTCCTCCTCCCGAATCGCGCGAAGTACGTCCGCGTCCCCACCCAGGCAGAGGTGGACGTGGCAATCAATCAGTCCCGGGAGCACCGTCATTCCACGGGCGTCGATCACCCTCGCGCCGCGGGGGACCGTCACCTCCCGGTCATCGCCGATCGTCGCAATGCGGTCGTCCTGCACGAGGAGCGTCGCCCGCTCGCGTGCCCGTCCAAGCCCGTCAATGACTCTCGCATGCCGAAAGGCCAGCTTCATAGGGTGTGCACACTCAAGATGGAGTCCTATTGCCCGACCGGGATCGTGATCACAATGCCGCCCATCACGTCGTGCAGTTTGTAGTCCCGCCTCTGGCTGTTGGTGTGTGAGTTGTGACAGTCAACGCAGGTGTGAGAGACGGCGGTATCGGCATAGACGGCCTTGAAGAATCGCTTCCCCCCTTCTCGAATGAACCCGGTAAAGGGCTGCTCCGGATTTCTGCTGACAGCTTCAAGCCCCCTTCGTTCGAAGTCCGACGTCGGCGCGTTCCAAACATAGATGGGCGTGAGGCTCGCCAATCGGTACCGAAGCCCGAGTCCCTTCTCTCCGACAAGCTTGCCGGTCTCGATCAGGAACTGGGCCGGCAGGGGCAGGGCGGCCTCCTGTTTCCAGTGTTCGAGAGCCGGCACGATGGCTTTCTCCTGCATCTTGTCCACGACGTGTGTCGTGTAGACGGTGCGGTTGGCCTCGATGACTGCATGGATATATTCCGCCGCCGCCGCCGCCGGGATCCTGGCGGCGGCGTCCCGATCCGCCATGAGCCGTGAGAGACCCCAAAAGCCTAGCGCGCCGATAAGGGCGCTGAAAACGAAAACGATTCCCCACATCAACGTTCGTGTCATGGCGATGATTACACCTCTCTTGATAGGCGGAGCCTACCGTCACGCGCCGGTTGGGGCCGGCTCTTCGGTGTGGGCTCCCCGACTAGGACTGAGATACAGTTGCGATGCGGCGTCCAGCGCAATCCCGGCTCGTGCGATCCAGGCACGGCGGAGAAAGATCTCCTCCAATGCACTGAGGAGGGTCAAGACGTTGGTCCTGGTGGAGGACTCGCCCATCAACCCAATGCGCCAGACTTTCCCTTGGAGGGAACCGAGGCCGCCGCCGATTTCAATGCCGAACTCTTGGAGGAGCGAGGCCCTCACCGGAGCGTCTTCGACATGGGTCGGCAGCGTGACGCAATTGAGCGTCGGCAGGCGATGATGTTCCTCAGCAAACGGGCGCAGGCCGAGCGAAGCAAGACCGGCCATCAGCGCAGCGCTATTCAGCTTGTGGCGAGCGAAGCGTGCCGCAAGACCTTCTTCTTCGACGAGGCGCAACGCTTCTCGCAGGGCATAGAGCATGGAAATCGGTGCGGTGTGATGGTAGGCCCGCTTGCCCTCCGTCCAATAATCCGCCACCAGGGACAAGTCCAGATACCAGCTTTGACAGGGCGTCTTGCGACCACGGATCACGGCCAGCGCGCGCTCGTTCATGGTCAGCGGGGCCAGGCCGGGTGGGCAGCTCAAACACTTCTGGGTGCCGCTGTAGCAGGCATCGATTCCCCAGTGATCCACATTGAGCGGGAGGCCTCCCAGGGAGGTGACCGCATCCACAACCAATAGAGAACCGTGGTCGCGGCACAGGGCGGCGATGTCCTCTAGCGGCTGAGAGACGCCGGTAGAAGTTTCCGCATGAACGAGGGCGACGATCTTTACCGGGCCTGATCGGCTGAGCGCCTTCCGAATGTCCTGCGGCTCAATGATCTTGCCCCAGGGCGCCTCCACTCGGATCAGTTTTCCGCCGCATCGGTCCACGATGGCAGCCATTCTAGCCCCGAACAGGCCATTGACACCCACCACCACCGGATCGCCCGGTTCGATCAGGTTCACCAGCGCAGCCTCCATCCCCGCTGAGCCGGTGCCGGAGACGGCGATGGTGAAGCGGTTGGTGGTGCAAAAGACGTTCCGCAGCATCTGTTGCACATCGTCCATGAGCTGCAGGAACTTGGGATCCAAATGGCCGAGGAGGGGTGTGGCCATCGCGCGAAGCACACGAGGATGGACCATGCTGGGGCCGGGACCCAGAAGTAACCGAGGCGGAGGGCTAAAGTCGTTGATCGGGTTTGCCATGCGCTGCGCCTGATTCTTACCGCTGGAGGACCGATAGACGACCCATTGCTGGGAGCCGACCGTCGGGGGGGCTAGTATACCGAACTGTCTCTGTTCCCGCCACTCTCCGGCTACCCAGGCGGAAACGAGCGCCTCCTGAACGTGGTTTCGTTCGTTGGGGGGCCATGCTATACTGCCGCCCGCTTGAGCAACCAGGTGTTCACCGACCAGCCACTTACAGGCCCAGACGAGGGAACTCTTCCCACGCTGCAGGAGGGTTCCCTCTCCTCGGATTTCGTTCCATACGAACCCCATTTCTCGACGATCCTGACGGTCCTCGCCGCGCTCGTTCTGCTTGCCGCTGCCCTCGCGTTCGGGTGGCTCTCTGTCGCCGTGCCGCGCCTGGACCGCGTCTCGTCGCCGGAGCGCGCGCTGGCGCTGATGGTCAGCCGCACGATGGATTTGGAAGAAGCATTTGCCCGGGCGCAGGCCTGGGAGCGTCAGTTGTACGATGTGACGATGGGGAATGGGATCAACGAACTGGCGCAGGCTATTAGTTGGTACGAGGAACTCGCTGCCTACTCCTCTGATCCCCTTGTCCAACTCCGTCTCGCGGTCCTAGAAGCGGAGGCCGGTCGCTTGGATCAGGTCCGAGCTAGGACTAAAGAATGGGATGGTCGTGAAGAACCGTTTCCGTCCTTCGTCAGATTGATTCGAGCCGCCTATCTGGAGCCGAGGACGGATCCTGCTGTTGAGATGGAATTGCAGGCCGAGCTGGCGGAGTTGCTTCCGTCCGGCTGGTTTTATGACCGACTCGCGACGCATTTGGCGATGCGGGCTGGCCATCGCTCGCGCCTCGCGTCCATTGAACGGGAGTCGGGCAAGCGCGCAGCTCCCTTGCTACAACGGACACGCGAATTCCTCGCGGTCGATCTGTCGCTCATCCTGATTGGCACGCTTGTGCTGCTGGTGGTGCTGGCGAGGCGGCGTAGTAACTTGATGAGGGTCGGAATGGCTCCGCTTCCGCCCATGTGGGGCGGGCGCGTCGGCGTCGTGGTGATGATCAGGGGTGGGGCGATCGGGACGGTGCTGGCGCTCGGCCTAATGTTTTTTGAAATGGACAGCCCGCTGCTCAGGGTCATTGCCCTGCCTGTGACCAACTTGCCGCTGCTCGTGTTGGCTTACCGACATCTGTTGAAACCGACCGAGCTGGGATTTGGGGACGGACTGGGTCTGTGGCCGGTGTCGGCCGGTTGGGGCCAGTGTGCACTTGCCGTTCCGGCCGTGGTCGCAGTTGGGCTCCTGGGTGAATGGGGGGTGAGCCTCGCGACTGACTCCCTGAGCCTGTCCAGCCATTGGACCGAATGGTTCGACAGCGACCTAGTCTGGGGGACCGGTCCGGTGCTGGCGGTGAGTCTGCTGGAATACGTGGTCATCGCGCCTGTGTTCGAGGAGATTGCCTTTCGCGGGCTGCTTTTCGCCACCCTTCGTCGGAAGTTTGGATGGGGCGCATCGGCCCTGATCAGCGGGGCGATCTTTGCGACAGCTCATGGCTATGGTGTGGTGGGGTTTGTCAGCGTGTTCTGGAGTGGACTCGTGTGGGCCTGGGCCTACGAAAAGACCGGCAGCTTGCTTCCCGGTATGGCAGCCCATATGCTGAACAACCTCATGGTTTGTCTGATGGTCCTCTGGCTGCTCCGCTTCTAACAGGATAGGGAAGCAGGTCTCCGCATGTCCGTCTCCAGCTTTCACCCGATCATTGCTGCCTGGTTCCAAGGGCGGTTCGGCTCGCCCACTGACGTGCAGGCCGGGAGTTGGCCTGCCATTGCGTCCGGGACGGATGTCCTGATCGCTGCGCCGACCGGTTCCGGCAAAACGCTCGCTGCCTTTCTCTCCTGCATTGATGCCCTCTTCAAGCAGGCACTCGGAGGCGAACTGGAGGACCGCACCCAGGTTCTGTACGTGTCGCCGCTGAAGGCGCTCAGTAACGACGTTCAGAAAAATCTGCAACAGCCCCTGGTCGAGATCGCGGAGGCGGCACTGGCAGCCGGACGGCTGATGCCCGAGATTCGTGTGACGGTCCGCACCGGCGATACGCCCGCTTGGGCCCGTCAGCAGATGCTTCGTCGGCCGCCGCACATTCTGATCACGACCCCGGAATCACTCTACCTGCTGCTCACGGCGGAGAAGAGCCGCCAGATTCTGCGCGATGTGCGAACCGTGATCGTGGATGAAATCCACGCCGTGGCGCCGAACAAGCGCGGCGCGCACCTGGCGCTATCACTGGAGCGACTCGAAGCGATGACGCGAGCCAAACCTGTGCGGATTGGCCTCTCAGCGACGCAGAAACCGATCGAAACGATTGCACGGTTTCTAGTCGGACATCGGGAAGCAGTCCAGGAGTCGGCCTTCACACCCCTCACGCCTTATCCCTCACACCTCACGGATCCCTGCCGGATCGTTGATATCGGCCATCGCCGTGAGATGGACCTGGCGGTGGAGGTACCGAAGGACGAGCTGGGCGCGGTGGCGACGAATGCGATTTGGAGCGACATCTATGACCGGGTGGCAGAGCTCGTCCGCGAGCACCGATCCACGCTGGTCTTCGTCAATACCAGGCGGCTGGCCGAACGGGTGGCCCATTACCTGGGCGAGCGGTTACAACACTTAGGCGGGCAGGCGGTGGCTGCCCACCACGGAAGTTTGTCTCGGCAGATCCGCCTCTCGGCTGAGGAACGGCTGAAACAGGGGCAGACGCGCGTCGTGGTCGCGACTGCCTCCTTGGAACTCGGCATTGATGTGGGGACTGTGGACCTGGTCTGCCAGATCGGCTCGCCCCGCGCGATTGCCACCTGCCTGCAGCGAGTAGGGCGGTCCGGTCACTGGGTGGGCGCTTTACCGAAAGGCCGGCTCTTCGCCACGACCCGCGATGAGCTGATCGAGTGCGCCGCGCTCGTCAGAGCCATCCGCGCCGGGACCCTGGATCACATCGAGGTGCCTCCGGCTCCCTTGGACATTCTGGCTCAACAGATCGTGGCAGCGGCCGCGACCCAAGAGTGGCAAGAGAATGAACTGTTTGCCTTGTGCCGGCGCGCCTATCCCTACCGCGATCTCGAACGGCCGGAGTTTGATGCGGTCATCCGCATGCTGGCGGACGGCATCGCCACCAGCCGCGGTCGAGGCCGTGCGTATCTCCATCACGATCGAATCAACCGGCGCATTCGCGCCAGACGAGGGGCCCGCCTGGCAGCGATCACCTCAGGCGGGGCGATCCCGGACACCGCCAATTACGCGGTCATCGCCGAGCCGGACGGAACCGTAGTCGGTTCGGTGGACGAAGACTTTGCGGTGGAGAGTCTGGCCGGAGACATCATTCTGTTGGGCAACTCATCCTGGCGGATTCGCGGTGTGGAGACCGGGAAGATGCGGGTGGAGGACGCCCACGGTGCCCCGCCGACCATTCCCTTCTGGCGTGGCGAAGCTCCTTCACGCACCACGGAACTGTCCGCGGAAGTCGCGTCTCTACGATATGAGTTGGACCGATTGATTCCGAGGGACACAAGCGTTGAATCGGATCATGACCTCTCGCCACAGGCTTCGCGCTCCACGCGCGACGCGTCAGCTATCAGCTGGCTTCAAGCGCAGTGTGGTCTGGACCGGCGGGGTGCGGAACAGGCGGTGGCTTATGTCGCAGCCGGTCGCGCAGTGTTAGGTGCAGTGCCGACTCAGCAGAGGATCATTGCCGAACGGTTCTTCGATGAAGGCGGCGGGATGCAGCTGATCCTGCACACGCCGTTCGGCGGTCGTCTCAACCGTGCCTGGGGACTGGCGCTCCGCAAACGATTTTGCACGACGTTCGACCTCGAGTTGCAGGCTGCCGCGACGGATGAGGGGATCGTCATCTCTCTGGGCGAACGGCATAGCTTTCCGCTCGACGCGGTCTTCGGATTCCTGCGGTCAGAGACCGTGCGTGAGGTGCTGACTCAGGCCGTCATGGCTGCGCCGATGTTCATGAGCCGCTGGCGCTGGAACGCCACGCGCGCGCTGGCCCTGCTCCGGTTTGCCAACGGGCGAAGGGTGCCCCCGCAGATCCAGCGCATGCGCGCGGAAGATCTGCTGGCCGCCGTGTTTCCTGCTGCGACTGCCTGCCAGGATAACCATCCAGGCGGCATGGGCCATCTGGCCATCCCCGATCATCCGCTGGTTCAAGAAACCATTCGCGACTGCCTCACCGAGGCCATGGATGTGGACGGATTGGAAACCTTGCTCAGGCGGATCGAGCAGGAAGCAGTCCAGTGCGTTGCGGTGGACACGCCGATGCCGTCCCCCTTCTGCCATGAAATCCTGAACGCCAATCCCTATGCCTACCTGGATGACGCGCCGCTGGAGGAACGCCGCGCGCGAGCTGTGGAGATGCGCCGGAGCCTGCCGGCGGACCTGGCGGGCAACATCGGCGCGCTGGATCAGGCCGCCATTGACGAGGTTGCGGAAGAGGCCTGGCCGATGGTGCGCGATGCGGATGAGCTGCACGATGCGTTATTGAGCCTGATCTGGGTACCGGAAGATCAGGCAAGAGACTGGGCGATCTATCTGCCTGCACTGACGCAGACCGGTCGCGCGACCGTGGTCGAGGTGCGGGGCGCGACCGAACCCTCGCTTCACCCCTCACTCCTCACGCCTCACCTGGTTCGCGGCTGGGTGGCGGCCGAGCGCCTGGCTCTTCTTCAGGCCGTCTTCCCAGAGGCTGAATGCAATCCGAGGCTTGACGGAATCCCCTCAGAAGCGACGCCGGAGCGTGAAGAAGCGATCCTCGCAATTGTCCAAGGCTGGATAGAGAGCACCGGGCCGACGACCGCCAAAGAATTAGCCGAGAAACTTCATCTCTCAACTGGGGAGGTCCACACAGCGCTGCTTGGGCTGGAATCCCAGGGTCAAGTCCTGCGCGGCTGCTTCACGCCTCACGCCTCACGCCTGACGCCTCACGATGTTGAGTGGTGCGACCGCCGGTTGCTCGCACGTATTCATCGGCTCACGATCGGCACGCTCCGGCGCGAAATCGAGCCGGTCACGGTGGCGGACTTCATGCGGTTTCTGTTTCAATGGCAGCATGTCTCTACTGGCTCGCGACTGCACGGTGAGGCAGGGCTCCTGGAAGTCATCCACCAACTGGCCGGGTTCGAAGCAGCGGCGTCGGCCTGGGAGTCGCAGCTCTTACGCGGCCGCATGGCGAAGTATGAGCCGGAGCTGCTCGACCGGCTCTGCCTCAGCGGCGCCGTGGCCTGGGGACGGCTGACGCGGCATCCTCGCTTGGCGGGCGCGCCGGAATCCGAGCAGGGCCAGCGCGCGCGGCGTATCGTCCCGACCAGCGTGGCTCCCATAAGCCTGTTTCCGCGCGAGGAGATGGGGTGGTTGCTGGGGCTCTTCGGCGATGGTCCAGGTTCTGCCCGACCGGAGGAAAGTCCAACAATCAGCTCGATCGCACGGGATATCCAGCAGCAGTTGCATCAGCGTGGGGCGAGCTTCTTTGCCGATCTGGTCAGAGGCACCGGCCACCTTCAATCTGAAGTGGAGGACGGGCTCTGGGAATTGGTGGCGGCCGGGCTGGTGACAGCGGATGGGTTCGACAACCTGCGGGCCCTCATGGATCCGCGTCGCCGGCGGGCTGAAGGACGCGAACGCGCGAGGCGGCCGCGCCATGCGGCCGGCCGCTGGTCGCTCCTGCAGCATGCTATCAGACATCAACCATCAGCCTTCGGACCACAGTCCTCAGCACTCAGTCCTCAGTCCTCGCCGCCGGTCGAACAGGTGGCCCGTCAGTTGCTTCGACGGTACGGCGTGGTGTTCCGCGATCTGCTTGGGCGAGAGTCGCTGACCCTGGCCTGGCGGGACCTGCTTGTCCAATACCGGCGGTTGGAGTTGCGTGGCGAGATTCGAGGCGGGCGATTCGTCAGCGGCTTCACCGGCGAGCAGTTCGCGCTGCCGGAAGCGGTCGAATCGCTGCGGGCGATGCGGCGGGCGAGCGGACCGAGTGGGACTGCTCAGGAGATCAGGATCTCGGGCGCCGATCCCTTGAATCTGGTGGGCGTCATTTTGCCGGGCACTCGCGTTCCGGCCATCTGGTGTAACTATGTGGTGTTCCGGGACGGGGTTCCGATCCGCACCGGCACCGTCCGCGATTCCAGCCAACCCGACGACAGGCCGATCAGCCTCATGGAGCGCGAGGCCGGCCGTTAGTTCTTCACGCCAAGCTTGTTCAGATTTGGACTTACCGATAACTCTTGCGACAGCGCGGCCAGCATCTCGCCTGGCGTGGTCCGGTCTGAGCTGACCAGGAAAGGGTATTTTGCCTGCGCAAGCGCGAAGAACTCCGCCTGATGATCCGCCGGCACCCCTATCAGTGTCCCCAGGGATGTAAGATACTCACCCTGCCCTCGTGCCATGTCTTCCTTCAGGTTCTGAAAATTCAGCGTGGTGAACGCTGTGACTTTATACTCGTCCTTGACGAGGCCCTCACTCGTGAACCAGGCTCCAGGAGTTGTGGACGATAGGAAGTTTGTGATGCCGTCGGAGGTGGTGTCAAACGTCGCTTTCAGGGTGCAGGATGACAAGGCCAGTCCAAGGGCGACCACAGGGACGATCAGAGAAACGGACAACCGCGCTGGGATTCTCATCGAAACACCTCCTTGAGTGTGCCATCCACTGCATCCCTATATTGCCCTTTCCCGAGCGGACAATCAACTCATGTGGTGGAATCGTGAGGCGAGGCCCGACTGTTCAATCGGTCCTCGCCCCCCACGAACGATTCTATCAGGTCGTGCTGAGTTGCGGCGCGATGTACCGCACGGCTTTGAGTTCCGCGAGTGCGGCCAACTTCTCGATCGGCAGCCGCCCAATCACGAGCTTCCCCGTCTTGGGCTGGAGCAGCAACTCGAAGCCGAGCTTCTTGAGTTGCTCCAGCGACTCGACTGATGTGTCTTCGAGCCAGATTTGCACCTCGGCCTTGCCGTCTTTGACGAACACAGCTTCGTCGGCAGCCGGTGTCCCGTTCTTATCTTTCAGCCGCTTCACGATGGCCGCAAGCCTTCGATCCAGCTTGGCCGTATCCGACCTGGCCTCGGTCTGCGGTTCGAGGATCTGGTCGGTCTCGATGAAGGCTCGCCGCTCCATCGCCTTCCCGACGGTGCTTCGGCTGGCCATCGGTGCCTGTGCCAGTGCGCCCATCAGTGGGAATGGTCCTTTGGCTTCTCCGCCACTTCCGAAGATGCCTTCGTAGCTCACGCCTTCCGGAATCTCCACAGGCACATCAATCCTCCGCGGCTGGCCACCATCCGTAATCGTCATCTCTTCGACCGCAACAAAGGATGTGAACTGGGTCATGAGGCGATAGTCGAGTCCCAGTTGCGTGATCGCCTGCCGGACCCCGGCCTTTGGGGTCCCCTGCTGAATCCCGTTGAAATCCTGCCCCATCAGATCTCCGATCTTGGTCCTCGCCCAGAGGGTCGCGAGCACATCATGCTGCGCTTGGGCGTTTGGGAGATCCACCTGGATCTCGCGGGTCACAGCACGACCCGCAAGCTTGCCGTGCAACCGCAACGTGCCCTTGCCTGGCGCCTGGTAGCGGCCGGTCAGCACGACCGGCTTGGCACTGAAGAGATCCGGCAGGCGCTTGGGGTAGACCTCCGTCACCTTGAGGCCGTCCCATTCGACGGAGAGATCGGTCAGCAGCGGATTCTGCACCCGCTCGTGGAACCGCTGCGCGGCGGCGGAGCCGTCATCCTTAAGGCCGACGTATTCCACTTCGCCCCGGCCATACTCCGCCATCTTGTCCAGCAGGAAGCGATTCACCGAACTCCCGATGCCGAACGAGAAAACCCGCGCGTTCGGATGCTTCTGCACCTCAGCGATGATTTCCATGTCATTCCCGACATAGCCGTCGGTCATGAAACAGACGATCCGGACGTGGTCCTGCGAATCGGATTGGTCTAGCGCGGCCCGGATCGCCTTCATCATTTCGGTGCCGCCGCTGCCGGAGCGAGAGGCCAGGAACGCCTGAGCCTTCCGGAGATTTTCCTTGGTGGCCGGCACCGGTTCGGGAAACAAAATGTGCGTATCGCCTGAAAAAGTAATGAGGTTGAAGGTGTCCTGTGGATAGAGGCCCTCAAGTGCCAGCTTCATCGTCTCTTTGGCCTTCTCGATCGGGAAGCCGGACATGGAGCCTGAGGTGTCGAGCACGAAGACCAACTCTTTTGGCGTAACCTCCGCTGGCGTGACACGATCCGGCGGCTGGAGGATCAGCGTGAAGAAGCCATCGTTCCCATGTTGGCCGTTGCGATGGGTCAGTACGGCGTCTGCGATCTTCTTGCCGGCGACTTCGTACTTCAGGATGAAATCTTTGTTGGGGATGGCCGCCTTGTTCGTGAGGCGCACTAGGGCGCGATTTGGCGTCGGCTTATCGACACTGACTTGGTGCGTGATGGAGGTGACTGATTCGAGGGGGAGCCCGGCGTCGAGCGATACCTCGATGGAGATATCGTGCCCCGCGCGCATACCTGGAGGAGTCACTGGTGGCGTGATGCGTGACGCGTCGGGAACTTGATTCGTGTCAGGAGCCCAGCCGCCTCCTTGCTTCCCTGTCGGCATTCCCGGGATGTACCGAGGTCCGACGACCATCGGAAACACCAGTTCATAGGAGCCATCTTCATACTGGAGCGTCTCCACGTAGCCGATCGTGACGGTGATCTTTTCGCCTGGCATGATGTTGGCGACTGACTGGGTGAAAATGTTCGGCCGTTCCTGATCCAGCAGCCCCGCTTGTTGGCCTTTCGTGCGCGCTGCTTCGTAGATCGCCCGGGCTTCTTCCCGTCGCTTGATCTTGGCCTTCACCATGCGCTCACCTATCGTCAGAGTCATGTCATCCACGGCGGCCCGCTGGGGCAAAGGAAAGGTATAGACCGCTTCGATCTTCTCCTTGTATGGGTTCTCAAACAGTTGAGTGACGTGTGTGCGCGCCAGAAAGCCGCTCACCTCGATCTTCACGTCCGTGTGCTTGAGCGGAAAAAGCTGGCTCGGCTTTCCTTCGGGATCGAGGCTGATGAGGCAGCCCTGGGGTTCATGGTGAACAGAGGCTTGGGCCGGAACAGGTTTGATCCTGCTGGCTAGAATGACAGCCGGCCAAGCCGAAACAAGCGCCGCAAGGAAAGCTGCGACGACCGCGAACGGGCGCGAAACAGGCAAAAGCAGAATTGTCCGCTGCATGGGTCTTCCTCCTGGTGATGGGCGGTTCCATACCGTCTAAGGAGCCTGACGGGAGAATCGCCTTTCTACTGCGGCAAATAATCCGTGGCCATCTGCGGCGTTCTCGGCTCGAAAAAGTCCGGGGTGCCCATTGCCGTTTCGTATGCAATGGGCCAAGATTTCAGAGAATACGCCTTTGGTTTTTTCGAACCTGCGGCCTGGCATCTAGCCATGTCTCCTTTGCCTCGTCACGAAGGGATTCTCCGTCAGGCTCCTGACCATGGAATGCCGTCAGGGGAGGAATCCTTTCAGCGGCAAATGGGAAAATTTATCTGGAGAGAAAGCGCGGAGTTATCTGGGATGAGGAGGAAAGGCTTGCGGCGCTGGCTACTGTTGGGACACGGTGATTTCCACGAACAGGGGAGAGCTCGGATCGGGCGAAGGGTCTACCACATAGACTGCTCGCTCCTTGGGTGCGCCCTTTTTGGTGCTGTCCATCGTCTGAATGAGAAAGTGCTGCAATTCGGCATTGCGCCGCGCGCGCTGGATGTAGGCGTCAATGAGCGCCGCGCGTGAGCCGCCCTGACTGGGGTCTCCGGTGATGAGGGCGATGATGCTGTTCAGGTCCGGCTGGCTCTGGCGCGAATAGAGGATGAACGCGTCTGTGCGGACGGGCTGGTCCTTGGCGGACACGGCACCGGTGAGCGGGAACTCCAGACGCGTTCGGCTCTCCACTCGGGAGTCCGGTCCAGCCGGAGATTCTTTCTGCTCCGGGCTAGGGTATAAGACTGTCCAGATCCTGGAAGGACCACGTCTAAGGATATAGAGAAACCCTGGCGCATTGACCTCGACCGTCAACTTGAGCGTCGCGCTAGCCTCGAACTTCTCAGTAGGAGCGACTTCGGTTTCGCCTCCCTCTTTTCCCTGCTTGAGGATACTGTACCGAAGACCGATCGGCTGGTTCCTCACTTGGGGGGAGGCCTGGATCTTGCCTAACACTCCGAATCGTTGAGCAGTCCCTTCTGCCTCTACCTTTGGGGCTTGGGCGACCATCGGTTGCTCCTGCTGCTCTTCCGTCGCCTTGCCACGGTCTGCTCTGGCCGGTTCCGCTTGCGCGTAAAAGAGTGCACGCGCCTTCGGCTGTTGTTGTCCTGCGCGTCCTGCGTCCTTCTCCCGTTCTAAGGATGGAAGCAGCCCTGGCTGGATCGGAACTACTTCTTCCTTCGACTCGGCAAACGGTTTCTCCGGACTAGCCGGTGGCGGTGCGGCTGCGAGACCTTGCTTCGCTTCCTTCGGAGGAGACGGCACCACCGGTTCCTGTGGCCGAGGAGCAGACTTCAGTGCTGAGGATTTTAGATCTGGCTCGGGCATCGATTCCCGAGCTGGGAGATGGGGCACCTTATCTGCCTTGGCCATCCGTGTGTCAGATGAAGTCTTCTGGGTCGTCTCAACAGCATGTTGACTCGTGCGCCCTGTGGCTGGCATGACAGGCTCTGTGGATGGCGCAACTTTCGTTTCCACCGGTCGCCCACCCGCAGACTGGGCTGACGAGGACTTCGCCTTTGGGGAGGCTTGTTTCGCTGGTGCGAATGGGCGCGCCTTTCCGGAGGGGGCGTTGCGTCCTGCATCAGCCGTCAGCAGTGGCTCGGTTGATTTTGGTCCGACCTGGAGAAGCAG
>Ga0209859_1000024_pt1 | contig 26359 bp, 24 predicted proteins | sample GWRWS3_50_60_FD_187241 | JGI IMG/M metagenome (GOLD analysis project Ga0209859, IMG submission 187241) | Riverbed sediment microbial communities from areas with vegetation nearby in Columbia River, Washington, USA - GW-RW S3_50_60 (SPAdes)... | ecosystem: Environmental > Aquatic > Freshwater >... | reverse complement strand
GATCCGAGCCCGCGGGCTCATCTGCGCAGGCGGGGAGGCGACGCGCCTCCAGGAGCTGACGCGGATCACGAACAAGCACCTGCTCCCGGTCGGGCGGTGGCCGATGGTCTACTACCCGCTCCAGCTCATGCAGCTGCTCGGGATCCGCGACGTCCTGCTCGTCACGGGGCAGGGCCACGCGGGCGACTTCATCGACCTGCTGGGCGACGGCCGCGTCCACGAGCGGGACGGCGACGGCCTCCTCTTCGACCTCGATCTCACCTACAAGGTGCAGACCGAGCCGGGAGGGATCGCGCAGGTCGTCGGCATGGCCGAGTCGTTTGCCGGCGGCGAGAGTCTCGTGGTCTGCCTCGGCGACAACATCTTCGAGTACGGCGAGGCTGAGGTTGTGCGGGAGTGGGCCGGCAAGCCCGACGGAGCGCTGATCTTCGTGAAGGAGGTGCCCGACCCCGAGCGTTTCGGGGTCGTCGTCTACGGCGAGGACGGCGGTGTGACCGACGTCGTCGAGAAGGCCGGCGTCGTCGACACGCGCTACGAGGCGCCGCCCTCGAGCGACGCGGTCGTCGGCCTGTACTGCTACCCGCCGGACGTCTTCCAGATCATTCGCGGGCTCGCGCCCTCCTCCCGCGGCGAGCTCGAGATCACGGACGTCAACCGCACGTACGCCGAGCAGGGGCGCCTTCGCTCCGCCCAGGTGAGCGGCTGGTGGCGTGACGCGGGGACGCACGAGGCGCTCGGGCGGATCGGCACCCTCATCGACGAGACCGGGGCGAACAAGCCCGCGTGATCCCGGGGATCGAGATCCTTCCGCTCCGGTCCTTTCGCGACGAGCGCGGCTGGTTCGTCGAGGTGCGGCGGGAGAGCCTCCTCCCGCACCGCACGCTGCAGACGAACGTCTCCTTCTCCCGCCAGGGGGTCATCCGCGGGCTCCACTACCACGAGCTCGGACAGGACGACCTCTTCGCCTGCCTCACGGGGACGGCGCGCGTGGTCGTGCTCGACCGGGAGACGGACGAGGTCTTCACGAGGGACATCGGCGACGAGGACCCCGTGGCGATCTACGTCCCGGGCCGCCACGCGCACGGCTTCGAGGCGCTCACCGACCTCATCTTCTGTTACCACGTCACCCGCGAGTACGACCCGGCGGATCCCGACGAGTACGGCGTCCCGTGGGACGACCCGCGCGTCAGGCACCTGTGGAGCACCCAGTCGCCGATCCTCTCGGAGCGGGACGCATCCTCCTGACGGGGGCGGGCGGCCAGCTCGGCGCCGCGCTCCGGGAGGCGTTCCCCGAGGCCGACGCGCGCACGCGCGCCGAGCTGGACGTCACCCAGCCGATCTCACTCGGCTACACGCCGTCTCTGGTCCTCCACGCCGCGGCCTGGACGGACGTGGACGGGGCCGAGGCCGATGAGGGGGGAGCGCTGCGCGCGAACGTCGAGGGGACGCGGAAGGTCGCCGCCCTCGGCGCGCCTGTCGTCTACTACTCCTCCGACTACGTCTTCGACGGCGAGAAGCGGGAGCCGTACGTCGAGTCGGACGAGCCCAACCCACGCTCGGTCTACGGGCGGACGAAGCTCGAGGGCGAGGGCGAGGTGCGTGAGGGCTGGATCGTCCGGAGCTCATGGCTCTTTGGGTGGACAGGCCACAACTTCGTCAGGACGATGCTCCGGCTGGGAGAGGAGCGGGACGAGGCGCGGGTCGTCGACGACCAGCGCGGCTCCCCCACCTACGTCGGTCACCTGGCCGCGGCGACCCGCGAGGTCCTCGAGCTTCCGCAGGGCGTCTGGCACGTCGCCGCGGACGGTGAAGCGACCTGGGCGGAGTTCGCGGTCGCGATCTTCGAGGAGGCGGAGGTCGACTGCCGCGTCGTCCCCATCTCGACGGAGGAGCTCGGCCGCCCGGCGCCACGGCCGGCCTACTCGGTCCTGCGCAGCGGGCGCCAAGACGCGCCGCAGCTTCCGCACTGGCGCGAGGGGTTGCGCGAGTGCCTCGCGCGCCTCGGCGCGTGAACGTCCCGAAAGGGCTCGAGTGGTGGCGGAACGAGCCCGGCGGGGCGGCATGGCTCGAGCGGCTCCCCCGTCTGGTCGCGGAGTGCGCCGATCTCTGGGGCCTCCGCCTGGGCGCTCCGTACCACTGCGCCCACATCTCCTACGTGGCGCCGGCTCGGCTCCCGGACGGGACGCCGGTCGTGCTGAAGGTCAACTTCCCCGAGCCGGAGAGCGAGCACGAGGCCGACGCGCTGGCCCACTGGCGCGGCGAGGGAGCGGTGCGGCTCTACGCCCACGACGCCGAGCGGCGGGCGCTTCTCGTCGAGCGCTGCGAGCCCGGCACTCGGCTCTGGGAGGTACGGGACGAGGAGGAGGCGAACGAGATCGCTGCAGACGTGCTCCGACGCCTCTGGCGTCCGCTCCTCGAAGGCCACGGGTTCAGGCTCCTCGCCGACGAGGCGGCGCGCTGGGCCGAGGAGCTGCCGGCCAGCTGGGAGCGGCTCGGGCGGCCGTTCGAGCGCCCCCTACTGGACGAGGCGGTCGCGTTCCTGTGCGAAGCGGCTTCGTCCCCAGGCGAGCCGGTCGTGCTCCACCAGGACTTCCACGGCGGCAACGTCCTCCGCGCCGAGCGGGAGCCGTGGCTCGCCATCGACCCCAAGCCCCTCGTCGGCGAGCGGGAGTTCGATACGGCCTCGCTCCTCCGAGATCGCCGTTGGGAGCTCCGCAACGACCCGCACCCCGGGTCACGCATCAGGCGTCGACTCGACCGGCTCGCCGCCGAGTTCGACCTCAACCGGCATCGGATGCGCGGCTGGGGCATCGCGCACGCGCTCGCCTGGGACCCGGACGAGGCCATGCTCGCCTGCGCCCGCTGGCTCGCAGCCGCGCGCTGACCCACTAGCATCCGAGCCGTGCGCGTTCTCGTCACCGGCGGCTGCGGGTTCATCGGCAGCCACTTCGTCAAGCGGCTCGTCTCCGGCGGGGACGAGGTCGTCGTGCTCGACAAGCTCACGTACTCGGGTCGGAAGGAGAACCTCGACAGCGTCGACTGCAACCTCGCCGTCGGCGACATCGCCGACCCGGAGGCCGTCGCGCAGGCGGCCGTCGGCTGCAAGGCGATCGTCAACTTCGCCGCCGAGACCCACGTCGACCGCTCGATCCTCGGGGCCACGGACTTCGGCCGCACCGAGTTCTTCGGGACGCAGGTCCTCCTCGAGGAGGTGCGGCGCACCGGTGCGAGGTTCGTCCAGGTCTCGACGGACGAGGTGTACGGAGACCTCGAGCGCGGAGGCTCGGCGAAGGAGACAGATCCGGCGAACCCGTCGAGTCCGTACAGCGTCGCCAAGGCCGCCGGAGACCTCCACGTCCCAGCGTACGTGCGGACGTTCGGCGTCAACGCGTCGATCACGCGGGGCTCGAACACGTACGGCCCTCGGCAGTATCCGGAGAAGCTCGTGCCGCTCTTCGTGACGAACGCCCTCGACGGGCAGCCTCTCCCCGTGTACGGGGACGGGCGGCAGGTACGGGACTGGCTTCACGTCGACGACCACTGCGCGGGCGTCGAGTTCGTGCTCCGGGAAGGGCGGCCCGGGGAGATCTACAACATCGCCGGGGGGAACGAGCGCGAGAACATCGAGATCACTCACCGGATCGTCGAGCTCACGGGCGTGAGCCCCTCGCTCGTCCGGTACGTGACCGACCGTCCGGGTCACGACCGCCGTTATTCGCTCGACTCCTCGAAGCTTCGCTCCCTGGGCTGGGAGCCGACGCGGGACTTCGAGGAAGGGCTCGCCGACACGGTGGACTGGTACCGCTCGAACCGCTCCTGGTGGGAGCCGATCAAGTCGGGGGAGTACCTCGACTACTACCGCCGCCAGTACGCCGAGCGGCTCGCCTAGGGCCGCGGGCGGCCGACCTCGGAGCCTTCATGCAATCCTTACTGCACGTGCGTACCGTGATTGTCGATAGGGGTCCATGCGGCTCATGCGCCGGGTTCTCGTAGCAGCCATCGCCCTCGTCGTCGCACTCTCGTGCGCGGCGACGGCTCGGCCTGCGGTCACGTTCGTCCTCAAGGGCCACGGCTGGGGACACGGGCTCGGGCTCGCCCAGTACGGCGCGTACGGCTACGCGCGGGACGAGGGCCGGGGCTACCAGTGGATCGTCCAGCACTACTACACCGGCACGACGCTCGGCCCGGCGGGCGTCGGACGGGTGCGCGTCCTTCTCGCCAACGGCCGCAGCCGCCTCTCCATCGGCTCCGCGTCCTCCTTCACCGTCACGGACGCGAACGGCCGGACGTTCAACCTCACCGCCGGCACGCACGTGCTCCGGCCGAACATGAGGATCGTGACCGCGAACGGAACGCCGCGCGTGCTGGCGAGCCCGGTCCGGTTCACTCCGAACGGCAGCCCCCTCACGCTCTCGGGGAACGGGTACCGCGGACTGCTCCGGGTCCGCTCACAGGGGGGCCTGCTCTCCGCCGTCAACGACGTCCCCCTCGAGCCGTACGTCAAGGGGGTGATCGCCTGGGAGATGCCCTCGTCCTGGCACGTCGAGGCGCTGAAGGCCCAGGCGGTGGTCGCCCGCACGTTCGGCCTCGTCAGCCGGAAGGCGGGTTCCTGGTTCGACCTCTACGACGACACCCGCAGCCAGGTCTACGGTGGCATTCGCGCCGAGACTTCGAGGACGAACGACGCGGTCGACGCGACCGCGGGCGAGGTCGTGCGAGCGGGCGGCGCGCTCGCGTGGACCGTCTACCACTCGACGTCGGGGGGCAGGACGGCCTCGCGCGAGGACGAGTGGGGACCGCCGGCGATTCCGTACCTCGTCGGCGTCGAGGACGCCCATGACAGCATCTCGCCGCACCACAACTGGGGTTCGACGGACGCCGAGGTGGATTGTCCCGGCACCGGGCGGGACTGCGTCTGGTCGGGGGCCGCCCTGAAGCGGGCGCTCGGAGGCCGGGCGCCGCGGTCGATCACCGATTTCGCCGTCACCGCCCGCAACGCATCCAGCCGTGTCGAGACGGCGAGGGTGACCGGGGCCTCCGGCTCCACGAACATCACGGGCGCCACGCTCCGGTCGGTGCTGAGCCTCCGCTCGACGTGGTTCACAATCGGCGTCCTGCGCCTGACCGGAGGCGGGTCCATCGAGCGGGGGCAGGCGAGAACGCTCCGCGCCCTTGCTCGCAACCTGACGAGCGCGACGCTCCAGCGGAAGCCCGCCGGCTCGGCCACGTGGACCGACGTCCGCCAGATTCAGGGGAGCGTGAACGTCTCCGTTCGCCCGTCGGTGACGACCCTCTACCGGCTGACGTCGCCCGCCGCTTCGACCGGCGCCGTCCGCGTCACTGTCAGGCCACAGCCTCGGTTCGTCTCCCGGCACGCGGCCGGCTCGCTGTCAGGAGTGGCGTCCACGGGATAGGTGGTGCAGGTCCAGCGCCGAACGTCCACCGGCTCGTGGGTGACCGTGGCGATCGCGCTCACCCGCGAGGACGGCACGTGGCGAGCGCTCCTCGACCTCTCCACCGGCGTGTACCGCGCCTACGTCGCCTCCGGCGGCGTGGCGGGCACGAGCCCGACGCTCACCGTCGTCGCCGGCTGACCGCTCGCGGCGGCCGGCTCGTCTACAGCAGCTCGTCCGCCGGCACGTCGCGGATCTGCCGCGCGGGGTTGCCGACGACGACCGCACGTGCGGGGACGTCGCTGAGGACGACAGCTCCTGCGCCCACGAAGGCCTCTTCGCCGATCTCGATCCCCGGGAGGAGGACGGCCCCGCCCCCGACGCGCGCGCCGCGCCGGATCGTCGGGCCCTTCATGAGCTCCAGCCGCTCCTCGCTCCGGCCCATGAAGTTGTCGTTGGTGGTGACGACGCAAGGGGCGATGAACACGTCCTCCTCGAGCGTCGAGTACGCCGTCACGTAGGCGTTCGCCTGGATGCGCGTCCGTGCGCCGATGGTCGTGTCGTTCTCGACGAGGGAGCCGCGGCCTACGACGACGCCGTCGCCGAGCTCGCAGCGCTCTCGCACGCAGGCCTGGTCGCCGACGATGACGCCGCTCCCGAGGCGGCTTCCGGCGAAGACGACGGCACCCGCCAGGATGCTGGAGCCGTCCCCGACCACGAGCGGCGGGAGCTCCTCTCGGCTGGTCGTGGAGCGGGCGCCCAGGGTCGGCGACTTCCCCACGACGGCGTTGTCGCCGATCACGACGTCGTCCCCGAGCACCGTGCCGGGGTAGACCACGGCGCTCTCGGCGACCTGTGCGCTCAAACGCGCTCCCGCTCGAGCGAGGCCTGGAGCTGCTCGAGCGTTCGGACGACGGCCAGCCCCGCGCGGGCGGCGGCGAAGGGGTCGCCTTCGCCGCGCAGGAGCGCAAGGAAGTGCTCGCACTCGAGCCGCAGCGGCTCGGCGTTCGGGGTGCGCGGGCTGTAGATGTCACCCATGCGCGTGCTCCACTCGCCGTACGTCCGAAGCGAGGGCTCGGCGGCACTGTCGTAGACCGTCACCTTGCGGTCGAGCTCCATGTCGTCGAAGACGGCCATCTTGTCCTTGCCGACGACGGTCATGCGCCGCATCTTGTGCGGGTCGAGCCAGGAGAGGTGCATGTGCGCCGTCTTGCCGGAGGGGAAGCGGAGGTAGCAGAAGACGACGTCCTCGACGCCCTCCTTGAGGAAGGACTCGCCGCGCGCAAGGAGCTCGCTCGGCTCCTCGCCGAGGAGGTAGAGGATGACCGAGAGGTCGTGGACGCCGAGGCTCCAGAGCGCGTTCTCGTCGCGCCGGATCGTGCCGAGGTTCTGGCGGTTGCCGTAGACGTAGAGGATCTCGCCCAGCTCGCCCGAATCGACGAGCTCCTTCAGCTTCTCGACGCCCGGGTGGTAGAGGAGGAGGTGACCGGGCATGAGCACGAGCCCGCGCTCCTCGGCGAGCGCGACGAGCCCGTCGGCGTCGTCGGCGGCCATCGCCATTGGTTTCTCGACGAAGACGTGCTTGCCGGCCGAGAGCGCGCGCCGGGCGAGCTCCGCGTGACTGGGGACCGTCGTCGCAACGACGACCGCGTCGACCGCCTCGTCCTCGAGCAGGTCGTCGAAGCGCGCCGTCGCCCGGGCGGCCGGATAGCGCGTCGCCGCCCCGCGCAGGCGCTCCTGGTCCGCGTCGCAGAGCCAGGCGAGCCGGGCGAGCTCATGGAAGTTGCGTGCGAGGTTCGAGCCCCAGGGCCCGAGCCCGGCGAGCGCCACCGTCGGCGTCTCTAGAGCTTCCATACGCGGCCGTTCTGGCTGCCGTTCGCGCCCGTCGCGTTGCGGAAGTCGACGACGAGCTGCGCGCGCTCGGTGAGGGCGTCGTAGTCGACGCCCGAGTGCGCGGTGACGATGGCGACGCAGTCGGCCGCCTCGAGCGCACCGTCGAGAGGCGCGGACGCGAGCCCGTGCTCGGGCAGCTCCGGAACATGCGGGTCGTGATAGGAGACGCTCGCGCCCTCCGCGCGCAGGAGCTCGATGAGCTTCAGCGCCGGCGACTCCCGCAGGTCGCCGACGTCGGCCTTGTACGAGACGCCGACGAGGTGCACGGTGCTCCCGTTGACGGCCTTCTCCACCGAGTTGAGCGCCCGCGTGATCTTCTCGAGGCAGAAGTACGGCATGTTCTCGTTGATCTTCCCGGCGAGCTCGATGAACTCGGTGTAGAAGTTGTACTCGCGTGCCTTCCAGGCGAGGTAGAAGGGGTCGACGGGGAGGCAGTGGCCGCCGAGACCAGGGCCCGGCTTGAAGCTCATGAACCCGAACGGCTTCGTGGCCGCCGCATCAACGACCTCCCACACGTCGACCTGCATGCGGTCGCAGAGCTGTGCGAGCTCGTTCACGAGCGCGATGTTCACGGAGCGGAAGATGTTTTCCAGGAGCTTCGTCAGCTCGGCCGCCTCCGGCGAGGAGACGGCGATCACCGTGTCCAGAGCGCGCTCGTAGAGCGAGCAGGCGCGCGCCGTGCACGCCTCCGTGATCCCGCCGACGATCTTCGGCGTCGTCTTCGTCGTCCAGTCTGTCCGCCCCGGGTCGACGCGCTCGGGCGAGAAGGCGAGGTGGAAGTCCTTCCCCACCTCGAGCCCGCCTTCGGCGAGGATCGGGAGCATCTCCTCGCGCGTCGTGCCGGGGTACGTCGTCGACTCGAGCACGACGAGGTGGCCGGGCCGGAGGCGCTCGGCGATCGCACGCGTCGCGCCGAGGACGATCGAGAGGTCGGGCTCGCGGTTGACGGAGAGCGGGGTCGGGAGCGCGACGAGGATCGCGTCGGCGTCACGCAGGGCGTCGTAGTCCGTCGTCGCCGCGACCGCGCCCGACTCGACGAGCGGCGCCAGCTGTTCGGAGGGAACATCCTCGACGTAGCTCTCCCCGCGCTCGAGCGTGGCCACGCGCGAGGCATCGACGTCGACCAGGAGCACGCCCAGACCGGCCTCGGCGAAGACCTGGGCGAGTGGGACGCCGACGTAGCCGGCGCCGACGATGGCGACCTCACTCCTCATCGCGACTCATCGTACAAAGGAGGTCAGCGATCCTCTCCGATGCGTGCCCGTCGCCGTAGAGCGGCGGTCGCTCGGCGCCTGGAGACGCGTCGCGAACTGCCGCGACGATCGCGTCCACATCGGTTCCTACCAGCGTGTTCCAGCCCGCCTCCAGCGTCTCCACCCACTCGGTCGTCGTCCGCAGCGTCACGCACGGGACTCCGTACCAGTACGCTTCCTTCTGGACGCCGCCGGAGTCGGTGAGGACGACGCGCGCCTGGGAGGCCAGGGCGGCAAAGTCGAGGTAGCCGACAGGCGGCGTCAGGTAGACGCGCGGGCCGAGCCGGATGCCCGCCTCCGCGATGGCGGCGCTCGTGCGCGGGTGCGCCGGAAAGACGATCGGCTCGTCGAGGACGGCGAGGGCCTCGGCGATGCGTGCGAGCGGCTCCGGCGCGACGTTCGCCTCCCGGTGGAGGGTGAGCACGAGATAGCCGCCCGGCTCGACGCCCGCACGGGCGAGAGCGTCCGACCGCTCCCGTGCGATCGGCGCGAGGCGGAGGTTGGCGTCGTACATCACGTCGCCTACGAGGTGGACGCCGTCGGCGATCCCCTCGGCGCCCAGATTCGCTACGGCGGCCTCCGTGGGGCAGAAGAGCAGGCTCGACATGCGGTCGACGAGCATCCGGTTCAGCTCCTCGGGCATCGCGCGGTCGAAGGAGCGGAGGCCGGCCTCGACGTGCGCGACCGGCACCAGCAGCTTCCCCGCCGCGAGCGCGCCCGCGAGCGTCGAGTTCGTGTCGCCGTAGACGAGCACGGCGTCCGGCTCCTCCTCGAGCACTGCGGCCTCGATCTCGGGGAGCATGCGCCCCGTCTGCTCGCCGTGCGTGCCCGATCCGGTCTCCAGCCGGTAGCGCGGCGGCGCGAGCTCGAGCTCCTCGAAGAAGATCGCTGAGAGCTCGTCGTCGTAGTGCTGGCCGGTGTGGAGCACGACCTCGTCTACACCCCGGTCGCGGAGCGCGAGGGAGAGAGGGGCCGACTTCACGAACTGCGGCCGGTTGCCGACGACGGAAAGGATTCGCACGCCGCCGGCGAATGTAGCCGAACCGCATGACTCTGAAGCTCCTCCTCGGCGGCCTCGGCCTGCTCGGGCGCCCCCTCGGCGCGGGCCGCACGCTCGCCTGGTACGCCCAACGCCGCCTGGAGCGCGCCTGAGCCTGTCTCCTCCGGACGCGCCCGGGGTCTGACCCGGGACGTGGCCGTTACGGCGGGTGCAACGCTCCGATTCCTGTGGAAGCCGGACGAGGCACGTCCTCGAGGCCGTGCTTGCCGCATGGCTCCTGAGCCAGGTGGGACCTGTAGCCTCGAAGGGCTCGTCTTGCGGCGACGCGCTTCTGTCCACATTCGCGACCGAAAGGGGCACGTCAGGGGTCAGACCCCAGTCGTGGCCGAGGCGGACGCGTCCGCCGTGAGCCCGCCGGCTCGCCGCTACACTGAGGCCCGCCCGGGGGCCGTTAGCTCAGCTGGTAGAGCAGGGGACTCTTAATCCCAAGGTCGAAGGTTCGAATCCTTCACGGCCCACCATCAGAACTCCCGCAAATGGGGCCTTTTTGTTCTTGCTCGCCACCGCTTTGAGTCAGGGGGCAACGGAAGGGGCAACGTACCACCCAGCCTCTCGTTTCGCGGTGAGGGTACTGCGGCCCCTTCTCTAACAGACGTCACGCAGAGAGCGCCGCCAATTCAGCCGCCGGGGTTGGATGGAGTTGACCCGGTCTCGTTGACACCCTGACGATGGACGCGCAAGCGTCCGGAAGGGAGTCGATGTGGCACGTGGGAAGAGTTTCTCGCCCGAGTTTCGCCAGGAGGCCGTCAGGCTGTATCGGGTGAGCGGGCGGCCGTACAGGGCGGTAGCGGAGGAGCTGGCGATCGCGCCCGAGTCGTTGCGGCGCTGGGTGTTGCAGTCGGAGGTCGACGAGGGCAGGCGCGAGGGCCTCTCGAGCGAGGAGCGCGAGGAGCTGCGCCGCCTTCGCCGCGAGAACGCCCGCTTGCGCGAGGAGCGGGAGATCCTGAAGAAGGCAGCGACTTTCTTCGCCCGGGAGACCGATCGCCGGCCATGAGCTTCCGGCTGATCGAGGCGGAGAGAGCACAGCATCGCGTCTCCCGGCTGTGCCAGACGCTGGGCGTGACCCGGGCGGGCTACTACGCCTGGAAGGGGCGGGCGCCCTCGCGGCGGGCGCTCGCAGACGGCGAGCTGCGCTCGTTGATTGCGCGCGTCTTTAGCGACTCGCGCGAGACCTACGGCGCTCCGCGCATCCAGGCCGAGCTGGCCGAAGAGCATGGCATCCGTGTCTCGCGCAAGCGAGTCGCCCGCCTCATGCGCGAGCTCGGAATCGCGGGCGTCTCCAGGCGGCGCAAGGGGCTGCGCACGACCGTGCGCTCGCCTGCGGCCCCGGCGGCGGCCGATCTCGTCCGCCGCGACTTCCGCGCCTCGGGGCCCGACCGCCTCTGGGTGGCCGACATCACCTACGTGCCCACCTGGGAGGGCTACGTCTTCTTGGCCTGCGTGCTCGACGCCTGGAGCCGCAAGGTGGTGGGCTGGTCGATGCGCGACGACCTCAGGACGGAGCTCGCCCTCGACGCGCTCGGGATGGCGCTCACCCGCCGGCGGCCTCGTCCTGGCCTTGTCCACCATTCCGACAGAGGGAGCCAGTACACGAGCCTTGCCTTCGGCAAGACGATCGAGGCCGCGGGCGTCCTCCCTAGCATGGGCAGACGCGGCGATGCCTTCGACAACGCCCTCGCCGAGAGCTTCTTCGCCACCCTCGAGACCGAGCTCCTCGACCGGCACACGTTCCGCAGCCGCGACGAAGCCCGCCTGGCCGCCTTCAGCTACATCGAGAGCTTCTACAACCCCCGTCGCCGGCACTCGACGCTCGGCTACCGAAGCCCGGACCGCTTCGAAGAGGAGATGATCAGAAAGGAACCTCAGACAGCCGTCGCTGTCTCAACCTGAGGTGTCAACGGAAACGGGGTAACTCCAGGACGAGTTGAAGACAGCGCTGAACGCCCCGCCCATCCAGCCGAGTGCGCCGAGCGCGAAGGCACCGATCATTTCGGGTGCGACGCTGGAGTTGCCGAGCCAAACGAGGAGGTTCACGAGGCCGACGATCAGGTACGTCAGGACGCCGATTTTCAGGAACGTTGACGCTTTCACGGCGGCCATCAGTGTCGCCGTGCCTCCGGCCGCGCGACCCTTCTGGATCTCGATGCCTAGCACGCCAGCTGTAGCCGCTGCTACCGCCGAGGACACCAAGCCGGCTACGCCGGCGACTGCCTCGGAGAACTCGAGCTTCGGGACCGCTGTGGACGGGTCGAACTTCCAGAGCTTCCACGCCACCCAAAGCCAGATCCCGGCGAATAGCGCGAGGAAGACTGCGGCAATGACCTTGAGGATGACATCCATCACTCCTCCGATCGGGTCAACGAGGCGGCGACTGAGCCGCGCCTTGGATCAAGCCAGCGGCGCCGACCCTACAAGGCCATGTCGAGCGCGGCTAGCTCGCGCACTTCCACAGAGTCACGGCGCGCCTCAGCGCGGCAGAGCCATGGCCTCGGAGCATCGGCGCGTGCTCGCCTCGCGGACGATTCGGGTCCACCCACGGAAGGAGTAGGAGAGTGTGAACTACGTGCAGAGACTCGCTGGACGGCCACTCGAACGAGGCCCTGATCAAACGGCTGCCCGAGTTCGAGGAGGACTGCCCCGACGAGCCGGCGCTGCAGGTGCGCGAGATGGACGACCTTCTCGCGGGGATCGAGGGCTGCGAGCCGAGCTCAAGGTGCTGGAGCGATCAGGACTGCTCGAGCGCGTTGCGCGTGAGCGCGTCCCAAGGTCGAAGGTTCGAATCCCTCACGGCCCTCACGGAAAGCCCCCGCAATTGGGCTCTCTGTTGTCGGGAGCGGCACCGTGGGGAACTCGGGTGCCAACGTAGGTGGCAACTAGTGACATCTCGCGCGAGATGTGAAAGGGTGCCGAGCGGCTGCGAGACCGTCGTGGACGGGCCACGAGGTGGAGGACAGCCGAAAGGAGGCGCAGATGCACGGTCGCGTAGCGAGGTACCGATACGGGGGCGACGCGCACGACATCGCTCGACGGGCGGAAGAGGGGGTGCTGCCGATCTTCCAGGCGCAGCCCGGATTCAAGGCCTACTCGCTCCTCGAGAGCGAGGGGGAGATCATCTCGTTCAGCGCGTGGGACTCTGCGGCGAGCGCCGACGCGGCGAGCGCCCTTGCCGCTGAGTGGGTCGCGGAGAACATGGCCGACGAGATCGAGCTCAAGGAGGCTCGCATCGGCGAGATCCTCTTCGGCACCGCGCTGGGGGTCAGCACCAAGGCCGGCTCCGCCGCCTGACCGCAGGACTCTCGAGACGCAGGAGGCAGTCCCGGTGGTGGGGACCGGGACTCCCTCCGTTCTCATCCGCAAGGTTGGGCGCTCTCCGAGGAGCGGGCTAGTAGGCGTTCTTGTAGGCGCCGCCGGAGCGGCCGCGCGGCGCACCCTCGTGCGCGGAGAGGTCGACGAGCCCGGTGCGTGCAGGGAAGTCGACGTCCGGCGCCGCGATCACGTCGGCCGCCGGGTCCATCGGGTCTGCCGGAACGACCAGGTGATGGATCGAAATGCGGCGAACCCCGACTCCCGAACGTCGGCGTAGACGGTCGTCGCGCCGCGCGTCCCGGTGACGGCGACCAGATGTCCTCTATTCCGACAGGACACGACGAATCCGCGGCGAGCGGCTCGCGTGGCGAGGATACGGCTGACATGGTCGAGATCGCCGCGCGCGAAGTACAAGCAGCCGTAGTACGACTTCGCCTCGCCTGGGAAGCTGCTCGAGCCCCACGAGCATTCGAGCGTCTCGTGATGCGCGGGGGCGACGCTCTCGACGAGAGCCCTCAGCTCGCCGTTCGGCCAGAGGGCGCGGACGATGAAGAAGCCCGCGACGGCTGTCGCCGCGCGCGCCGGCGCTCGTCCCCCGGTCGAGTGATGCGGACACTTGGCCGCGAACGCGGCGCGTCCCAGTCGCCCGTTTCGTGCGGACTCTGGTCAGGGTCCGGCTCCCCAGTCGCTGACGGCCTCGTGGGTCGAGGCGGACGTGAGCCGCCGCTTGTCGGTTCCGTTTCCGCGCATCGTCCAGACGTTGTTGCTCCCGCCGGAGAAGCGCGTGAAGGCGATCCGTCCGCCCTCGGGCCCCCACACCGGGCCGAAGTCCCCGGAGCCGTTTTGGGTGAGCCGCCGCAGGCCGGTGCCGTTGAACGAGACGACGTAGAGCTCCCAGTCCTCGCCGTCCCAGAGCTCGAAGACGAGCCGTGATCCATTCGGCGACCAGGTCGGAGAGCCCAGCGGTCGGCTGCTTCTCACGAGGCGGCGCTGCCCGCTCCCGTCCCGACGAACGAGCCGGAGCTCGTGGACACCGCCGCCGCGCCGGACGAACGCGATCCAGCCGGTCGAAGACCAGTCCGCGCCGTAGTCCGAGCCCGGGCGGTCGGTCAGGCGGCGAAGGCCGGTCCCGTCCGTCTTCACGACATAGATCTCGGCGTTCGTCCCGCCGACGTAGCGCGTGAACGCGATGCGCCCGCCGCTTGGCGACCAGACGGGATCGACGTCGTCGACCGTGTTGGAGGTGAGCCGCCTCCGCCCGGTCCCGTCGGGCTCGACGACGAGGATCTCGGATGTCCCGATCGCTCCGCCGGCCTCGAAGGCGATCAGCCCGCCGCCGGGCGACCACGCCGGGTCGGCCTCGCCGACGGCGGTCTGGGTGAGTCGCGTGAGGCCGGCGCCGCCGACGCCGACACGGTAGAGGTCGCCCCGCCCGCCCGGGAGCCGCCGCACGAAGACGAGCCGGGAGCCGCTCGGCGAGAGCGAGGGGCCCACGTCAACCACTGAGCCGGTCGTGAGCTCGTCCTTCTCGCTCCCGTCCCCCCTCATCACCCACACGTGAGACGAGGAGGCGCCGAGGCTCGTGTAGGCGATCGTCGCCGCCCCCGCGCCCCCGGCACCGGCGAGTCCCGCGGCCCCGGCGACCGCGAGCAAGAGCCCCTTCGGCCAGACCATGTCTCGTCCTCCTCCGGCAGTGATACACCGCAAAGGCGTGCCGGGCAAGGGAGACTCTCGGCCCGCGGGCTCCGGCACGATCTGACAGGATTCGCCTCATGCTCCTGAGGCTTCTCTTCGCCTGGCTCTCGAACGTCGTCGCTCTCTTCGTCGCGGCGTGGATCGTGTCCGGCGTCGATTACGGAGACGACTTCTGGATTCTCTTTGTCGCGGCCCTCGTCTTCACCGTCGTGAACTTCTTCGTCCGCCCCCTCGTGATCCTCCTCGCGCTTCCGGCGGTCATCCTCACGCTCGGGCTCGCGCTCATCCTCATCAACACGTTCATGCTCTACCTGACCGACTGGATCGTCCCGAGCTTCGAGACCGGGAGCTTCTGGTCGACGCTTCTCGCGGCGATCATCATCTCGATCGTCAACATGATCCTCAGCTTCTTCCTGCGGCCTGAGGAGATGAGCCGCGACCGCGCCTGAGCCTGCCATCGCGACCCTCAAGGGGCATGCGTCGGAAGCCGATTCTGTAGCGATGGCCCAAGCCAACCGGTTGCAGGCGCTCTTGGACCTCTCGCGGTCCCTCTCCTCGAGCCTGGATCTGCGCGAGGTGCTCCGAGAGTTCGCGACGCGCGCCGCCGAGCTGACCGGCGCGACGGCGGCCGAGCTCTCGACCTACGATGCCGCGCGCGGCGATCTCGTCATGCTCGTCGAGTACCGCCACGGGGCGGACCGGATCACCGAGACGGGCGGCCAGGTCTACCACCTCGCCGAGTATCCGGTGACCCGGCACGTGCTCGAGACGCAGGAGCCGGTCCAGATCCGCGTCGAGAATCCGGACGACGACCCGGCCGAGCGAGCGCTGCTCGAACAGCAGGGTCAGGCTTCACTCCTCATGCTCCCGCTGGTCACGCGCGGGGAGACGATCGGCCTCATGGAGATCGTCGACGTCCAGGACAGGATCTGGGACAAGGCGGACGTCGAGTTCTGCCGCGCGCTCTGCGACATCGTCGCCATCGCGATCCGCAACGCGATGCTCTTCGCAGAGCTCCAGGAGACGGCGGCGCGGGACAAGCTCACCGGGCTCTACAACCGCCGGCTCTTCGAGGAGCAGTTCGACACGGCGGTCGCGCGCAGCCTGCGCACGAGGGAGGACCTGACACTTCTCATCGTCGACCTCGACGGCCTCAAGCGCATCAACGACGTCAGCGGCCACGTCGCCGGCGATCAGGCCCTGCGCACGCTGGCCGACGCATTGCGCGCGACGATCAGGGCGACCGACGTCGCCTGCCGGCTCGGCGGAGACGAGTTCGCCATCATCCTTCCCGGGTCGACCGCGGAGGACGCTGTCAAGGTCGCCGACCGGGCCCAGGAGATGCTCGCGGAGATCGGCCGCGGCCAGTACAGCTTCTCCGGCGGGATCGCGCGCGTGACGCCGGCGCAGTCCTCCGCCGAGGAGGTGTACCGCGCGGCCGACCTCGCCGCGTACCGCGCGAAGGCGGCCGGAGGTGCGCGGACGCTCCTCGCCGTCGAGACGCGGGCTGCCGCGACGACCTAGTAGACGACGGCTCGGGGCGCTGGTCGCCGTCGCGCTTCGAGGTCGAGCCGTCCGTCGGCGTGCTCGATGAGGAGCGGGTCGTGCGTCGCGCAGACGACGGCCGCACCGGTCTCCCGCGCGAGTTGCAGGAGGAGCCGGGCGACGGCGAGCGCGTTCGCCTGGTCGAGGCGGGCGGTCGGCTCGTCCGCGAGCAAGAGCCGCGGCCGGCAAGCCGCGGCGCGGGCGACCGCCACCCGCTCGCGCTGGCCGCTGGAGAGGTCGGCCACACGGCGGGCGGCCACGCCTGCGAGCCCGACGACCGCGAGCGATTCCGCCGCCCGCGCCCGAGCCTCCTCCGCCTCGACCCCCCGCAGCGAGAGCCCCAGCTCGACGTTCTCCGCCGCGGTGAGGAAGGAGACGAGCCGTGCCTGCTGGCTCACGAGCGCGACGTGCGCTGCGCGGAACCGCGCTCGGGCCTCCCGATCGAGCGCCGAGACGGTCTCGCCCAGAACCTGAACAACGCCGCGCGTCGGCACGTCCGTCCCTGCGAGCAGATGGAGAAGCGTCGTCTTCCCGGAGCCCGACGGCCCGATAACCGCAGTGAGACGACCGGCCGGGAACGCTGCGTCCAGCTCGAGGAGCGCGGTCGCGCTTGCGACACCCTCCCCGTACGTCCTCGTCACGCTGTGGGCCTCGGCGACGATGTCGTCTCCTGCGGCCGCCTGCTCGGGAGCCGGCTCCAGAGGTGCGGCGCCCGGCCCCTCGGCGCCGGGGACGGCCTGGAGCAGGATCCCCTCCTCATGGAGGCGTGCGGTCGCGTGCGAGCCGATGCCCGTGCGGCGAAGGAGCTCCTCCGAGAGGCGGAGCCAGCCGCCCCGGCCGACGACGATCGCTTCGTCGCCGCCACCCGCGAGCGCCGCCTCCTCGCTCACGCGACCGTCGCGCACGCTGACGATCCGGTCGGCGACCGACGCCGACTGCGAGTCGTGGCTGACGAGGACGGTGGTCGTCCCCGCGTCGCGAGCGAGCTCGGCGATCGCCTCGTAGACGAGGCGTGCGTTGGCTGCGTCGAGCTCCCCGGTCGGCTCGTCGGCGAGGAAGAGGCGCGGGCGGTGCGCAAGCGCCGCGCAGACGGCGACGCGCTGCTGTTCGCCGCCCGAGAGCTCGCGCGGGTGCGCGTGGCCCCGATCGAGGAGCCCCACCCGCTCGAGGAGCACGTCGGCCCGGACGAAGCGCTCCCGTTTCGGCATGCCCCCGAGCCCGAGCTGGAGGGCGACGAGCTCACGCACCTCGAGCTCCGCGGCGAGTGCCCGCCAGTAGTGCTGGTCGGCGTACCCCAGGAGCTCGGCGCGGTAGCGCGCCCGCCCGTGGCGGCCGAGCCGGGCGAGGTCGCGTCCGAGCACACGGACGCTCCCGGCCGTCGGTTGGTCGAGCGCCGCGAGCATCCTGAGCAGCGTCGTCTTCCCCGACCCGCTCGGGCCGAGAACGACGCAGATCTCCCCCTCGCGAACGTCGAGCGTGAGGCCCTGGAGCGCGACCACGCCTCCCTCGGGAGCCGGGTAGACGCGGAAGAGGTCGCGGATCTCGACGGCGGGGTCGCTCATATTCGGCGAGAGGCGGCGGTGACGAGGGCGCCGGCGGCGAGGGCGCCGACGGCGAGGGCGGCCGCGAGCAAGGGCCATGTGAAGGCGGGACGGAGCGGTAGCTCGGAGGTGCGTGCGTCGGCCGTCACTGCGACCAGGTCGACGACGAGAAAGCCGAGGAGGGCCGCCACTCCCAGGCCGCCGGCCAGGCCCACCGCGACGACGACGAGGCTGCGCAGGCGGACGACGCGGCGGAGCAGAGCCGGGGGCGCGCCCTGCGCTTCGAGGTCTTCCAGCTCGCCGCGCTCGTCCCGCACGTCGGAGACGACGCCGAGCAGGACGCCCACGAGCGCAAGTCCGAGGGCGACGAGTGCCGCGGCGAGGAGCGTGAGGAGCGTGCCACGCGCAAGCGGGTCGTCGCGAAGCGAGCGCTCGAGGTCCTCCCGGGACTCGACCGCGAGGACGTCGAACGGCGGGCGGGCGAGCGCGGCGCCGAGCTCGGCACGATCCTGCTCCGTTGCAGCGCCCAGCCAGACCTCATTGGGGACGGCGAGGCCGGGCCGCTCCGCGTTGAGAGCGGTGCCGAGCAGGAGACGGTCGGCGACGACGAAGTCTCCGTCGGTTCCCGGGAACCGCTCGGCCACGGCCCTGACGCGGACGACGACCTGCTCGCCGGCGACGCGGAGCGGGAACTCGCCTCCGGGCCCGGCTGCGGCGGCGACGTTCGGCGACGCGATCACCGTGACCGGCGTGTCGTCGCTCGGCTGACGTGGCCGGAAGCGGCTCGTGAACTGCTCGCTGAGCGTGCCGTGGATTGCGACGCGGTCCTCGAGGGCGGCCGCCTCGATGCCGTTCACCCCGATCCAGTCCTCGTAGCCTCCGAGCGAGACGTCGCGGGCCGGCGTCCGAGCCGTGAGCGCGCCGAGCTCTAGGTCGAGCTCGAGCGGAGCCCCCTCGCCCGCGCGCTCCTGCAGCTCCGTGGGCGGCGAGATCGTCAGACCAACGACCCTGCCGCCCCGGGCGTCCGCAGGCACCGCCGCGCGCAGGACACGCTCGCGATCGTGGTCCGGCTCGCCGAGCGTGAGCTGCGCGTAGTCGCCGCGGAGTGTCTCGACGCTTGCCGTCAAGATCACGGCCGGCCCACGCGCAGGGAGCTCGAGCGCCGTCGCGTCGGCGGGAAGCACGGGCCCCCGAGGCGCGGCCTCCTCGGCAGGCGTGACGCGCGCGGCGAGTTCCCGCGGCGAGAGCGTGGTGAAGTCGTCGCGCCACCCTTTCAGCGCCGGGATCGCCTCGGTATCGAGACCGAGCACCGCGATGCCCGTGCGGCCCGTGCGGCTGACGTTCCCGGAGAGGCGGAGGACGGGCTCGGCGCGCACGTCGTTCCCGAGCGCTGCGAGCTGCTCGGGCGAAGCCGCCTCGTCGACGCGGATCAGCCGCGTCAGGTCCTCACGGAGCGTGAAGTCGAGCGGGACGGCGTAGGCAGCCTGCTCCACCTGGCCGCGCGCGAGCGTGGACCGGTAGCTCTCCGCGAAGACGGCGAGTCCGACGGTGACCAGGAGAAAGGCCGCCGCCACCGCCGCGTGGCCGGGGTGGCGCGCGAGCGAGAGCGCGGCGAGGCGGAGCGCGACGGAGCGACCCCGCGAGGCGCGCTCGAGGAGAAGGAGCGCGGGCCGGAGCACGCGCGCGCAGGCGACTGCGGCGGCGAAGGTCACGAGTCCCGGCAGGAGGACGAGCCCGACCGCCGCGCCCGACTCACGCGCGAGTGCCTCTTGGTCGAGGTCGCCGCGGAGGAGGGTCAGCCCGACGATGACGAGTGCGCCGAGCGCGGCCGCGTCGAGAGCCGAGAACGAGCGGCTGCCGAGGGCAAGCGGCTTCGCCCGAAGCGCCGCGACGAGAACGAGAGCGAGCGCGACGGTCACGGCGAGAGCGGCGACGAGGCCCGTCCCGGAGAGCGTCGAGTGTGCGAGGACATCGGCGACCGGGGCGCCCGCGCGGGAGGCGACGACCGCTCCTGCCAGCGTCCCGAGCGCCCACCCGGTCACCGTGCCCGCGGCCGCGATGACGACCGCCTCCGTGGCGGTGAAGACCGAGAGTTGCCAGCGCCTGGCCCCGAACCACGTCAGGCGGCGCCTGGCGGCTTCCACGTCACGACGCATGCTGACCGCGGCGAGGACGGCGAAGGCGAAGAGGAGGGCGGCGGACTCGCCGCCCACGAGGAGGAGGCGGCGCCCGGCGACGTCGCTCGCCTCGGCCGCCGTGCGGAGCTCCTCGACCGGGGCGATCAGGTCGAACGAGCTCGAGCTCGTCTGGAGGCCCGAGCGGGCCCGGGCGACGTCGCCGGCGAACTGGTCAACCTCCCAGGCGCGGACAGTTCCCGGTCGGAGGGGCGCCACCCAGGCATAGCTGCGATACACGGCGTCGAGCTGGGGCGAGGTGGCGAGTTCGTCAACCCCCTCCGCGAGCACGAGCGGCGCCGGCGGCGGGCGGTGGTAGTCGATCGCGTCGCGGTAGACGGGGCTGAGGGCCGCTCTGCTCTGCTCGTTCTCCGCGGGTGCGATGAAGTCGCCGAAGAGGACGGGGGAGTCGAGGACCGCCGTCCCGACCTCCACGAGGCGCAGGCCCGGTGCGTTCGGGATCGATCCCTCCCCGCGGAGGCGAACGACCTCGCACCGCTCCGGCACGCAGGTGCGCGGGAGGCGCCCGGTGCGGAGCGTCACCCACTCGTCGAGGCCGTCGACCGCCCCGAGCCCGAGGAACGTCCCGACGATCGTGCTCTCCCGGAAGAGGACGAGGGAAGTCGGCTTGTCGTGGACGACACCGGCGAGCGCCCGCCGCGCCCGCCGGTCAAGTGCCGCGTGATCCTCGGCGAGCGCGGGGATGCCGAACCATCTGGCGCGGGCCGCGCGCTGGGCGGCCGGGATCTCGGCGACCGTGCGGGCGACGCTCTCGTCGCGGGCGACCACCGTGCCGGCGAGCACCGTGGCCAGCATGGCCGCTCCCGCGGCGACGCCGGCGGCGGCGAGGAGCGCGGTCGGCGCTCGACTCGCAAGCCTGACCGCGGAGAGCCTCAAGGGATACCCCAGCCTGCGGATCGTCCGCACGACTCGAACGCTGCCAGTTGCGAGCGACTTTGACCACTCGAGTTGCTACGTGTGTGGTTAAGCTGTGCTTATGCTCGACGTCCGGCGTCTGCGGGTGCTTCGTGAGGTCGCCCTGCGTGGCTCCATTGCGGCCGCCGCGGAGTCGCTCAGCTTCACTCCGTCGGCCGTTTCGCAGCAGCTCGCGAAGCTCGAGCAGGAGGCGGGTGTGCCTCTCCTCGAGCGCGGCCCGCGCAGCGTGCGGCTGGCGCCGGCGGGCTGGCGCCTGGTCGAGCACGCCGAGACGATCCTGGAGCGCCTCGCCGAGGCGGAAGCGGAGCTGCGCGAGTTCGACGGCTCTCCGCCCGCGCTCCGCGTCGGATCGAACACGACGGCGGGCGCGGCCATCATCCCGGGCGCGCTCGCGGGCTTCAAGGCCGCGCGTCCCGACGTCGAGGTGATGGTCGCGGAGGCCGATCCGCTCGTCTCTCTCGCGCGCCTGCGCGTGCGGGAGCTCGACCTCGCCATCGTCTTCGAGTACGACCACGTCCCGCTTCCCTCCGACCCGCGGCTCGAGCTCGAGCTCCTGCTCGAGGAGCCGCTGCGCGTCGTCCTCCCGGCCGGCCATCCCGTCGCTAGGCAGCGTGCCGTACGCCTGCTCGACCTCGCCGCCGACACGTGGATCAGGAGCACGAACCGCTCGTCGTGCAACCCGTTCACCGAGCGCGCCTGCCGTGCGGCAGGCTTCGAGCCCACGATTCGCTTCGAGTTCGACGACTACACGGCGATGCAGAACCTCGTCGCCTCCGGCGCGGGAGTCGCCTTCGCGCCGGATCTGGGCCTCTCGCGCCTGAATCCGGGAGTCGCCGTCCGTCCGGTCGCCTTCGGGCCGAAGCGCCGGATCTACGCTGCCTACCGAGCCGGCGAGGGCGGCGGCCACGGGATCCCCGAGATGCTCGCGGCGCTCCGGGAGACGATCGCCGCTCGGGAGCCGCTCTTCCCCGCGCTCGCCGGCGCCTCCTAGCCTGTCTCGATCGACGGTTGGGCTCCGGTCGCTCAGGCCGGTCCCTAACCTGAGGGGATGCCTCGAAGCCGTCTGCTCGTCGGAGGGTTAGTCGTGGTCCTCCTCGCCGGCGCGTGTAGCGGCGGCTCCGACGACCCCGAGGGCCAGTCCTCGCCGCCGCCGAGCACGGAGGCGAGCGACGACGTCACGACCGGAAGCGACGACACGGAAACCGAGCCGATACCCGTGGTGAATCCTGGGCGTCCGGGGAACGGTGGCCCACTCGAGCTCGAGAAGGTCGCCTCCGGCCTCGACGTGCCCGTGTTTGCCGTTGCCGCGCCGGGCGAGCCCCGGCGTCTCTACGTCGTCGAGCGGGCCGGGCGGATTCGCGTGCTCCAAAGGGGAAGGCTCGTGGAGGAGCCGTTCCTCGACCTCTCCTCCGAGGTGTCGAGCGGCGGCGAGCAGGGTCTTCTCTCGGTCGCGTTCCACCCCGACTACGAGTCGAATGGGCTCTTCTACGTCAACTACACCGACCTGGCCGGGGACACCCGCGTCAAGGAGTTCCTCGCCGCTCCCGGCTCGGAGCCGGTCGAGACGCGCGAGCTCCTCTACGTCCGCCAGCCGTACTCGAATCACAACGGCGGGCAGCTCGCCTTCGGCGCCGACGGGCTGCTCTACGTGGGGATGGGCGACGGTGGCTCGAGCGGCGATCCCGAAAACCGGGCGCAGGATCTCTCGAGCCGGCTCGGGAAGCTCCTCCGCCTCGACGTCGACCAGCCGCGGCCGGAGTGGGAGATGGTCGGCTACGGCCTCCGCAATCCGTGGCGCTTCTCCTTCGACCGTGTGACCGGCGACCTCTGGATCGCGGACGTCGGCCAGTCCAAGGTCGAGGAGGTCGACTTCGTGTCGGCGGGCGACCTCGGCAACGTCTACAACCTCGGCTGGGACGTCTTCGAAGGCTCGGAGGTTCACGAGGACAAGGTGCCGACGCCGGGCGGGATCCTCGTCGAGCCGCTCACGGAGTACACCCACGAGTTCGGGTGCTCGGTGATCGGCGGTTACGTCTACCGAGGTACGGCGGTTCGACGCCAGGCGTGGGGCCGGTACTTCCACGGGGACTACTGCTCGGGGCGCATCTGGAGCGTCGCGCGCTGGAACGGAGAGGTGAGCCGGCGTGGCCATCCCTTCCGTGTCCCTAGGCTGACCTCGTTCGCGGAGGACGCGCGGGGCGAGCTCTACCTGCTCTCGAAGGACGGGTCGATCTACCGCCTCGCCCGCAGGTCCTGAGCCGAGGCTCGGGCCGGAACTCTCCTCCTCCGGCCGGTGTAAAAAGGGGTGCAGTGGGGGACCGGCCACTGGCAGACGACGATCTTGTCGCACAGGCGAAGCAGGGCGACACCCGTGCCTACGGCACCCTCGTGGAGGAGCACCAGACGATCGCGTTTCGCACCGCGTACCTGATCACGGGCTCGGCCGCCGATGCCGAGGACGCCGTGCAGGAGGCCTTCGTGAAGGCCCACCGAGCACTCGGCCGCTTCCGCCCCGGCGCGCCCTTCCGCCCGTGGCTCCTCTCGATCGTGGCCAACGAGGCGCGGAACCGCCGCAGATCGGCCGGTCGGCGCGAGCGGCTCGCGCTGCGGGCGGCCGAGGATCCGCTCTCGGGGGGCGCGGTCCCGTCCCCCGAGGCGGCCCTCCTCGACGCGGAGCGGCGGGAGGAGCTGCTCGTGGCCGTGAACGACCTGCGTGAGGACGACCGCCTCGCGATCGCGTGCCGCTACTTCCTCGGGCTCTCCGAGGAGGAGACGGCGGCGACGCTCGACTGGCGGCGTGGCACCGTCAAGTCCCGAACCTCGCGCGCGCTCGACCGCCTGCGCGAGCGGCTGGGGGTGGAGGTATGACCGAGCTCGAGCGCGCCCTCCTCCGGCTTGGTGACGAGCTCGCGTTCCCCGAGACGCCGGACCTGGCTCAAGTCGTCCTCGGCCGGATCGGGGCGGTGCCGCGGCGCCGGTGGCCCCTGCCTTCGCGGAGGATGCTGGCGGTCGCCTTCGTCGTTCTTCTCGTCGCGTTCGGCGCCATCATGGCGGTGCCTGCGGCGCGCACGGCCATCCTCGACTTCTTCGGCCTCCGCGGGGCGACGGTGCAGCGGGTCGAGACGCTGCCGGCGGTTCCGAGGGTTCCGGCGGCGACGGCAAGGGCGCTCGAGCTCGGGACTCCCGTCTCGACCCCGAAGTTCGCCGGCCTCCTCGTCCCCGAGGCGCTTGGGGCTCCGGACGCCGTCTACTTCTCGCCGGCCGTTCCCGGCGGCAAGGTCTCTCTCGTCTACGAGCCCGGCGGCGGCGTTCCCGTGTCGCAGCACACGGGCGTCGGGATCCTGGTCACCGAGTTCCGGGGCGACATCGAGTTCCGGTTCGTGGAGAAGTGGGTGGCCGGTAGCACCAGCGTCGAGCGGCTCACGGTGGACGGGTCTCCGGGGCTCTGGGTCGAGGGCGGCCCGCACTTCGTCCTCTTCCGGACCGAGGACGGAGAGTTCGGCGAGGACTCCGCGCGGCTTGCGGGCAACACGCTTCTCGTCGAGCGCGGGAGCCTGCTCGTCCGCATCGAGGGCGACATCGACCGCGAGCGGGCCGTCGCGATCGCCGAGTCGCTCGAGCCGTAGAACCGCCGAGGCTCAGGCTGCGGCAGCCGCGCCGCCCGCCTGCTCCCCCTCGACGCGCGCGCACACGTCGCGCGCGAGGTCGACGAAGGCACGAGCTGCGGGCGAGCGGTACCGGTCTCGGTGCCAGGCGACGCCGATCCGGCGCGGCGGCACACCGGCGAGACCGAGCACCGCGGTCCCGTCGTGGGTCGGGTCCACGGTCAGAAGCGGCACGAGCGCGGCTCCCACGCCGGCGGCCACGAGCTCCTGGATGGTCCCGTTGTCGTCGGAGCGGAAGACGATGCGCGGCTCCAGGCCTGCGTCGCGGAAGCGGTTCTCGATCTGGTGGACGCTCCGGCACTGGCGGTTACCGATGAGCGGCATCGCCGCCACCTCCCGCAGCGAGGGGGGCTTGGGGCGGCCGGCGAGGGGCGAGTCGGCGGGAAGCACGACGACGTACGGGTCGCGCATGAGCTCGACGGTCTCGAACGGGCCGTCCCCGACCGGGAGCATCACGAAGCTGAAGTCGAGCTCGCCGCGCTCGACGAGCTCGAGCAGGCCGCCGTCGTCGGCGGACTCCGTCAGCCGGACCGATACGTCGGGCCACGCGTCGGTGAACTCCCGTAGGAGGCGCGGGAGGATGCGCGCGCCGACGCTCTGGTACGTGCCGACCCGAAGCGTGCCCGCCGAGCCCTCGGTGAAGGCGGCCAGGTCGGCCTGCGCCGCTTGGAGACGGGCGACGATTCCGGCAGCGTGGCGTAGGAGGAGCTCGCCGGCCTCGGTCAGAGAAACGCGTCGCGGCCCTCCGGGACGCTCGACGAGCTGCTGCCCGACGATGCGCTCGAGCACCTGGATCTGCTGGCTGATCGCCGACTGCGTGTAGCCGAGCCGCTCGGCGGCACGTCCGAAGGAGCCCTCCTCGGCGACGGCCTGGAGCGCGGCGAAATGGCGAAGCTCGACGCCGAGCCATCCATCAGTTCGCATGATAGAAATGAATCATAGCTCGACTCGCGCTAATCAACATTTTGGCGATAATGAATGTATGGAGTTCCTCGTCATCGCAGTCATTCTCCTCGTCGGGCCGCTCGCCCTTCTCTACGGCGTGGACTCCCGCGTCGACGAGCGGGGCTTGCGCGACTGGCGGCGCTTCTAGTCGCGGCGGCCTCGGGCCGCTGAAAGAGCGCTTCGACCTAGACGCCGGCGGTCGAGAATCGTCCGCCCAGGTGAAAGTCGTCCTCGCCTCGGACGAGCTCTCGGGCCACGTGACCGGCCAAGTCGTCGTCGTGGCCGGCGGCGTGGAGGGACGAGTCCTTCACGACTGAGCCTGCAGCCGCCGCTCGATCCAGCGCGCGCCCACCGTGTCGGTGAGGCCGTGCGCGAGGATCGAGGCGAGGATCACGAACGACGCGACGTCGAAGACGAGCGCGCGCTCCCGCACGGTCGAGCTGAGGACGAGCAGCGCGAAGAGCATGGAGGCGACGCCCTTCGGGCCGAACCAGGCGATGAAGAGCTTGTGCGGCCGGGGTAGGTCGACGCCGAGGAACGAGAGGAGCACTGCCGCCGGCCGCGCCACGAGCAGCGCGAAGGCGATGAAGAGGAGCAGTCGCGGGACGGAGCCGTCCCAGCTGGTGGCCACGACGAGCGCCCCGAAGACGAAGAACGTCGCGATCTGAAACACGGCGCTGGCGCTCTCGCTGAACTCCTGGAACGCCTCGGGGATGTCGTGCCGAGCGGCCGCGAGCGCGATGCCGGCGACGAAGGCCGCGATCAGCCCGTTTCCGTAGGTGACGTCTGCGAGCCCGAAGGCGACGAAGCCGAGTCCGAGCGCGTAGGCACCCTCGTACTTTCGCTCCATGCCTCCGCCGGGCAGCCGGGGCAGGAGGCGCGAGGCGACGACTGCGAGAGCGATCCCGATCAATGCGCCGAGAGCCGCCTCTCCGGCCAGCTCGGCGGCCTCT
>Ga0209859_1000023_pt1 | contig 26389 bp, 28 predicted proteins | sample GWRWS3_50_60_FD_187241 | JGI IMG/M metagenome (GOLD analysis project Ga0209859, IMG submission 187241) | Riverbed sediment microbial communities from areas with vegetation nearby in Columbia River, Washington, USA - GW-RW S3_50_60 (SPAdes)... | ecosystem: Environmental > Aquatic > Freshwater >... | reverse complement strand
CTGCTGAACATCGTCGCGCCCGGCTTGATCCAGACCCCGATGACACAGGCCATGATCGATGATCCGAAGACCATGGAAAACTTCAAGGGTCAGCTGCCGATGCCCATCGGCCGCTACGGTCAGCCCGAAGAGGTGGCCGAGCTGATCGCCTTCCTTACCAGCCCGGAGAACTCACTGATGGTCGGGCAGGTGATCTACGTCGACAGCGGCAGCGAGGCGACGACGGTCGTGCCTCGGCCGGGCGTCGAGTGCACCATGAACATCCCGTTCGCGAGCTCGACCCGTTCGCGCATCGAGGCGAGACCCACCCGTCCGCTCTGCAGGTACTCGCGGGCCTTGCCGGAGTCGAACCCCTGACCGTCGTCGGTCACCTCGACGCGCAGCTGACCGCCCGTCGTCTCCACCGCGACGGTCACCGAGACCGGGCCCGCGTGCTTGACGGAGTTCGACAGCGCCTCCTGGACGACGCGGTAGGCCAAGGTCTCGAGGTCCTGCGGGATCTCGACGCTCGCATGGCCCGAGAACTCGGTCTGGACCTGGTTGTCGCGTCCGAACCGGTCGACCGTCTCGCGGAGCGCCGGGATCAGACCCCGCTCCTCCAGGAGCGGCGGGCGCAGCCCGGACATCAGCCGGCGGAGGTTGTCGGCCTCCTCCGAGAGCTCGGCGCGGACCTTGGCGAGGATGCCGAGACCCTCGTCGAGCTCACCGGCCTTCAGCATCAGGAGCACGGCCTCGAGCGACAGCGACGCGGCCGAGACGCCCTGCACCGGACCGTCGTGCAGGTCCCTCGCGATGCGGTTGCGTTCGCTCTCGATCGCCGCGTTGGTCCGGCGCATGAGGCGCGTCCTGTCCTCGTCGCGGTCCTGGAGGAACTTGAACAACGACCGGATCGTCTGGTCGGCGACGCGAGCGGCGGTCACGTCGCGGACGAGCAGCAGCCGCCGCGGCGGGTCGCCGGGGACCTCCGAGGTCCGCGATTCGAGGTAGATCGCGTGGCCTTCGCGTTCGAGCGTCCCCTGGCCGCTTGCGGGCAGCGAGGCGAAGTGCTGATCGGCCTGGACCGACGCGGCGATCGCGGTCCAGGGCTGGCCTTCGACGAGCGACTGGGGGAGCTCGATCATGTGGCAGAAAGCGCCGTTCGCGCGCACGATCACGTCGTTGGGGTCGAGCTCGACGATACCGTCGACCGCGGACTCGAAGACGGTGCGTAGGCGCTCCTCGGACTCGCGCAGGGTCTCGTTCGCGCGCTGGAGCCGGGCGAGCGCCTTGTCGGTCTCGCGGAGAGCGCTCTCCTTCTGGTCGAGCGCCTCGTGCACGGCTCGCTGCGACTGCGTTCCGCGCACCTGGTTGACGAGGATCCGAAGCGCGATCGCGGCGGCGAGCACACCGATCAGCAACGAGCCCTGGCCGGGGTCGATCTGCTCCGTGCTCTCGGAGACGGCGACGAGGCCGAGGGCGCCGCTCGTCGCAGCGACCGAGAGCGTCGTGAGCACGGCCTTGCCGTACCGGGCGGGGTCCTTGCGCCGATCGGTCACCTTGCGGGGGATGACGCTGACGAGCGCGGCGATGAAGAGCGAGCCGAACGCGATCGGCAGGTCGACATCGGGCCGCCCGACCTCGAACGCCCCGTAGAGCCACAGGTTCGCGAAGGCGATGACGCCCACGCACATCGCGCTGACCGCGACGAACATCCCTAGGTGCCCGACGGTCGGCCTCGCGAGCGCCAGCGCGCCGTAGGCCGAGAACCCGGAGGCCACGATCAGCGCGAACTCGGCCGTCGACGCGGCAGTCGCCGGCCCCGTCGCCGAATCGGGGCGAAGGTACAGGAACAGCATCGTGCCGATCGCAGCGCTGAGCAGCGCCACGTCCGCCGCGATCTCGCGACGGTCCTCCCGGGCGACGTGCTCGCGGAACTCGATCGCCACGGCGATCAGGAACAGCAACCCCACCACCAGGAACGCGAGATCGTACAGGCCGAGAGCGGGGGGTTCTGGCCCGGGCACCTCGTTGATCAGGAACGTCCCGCTCACGACCGCGATCGCGAGGATCCCGAGGCCGAGCGAGGGGGCGCTCCGCCAGGCGTCCTCCCGCCTGCTCCGGAGCAAGATCACGACCGCGGACAACAGACACGAGCCGGCGACGATCGGGAACCTCACGCCGTCGAGTGCATCGGAACGATCGCTCAACGCCGCGTACGCGAAAGCAACACCGCCGCCCGCGACGAGGAGGACGAAGGGCGCGAACCATGGAACCCTGCGTTGAGTCTGCGTCGACATCGTTCGAGCCACCATGATGGCGTAGGAGGACCCGCGCCTCCATCACCCGACGAGGGGTCACCTGGAGGACCGGCCCTAGGCCGTACGGCGGGTGCCCGCGTAGCTCTTCCTGACTAGGCCCGCCCAACTCCCAGGGAGCCGTGCCTCCGGCTACTCGATCAGGCGGCGCCGGAGCGCCTCGGCGACGGCCGCCGTGCGGTCCGAGGCTCCGAGCTTCTCGAAGATGTGCTCGAGGTGCGTCTTCACGGTGTCCGGGGAGATGTACAGTCGCTCGGCGATATCCCGGTTGGTGTGACCGAACGCGAGGAGCTGCAGGACCTCGATCTCTCGGGCGGTCAGGGTCTCGGCCCGGCGGTCGCGCTCCTTGGCCTGGGAGAGCTCTTCGGCGAGCGCTACGACCAGCTGCGGGTCGATCACCATGTTCCCGCCGGCGACCAGGCGGACGGTCTGGATCAGGTGCTCGGCGTCGCGCGCCTTCAGCACGTAGCCGCGGGCGCCGCTGCGCACGGCCTCGACCACGAACTGCCGGTCGTCGTAGGCGGTGAGCATGATCACACCGGTCTTTGGGTGGGTCTCGCGGATCTTCCGAGCGGCCTCGAGACCGTCCATCTCGGGCATCCGGATGTCCACGAGGGCGATGTCCGGCTCCTCCTTCGCGACGAGATCGACAAGCTCCTGCCCGTTCGCGGCCTCGCCGACGACCTCGATGCCCTCGGCCATGTCCAGGTACCTGCGGAGGCCCTGTCGCACGAGCGAGTGGTCGTCGGCGATCGCTACCCGAATCGTCACGCTGGTCCCCCTCCGGAAGCTCGATGGTGCGGGCCCATCCTATATATGGCGGCCAGGAGGGGCTAGAAGAAGACGCTTCAGAAGATGTAGTACCAGTTGACCGTGAGCACCGAGCAGATCCCGAGGCCAACGGCCGCAACCGCCAGTGCCGCGGCCCGGGGGACGCGGAGCCGCTCGAGGCCGAGCGCCAGGCCCCAGAAGGCCGGGAACAGGGGGAGGACGAACCGGGGCATCGACATCAGCGGCCGGCCCTCGAACACGAAGGTGAGCGGGATCGCCAGGCCGCACCAGAGGTAGACCCCGTAGGAAGGTCGCAGTCGCAGCACCGCGTAGACGGAGGCGGCGAGCATCGGCACCACGATCAGCCAGTCGATCAGCCAATAGCCGCCGTTGACGTCGTCGATGTATCGGAAGGCGTCGCCTGTGCCGTTCCACAGCGTCGACCAAGGCCACGAGAACGTGCGCTCCCAGTTCGCCTGGAACGTGACCGGCGCGAGCCACTCGCCCTCCCGCACCCACCAGAACGCGAGGTACGCGATGAGCCCGCAGCCGGTGGCGGCCGCCGCAAGCAAGCCCGGCCATGCGGGGCCCCGCCGTTCGCCCCGCTGGTGGAGGGCCTCGATCAGCAGCGCCGGGGCGAGCACGACGCCGATGCTGCGCGTGAGCGCGGCGAGCGCTCCCGCGGCGCCGGCCACCACCCATCTCCTCCGCCGAGCCCCCCAGAACGCCGTCACGGACAGGAGGAAGAACAGGGATTCGCTGTACGGCATGAGGAAGAAATGGGCCGTCGGGAACAGGCACATCAGGAGCACGGTGGTCCGCGCGGCGCGTTCGGAGAGCTCGGACGTGGTGAGGAGGTAGGTGACGACCAGCCCGCCCCAGAAGGCGGCGTTCGACACGATGGTCGCCGCCGCGAGCGGGTGTCCGCCCAGCACGAACGAGAGCCCGCGGATCGCGAGCGGGTAGAGCGGGAAGAAGGCGGCGCTCCCGTCGCCCAGGCGATAGCCGCCCTCGGCGATCCGCAGGAACCAGAGCGCGTCGAACCGCTCCCAGGCCGTGAATGCGTTCTGCCATCCGAGATCGACAGGTTGGGCGGGCCAGCCCGGCACGCCGACGGCGCCGAGCGGAGGGAACAGCGTGACGCCCACCACCCCGATCACGAACATCGCGACGCGAAGCCCGACGAACGCGATGAGACAGAACCGGATCGCTCGCAGGATGCGCTCGCGAGCCCCAGCCGGGTCGGCGGCGAGAGCGCCGGCTGGCTCGGGCTCGGTCCTCATGTCCTCACGCGGGGACGGTCGCCCGGGCCTCGTCCTCGATCGGCGCCGTCGGTTCGACTTCGGGCCGTGGTTCGCGCCGGCGGATCCACGCGACCACGCAGACGACGAGCACCAACGCTCGGACGAAGATCGCCGCCTCGAAGGCGCCGAGCGGGCTGCCGGCGAAGCCGTTGTGCCGCTCGTCGAGAAGGCCGAACCACGAGAAACGCGTCACGAAGACGGCGATATCCGCCGCCTCGAACGCGATGAAGAGCCGAAGGTTGGGCAGCGCGAGGGCGAACCACGGCAGGAGCCAGACGCTGTACTGGGGCGAGTACACCTTGTTGGTCAGGAGGAAGAGGACGAGGATCGGGAACCCGAGCGTCCAGCGTGGGAAACCGGGTAAGCGTCTGCCCTTGATGGCCCACACGATCGCCACCCATCCGAGGAACAGCACGAGGGAACCGATGTTGACCAGTCGCGTGTTGGTGCACCCCAAGCCGGTCGCCTGCTCGCACACGAGGAACCACAGGCTGTCCCAGTCGGCCGGCCTCGAGGAGTTGTAGCTGAAGAACTCCAACCACCCGGTCGTTCCGACCAGCGCGAATGGGAGGTTGAGCGCGATCCAGGTCCCGGCGGCGGCCCAGACCAGGTGGATCCCGCGGTCCGGTTCGCGGCCGCGGAAGCGACCCACGACGAACGGGATGATCAACAGCGCCGGGTACAGCTTCGCCGCCGCGCCGAGTCCCAGCAGGATCCCCGAGGTGACGTCTCGTCGGCGGATGTACGCAACGGTCCCGCCTGTGGCTAGCGCCACCGCAAGGAGATCGAAGTTCAGCGTTGCGTAGATCGCGAGCGTCGGCGCCAGCGCGAAGTACAGGGCCCGGCGTCCGCCGACCACGGTGTACACGCCGTAGGCGGTCCACAGCGCGGCGAGCCACAACAGGATCGCGTTCGCGTAGAAGAACCGAGTGTTCTCGGGGCCGGCCACCGAAGCGGTGAAGCGCATCATCCAGATCGTCAGGACCGGGTACTCGTCGCACGTGCCATCCGTCTCCGCGCATGGGTCGAGGTACGGCAGGCGATCTCCGTAGAGCTGCTCGTTCCCGAAGAGCGGGATGATGTCCGTGTGGCACAGCCAGGTGTACGGCCGGCCGTCGCTCCAATCGCCGTGCACACACGGCGCCTTGATCGCGTGGCCGATCGCGAGGGTTCCGGCGACGCAGAGGAACACCACGCCGATCCCGATCGCGCGCTTCGAGGCAGGCACGGCGTGATTATCCTGGCCTCCGCTCGGATCCGTCGGAGGCAGTCGGTGAGATCGCGAAGGCGCATGACCCTTCGGGAGAGGGGGTCAGGCAGGGACCTTCGCAGCGACCGGCTCGGCCTCGATCGGCGTCGCCTGCGACGGGGCTTCCCTTTGAGCCCGGATCCATCCGATCACACACAGGACCAGGATCACCGCCCGGATCCCCACCGCGATCTGGAACACCCCGAGCGGTAGACCCGCGAACCCGTCGTCGGTGCCGACGTACGTGCCGAACCAGGAGAAGCGCGTGACGAACACCGCGACGTCCGCGATCTCGAACGCGACGAACCACCCGAGGTTGGGAAACGCGAGGGCGAACCACGGGAGCAGCCACAGGCTGAACTGCGGCGAGTACACCTTGTTCGTGAGCAGGAACAGCACGAGGATCGGGAAGCCGAGCGTCCACCTCGGGAAGCCGGGGTCCCGCCTCGACTTGATCACCCACACGAACGCCACCCACGCGACGAACATCACGAGCGACGCCAGGTTGATCAGTTGCGTGTTCGTGCACGTCTGTCCGGTCGTGCGCTCGCACGCGATGTACCAGAGGCTGTCCCAGTCCGCGACCCGTGCGGCGTTGTATCGGAAGAACTCCCACCACCCCCCCGGCGCCGCGAGGGCGAAGGGGAGGTTCACCGCGATCCACGTTCCCGCCGCGGCCCACGCGAGCCTGATCCCTCGATCGGGCTCCTTCCCGCGGAAGCGACCCGCCACGAACGCAACCACGAGCAGCATCGGGAACACCTTGGCCGCCGCCCCGAGCCCGAGGAGCACGCCCGACCACGCGTCCCGGCGACGCAGGTACGCGAGCGTGCCCCCCGTCGCGAACGCGATCGCGAGCAGGTCCCAGTTCATCGTCGCGTACAGGGCGAGCGTCGGCGCGAGCACGAAATACAGGACGCGGTTGCCGGCGATCAGATACAGGCAGAGCGCGACGACGAACGCGGCGATCCACATCATCACCGAGCTCCAGTAGAAGAAGCCGACGGTGCTCGACCCCGAGATCCACGCCGACGCCCGCATCGTCCACATCGTGAGGACCGGGTACTCGTCGCACTGGCCCGAGGAGCCTTCGCACGGGTCGAGGAAGGGGAGGCGGCCGCCGCGCAGCTGCTCGGTGCCGAGCTGATGGACGAGGTCCGAGTAGCACAGGCGCGCGTACTGCCGGTTGTCGCCCCATTCGCCGGAGGCGCACGGGGCCTTGACGGCATGTCCGAGCACCAGGGTGCCCGCGAGCAGGACGAAGACGGTCCCGAGCCCGATCCGTCGAGCGGCGTTCGGCATCCGGCTGATTATCTCCGGGCGACCTGCGCCTCGCGTTCATCGATGGCGGGCGCGGAAAAAAGGTGGCGGGGCCGCCGAGGGGGTGGCGGCCCCGCCATCACGTCCGGCGGAATCCGGGATGCGGCTTCGCCGGTGGGGGACGCCTCGTGGGCGTCCGCCCGTTCGTGCCGTCCTGTAGGTTTCGGCACGACCGGGGGCGGGCCTGAGCGTCCTACGGGAGGAACTTCGGACGGTCGCGTCCGGGGTTCGTCAGGGTGTGGGTGGCGGGACGTCGACGACGCGACCGACCTCGACGCCGAAGTTCCAGACGTCGATGCCCGGCGGCTCGACCCCGAGCGAGGTGAGGGTAGTGCAGATCTGGCTGCGATGGTCGGTCCCGTGATGCAGCGCCTGCGCCAACCGGATGCCGATCGGGGCATCGCGCTCGTACCCGTCGTCCTCATCGACGTCCTTCAGGACCGCGTCCGGATCGGGGTCCTGCGCCAGGAGCGCGGACCAGGCCTCGCCATCGCGCTCCATCGCGGTCCTGAGCTCCGGGAGATCCATCAGGTCCTCCTCGATGCGGCGCGCGCGGTCACCGGTGATGTCGAACAGGTACCACGAGTCCGACCCGACGACGTGGCGCTGTGTGTCGAGGATCGTGCCGTAGGTCCCGGGGACGGCTCTCTCCAGCTCGCTCGGGCTGAGCGTGAGGCATGTGTCGATCAGCCGCAGCGTCGCCCACACGTGGTGCTGGAACGCATCCTCCAGCAAGGTCCGGCTCATGCGGGCACGGTAACAAAACGCCCGTCGCGCGCTGTGCTCGTTCCGACTGCTCAGAGATCGAAGCGCCAGTCGTTGCACCGCACGAAGCCCCCCTGGCGGGCCGGGAAGTCGATCTCCTCGACCAACGTGAAGCCGAGCTTGCGGCAGATCGCGTTCGACGGTCCGTTGTCGATCTTCGGGAAGGCGTGCACGAACCGGAGCTGCTGGTCCTCGCGCGCTTTGTCGAGGAGCCGGGCGGTCGCGGAGCCCGCGATGCCGCGTCCCTGGAAGCTCGGGAGCACGGCCCACCCGATCTCCAAGACCGGCTTGTCGTGCCAGGTCCGCTCCCAGTACCCGACCCACCCGATACCCTCGCCGCCGTCCTCGACGACGATCTTGTACTGCCGGGAGTCTTCCTTCTCGTAGCGGGACTGCCGTTCGACGACCTTCTCCGGGGTCTCGGGACCCCCGACGTGCTCCGTCATCAGCGGGTGGTTGAGCTTCATGAGCAGCGGAAGGTCCTCCGTGCCCCACGGCTCGAGACGCGCGACGGGCCGGTCGAACGTGTCGGTCTGATCGGTCACGCTGGGGAGCCTAACCTCTGCCGCGCGTCGCCCCGCCACGTGATCGCCGAACCGGGGACTCGCGTTCCTGCCCGGTCCATGAGGGACCTTCGCTAGACTGCTGCGATGACGACGGTGCTCCTGTTCCATCACGCGCTTGGGCAGACGACCGGGTTCCTCGCCTTCGCCGAGGAGCTGCGGGATGCCGGCCACACGGTGCACACGCCCGATCTCTACGACGGCAAGACGTTCGGGGATATCGACGAGGGTGTCGCCAACGCCAAGCAGGTCGGCTTCGGCGAGATCATCCGCCGCGGTTCGGCGGCCGCGGAGGAGCTGCCCGCCGACATCGTCTATGCAGGGTTCTCCCTCGGCGGCCTACCCGCGCAGTCCCTGGCCCAGACGCGGCCGGGTGCGCGAGGGGCGCTCCTCTTCCATTCCGCCCTGCCGCCCTCCGAGTTCGACAGCCCGTGGCCGGCGGGCGTGCCGCTCCAGATCCACATGATGGATGCCGACCCGTGGGCCGAGGAAGACCTGCCCGCCGCCGAGGCGTTGGTCCAGGAGGTCGAGGACGCGGAGCTGTTCCTGTATCCGGGTTCGGGCCACCTGTTCGCCGACTCGAGCGTGGACGATTACAACGAGAAGGCGGCCGGTCTGCTCAAGGAGCGCACGCTCGCCTTCCTCGATCGAGTCGGCTAGCCCAAGATCCAGATCCCGGACGACCCGTTCGATGTGACCCGAGCCGAGGGCGACACCCGACTTGCCGGCGAAGGCCGATGGCCGGAGGCGCGACGTCGCTAGCGCAGCGCGTCGATCGACGCTGTTGGCGCTCGAGGTCTGGTCGTAACTAGCATCGCCACTGCACCCTGTTGCCGAGGAGGCGGTCATCCCACCGTCCCAAGCGTTCGATCCAGCCGAGTTCAAACAGAACATCAGGGCGGAGTGGCGATCCGCCGCAGCGGGCTGGCGCAAGTGGCTCCACGTGGTCGAGGCCGAGGAGGCCGGGCAGCGGCACAGCGCCAAGCTGGTCGAGATGGCAGAGCTGCAGCCGGGCGCATCCGTGCTCGACGTAGGCGGCGGGTACGGAGAACCGAGCCTCACCGCCGCGCGAACGATCGGACCCGAGGGGCGGGTGGTGGTCTGCACCGACATCTCGCCGGAGATGCTTGCTGTGGCCCGGGAGCGAGCGGCCGACGCAGGCCTCAGCAACGTCGAGTTCGTTGCCGCGACGCCGAAGAGCTCGAGTTCGACGATGAGAGCTTCGACGCGGTGCTCAGCCCCGCTACCTCATGTTCCTACGGGACGTCGCGGGGACGTTGAAGCGCCTCCAGGGATTCCTCAGGTTCGGAGGTCGGCTTCCGGCAACCGTGTGGGGGCGGCAACCGGTCGTGCAGTTCTCGGCCGCCTTCCCCGTCATCGCCCAGGAACTCGCCCTGCCACCTCCCCCGCCGGGACGCCCGGGTGCGTTCGCGCTCAGCGATCCCGATCGGCTTGCCGAACTCGCGGCCCAGGCCGGGTTCCGAGATGTTGAGACCGGCACGGTGTCGGTCATCTTCGAGACCGAGTCGCCCGAGCAGTACACCGAGTTCATCCGTGACGTCGCTCCCCAGCTGACCACCCTCCTAGGCGATCAGCCGACCGCCGTGCAGGAGCGTGTCTGGCAGAGAGTCACTGACGCGTACCGTCGATTCCAGGGCGCCGACGGGCGCGTGCACACCGAGAACCAAGCCATCTGGTTCAAGGGTCGTAAGTAGACCGTCAGGTCGCGTCCTTTTGGGACACCGATAGGCAGCCAAGAGCGCTGGGCGCGCGTGAGGCTGCCGTCACCATCTCGATCCGCCGACAACAGTCCGTATTGCGTAGACCTGGGTCTAGGTGGCGATCCCGAGCGAGCGTCGTTCAGCCGCGGTCGCGGAGAGCTCGCTCCAACTCGTCGAGGTGCTCACCTCGGTGCTCGCCGCGGGCTGGGGAGATGGGACTATCCGGGTCGAGCGGAGCCATCCGGTTCAGGGGCAGCTCGGCTACGCGTGCGTCTGTCTCCTCCGCGATCCGCAGGGCGAGTTCGGCTGCCGCCCTGGGTGCGATGGCATGGATGATCGGGCGGGTCGAATCGGTCAGCCAGTCACCCTCCGGTTCGGCGTCCGACGGGACCCACGGCTCCTCGCGATCGATCTTGTCGGCGAAGACGAGCACCCGGTTGTCCCAGTACGCCATGTGACCAAGCACGCCCGCGACCGTCCAGTACTCGTTGGCCGGCGCTGCGAGGGCATCGTCGTCCACCCTGTTGATGAGCTCCCGGAGACGCTCGCGCTCGCGGTCGTTGACCTGGATGTACGGGCGATCGTCGGTCACCACTGCGTCCTACCCACGGTGGAAGCTCTCAATCGAGATCCTCAGCAACGTCCATCTTCCGCCTCGCCTGTACGACCTTCAGCCCCCGCCCCTTCCTTTCCTATCAGATGGAACGATCTGCTCCTCTCCCCCGAAGTGCCGGTCGTTCGCCTTCTCGATCCGCGGACATCGTTCCGTGGGTACAGCGAGTGGGAGCCGGCGGGTCGTCCCCGCGCCGGACGCCGGTTCAACCTCTCCGTCGGGTCACCTGACCTTGTCCTACCATTCTCGGACCTCCTAGGGTGGAGGGGTCGACGAGGGAAGGAGAGCCGCGATGGCAGAGGCCCCGGTCAGGACCAAGCCCGACACGATTGTCCTGATCCACGGCTTCTGGGTGACGCCGAGGAGTTGGGAGCACTGGAAGACGTATTACGAGGCGAAGGGCTATACGGTCCTCACACCTGCGTACCCGGGTTTCGAGGTCGAGGTCGAGGCGCTCCGCGCTGACCCCACGCCGATCGAGCAGCTCCGGGTGCCGGAGATCATCGACATGCTCGAGAACATGATTGGGAAATTGGAGCGTCCGCCGATCATCATCGGGCACTCGGCCGGCGGCGTGTTCACCCAGATCCTGCTCGATCACGGCTTCGGTGCGGTTGGGGTGGCGATCGACTCAGCGCCAACCGAGGGCGTGAAGGTCGTTCCGCTCTCCGAGATCAAGTCCGGGTTCCCCATCCTGAAGAACCCCGCGAATCGGCATCGAGCGGTCGGCTTCACGCCAAAACAGTGGCACTACGTGTTCGCGAACACATTCAGCGAAGAGAAGTCACTTGAGCTCTACGAGCGCTACCACATCCCAGCCTCAGGCAGAGTCTTCTGGGGAAGCGCACTCGCGAACATCCATCCCGGGAAGGACGACACCTACGTCGACTACCACAACGACGCGCGACCGCCGTTGCTGTTCATCTCCGGGAAGCAGGATCATCTCTTCCCCCCGAAGGTGGGGCACTCGAATGCGAAGCACTACAAGTCCAAGACGGTGACGGAGATCGTGGAGTTCGATGGCCCGCATTTGCTACCCGCCATCGATGGATGGGAGGAAGTCGCCGACTTCGCGCTCGATTGGGCGCTAAAGCACGCGGGGACGACGGTGGCCGACCGCGCCGCAGCGGACGATCGTGACTCGGCGAACTGAGGTCGACGCTTCGCGGGTCGCGCGTGTGACGCCTCCGTCTCGGGAGGCGGGCCAGCCATAAGCGCGCACGCGAGGCGATGTTGTCGCCCGCGCCGACGGGCCTCAGTCGGCCGATAGGCTCCACGTACACCGAGCCTGGAAGAGGCCGAGGGCGCCGGAGCGTGTGCAATTAGACTCCCTGAGACAAGAGGGACCAGACGATCCTGTCGTTCAGGCGCGCAGGATCTCCTGAACCGCCGGCGATCCGAGCACAGGCTCGGCATGTTCGGATCGCAGCGTCGTGGCGAAACCCCGGATGATCGAGGCAGCCATCCGGGTGGCTTCAGCCGCGGCCTCGTCGTCGCGAGCCGCGTCCAGCGCACGTCCTAGCGCCGCGTGCGCGCGCCAGCGAGTCGGCGGATGGCCGAGCCGGTCAGCGCCCGCGACGGCCATCCGCAGCTTGGCGGTCGCATCCGGTGCGTCGCCGAGCTCGAGGCGCGCCGAACCGAGCACGATCCGCGCGGAGACTTCGTACTTCTCGCGACCGATGGCCAGCGCCACCTCGATCGCCTCGATCGCAGCCTCTTCCGCCGCTTCCCATCGTTCCTGTAGCAGAGCGATCTCGGCGCGAGCGATCGAAAGCCGGCCTGGCGCGAGCCAGCGCTCCCACCCCGTCGCGTCGCCGAGCCGCGCCCACAGCTCCGGCCAGGAGCGATCCGCGCGCCACACCTGGCCCTCCGCCAGGTCCGCATAGAGCAGATCCATCTCTCCCTGCATCACACCGCTCTCGAACCCGATGCTGCGGAAGAGCTCGATCGCCTCCTCGTTCCGACGTCGCGCCTCGTCGAGGTCCAGCACGTCACGGAGCGCCGCGGTGGAGCAGCAGAGTGCGTACGCGGTGCCGAGCGCCGAACCGGTCTCACGCCCGGACGCGATCGCGGCCTCGGACCGTTCGATCGCTTCCTCGGGGCGACCGAGCCCGACGAGGGCAAGCGCCTCTGTCGCGCCGTCGTCTCCCCGACGACCGAGGTCGGCCGCGGACGCATACTGACCCGTCCAATAATGCGTCAGAGCATGGAGAGACTCATGTAGCGCCAGATCGTTCGCCCGCGCTCCGGGGACCCACTCCTCGAGAGCTCGGTCACCCAACTCGAGCGCTGAGGGGAGGTCGCCCTCCTCCCCTCGCTGGCCGTACACCTGACTCATCAGGGCGAGCGCGGGGCCGCGCATCTCCCGGTCACCATCCTGGTCCGCCAGCTCGAGCGATCGTTCGGCGCACTCGAGCGCCTCCTCCGTGTGCTCTGTCAGTAACGAGGCGCGCCCCAGGGCGATCAGGGCATCGAGCAACTCTCTCCCTTCGAGGTCCGGCAGCAGTTCCCGGAGCTCCGATGCGCCCGCGTCGAACTCCTCCGCATCGACGAGGGCAATGGCGTCGCTTAGTCGTCGGCGGCGCTTCTCACCTGCCACGATCGGAGCCTTCTCTCGGGCTGTACTCGCTTTGTCTCGCTGGTAATGGTCAGCCTAACGTCGAAGGCGGCCCTCACGCGCCGGGGCGCGTGCGCAATTTGCCAACTACGGCCTATCCACCCTCTCGATCCGCCGATTATGTGTCTTGTCCGTAGACGCTTAGAGCCTGGAAAACAACGGTTCAAGGGTCTCCTGCACGTCGCAGCGATGAGTTTCGGCGGCTTGATCAGTCAACTAGTGGCATCGAGACCAATCGGAGGTGTGGGGCGTGCGAAAGATCGTCGTGACCGAGTTGTTGTCCCTCGACGGGGTTGCCGAGGTCCCAGATAGTTTTCTTCGGGGCCGTGGTGTAGCGGAGATGCCGAGACGCACCAAGTGTCGGGGTGAGCACTGGAGTGCACGCCGGCCTGTGAAGCCGTGCGGGGCGGGTTCGATCGAGTACGGTTGCTGCCGCATAACGTGTTCGAGACCTGCCACAAGCAGGACGGGGCTCACTGCGCTACCAGCCAACGGACTGAAGGAGCTGCTCAGCCAGCGCGCGAGGCAGTGCGGCCGGCCGCGCGTCAGCCAGTAACCGGTACAGGAGGTCATCATGACTCACATATCAACCACCACCGCGGCGGTCGGTACACAATGAACGCCCCCGCCTCAATCACCATCACGCCAGTCCGCGTTGCCGACCTGCTCGCCGAGGGCGAGCGGATGCCGGTCTACGTGCACGTCATCGACCATCCCGATGCGCGCGTGCTGGTCGATACCGGCATGACGGAGCTGCACCCGGCGGTGGCCGACCTCGATCCCCGCCTCCGTCCACTGAGCAAGCAGGACTTCGACCTCGCCGGCATCGACATCGTCGTCAACACACACCTGCACTTCGACCACTGCGGCGGCAACCACCTCTTCGCCGGCAGGCCGATCTACGTCCAGCGTCGGGAGCTGGACGACGCGCGCAGCGAGGACGACTACACCATTCGCGAGTGGGTCGAGGCGCCCGGCGTGCGGTACGTGCCGGTCGACGGCGAGCTCGAGCTGCTTCCCGGGCTCCGGCTCGTCCCGGCGCCGGGCCACACACGCGGCATGCAGGTGGTCGTCATCGAGACTGGCGGGCGTCCGGTCGTCGTCGGCGGCGACGTGGCGGTTTGGTTCGGCGAGCTCGACGAGCCGCACACCGAAGGCCAGCTGCGGGTGCGCGCGCTCGACCCCGAGCTGGTCTGGCTCGCGCACGAGCACGAGCCGTGGCGACCCCGCACCGTCTAGGGCATCACGCTGGCGCTCTCTGGGCTTCCCGGGTTCCGCGCCCATCATTCCCGTCTCCTCCGACAAGACTCCTCGGCTCCAACCGCGTCGAGACGTCCACGCCGGACGGCTCCGGAGGGACCCACGTCGCAGACCTCGCACTGGCCGACGAAGGAGCTGCCGCTTGGTCCAGCGCCGGGCAACTAGCGCGCTCGACGCCTCTTGGCGAACCGCCGGATCCAACGACGCGGTGGACGCCAAAATTCCCGAGCTGATCGCGACATAGGACGCGGTCATCCTCGGCCGCCGTAGCTACAACGAGTGGGCGCAGTTCTGGCCGAGCAGCCAGATCGAGCCGTTTGCGACGTTCATCAACGGCGTCGAGAAGTACGTCGCTACGTCCACGCCGCTGGACCAGGAGTGGGCCAATTCGACGGTGGTCGACGGCGGGCTGGTCGAATTCGTACGGGACCTCAAGCACCAGCCCGGAGGCGACATCGGCGTCCACGGCAGCATCTCGGTCGCCCAGGCGTTGCTCGCCGCCGACGTCGTCGACGAACTCACGCTCGCGATAGCGCGCCGACGATCGCCGGCCGCGACGACGACTCCTCGACGGCTTTCCACCGATTCAGCTCGAATCGATCCGAAGCGAGATCTCACCGACTGGCTACCTGATCGTCGACTATCGCCTTATCCGTGAGGGGTCGGCGGACGAGCCAGCTAGCGCGCCACGCGGTAGCGGAGGTAGACGACTCTCGAGCTGAAGATGCGGGTCTCGACGAGTTCGAGATCCACCCGGCGCTCGTGCTGGGGAAAGAACGGACTGCCACCGCCAACCAGCACCGGGTAGACCATGGCCCGGTACTCGTCGATCAGACCCAGCGCGGCCGCCTCGGCGGCGAGAGTCGCGCCGCCGATCGCGATGTCGCCCTCCCCCGGCTCGGCTCGCAACCGCTCGATCTCCTCCGCCAGCCCGCCGGAGGCCAGGCGGGCATTGCCCTGCACCGCCGACAGCGAGGTGGAGAACACCACCTTTGGGAGCGGCTTCCAGATCGCGGCCCACTCGAGCCTTGAGTCGTCGAGCGATGGATCCTGGTCGGCGGTCTCCCAGTACAGCATCGTCTCGTACAGCCGTCGTCCCAACAGGTGGACGCCGACCTCTCGAATCTCATCGATCCAGGAGCGAAAGACCTCCTCGTCGGGCGCCGTCCAGTCGAAGTCGCCGTCCGGCCCGACGATGTAGCCGTCAAGTGAGACGCTCATCGAATAGGTCACGCTGCGCATCAGAAGTCCTCCTCGGTAACGGGTTCGACACTACGACCGCCGGACGCCGCAGAACTCATCGCGGCTCGCGGGATCCCCTGGGCTAGCGACGAGGGCGGACAAGCGCACCTTCCGCACGATCCGCGACCAGCCGCCCACCCGGCCACCAGCGGGGGGCGCCGCGAGGCGCAAGGAGCGCGCGCGGACACCCAGGGCTCAGCGAGGGAGCCCCATCACGTGCAACACGGCCTCCTCCCCCTCAAACAGACCCCGCCCAACGCGTTCGAGCCGCGGACAACGCTCCACGTACATGGGGCTGGACGCAGGCGGCGGGTGCCGGAGCGCGTGAGGCCTGCTTCATCAGCGCGTGAGGCCTGCTTCGTCGCTTGCTGTGCGGGCTCTACGTGTAGGAGTGATCCTCGTCCGGGAACGTCCCGGCGGCGACGTCTGCGGCGAACGCGGTGGCCGCCTTCGCGATCTCGCCACGGAGGTTGATGTAGGCGCGCGCGAACTTCGGGACGCGCTCGGACAAGCCAAGCAGGTCGGGGGAGACGAGCACTTGGGCGTCCGTCCCCGGCCCCGCACCGATGCCGATCGTGGGGATGTGCAGGTTCTTCGTGAGCTCGGTGCCGAGCTCGGACGGCATGGCCTCGAGGACGATCGCGAACGCGCCCGCCTTCTCGAGCGCGAGCGCCTGGTCCGTGACCCGAGCCGCCTCCTCGCCGCGACCCTGGACCCTGTAGCCGCCCATCGCGTGCACCGACTGGGGGGTGAGGCCAACGTGCGCCATGACGGGGATCCCGAGCTCGACGAGCTTGTGCACGAGCTCGATCTGCGCCCCTTCGATCTTAACGGCGCCGGCGCCTCCCTCCTTCAGGAATCGGCCGGCGTTGCGGACACCCTCCTCGACGCTCACCTGGTAGGAGAGGAACGGCATGTCGCCGACGACGAGGGCGTTCGTCACCCCGCGCGCGACCGCGCGCGTGTGGTGGAGCATCTCCTCCATCGTGACGGGCAGGGTGTTCTCGTAGCCGAGGACGTTGTTGCCGACCGAGTCTCCGACGAGCAGGACGGGGATCCCGACCTCGTCGAAGATCTTCGCGGTGGGGAAGTCGTAGGCCGTGAGCATCGCGAAACGCATGCCCTCGGCCTTCCACGCTTGCAGGTCGCGGATGGTGACCGTCATCGCTCGCGCCTCCTTCGTGAGTGCACGGCAGCAGTCTTCGGAGTCTACCCGGCGACAGCCCATGACCCTGCGTGGGTGTCACCTGCGGGTGCTAGGGTCGGCCGACCGAGTGAGCCGGTAGACTCTGGGGGCCACACATCCTGCTCCCTCTCGTGGGGGCCGTCCAGACCAGAGGAGGTGGAGAACTGAGGCAGTACGAAGGCATGCTCATCCTGCCCGCGGAGGCCGACGAGTCGGTCGTGTCCGGGGCACTGGACCGCATCACCCGCGTCATCGGCGAGGCGGGTGGCCAGGTCGGCAACGTCGATCGCTGGGGTCGCCGGCGTCTCGCGTTCGAGATCGAGCGGCAGGCCGAGGGCTACTACGTCGTGGTGGACTTCACGGCCGATCCCGACGTCCTGACCGAGCTCGAGCGTTCGCTGCGGCTGGCGGACGAGGTCCTGCGGTTCAAGATCGTCGTGCGCGGCGAGGCCGCGTAACGAGAAGCGACTTCCCCCTCCCCGGTACGTCATCCGACGGGGAGCGGTCACGGAACGGAAGGTGATGGAGATGGCGAGCGAGAACCAGGTCACCATCGTGGGCAACCTCACGGACGACCCCGAGCTGCGCTACACGCCCAACGGGGCTGCGGTCGTGAAGTTCCGCGTGGCGGTCAACCGCCGCTACAAGGACGAGTCGGGCAACTGGAAGGACGGCGAGACGTCGTACTTCTCGGTCAATGCCTGGCGGAGCCTCGCCGAGAACTGCGCCGAGACCCTCACGCGGGGCACGCGCGTGGTGCTGTCGGGCCGGCTGCAGATGCGCTCCTGGGAGACCCAGGAGGGCGACAAGCGCACGGTGGTCGAGATCGAGGCCGACGAGGTCGGTCCGAGCCTGCGTTGGGCGACCGCCAAGGTCGAGCGCCAGGGCCGTTCGGGCGGTTCGAGCGACTGGACGCCCGCCACGGTCGGCGCTCCCGCGGCAGACGAGGAGACACCACTGGATGCCCCCCAAAACTAAGAAGCGACCCGCGAAGCGGGAAAAGGACGACAAGGGCTGGCAGAAGAAGCAGAAGCGAAAGATCTGCATCTTCTGCAAGGACCGGATCGAGTACGTCGACTACAAGGACACCGCCACGCTGCGGCGTTTCGTGTCCGAGCGCGGCAAGATCCGTGCGCGCCGGGTCACGGGCAATTGCTCGCAGCACCAGCGCGACGTCGCGACCGCGGTCAAGAACGCTCGCGAGATGGCCCTGCTGCCGTACTCGACCCGATGAAGATCATCCTGCAGAAGCCCGTCGACAAGCTCGGCGTCCCTGGGGACGTCGTGGACGTCGCCGACGGCTATGCGCGCAACTACCTGATGCCTCGTGGCCTCGCGGTGCAGGCGACCAAGGGCGGCGTCAAGCACGTCGAGAGTCTGAAGCGCGCTCACTCGACGCGCGTGGATGCCGCGAAGGCCGAGGCCGAGCAGGTTGCTCAGCGTCTCACCGCATCGCCGATCACCGTTGCCGTGCACGCCGGCGAGGAAGGCCGGCTGTTCGGCAGCGTCACGCCGAGCGATGTCGCTGAGGCCCTCGAGGCGCAGACCGGCGTTCGCGTCGACCGGCACGACGTCCACATGGACGAGCCGATCCGCTCGGTGGGCGCGCACGAGGTTCGCGTGCACCTGTTCGCCGAGGTCGATCCGGTGATCTCGGTCTTGGTGACGCCTTCGCAGGAGTAGGGGTCCGTACACCCGACCTCGGCGGGTTGCGCTGAGGTCGGGGTTCGGTCCGGGGCTTCGACTTCGCTCGACGACGCCTGGGCCGAACCCCTCCCGCGTCTGCCATCCGGCCGTGACATCCACTGTTGGAACCTGTGGGTCGGGCTACCCGGGTCGGGTTGGGTGGTCAGGTGATGCCGCGTCGCGGAGGGCGAACCAGAGGTAGGCGGTGACGGCGAGGATGCCGGCGCCGGCGATGAGGAAAACGGCGCGGGGCGAGGTGAGGTCGAGGAGGGGACCACCGGCTGCGTAGGCGAGGGTGCTCCCGCCGAACGCCGCGGTGGTGACGAGGCCGAAAACCCGTCCGAGCATCTCGCGCGGGACCGCCTGCTGGATCAGCGTGTCGGCGGCGATGTTCTCGAGGCCGTTGCCGAAACCAGCCACCGCCTGCGCGAGGGCAGCGACCGCGATCAGCGGGGCGAGGCCGGTGGCGACCGTGCCGAACCCGCTCGCGAGCCACGCGACGATGAGCAGGGTGGTCACGGCCACCGAGGTCCTGCGGATCGAGAGGCCGAGCGACGCGGAGATCATGCCGACGCCGAAGGTGGCCGACACCAGCCCGAAGGCGACCGGTCCGCCGCCGAGGGTCTCGCGCACGAGGAACACGAGCGCCACGTTGTCCACGGCGGCGAACGCGACGCCGAGGAACAGGACGATCAGGAACCTGCGGACGACGCGCGTCCGCCAAGCGAAGGACAGGCCTTCCCTCCCGACGGCGAGGAAGCCTGCTGGGGTTCCGGTCGACGTGGAACGCAGGGGCGGGAGGCCGACGAGCAGGAGTGCCGATACGGCGAACGACACCGCATCGAACGCCAAGGCGCCGCGGACGCCGATCGCCGCGACGAGGGTTCCACCGAGGAGCGTCCCGAGGGCGACCTGCAGGTTCAGCGAGGTTCCCATCCAGGCGTTCGCCTGGGGGGAGGTCGTCGCTGTGCACCAGCGCCGGAACCGCGCTCCTGCCGGCGGGCGCGAAGAGCGTGTCGAGGACCGCGGAGGGCCGCGACCAGCGCGAGCAGCACGCCGAACGATGGCCGGGACCACGCGATGGTGGCGAAGATCGCCGCGTTGCCGACGTCGCACAGGACCATGAGCGTCCGCTGTTCGACGCGATCGGCCACGACGCCGGCGAGCGGCCCCAGGAAGCGGGGGAGGGAGCTCGCGAGCAAGAGCACCCCGACCGCGGTGCCGGTGCCCTCGGTCTCCTGCACCAGGAGCACCAGTGCGACCAGGGCGATGCCGTCGCCGACGTGCGAGATCGTCCGCGCGAGCCACAGCCGGCGGAACGATCGTGAGGTCCTGAGCGGGTTGGGCCGCCCGCGTTCGCTCACGGGCCACCTCTCCCCGGCGCGTCCGGGTGCTGTGAGGCCGAGCGCGGGATCCTGAACAACTGCACCGACGCCGTGAACGGCAGCGAGTCCTCGTTCGGCCGCTCGAGCGCCAGTTCGTCGAGACGGTGTAGGAACACGTGGAGCGCCTCGATGGCGGCCGGGAGGTCCCCCGGTCGGAACTCGAGCTCCCGGCTGCTGAAGGCGTCCCGCTCGGTGTCCAGCGGGTCCGGCTCCGCGGCCGCCGCGTCCAAACGCCGTTGCAGCTCCGCCAGGTAGGCGTGGTGCACGGCCTGCCTCATGCCGAGGGGAGCTTCCGCGTCGTGGTCCACCCGGAGGGAGTGCGGAACCTCGAACAGCACCTCGACGCCGCCGCGCTTGTGCCGCTCTCCCACGCGGCGTGCGATCCCCGCGCGCTCGAGGGTGCGCAGGTGGTACTGGGCGGACCCGAACCTGATCCGGAGCCGTCGGCCGAGCTCGGAGGCCGAGAGCGTCTCCGTTCGGAGCAGATGCAGCATCCGAACACGTGTGGGATGCGCGAGCGCCCGCATCGCCGCCAGGCCTCCGATCCGGACTGGTGGTGCGTCGTGACCGGTCGGCGCCTCCGTCATCCCTCCACTCTACAAGAACCCTTGTGGAGTCCGCGATACCTCGAGGTGGGGTGACGCACCCTCTGGACCGCATGGCAACCGGCGGAGGAGAATCACACTTGTGTCATTCGGATGTCGGTGACGAGCGGTACACACCTGTCCACAGGGTTTTCCCCCTGTGGAAGCCCAGGTGGGAGGCACAGTGACAAGGAATCTTCAGGCACGACCAGCGGATCGGGTTTCCCACGGGGTTTTCCGCTGGGAGCGGAGGCTCCACCGGTCTAGCGTTGCCCGCCGGTTCCATCGGCGATCGAGGGGGGAGCGGGGTTGGTGAGGGCAGCGGACGACGTCCGGCGGATCAGGCCGGAGCGGGTGCCCCCGCACAACCTCGAGGCCGAGGAGTCCGTCCTCGGCTCGATGATGCTGTCGGCCGACGCGATCGCCGACGTCATCGAGATCGTCCGCCCGAACGACTTCTACCGGACCGCCAACGCGAAGATCTTCGACACCCTCCGCGAGGTCTACGGTCGGGGCGACCCCGTCGATGCGATCACCGCGGTCGAGGAGCTGAAGCGGAGGGGGACGCTCGACGAGGTGGGCGGTCACCTCGCGATCTCGGACCTCGTCGACCGGGTGCCCACGCCGTCGTCCGCCGCCTCGTACGCGCGGATCGTCGCCGAGACCTCGCTGCTGCGCCGCCTGATCGGCGCGGCCGCCGACATCATGGACATGGCCTACTCCCCGCAGGAGGAGCCCGAGCAGGTCGCCGACGCGGCCGAGCAGCGCATCTACGAGGTCGCGCGTCACGGCGAGAAGGAGCAGGTCGCCTCGTTGCACGAGCTCGTGGACGAGGCGATGACCGACCTCGAGCGGATCCAGAACCGAGAATCCGCGTTCGCCGGCGTGCCGACGGGGTTCCGCGACGTCGACTCGCTGCTCTCGGGCATGCAGTCGGGGAACCTGATCGTGATCGCGGCTCGACCCGGCGTCGGCAAGTCCTCGTTCGTCACCAACGTCGCGCGCAACGTCGCCGTCGACGCCGGATTGCCGGTGGCGATGTTCTCCCTCGAGATGTCGCGCTGGGAGATCGGCATGCGCTTGCTGTGCGGTGAGGCGCGGGTCCCGTGGGACAGCATCCGCAACAAGCGGGTCGGGGCCGAGGATTGGTCGCGGATCGCCCAGGCCGCCGACAGCCTGCACGAGGCGCCCCTGTTCATCGTCGACTCGGGCAACGTCACGCTCGTTGACATCCGCGCCAAGGCGCGAAGGCTGTCCGCTCGGCGAGCGGGGCTCGGGATGATCATCGTCGACTACCTCCAGCTGATGTCCCACACGCGGCGGGTCGACAACCGCCAACAGGAGATCGCCGAGATCAGCCGCGGCCTGAAGATGCTCGCCAAGGAGCTCGAGATCCCCGTCATCGCCGTCTCCCAACTCAACCGCGATCCCGAACGCCGTCAGGACAAGCGACCCCAGCTGTCGGACCTGCGCGAGTCCGGCGCGATCGAACAGGACGCGGACGTCGTGATGTTCATCCACCGCGACGACTCCGATCCGGCCAAGAAAGGTCTCGCCGACCTGATCGTCTCCAAGCACCGCAACGGTCCGACCGACACCGTGCCCCTCACGTTCCTGCCGCACCTGACCCAGTTCCGCAACCACGCCATCGCCGTGTCGTGAGCGTCGACCGCCGCCGTGTCCGGGCGCTCGCTCGGCGGCTCGAGCGGCACTTCGGGGAGCTGCGTCCGCCCCGAGCCTCGGATCCGCTGGACGAGCTGATCCTCACGGTCCAGTCCCAACACACGAGCGACCTGAACGCCGAGCGCGCCTTCGGGCTCCTTCGAAGCCGGTACCCGACCTGGGACGAGGTGGTGCGCGCGCCGACCGGCGAGCTCGCCGACACGATCCGGTCGGGTGGGCTCGCCAACACCAAGGCCGCCCGGATCCAGGCGATCCTGCGCGAGATCCACGTGCGCGAAGGCCGCTACGACCTATCGAGCCTTCGTGCGCGTTCGGATGCGGAGATCGCCGAGTACCTCTCGTCGCTCCCGGGCGTGGGACCGAAGACCGTCGCGGTCGTGATGGCGTTCGCGTTCGGGCGCGAGACGATCCCGGTGGACACCCACGTGCACCGCGTGGCCACGCGTCTCGGCCTGGTCCCGAAGACGTCGGCCGAGCGGGCTCAACGATTGCTCGAGGAGCTCGTCCCCGAGGAGCTGAAGACCCCGATGCACGTCGGCTTGATCAGGCTCGGCCGGGAGATCTGCAAGGCGGGCCGGCCTCGATGCGAGGACTGCCCGCTTTTCGAGCTGTGCCCGACGGGGCCTGTCGTCCTGGGCGTCGGTCGGAAGAGCTAGCCGATCGGAGCGGGCGAGGGGAATCGAACCCCCGTTTCAAGCTTGGGAAGCTTGCGTTCTACCATTGAACCACGCCCGCACGTGCCGTCCGCCGGAGCGACCGGGCCTAGTCTAGCGAGCGCCCGGGGGCCGCGTTCGAACCACCTGCTAGCCTCCGAGGCCCCATGACGCAGCCGGGTCCGGACTTCTGGCCGCACGCGCTCTCCAAGATCTCGGCCGGGACCTCGCTCACGCGTGACGAAGCTGCGACGGCGATGCGCCTTGTGATGTCCGGCGAGGCGACCCCTGGCCAGGTCGGCGGCCTCCTGATGGGCTTGCGGACCAAGGGCGAGACCGTCGAGGAGATCGAGGGGCTCGCGGCGACGATGCTCGAGTTCGCGAACCCGATCGACGCTCCGATGCCGGTCGTGGACACGTGCGGCACCGGGGGCGACCGGAGCGGCACGTTCAACATCTCGACGGTCGCCGCGATCGTGGTCGCGGGCGCGGGCGTCCCCGTCGCCAAGCACGGCAACCGCGCGGCCTCGTCGATCTGCGGCTCGGCAGACCTGCTGGAGGCGCTGGGCGTGCGGATCGACCTCGACCGCGACGGGGTCGAGAGCTGCCTGGCCGAGGCCGGAATCGCCTTCATCTTCGCTCCCGTGTTCCACCCGGCCATGGGTCACGCCGCCCCGATCCGCCGCGAGCTCCGCGTGCCGACCGTGTTCAACTTCCTGGGCCCCCTCACGAACCCGGCGCGACCGTTCGCGCAGGTCGTCGGCGTGTCCGATCAGCGGATGCTCCCGCTGCTGGCGGAGGTGCTCGCGCGCCGCGGAACGCGGGCCAGGCTCTTCCGGGCGCTGGACGGCCTCGACGAGCTCACGACCACCGGCCCGTCTCTCGTGTACGACGTGGAGGACGGCGGGCTGCGCGAGTCCGTGCTGGATCCCGCGGACGTCGGACTCGCGCGGTCGGACGTGATGCAGCTACGAGGCGGCGACCCCGAGACCTCGGCGGCGATCGCGACGGCCGTCCTGCGCGGCGAGCCCGGTCCGCGTCGCGACGTCGTGCTGCTCAACGCGGCGGCCGCGCTCGAGGTCTCCGGGAACGCGAGCTCGCTCGCCGAGGGACTTTCGATGGCTGCCGCGTCGATCGATTCGGGAGCCGCCACCGACGCGCTCTTGCGTTGGGTGACGGCTTCGGGGAACGGGTAGCATCCGGCCCCGATGATCCTGTCGGACGTCGACATCCGCAAGGAGCTCGCGGCGGGCCGAATCGAGATCGACCCGTTCGACGACGCGTGCGTCCAGCCCTCCTCGGTCGACCTGCACGTCGACAGCCGGTTCCGTGTGTTCGCGAACTCGAGGTACGCGTACATCGACGTGCGCAGCGAGATGCCCGACCTGACCGAGGTGGTCGAGGTGGCCGAGGACGAGGCCTTCATCCTGCATCCGGGGGAGTTCGTCCTCGGCTCGACGATCGAGCGCGTACGTCTGCCCGACGACCTGGTCGCTCGCCTCGAGGGGAAGTCGAGCCTGGGTCGACTCGGGCTGCTGATCCATTCGACCGCCGGCTACGTCGATCCCGGGTGGGATGGGTTCCTGACGCTGGAGCTCTCGAACGTCGCAAACCTTCCGATCACGATCTACCCGCACATGAAGATCGGACAGATCTCGTTCTTCCGGCTCAGCACGCCCGCCGAGGTTCCGTACGGCTCGAAAGGGACCCGGAGCAAGTACCAGGGCCAGCGAGGACCGACCGCCAGTCGGTTCTTCGAGGAGTTCGAGAACGGCGAGCGCGGCTAGTTGCTTCCTCGCGCTCGAGTCCGGTTCGCTCTCGCTCGTCCTAGTGGCCGGACCCCATGGTTCGGCCTCCCAATTCCACCGGTTGCAGGCCGGGCCCGATGCCCATCGACACCGCGGCCATCGCGGCCTGCGTGCGGTTCGTGACGCTCAGCTTGCGGAAGATGGCAGCCAGGTGCGCCTTGACCGTCTTCTCCGACAGGAACAGGGCGCGCGAGATGTCGCGGTTGCTCCTGCCCTCGGCGAGCAGGGCCAAGATCTCGGTCTCGCGCTGCGTGAGCGATCCCGCGGTGCGCACGGACGGAGATCCGTCGCCGGCCGCCCCCCCCTCGATGGACTCGAACAGGTTCTGGATCACCTTCGGGGACAGGACGTTGCCCCCACCGGACAGGGCCACGTTGATCGCCTGCTCGAGGTCCTCGGGCGTGGCGTCCTTCAGCATGTACCCGGCCGCACCTTCGGCGAGTGCGCGACGAACGTAGTGCGCGTGATCGAACGACGTCAGCATGATCACGGGCAGCTCCGGCCACCGGCTCTTCAGGTCGTGCAAGAGCTCGAGCCCGTCGGCGTCGGGCATCCGAACATCGACGAGCGCGATGTCGATGGATCCCGCGGACAGTTTCTCGAGCGCGTCGGTCGCGCTCCCTGCTTCAAGCACCTCTGCGTCGGGGAAACACTCGCGGATCACGTGCCCCATCCCGCGGCGCACCAGCGCGTGGTCGTCGACGACGAGCACCCTCACCGGCTTACTCCTTCTCAGCAACGGGGAGCCTCGCGACGACCCGCGTTCCCTTGCCCGGCGCCGACTGGACGTCGAGCGTTCCGTGGACGTCGGCGACCCGCCGACGCAACATGTCCAACCCCAGGTGCCCGGCGACGGGCTCGTTCTTCGAGCTCTCGAAGCCGCGGCCGTGGTCCTCGACGCTGACATCGACCGAGCGATCGGACGCGAAGACCCGGACCGCGACCTCGCCCGCATCCGCGTGCTTGGCCGCGTTGGCGATGCCTTCGCGGATCACCGACGACGCTGCCTCCATCACCGACGCGGGGACCTCGGCAAGGTCACCCTCGACCGACCACGTGGCGGGGAGCTGCCACCGCTCGAGCACGCTCTTGAGGAGGTCCTCGATCGGTTGCACCTTCCCGGGGTCGGTGGGGGTGAGGTTCGCGAGCACCCCCCGGATCTCCTCGAGCGCTCTTCGTAGCTCGCGCACCGCCTGGCGGAGCGCCTCGGACGCTTCGACCGGTTGGATCTCGACGCGATGGGCGAGCGCCTCGAGCTCGAGCACCGACGCGGTGACCACCTGCGTCAGGCCGTCGTGGATCGCAAACGCCAGACGCGCCCGGTCCACTTTGGCCGGGTCGTCCTCGAGCAGCTCATCGGGTCGTTCGAAGCCCTCGGCGGACGTCGCCTCGCTTCGAAGCGTCATCGCTCGCACCGTCCTCCATCTGTGCTCTGGTCTTCTCTTTGCATCGTTCACGTGCGTTCGACGCCGGCCTCTCGTGCGTGCTCGGCACGCTCGACGCCGGCCTCTCGTGCGTGCTCAGCACGCTCGACACCGGCCTCTCGTGCGTGCATCGGCTCGCCACCCCCACCGGCCGGCGCCCCACCGTGAGGAAGTCGGTCCGTTCGGTCTAGTTCTCGTTTCGGTCGTTCCGGGCGCTGGCTTGAACCGGGCTCGGCGGAGGGGAGGTCGCCGAGCGCGAGC
>Ga0209859_1000022_pt1 | contig 26407 bp, 25 predicted proteins | sample GWRWS3_50_60_FD_187241 | JGI IMG/M metagenome (GOLD analysis project Ga0209859, IMG submission 187241) | Riverbed sediment microbial communities from areas with vegetation nearby in Columbia River, Washington, USA - GW-RW S3_50_60 (SPAdes)... | ecosystem: Environmental > Aquatic > Freshwater >... | reverse complement strand
CTCGGCGCGTTCAGCGTCCACTCGATGACCCTCGCCGCGATCCGCTCCATCCACGAATACACGACCACAGGAAGGCAAGCGCTATGAGCAATCAGAAGAAGTCCAAGCCCAAGAGTCCGCCTGTGCCCTCGAGGACTCTCGAGGACTGCGTGGGCGACGCTCGCCGCCTCTACGACGAGTACAGCCACGGCTCGTTCTCTCGCGCCGAGCTGGCATCCGCCCTCGGTGTCTCGAGCACGTCCGGTCCGTTCGCTCAGAGGCTCTTCAGCCTCCGGGAGTTCGCCGTCATCGAATCCGACGGGTCCAACTTCAAGGTCTCGAGCAACTTCATGACCATGAACTCGAATGGCCGCGGGAGCGCCGAGTTCAAGGGCGCAGCCCTTCGTGCGATCAAGCGGTCGGACACTTTCCGGGAGCTCCTCGAGAGCTTCCCGAACAAGCTTCCCTCCACCGAGGGTGTCGCGTCCCGACTCGAGACGCAGAAGAAGTTCAACGCCGAGGCCGCGAAGCGAGCGGCGAAGGTGCTCGAGGAGTCGCTGCGCTACGCCGGTGTCCTCGACTCCAGCAACAACATCCTGCCTATCCGCGAGACCGGAGCGGAGCCCCCAGGGAACGGCGATGGTGCGGATCACGAGCGCGAGGGCGAGGAGGATGTGAACGAGAAGGTCGATGCGGGTGGCACGTCGACTCTGCGCGTCGAGATCCCGGTCGGTGACGATCGAAAGGTGGTCATTCACTACCCCCGCGACCTCTCGGGCGACGAAGCCAAGAAGGTGGGAAACGTGCTCGCGGCCATTGTCTCGTAGGAGCCGGCTGCCCCCGAGGATGGTGGGGGTACCGCGACGGCTGCTTGGGAGGAAGTAGCTTGCTCGGATGATGCCGGACGCGATCAGCGGGCTTGCACGGCTCATCGTCGAGAACCAGCCGTGCGTCGCGCTGACCGGCGCGGGAGTCAGCCAGGAGTCCGGCATTCCGACATTTCGCGGCCCTGATCCCGGGCCAGATGAAGTCGGGCACATTCGACCGATTTCAACCGAGAGCGGGGTGCCCGACTTCCGCTCTTCGACCGGGATCTGGGCGGAGTTCGACCCGCGGGAGTACGGGACGCTCGGCGCGTTTCGTGCCGACCCGGTGAAGGTGTGGCGCTTCTACGCGCCACGCTTCGCGATGCTGACCGAGGCCGAGCCGAACCGTGCCCATGTGGCGCTCGCGGAGCTGGAGCGGCTCAGGCTCGTGCGGGCGGTCGTGACGCAGAACATCGACCTGCTCCACGAGCGGGCGGGGTCGCGGGAGGTCGTCGAGGTGCACGGCTCCATCCGGACCTCCTCGTGCCCTTCCTGCGGCGCGAGCTATCCGCTCGCCGAGGTCGTCCCGCTGATCGAGGCGGGGGAGGGCGCGCCGGTCTGTCCTGCGTGCGGTGCGATCCTGAAGCCGGACGTCGTCTTCTTCGACGAGCTCCTGCCCGAGGCGGCGATGGACCGGGCAACGACGCTCGCGGAGGAGGCGCGGCTTCTGCTCGTCGTGGGCTCGTCGCTCGAGGTCTACCCGGCGGCCGATCTCCCGCGGACGACCCTCGCCGCCGGCGGTCAGGTCGCCGTCGTCAACCGCACGCAGACCTGGGTCGACCGCGGCGCCGCGCTCGTCCTTCGCGGGGGCGCCGGGGAGGTGCTGGAGGCCGCCGCCGCCGCCCTCCGCGGGCCACCGCTCGAGGTCACGGACTACGACCAGGCGTGGCCGCGGCGCTACGAGGAGGAGGCGCCCCGCGTCCGGGCCGCGCTGGGAGACGAGATCGTCGCCGTCGAGCACATGGGCTCGACGGCGGTCCCCGGGCTCGCGGCGAAGCCGGTGATCGACATCTCGGTCGGCCTTCGCCGCCTGGAGCTCACGCCGGAGCAAGTCGCGGCGATGGAGTCGATCGGCTACGAGTACCTCGGGGAGAACAATCTCCCCGGCCGGCTCTTCTTTCGGAAGGACGAGGGCGGACGCCGCACGCACCACGTCCACGTCGTCGAGTTCGACGGCGAGCACTGGCATCGCCACCGCGCCTTCCGCGATCACCTACGGGCGCATCCAGAAGAGGCGAAGCGCTACGGGGCCGAGAAGCGCCGTCTCGCGGCGGAGTCGTCAGGCCACGGGGACTACTGGGAGCGCAAGCAGCCTTACGTGGACGCTCTCTTCGCGCGCGCCTGGAGGTGGTACGGCCACGGCTAGGCTTGGCCGCGATGGCCACGGCGACCGAGACGACGCGCGAGGAGCGCATCGAGGGACAGCTCAAGGAGCTTCCAGCGAAGCCGGGCGTCTACCTCTTCCGAGACGCGAAGGACGCTGTCCTCTACGTCGGCAAGGCGAAGTCGTTGCGCGCGCGGGTGCGCTCCTACTTCCGCGGCGGGGACGCGCGCCTCGGGCTCGACAGGCTGATCGAGCGGATCGAGCGCGTCGAGGTGATCGTCACGCAGACCGAGGTCGAGGCCTACCACCTCGAGCAGAACCTGATCAAGCGCTACCGGCCGACGTTCAACGTCCGCCTGCGCGACGACAAGAGCTACCCGTACATCGCCGTCACCGTGGAGGACGAGTACCCGCGGGTCATGTTCACGCGGGAGCGGCACCGGCGGGGAGTCGTCTACTTCGGCCCGTACGCCTCGGCGAAGAAGGTGCGGGAGACGCTCGACGTGCTGAACCGCGTCTTTCCCTACCGGCCCTGCGAAGGCCCGCAGCCGGGTCGCCACTCGGGCATCCCCTGCCTCGACTACCACATCGAGCGGTGCCTGGCCCCGTGCGTCGGCTACGTCTCGAAGGAGGACTATCGCGGGATCGTCGAGCGCGTGATCGAATTCCTCTCCGGCGAGACGCGTCCGGTCCTGCGGGAGCTCGAGGAGAAGATGCGAGCCGCCGCGGAGCGCCAGAACTTCGAGGAGGCCGCGCGCTACCGGAACCGTCTCAGCTCAGTCCGCCACCTGGCCGAGCGGCAGGCCGCGGACAAGCGCGCGATCGGCACGATCGACGTGATCGGCATCGCGGCGAGCGGTGCGACGGCCGCCGTGCAGGTCTTCCCCCTGCGCGGCGGGCGGCTGGTCGACCGGCACACCTTCTACCTCGAGAACGAGGCCGGCGAGGACGTCCCGCAGCTCCTCGAGTCGTTCTGCCTCGAGTACTACGGGAGCGCCCCGAGCGTCCCCCCGCTAATCGTCGTCCCGCCCGACGTCGGCCCCACCGCCGCCCTCGCGGAATATCTCTCCGACCTCCGCGGCTCGAAGGTCGAGGTTCGACCGGCGCGCCGAGGGGAGAAGCGGCGCCTGCAGGAGCTCGCCCAGCAGAACGCGGAGCTCGCTCTGCAGAGCGACGCCGCGCACCGCGAACGCAAGCGCCTCCGTCGTATCGAGGCGCTGGAAGAGCTGCGCGAGCGGCTCAACCTCGAGAGCCTGCCGATCCGCATCGAGTGCTTCGACATCTCGACGATCCAGGGCGAGTCGCCGGTCGGCTCCATGGTCGTCTTCCAGGACGCCGTGCCCAAGAAGGCCCACTACCGGAAGTTCGGGATCAAGGGCGTCGAGGGCCAGGACGACTTCGCCATGATGGGCGAGGTGGTCTCGCGCCGCTTCGCGCGCGCGAAGCAGGTGACGGCGGAGCGCTACGACGAGGGCTTCGCCGCGATCCCGAATCTCGTCGTCGTCGACGGCGGCAAGGGCCAGCTCTCAGCCGCTCTCGCGGCGATGCAGGCCCTTGACCTTCCGCGTGTCGCCGTAATCGCGCTCGCGAAGCGGGAGGAGGAGGTGTTCGTCCCCGGCCGCTCCGGGCCTGTCTCGCTGGAGCGCGACTCGTCCGGCCTGCAGCTGCTCCAGCGGATCCGGGACGAGGCGCACCGCTTCGCGCTCGGCTTCCACCGCCGCCGCCGCGAAGCGAAGGCACGAGAGTCGATCCTCGACGCGCTCCCCGGCGTCGGCCCCGCGCGCAAGCGCGCGCTCATCCAGCACTTCGGCTCGCCGGAGCGCCTGCTCGCCGCGACGTCAGAGGAGCTCGAGGGTGTCCCGGGCGTGCCCGCGAAGACGGGCCGGGAGATCTACGCAGCCCTTCACCGCGCCGGACGGGCGTAACTGGCCGCGGAGACAAGCGGTCGTTACGCCCGCCGTGTCGAGCAGAACTTCTGGAAGCCGATCTCGACTCCGACCTGGTACATGAGCTCACTGCTCCGTCGGCTGAGGCGATTGCTCGTGTCCACCAGTGCCTCACCCGCAGCGATGTCGCCGCGCGCGAACGCGGCGTCCGCGGCGTCGATAGCCCGCTCGGAGGCGACCTGCTGGTCGAGGAAACGGTCGATTCTGCGCGCGTACCGCTTAGGTGGACGGAGGGCGCGCATCTCGCGCAGCCACCGGCGTGTGGCCGCCTCAAAGCGTGCCGTATCCGTGGGGCGCAGACGGGCGAAGGTGCGATCCCGCTTTTGGCAGAGCTTCGACGCACGGTCGCCCCAGCGGACGGCGGCAAAACCATCGACGGTGGCGTACGGCCCCGCAGCCTCGACCGCACAGTCCTCCGCGCCCAGCTCTGTCGCGATCGCGTCCGCCTGCTCGCGCGCGTCCTCGGACTGCCGGATCAGCGCATAGAAGCCGCGGTCGCGCTTCACGTACTTGGCACCGAGAGCTTGGGTCCCCGCCTGGACGGCCTCCTGGTAGAGCCCTGCCATCCCTTCCGCCCGCACCTCGTCGCCGGGGGCCGGCTCGGCCTCGTTCATGCGGTCCAACATCGCCTGATCGATCGGCTCGAACTGGGCCGCCGCCGCGGCGAGGCCCTCCTTCTCGACGACGCCCGGGAGCCCCTGAGCGAGAGTCTCGGTCTGCTCGTTCCGCTCGGTACAGGCGGCGCTCACCTCCTCCGCCCAGGCGGCCCGAAGCGCCTCGACGTCCGGCCCGGTCTCGGCGGCCCCGCTCTCCTCGCCGGCATCTTGCGCCTCGTCGTCACCTCCGCCGAGGCTGCAGCCGGAGACGAACAGCGCCAAAGCCACGGCCAATAACCCGGCCCGGCGAAACCCCCAGCTTTCCCTTCGAGCCGGCATCGCGCCTCCTGCGGAAAACGTGGCAAGAGTATCAAACTGGTCTGATCGGACCCCGGCCAGGCAGCCCCTGACCGGTAGCCTGGGCGCGTGGACGGCCTCCCGGTCACCATCTGGAGCGACTACACCTGACCGTTCTGCTACGTCGGCCTCGCGCGGGCCGAGTGGCTCGAGCGCCGGTTCGGCGCGCAGGTGGACTGGCTTCCCTTCTTCCTGCACCCCGAGTACCCCGAGGAGGGGCTTCCCCGCGCCGACCTCGAGCGGCGCTACGGGCCCGGCGTCCACGGTCACACGGAGCGCATGATCGAAGCGGCCGGGCTGACCTACAACCCGCCGGACGTCCTCCCGAACACCCTCCATGCCCTCCAGCTGACCGAGCTCGCGCGCGACGTCGGCCTCCACGAGCCCGTGCACACGCGCCTCATGCACGCCTACTGGTCCGAGGCGGCCGACCTGGGCGACGACGCCGCGCTTCTCGATCTCGTCGGGGAGGCCGGGCTCGACCGAGACGAGGCGGAAGCCGTCATCGCCGAAGGCCGCTACGCGGACCGGATCGCCGAGTCGACGCAGGAGGCGAACCGGCACGGCATCAACGCCATTCCCGCCTTCGTTCTCGACCGACGGCTCCTCGTCCTGGGCGCGCAGCCAGAGGAGCGGTTCGAGCAGGCGGTCGCGCAGCTCGAGGAGGCCGAGTAGATCGAAACCTAGCCCGCGTCTCCGTCCGGGGACATGTACGGGTAGCGGTAGTCCCTCGGCGGGACGAACGTCTCCTTGATCGTCCGCGGACTCACCCAGCGGATGAGGTTCCACATCGAGCCCGCCTTGTCGTTCGTCCCTGAGGCGCGCGCGCCGCCGAAGGGCTGCTGCGCGACCACGGCGCCGGTGGGCTTGTCGTTCACGTAGAGGTTGCCGGCCGCGTAGCGGAGGACGTCGGCCGCCTCGATCACGGCCTCGCGCTCGCCCGCGAAGATCGCGCCCGTGAGCGCGTAGGGCGCCGTCTTGTCGACGAGCTCGAGCGTCTCCTCCCACTTCCCGTCGGGGTAGACGAAGGTCGTGACGACGGGGCCGAAGAGCTCGTCGCGGAGAAGCCGGAAGTCGGGGTCCTCCGTGCGGATGACCGTCGGCTGGACGAAGTAGCCCTCACTGTCGTCGTAGCCGCCGCCCACGACGACCTCGCTCTTCGCGTCCGCCTTCGCCTCCTCGATCGCCTCCTTCTGCGTGGCGAACGAGCTCGCGTCGATGACCGCGCCCATGAAGTTCGAGAAGTCGGAGACGTCCCCGTACTTGAGCTCTCCCACCTCTGCGACGAGCTGCTCCCGGATCGCCGGCCACATGCTCTCGGGCGCGTACACGCGCGAGGCCGCGGAGCACTTCTGCCCCTGGTATTCGAACGACCCGCGCAGGATCGCGGTCGCCACGGCCTCGGCGTCGGCGGTCGGGTGGGCGACGATGAAGTCCTTTCCGCCGGTCTCCCCGACGATGCGCGGGTAGCTCCGGTAGTTCTCGATGTTCGCACCGATCGTTTTCCACATGCTCTGGAAGACGGTCGTCGAGCCGGTGAAGTGAACGCCGGCGAGGTCGCGGCTGGCGAGGGCGGCGTCGCCGATCTCCTTGCCCGAGCCGTACACGAGGTTGATGACCCCGTCCGGGAGGCCGGCCTCCTGGAAGATCCGCATCGTGTAGTAGGCGGAGAGCATCGCCGTCGAGGCCGGCTTCCAGAGGACCGTGTCTCCCATCAGCGCCGGCGCGCCGGTGAGGTTGCCGCCGATCGCCGTGAAGTTGAAGGGCGAGACGGCGAGGACGAAGCCCTCGAGCGGCCGGTACTCCATCCGGTTCCAGACGCCCGGGCTCGAGAACGGCTGCTCCTCGTACACCCGCGTCATGAACCACGGGTTGAAGCGCCAGAAGTCGATCAGCTCGCAGGCGGCATCGATCTCCGCCTGGTGCGCGGTCTTCGACTGGCCGAGCATCGTGGCGGCGTTGAGCGTGTCGCGCCACGGCCCGGCGAGGAGCTCGGCCGCGCGGAGGAAGACCGCGGCGCGCTCCTCCCACGGGACACGGTGCCAGTCCTCCCAGGCCCCGGCCGACGCCTGGATCGCGCGCTCGACCTCCTTGGCGCCGCCCTGGTGGACGTCGGCGAGGACGTGATCCTTGTCGTGCGGCATGACCGCCTGCTTCACGTTCCCGGTCTTGACCTCCTCGCCGCCGATCACGAGCGGGATCTCGATGCGCTCGCTCTTCATCTGCTCGAGCCGCAGCTGGAGGCTCGCGCGTTCGGGCGAGCCCGGCGCGTAGTCGCGGACCGGCTCGTTCGCGGGCGGCGGGACGCGGAAGATCCCGGGAGCGCTCATAGGCCAACCGGCCTGTGAGCGTGTGGAGGGGGTGTGGGGGAACCGGGAGGTTCCTCCACGGGGTCAAGGAAGAGGGCGCGTGGGGGAAACATGGTTTCACCCACGGGAGCGAGCCGAAGGCGAGGGACGCTCACGAGAGGCATTCTATTGCCGTGGACGTGGTCGCGTACGACGTTCCCGGCTGGGGCGTAGGGGAGTTGTATCTCCTCGGGGACCGGCTCCTGTATCACGAGTTGCCGCGAGCCGGGGCGGCGGCCGCAGCCGCGGACGGGCACCCGCTCGTGGATCAGATTCAGGCCCATTTCCGGGGCGAGCGCGTCTCGTTCGGGGACGTCGAGCTCGACGTCGAGTGGACGACCCCCTTCCAGCGCGGCCTGGCCGAGGCGCTTAGAGGCATCCCCTGGGGCGAGGTCGTCACGTACGGCGAGCTTGCTGCGCTCGCCGGCCGCCCGAACGCGGCGCGCGCGGCGGGCACCTTCTGCGCCGAGAACCGCTTCCCGCTCGTTGTCCCCTGTCACCGTGTGGTCTCAGTGGGCGGACTCGGCGGGTACGGCTCGCTCGGAATCGACTACAAGCGCCGGCTGCTCGCGCTGGAAGGCGTCGAGCTTTGACGCTCTCCGAGGACGTCCGCACGGAGCTCGCGGCGATCGAGCCGCGCAAGCGGTGCTGCCGGCTTGCGGAGCTCTCGGCGCTCGTTCGCGGGGCCGGGAGCGTCCACCTGCGCGGCCGTGGCCGCATCGGCCTCCACCTCGAGGTCGCGAGCGGCGCCGTCGCACGGCGCGCGTTCATCCTCCTCCGCTCCTACGGCGTCCCCTGCGAGATCCGCACGTACCGGCGGCGCGCGTTCGAGCGGGGGACGCGCTACCAGATCCACCTCGAGGACGACGCGCGCGCGCTCCAGGCCCTGAACGAGGCCGGCGTCCTCGACGCGAACCTCGCGCCCCTCGAGCGGCCGCCGCGCCGGGTCGTGGCCCGTGCTTGCTGCCGGGCCGCCTACCTCCGCGGCGCCTTCCTCGCCGCCGGCTCGGCCAGCGGTCCACGGAACGCGCACCTCGAGCTGCGCACCGTGGATGCCGAGACGGCGCGCTTCCTCGGCGATCTCGCGTCGGCGGACGGCTTCGCTCTCGGCGTCTACGAGCGCGACCGCCACGCCGTCGCGTACGCGAAGGGGACGGAGACGATCGGCGAGCTCCTCGCCTATCTCGGTGCGCACGACGCGGCGCTCCGGCTCGGAGAGGACGCCGTCGTGGCCGCGACGCGGGCCCGTGCGAACCGGCTCGCGAACGCCGACCACGCGAACATCGTGCGCACGAGCCGCGCTGCCGACGCCCAGCTCCGCGCCATCCACCGCCTGGAGCAGGACCGCCGCTTCGAGGAGCTAGCCCCGGAGCTCCGGGAGATCGCACGCCTCCGCACCCGCCACCCGACGCTCTCGCTGCGCGAGCTCGCCCGCCGCTGCCGCCCGCCGGCGACGAAGGCCGCTGCCCAGCGCCGCCTCGCCAGGATCCGGCGCCTGGCAGAGCTCTAGCCGGACGCGGCCCTGGCCCGAAGCTGATCCGCCTCGGTGCGGGTCAACTCGCGGGCGCTGGCGTCGTCGAAGCGGAACGCGGACTCGGCGCCGTCGTTCGCCGTGACGAACCCCAGGATCGAGAAGCGCTCATCGGCGCGCTCGACCTTCGCGACCTCGACCTGGGCTCCGTCGAGCGAGAGAGCGAGCGTCGTCTCGTGAGGGCCGCCGACACAGTCCACGCGCAGCGCCCCGTGAAGCCGAAAGCCCGGCATGGGCGTCCCCCGCATGACGAGGGGGCGCAACTGCCCCGTCCCAGCCTCCTCGGCAAGGATCGCCACGCGACCCGCCGGTGAGACGAGAAACACGTATCCGCCCCCTTCCCGCGACGTCCAGCAGCCCAGGCCCAGCGAGAGGTCGTCCTGCGTCCGGACCTCCGCCGCGAAGCCGGGAGCCGCTTCCAACGTCAGCGCCTCGGTGGCAGGCTCGAACGTCTTCATGGCCGAGTGGACGCCGGCGCCGGCCCCGAGCTCGACGACCAAGGCGTCATCGTCGCAGTCGGCACTGAACTCCTCGTTCCCATCCCATGCGCACGGCTCCGAGAAGTCGTCCGCGTAGGGGAGCTCGACCGTCTCGGCCGACGCGGCACAGGCCGGGAGGAGCAACAGCGCGGCGAACGCTGCGAACGGTGGAGCGAGGCGGTCCATGCCCGCCACGCTAGGCGCCCAGGCCTCCGCGCACATCCGGGCTGCCTCGGAAGAACCCTCCGGGAGGGCCCGGATCCGAGAGCGGGCCGGAGGGGAAGCTCCGAGGACGACCTCCCCCTCCGCCTTTGACCACGCTCCGGATCGTGGCGCCAGACGGGGTCTGAATCCGACGCCCGACGAGCGCAGACCCGCTCTCGGAGCGAGCGTATTCTCCTCGGGGGGGAACGCGCAAGACGGGAGCGACCAGGAATTTCCACGCCCGGGGCGCGGATAGAATCGCCGCGCCGGCAACGTCGAGGGGAGATGGCATGAGCGTACGGGTGGGGATCAACGGATTCGGGCGGATCGGGCGCAACTTCTTCCGCTCGGTTCGCGCACGCGGCGCGGACGTCGAGATCGTGGCGGTGAACGACCTCGGCGACGCGAAGACGATGGCCCACCTGCTCAAGTACGACTCGGTGCTCGGCCCCCTGGACGCAGACGTCGAGCCCGTCGACGGCGGCATCCGGGTCGGCGGCGAGGAGTTGAGGCTCCTCAACGAGCGAGACCCGGCGGCGCTCCCGTGGACGGAGCTCGGTGTCGAGGTGACGCTCGAGTCCACGGGCCTCTTCACGAAGCGCGAGCAGGCGCAGGCCCACCTCGATGCGGGCGCCGGCAAGGTCGTCATCTCCGCGCCGGCCACCGACCCCGACGTGACGCTCGTCCTCGGCGTCAACGACGCCACCTACGACCCGGAGCAGCACCGGATCATCTCGAACGCCTCCTGCACGACGAACTGCGTCGCGCCGCTCGCCAAGGTGCTCCACGACGCGTGGGGCATCGAGTCGGGCTTCATGACGACGATCCACGCGTACACGAACGACCAGCAGATCCTCGACCTGCCGCACAAGGACCTGCGCCGGGCACGGGCGGCGGCGATCAACCTCATCCCCACGTCCACCGGCGCCGCGAAGGCGATCGGGCTCGTGATCCCGGATCTGAAGGGAAAGGTGGACGGCGTCGCCGTCCGTGCTCCGGTCGCCGACGGCTCGATCGTCGACCTCGTCGTCCAGGTCGGGAGCGAGGTCGACGCCGAGGAGGTGAACGCGCGCTTCCGGGAGGCGGCCGACGCGGGCGCGTTCGCCGGAATCCTCCGGTACTCCGACGAGCCGCTCGTCTCTTCGGACGTGATCGGCAGCTCCTATTCGTCGGTCTTCGACAGCGAGCTGACGATGGCCCGCGGCAGGACGGTCAAGGTCTTCGGCTGGTACGACAACGAGTGGGGCTACAGCTGCCGGCTGGTCGACCTCGTCCAGCGGCTCTAGTGCCACTGGTGCACCGGCCGCGCTCCGTCCGGGACGCCGACGTGGTCGGCAAACGCGTGCTCGTCCGCGTCGACTTCAACGTCCCGCTCGAGGACGGGGAGGTCACCGACGACACCCGGATTCGAGCGGCGCTGCCCACGATCCGGCTCCTGCTCGAGCGGGGCGCCGCCGAGGTCGTGCTCATGTCGCACCTGGGCCGGCCGAAGGGATCTGACCCCGCCTACTCGCTGAGGCCGGTCGAGGCGCGGCTGCGCGGGCTCCTCCCCGACGAGCGCGTCCGCCTCCTCGAAAACACGCGCTTCGACCCGCGCGAGACAAAGAACGACCTCTCGCTCGCACGGGAGCTCGCCGGCCACGGTGACCTCTACGTCAACGACGCCTTCGGCTCGGCGCACCGGGCACACGCCTCGACGGAAGGCGTCGCGCACCTGCTTCCCGCCTACGCGGGGCTCCTGCTCCTGCGGGAGCTCGAGGAGCTCGGCTCGCTGCTCGAGGGCCCCGAGCGGCCGTTCGTCGCCGTGCTCGGCGGCGCGAAGGTGGAGGACAAGATCGGCGTCCTGCGCTCGCTGAGGGAGAGGGCGGACGTCATCCTCATCGGCGGCAAGATGGCCGAGGAGGTCGAGCCGGACGCCGGCTACGAGCTGCCGGAGGACGTCGTCGCCGCGGCGGCCTTCGAGCCGGACGCGGAGGCGAGGGTCGTCGCCTGGGACGAGGTGCCGGAAGGGTGGCTCGGGCTCGACATCGGACCAGCGACGCAGAATCGGTATGCGGGCCGGATCGGCGAGGCGCGGACGGTGTTCTGGAACGGGCCGATGGGCGTCTTCGAGTGGCCGCGCTTCGCCGAGGGCACGAGGACGGTAGCGGAGGCGGTCGCCGCCGCGGACGCGCGGACGGTCGTCGGTGGGGGAGACTCCGTGCGGGCTGTGGAGGAGCTGGGCGTGGCGGACAGAATCGACTGGATCTCGACCGGCGGCGGCGCGTCGCTCGAGCTGCTCGAGGGCAAGGAGCTTCCCGGCGTCGTGGCCATCCCGGAGGCGTGACCATGTGGCGCGAACTCGACACGCTTTCGTTCACCACGCGCGCGGATTTCGGCGATAGGCTGGAACCGGAGGGTGGCCCGCGGCGGCCCCGCGGAAGCTCGTGCTGATCGCGGGCAACTGGAAGATGTACAAGGGGCCGTCCGAGGCGCTGGCGTTCTGCCGCGCGTTCGTCCCGCCCGAGGGTGTTGAGATCGTCGTCTGCCCACCGTTCTCCGCGCTCCGCGAGGCGATGGCGACCGGGCTCACGGTCTTCGCGCAGAACGTCCACTGGGAGCGCGAGGGCGCGTTCACCGGCGAGGTCTCCGCGGAGATGCTCCTCGAGCTGGGCGTCGCCGGCTCGATCGTCGGCCACTCCGAGCGCCGCCGGTACTTCGGCGAGACGGACGAGACCACCGCTCGGCGGGCGAAACGGGCGCTCGACGCCGGGCTGGCGGTCGTCGCCTGCGTGGGGGAGCTCGAGGAGGAACGCGAGCGCGGGGAGACCCCGGCCGTGCTCCACCGGCAGGTCTCCGTCCTCCCCCGGCACGAGCGCCTGGTGGTCGCCTACGAGCCGGTCTGGGCGATCGGGACCGGCAAGACCGCGACCCCCGAGATTGCCCAACAGGCGCACGGCCTCATCAAGACGATTCTCGACGCCCCGGTCCTCTACGGCGGCTCCGTGAAGCCCGAGAATGCCGAGGAGCTGCTCGTCCAACGCGACGTGGACGGCGCGCTCGTCGGGGGCGCCTCGCTCGACATCGACTCCTTCACCGCGATTTGCGAGACGGCAGCCCGCCTTTCCCGCTCGTAGCGCTCGTCATCCTCGACGGGTGGGGGTGCGCGCCGCCGGGACCCGGGAACGCGGTCTCGCTCGCGCAGACGCCGGTCTTCGACGCGCTGTGGGAGCGTTACCCCCACACGACCCTACGCGCGTCCGGCGAGGACGTCGGCCTCCCGCCCGGGCAGATGGGGAACTCCGAGGTCGGCCATGTGACCATCGGCGCCGGCCGCGTCGTCTTCCAGGACCTGCTGCGCCTCAATCGCGCGATCGAGTCCGGCGCCTTCTTCGAGAACCCGGCGCTGGCCGGGGCCTTCCGGCGCGCCAAGGAACGAGGCGGCGACCTCCACCTGCTCGGGCTCGTCTCCTACGGCGGCGTCCACTCCCACATCGACCACCTGCGGGCGCTCCTCGAGCTCGCCCGGCGCGAGGAGATGGCCGACCGCACCTACGTCCACGCCTTCACCGACGGGCGCGACGTCTCGCCCACGTCGGCGCGCCAGGACCTCGCCGAGCTCGTCGCGGAAGGGGCGCGGATCGCCACCGTCTGCGGTCGCTACTACGCCATGGACAGGGATCAACGCTGGGAGCGCACCGAGCGCGCGCTGGCCGCGATCCTTGCGGGGGACGGGGAGAAGGCGGTCGACGCCGTGGCTGCGATCGAGGCCTCCTACCGGCGGGGCGTCACGGACGAGTTCGTTGAGCCCGTCGTTCTGCCCGGCCCCCGGCCGACACCGCGAGACGCTGCGATCCATTTCAACTTCCGTCCCGACCGAGCGCGGCAGCTGTCCGAGCGCCTCCTCGAGGGCGGGTTCGACCTCATGACGATGACGCGCTATCGAGACGACTTCGACTGCCCCGTCGCCTTCGAGGAGCAGGAGGTCTCCGAGACGATGGCGGAGGTGCTCGCCGAGCACGATCTCCGTCAGCTCCATGTCGCCGAGACGGAGAAGTACGCGCACGTGACGTACTTCTTCAACGGCGGCCGCGAGGAGGAGTGGGCGGGGGAGACGCGGATTCTCGTGCCCTCGCCGCGCGACGTCGCCACGTACGACGAGAAGCCCGAGATGTCGGCGGCGGAGGTGGGCGAGCGCTTCGCCGCCGAGGTCCCGAATGGCTACCGCTTCGCCATCGTCAACTTCGCCAACCCGGACATGGTCGGCCACTCGGGCGTCATCCCCGCTGCCGTCGAGGCCGTCGAGGCGACCGACGCGGCCCTCGGCCAGGCGGTCGCCGCAGTCGAGGCTCTCCGGGGTGTCTGCCTCGTGACCGCCGACCACGGGAACGCGGAACAGCTCCTCGAGTCCGACGGCAAGAGCCCCCATACGGCGCATACGACGAACCCGGTTCCGCTCGTGCTCACCCTCGAGCACGCGGCTCTTGAGGACGGAGGCGGGCTTGCCGACCTAATACCGACGTGTCTGTGGCTTCTGGGAGTTCCTCCCGCGCCGGGGATGACCGGCAGGAACCTCGTTCGTACGGGCTAACCTCGCGGATATACTCCGCGAACCCTGCGGCCCAGGCGACGAGCGTGCCACTTCCCCAACCTGATCATCTGCTGCTGCGGCGAGCCCAGAAAGGGGAGGAGCGCGCGTTCCAGGCGATCCTCGAGATGTACGAGGGGCCGGTCTTCAACTACGTGCTCCGCATGGTCGGCGACCGTGCGCTCGCCGAGGACCTCACACAGGAGATCTTCCTCCGCATCTACCAGGGCCTGCCCGGCTTCTCGCTCCGCTGCCGCTTCACGACCTGGCTCTTCCAGGTGGCGAAGAATCGCGTGCTCGACGAGCTGCGCGCCCGTGAGCGGAAGCCGCAGGTGGTCGTCCCGCTCGAGGACTTGCCCCCGCTCGAGGTCGTGGACCCGCCGCCCGAGCGCACCGAGGTGATCGACGCCGTCTGGCGCGCTGTCGGCCGCCTCAATCCTGACCTGAAGATGGCGCTCCTCCTCCGCGACGTCGTCGGCCTCTCCTACACGGAGATCGCGGACTCGCTCGAGATCACGCTCGCCACTGTCAAGTGGCGGATCTTCAAGGCGCGCGAGGAGGTGCAGCTCGCGCTCGAGCGCGAGGGCATCGAGGTCGAGGTCTCGCGCCGGCCCGCCGCACACCGCTAGTTCTCAGACGCCGTGCTCCAGCCGGGCTGCGAGCGCCTCCGCCAGACCGCGCTCGCGGATCTCGGCCTGCGTCCGGTCGACGTCGTACGGCTCGCGGCGGAAGGAGGCCCGACGAGCGTCGAGGTCGAGGAGGAGCCAGGCAGCCCGCGGGTCGCTGTCGCGCGGCTGGCCCACCGAGCCCGGATTTAGGAGCCAGCGGTCGCCGGCGAGCTCGAGCTCGGTGCCCTCTGAGGTGGTCGCGAGCCTCCCCTCGGAGAGGCCGAAGGCGAGCGCGACGTGGCTGTGGCCGACGAGAACGAGGTCTTGCGGCGCCTCGGCGAGCGAGGCGAACGCGACCGGCGGCGAGAGGACGTACTCCCAGACCGGGTCGCGCGGGCTCGCGTGGAAGAGCCCGACGCCTTCCCGCTCGCCGCTCGGCTCGAGCGACTCGAGGAAGGTGCGCGCCTCCGGCTCCAGCACCTCGGCCGTCCAGCGGGCGCTCTCGGCCGCGTCGTAGGAGAACGCGGCGACGTCGAGCCGGCCGAGGACGGCCAGGTCATGGTTTCCTATCAGGCAGACGTCCGCCCGCTCGGCCACGACGGCGCAGCAGCGGTTCGGGCGCGGGCCGTAGCCGACAAGGTCGCCGAGACACCAGATCTCGTCGGGCGCGTCCCGGGCGATCGACCGGAGCACCGCCTCGAGGGCATGGAGGTTTCCGTGGATGTCAGAGACGACCGCGACGCGCACGGCAGGCGGACGTTAGCGAAGGGCCTTGCCCTCCTGGCCCTCGCCGCGGTCTGGGTCGCGGCGGGAGCCCTCCTCTGGCGCACCGAGGTGCCGGGCCTCCCGCTCCCCGACCTCGATCCGCGCGACTACTTCTCCGGCGCCGAGCTCGGGCGAATCGAGGACTACAGGGGCGTCTCCCGGCTCGTCTTCCTCGCCTCGCTCGCCGTCGAGATCATCGTGCTCGCGCTCCTCGTCTGGAAGGCGGGCCCACTCGCGGGGCGGCTCGAGCGCGTCGGCCGTGGGCGGGTCCGTACCGCCGTCCTCGTTGGGCTGGCGGTCGTGCTCGCCATCTGGCTGGCCGGGCTTCCCTTCGGCGCGATCACGCTCGTCCGGCGCCGCGACTACGGCCTCTCCGAGCAGGGCTGGGGCGGCTGGCTCCGCGACCAGGCCGTCTCGCTCGGGGTCGAGGCGGTGCTCGTCTCGATCGCCGTCGCGGGAGCCGTCTGGCTCGCGGGGCGTTTCGGGCGACGCTGGTGGCTCGCCGGGGCTCCCGCCCTCGTCGGGATCGCCGCGCTCTTCCTCCTCGCGCAGCCGCTCCTCGTCCAGCCGCTCTTCAACCGCTTCGAGCCGCTGCGCGACCGGGAGCTCGCCGGAGAGATCGAGAAGCTCGCGGCGGGGATGGGCGTGGAGGTCGACGACGTGCTCGTGGCCGACGCGAGCCGGCGCACGACGACCGCGAACGCCTACGTCGCCGGGATCGGGCCCACGCGCCGCGTCGTCCTCTACGACACGCTCCTCGACGGCCGCTTCACCGACGGCGAGGTCCTCTCCGTCTCCGCGCACGAGCTCGCCCACGTCGAGCGGCGGCACCTCTGGAAGGGCCTCGCCTGGTTCGCGCTCCTGGCGGTTCCCGGCGTCTTCCTGCTCGCCTGGGTCACGGACCGCCGAGGGGGCCTGGGGCCTCGACTCGTGCCGCTCGGGCTCGCGTTCGCCTTCGCCTACGTCCTCGTCACGCAGCCTTTCCAGAACGCAGTCTCGCGCCGCTACGAGGCGGAGGCTGACTGGCTTGCGCTCCAGGCGACCGGCGACCCCGAGAGCGCGATCGCGCTCGAGCAGGGCTTCGTCACGACGAGCCTTGCCGACCCCGACCCGCCGGCGTGGACGACGCTCTGGCTCGGCACGCACCCCCCGCCGCTCAAGCGGATCGCGATGGCGGAATCGCAGAGCGACTAGGTGTCGCCGCGGTCCTGCTCGGGCAGGTTCCGGATTCCCTCGCGCGTCGACCACTTCGACCAGGAATCGGTCATCGCGTCCATCAGCTCCCGCATGAAGCGCGGCGACATGTTCACGCGGCTGACGACGACGCCGGGGACGTCCCCCTCCTCGACCTCGTGGTCGATGCGGGCGAACGTGATCGTGAACTCATAGTCGGAGAAGCTGACGTTGGCAAAGTTCGCGTAGACGCCCGCGAGGTTGTCGGGATCCAGATGGATGTTGAGCTGCCGCTCTTGGGGCTCGTCCTCCACTGCTCCCTACGATATACCGGCATGGAAGTGAGCGACACGGCGAGGACGGCAATCGGACGGCTGGAGGACGAGCTCACGCGCGTGGCGGGCGCGCCGGTCGTCCTCGAGCGCCCGTCGAAGGCCGAGCACGGCGACTACGCGACCAACGTGGCGCTCCGGCTCGCCGGCGCTCGGAAGCGCCCTCCGCTCGAGATCGCGGCCGAGCTCGCCGAGGCCGCGGTCGCGCTCCCCCTCGTCGAGCGCGCCGAGACCGCGCCGCCCGGCTTCCTCAACCTCTGGCTCTCGTCGGCCTGGTTCGGGGAGGCGCTCGCGGAAATAGTCGCTGCGGGCGCGGCCTACGGCGCCGGCTCGGCGACGGCCCGAGAGCGAGTCCAGGTCGAGATGGTCTCCGCCAATCCGACCGGCCCGGTCACTGTCGCCGGCGCGCGGAACGGCGCCTACGGCGACTCCGTCGCGCGCCTGCTCGCCTTCGCGGGCCTCGCGGTCGAGCGTGAGTACTACTACAACGACGCCGGGACGCAGATGGAGCGCTTCCGCGCGTCCGTCGAGGCCGCGCGCCGCGGCGAGCCGCCGCCCGAGGACGGCTACGCCGGCGAGTACATCCATGAGCTGGCGGCCCTCGACGGCGATCCGGTCCCGCACATGCTCCACCAGATCGAGAAGAGCCTCGAGCGGTTCCGCATCCAGTTCGACTCCTGGGCGCTGCAGAGCGAGCTGGCGACGCACCTGCCCGAGTTGCTCGGCAACCTCGACACGTACGAGCGCGACGGAGCCCTCTGGGTGCGCTCGACGGCCTTCGGGGACGAGAAGGATCGCGTCCTCATTCGCTCGCCGGAGCGGGGCGGCCAGCCGACGTACGAAGCCGCCGACATCGTCTACCTCCGAGACAAGCTCGAGCGCGGATTCGACCGGGCGATCTACGTCCTCGGCGCCGACCACCACGGAGTGCGCGGCTGGTATCAGGTGATCGCGCGGATGCTCGGCTACGACCCCGAGCGCATCGAGGTCATCCTCTACCAGCTCGTCCACCTGACCCGCGGCGGGGACGTCGTGAAGATGTCCAAGCGACGCGGAGACGTCGTCACGCTCGACGAGTTCGTGGACGAGGTGAGCGTCGACGCCGCGCGCTGGTACCTCGTCGCGCGCGGGCACGACCAGACGATCACGATCGACGTCGACCTCGCCCGCGAGAAGAGCGAGAAGAACCCCGTCTACTACGTCCAGTACGCGCACGCCCGCATCGCGGGGATCCTGCGGCGTGCCGAGGGAATGGAAGCTGCGGCCGAGGCGCCCGCCGAGCTCGCGCCCGAGGAGCGCGACCTCGTCAAGCGGCTGGCGGATTTCCCGGAGATCGTCGCCGAGGCGACAGTGCGGCGCGGCCCCCACGCGCTCCCGACGTACGCCATTCGCCTCGCGGACGACTTCCACCGCTTCTACCACCACCAGCGGGTGCTCGGGAGCGAGGCGCAGGCCTTCCGGCTGGCCCTCGTCCGCGCGACGCGGGCCGTGATCGCCCGCAGCCTCGACCTCGTCGGGGTCGAGGCGCCCGAACGCATGTAAACGACCGACCAGAGGAGGCAAGCATGCTGCAGCAGGCGCAGATCGCGGCCATCGTCCCCGTCTCGGATGTCGAGGCCGCAATCAGCTTCTACGGGGATACGCTCGGGCTCCGTCTCAAGGAACGGCGCGACGATCTGCCCGAGAACCGCGAGGCCGAGTTCGAGGCGGGCGACGGGGCGCTCGTCGTCTACGAGAGCGTGGGCGCGGGCAAGAGCAGGCACACCGTCGCCGGGTTCCGGGTCGACGACATCGAGGCGGTGGCGTCGGCGCTGCGCGAGCGGGGCGTCTCCTTCGAGGAGTACGACCTCCCCGACCTCAAGACCGAGAACGGGATCGCCACGGTCGGCGACGTACGCGCGGCCTGGTGCAAGGATCCCGACGGAAACGTCATCGCCATCGAGTCGGTGGGCGCTCGCTAGTCCGTTGCCTCGGGCTGCTGCGGCCCGAAGGGCCCTTCCGCGAGCAGCTTGCGGAAGGCCGGGTACTGGCCGAGCTTGCCGACGGTGACGAGTGTGTCGCCGCGCTCGATCACGTCGCCCGGCTGCGCGCCGGCGACGGGCTCCGGCTCGCGCAGGATGGCGATGATGGTGATCCCGGTCCGCTGGCGGAAGGCGCACTCGGCGAGCGTCTTCCCGATCGCCGGGCTCGTGTCCGGGACCTCGATCCACTCGATCGAGAGCTCGCCGAAGGCCATCTCGAGCTCCTCGACGACCTTGGGGCGCTCGTAGGCGCCGCCGATCACGGCGCCGAGCTGGCGCGCCTCATCGTCCTCGAGCAGGATGACGGTCTCGGGCTCCTCGTCGTCGACGTGCCGGAACCAGTAGATCTCGCGCTGGCCCTCGTTGTGGAGGATTACGGTCAGCCTGCCGCCGTGCGCCGTCAGGCACGTGTACTTGACGCCGACGCCGGGCAGGCGCGTCTCACGGAGCTCGCGGGCCATGTGTCCCTCCTTGAGGAGCAAGTCTAGGTATCACCGGGAAGAGCCTGTGCCCGATCCGCTTGGACTCCTTCATCAGGACGACCCCGATGAATGCGGTGGCGAGCACGTAGAGGCCGGTGAACGCGACGAGGTCGTCGCGCGCCGAGGCCGGGATCGCCTCGTTCGTCGCCGCGACCTGGGCGAGGATGATCGTGAATTCGCCGTGCGCGACGAGCGCCGCGCCGGCGTTCAGGCTTTGCCGCCGCGTGAAGCCGCCCACCAACCCTGCGGCGTACGTCCCGCCGAGCTTCCCGGCGACGGTCAGGACGACGGCGAGCGCGATCAGCCACCCGAGCGACCCAAGCGCGTCGAGGTCGATGGCGAGCCCGAAGACGAAGAAGAAGAGCGCGGCGAACACGTCTCGGAAGCCGAGGAAGCGCTCCTCGATCTCTCCTCGCACGGAAGTCTCGGAGAGGATCACGCCGGCCATCAGCGCCCCGATCGCCTCCGAGAGTCCGAGCTCCTGGGCGACGGCGCTCATGCCGATCAGGAGCGCGAACGTGAAGAGGAGGAAGAACTCGCGCGGCAGCGCGTCCAGGAGGCGGTCGATCGGGCGCGCGAGCCAGCGCGAGGCGGCCAGGGAGAGGGCGATGAAGGCGATCGCCTTGGAGACGAGGGCGAGCGTGTCGACCAGCTCGCCGCCGCCCCCGCCCGCGAAGGCGAGGACGAAGGCGACGGCGATGTCCTCGAAGATGAGGATGGCGAGGACGAGGTCCGTCTCGTCGTCGGCGAGGCGGCGGAAGTCGATCAGTCCCTTGACCGCGACCGCGGACGAGGAGACGTAGATCGCGGCGGCGAGGACGAGGGCGGCGAACGAGAAGCCGAACGCGGCGATCCCGACGAGCAGGCCGAGGCCGGCGTTGACGACCAGGTCGATCGACCCGCCGATGCCGAGGTGCATCCCGCTCCGTCTCAAGCGCTCGAGCGTGAACTCGAGCCCCAGGAAGAAGAGCAGGAAGATGACGCCGAGCTCGGCCACGAACTCCGTGATCTCGGAGGGCTCGATGATCGCCAGGGCCTCGGGCTCGTTCGGGCCGAGGAGCAGGCCGGCGAGCAGGTACGCCGGGATGGCGGACAGGCCGAAACGGCTTGCCACGAGCCCGAGCACGGCGAGGACGGTCACCGTCACCGCCAGCTGGCTGAGCGTCAAACGTCGTTCCTCTCCTCGGGTGAGCAGGATCCTAGGTGTCGTAGGATGCTCCGGTCATGGCGGACGGCTCCGTTCCCGACCGGAACCTCGCCCTCGAGCTCGTGCGCGTGACCGAGGCGGCCGCGCTCGGGTGCGGGCGCTGGATCGGCCGCGGGGACAAGAACGCCGCCGACCAGGCGGCCGTCGACGCCATGCGCGCGATGCTCGACACGGTCTCGATGAGCGGCCTGGTCGTCATCGGCGAAGGCGAGAAGGACGAGGCGCCGATGCTCTACAACGGCGAGGAGGTGGGGAACGGGCAGACGCCGGAGGTGGACGTCGCGGTCGACCCGCTCGAGGGGACGCGCCTCACCTCCGTCGGCCAGCCGAACGCGATCGCGGTCATCGCCGTCGCGGAGCGCGGGACGATGTTCTTCCCGGGCGCGGCCGTCTACATGGACAAGCTCGTGGGCGGCCCGGAGGTCGCTGACGTCCTCTCGATCGACGCCTCTGCCGGCGAGAACGTCGAGCGGGCCGCGAAGGCCCGCGGCGTGAGGCCGAGCGAGATCGCCGTCGTCGTCCTCGACCGCGAGCGCAATCAGCCCATCATCGACGGCCTTCGCGAGGCCGGGGCGAAGGTGAACCTGATCACGGACGGCGATGTTGCTCCCGCGATCGCCGCCGCGCGGCCGGGTACCGGCGTCGACCTGATGATGGGGATCGGCGGCACGCCCGAGGGCGTCATCGCGGCAGCGGCCGTCAAGTGCCTGGGCGGCGTCGTCCAGGGGCGGCTCTGGCCGCGGACCGACGAGGAGCGGCAGGCGCTCGTCGACGCGGGCTACGAGCCCGACCGGGTGCTCGCGACGGACGACCTCGTCGGCGGCGACAACGTCTTCGTCGCGGCCACGGGCGTCACCGACGGCGCGCTCCTGCGCGGCGTGCGCTACACGCCCGGCGGCGCGGTCACCGACTCGATCGTCATGCGCTCGCGCTCGGGCACGGTCCGCCGCGTCGAGGCGCACCACGCGCTGGACAAGCTGGAACGCTTCTCCGGTCGCGAGTACCGGTAAGGAACGGCGGAGGGTTAGGGGGAGAAGATCGGCGCAGGCCAGCTACTGCACTCTTGTTGGCTGCCGCGTGGCTTGCGGGCGTCGTTGTGGCGCTGCTGCTACGTCAGCGCCTGATGCGCCGGGCGCGATGACGGAGCCAAGCAGCGTTGAAAGGGGCGGAACGGGCACCGTCCTGGTCGAGGTAGTTGTCGACGCCGGCTCCCAAGGGCCCTACGTCCGACCGGTGCTTACGCCGCCGCGGGCACCTTCTCCATCTCGGGGGTGTAGCCACCGTCCCGGGCCGCGCCGTTCAACCGCGCCCGGTGGGCGAGCGCGTCCTGGCCGGCCTGGACGTTGGCGTCCTCACCGCGCCACGCCTTCAAGGAGGGCGCCTGCAGGGCGCGGCCGTAGGAGAAGGAGAGCTCCCACGGCTGCGGCCCCAGCGCGTTCATTGCGTTCAGATTCGCGGTCGCCTGCTCGTCGCTCTGACCGCCCGAGAGGAAGACGACCCCCGGCACCGCCGCCGGTACGACGCTCTTGAAGCAGCGCACCGTCGCCTTCGCGACCTCCTCCGGGCCGGCCTGCACCGGACAGTCCTTTCCGGAGATGACCATGTTCGGCTTGAGGAGCATGCGTTCGTACACCGCGCGCTGGGAAAAGAGCTCGTTGAAGACGGCTTCGAGCGTCGCCTCGGTCACCTCGTAGCAGCGGTCGATCGTGTGGTCGCCGTCCATGAGCACCTCGGGCTCGACGATCGGCACGAGCCCGGCCTCCTGCGAGAGCGCGGCGAAGCGTGCGAGCGCGTGCGCGTTCACGTGGATGGAGTACGCGCTTGGAAGGCCCTCGCCGATGTCGATCACCGCGCGCCACTTCGTGAATTTCGCGCCCAGCTCCCGGTACTCGTTCAAGCGCTCGCGGAGCCCGTCGAGTCCCTCCGTGACGGTCTCGCCCTTGGCGCCGGCGAGCGGCTTGGCGCCCTTGTCGACCTTGATCCCCGGAATGACGCCGGAGCCCTCGAGCGCCTTCGTGAACGCCACCCCGTCCTTGGTGGACTGCCGGATCGTCTCGTCGTAGAGGATGACCCCCGAGATGTGGTCGCCGAGGCCGGGCGTCGTGAAGAGCATCTCCCGGTAGGCCTGGCGCTTCTCCTCGGTCGACTCGACGTCGATCGACCGGAGGCGCTTCTCGATCGTCCCGGTCGACTCGTCGGCAGCGAGGATGCCCTTCCCCGGCGCGACGAGGGCACGCGCGATCGCTTCCAGCGTTTCCTCTGCCATCACCAACTCCTCTCCAGATCTTCTCCGTCGAAGTATTCCATCCGGCCCTTCGAGGGACTAGGATCGAGATTGCGTGGGGGCGGCTTGCGGCGGCCGCCCCCTTGCGTTTCTCCGAAACGGCTCGGCGCACCCTTCCAATTCGTGCCGAACGGCGCTATAAGAGCGCCGAGGGGATTTCGGAGGAGAGGGAGGACGCATGAAGAGATCACTTGTACTGTCCATTGCGCTCGTTGCTGCTCTCGTCTTCGCGACAGGCGCCGCAGCTACTGACCACGGCGTCACGGACGATCCAGCGACATACAGCGAGAAGCTCGCGACCCTCAACGCGGGCGGCCCCGTCGTCGACGGGTTCCTCGACAGCCAGTCCGGTGACGTGCGCGCCCCGCGGCGAGCTCGCAACATCAAGCTTCTCGGCGCACTTCAGCTCACGCCCGCCGGCAGCGAGGTGCACGCCGACGTGGCCGGTTACAAGAACCTCGCCTTCGTCGGCAAGTGGCGAGGGCTGTGTCCGGGCACGGGCGTCGACATCATCGACATCTCGCGGCCGTCCGCGCCGGTGAAAATCGCCGACACGAACGACTACGCCGACACCTCGATGGAAGATATGGAGGCGATTCGGATCGGCGCTCGGGACGTCCTCGGGATCGGGCTCCAGGACTGCGGGAATGTCGCCACGCCGGGTGTCGGGGCGAGCGGCCTCGAGCTCTACGACATCAGCGACCCGGCCAACCCGCAGCTCCTGAGCTTCTTCGACGTGGACGCCTTCGGCGGAAACGTCACGGGCGTACACGAGATGGACATCACCAAGGCGCCCGACGGCCGCACGCTGGCGCTGCTGGCGGTTCCCGACATCGAGGCGATCACGTCGGACGACCAGGGGCTGAACGGGACCGGCGACCTCTTAATCGTCGACATCAGCGACCCGGCGAACCCGACCTTGGCGGGTGAGTGGGGCGTGCTCGACGAGCCGACGCTCGGCGTCCCCTTCTACCTCGGCGTCCTCCGGGGCGCGGACTCGAGGACGCTGCTCCACAGCGCCCGCGCGAACGAGAACGGTACGAAGGCCTACCTGTCGTACTGGGACGCCGGCTTCATCACGCTCGACATCAGGGATCCGTCGAACCCGACGTTCGTCGGGGTGACGGCACAGCAGCTCGACGAGGAGGGAAACGCCCACTCGCTCGACGAGGCTCGTGGCGGTAAGCTGCTCGTGACTGCGGACGAGGACGGCGCGCCGTTCGAGTTCGTCTTCACGAGCAACGCGTTCGCCGGCTCGCGCATCGCCGATGAGGCGGCGTTCACACCGCCGATCGTGGCCCTCCCGGGTCGCGAGATGACCGGTGAGGTCGTCCACGTCGGCCGCGGTTGCCCGGCCGACCCGGTGGGTACCGGCCTTCTCGTCGCCGACCCGTACCTCGGCGATCCGGCCGGAAAGATCGCCTTGATCGAGCGCGGCCTCTGCCGCTTCGACAACAAGATCGCGCGGGCGCAACAGGCCGGCGCGACCGGAGCGATTGTCTACAACAACGCCGCGGGCGGAGAGGGACGCGTTCTCATGGGCGGCGACAGCCCGGTCATCAACGGGCCGCCGGGGATAGCCGGCACCGTCATCACCATCCCAGGCCTGTTCGTGCAGCGAAGCACGGGCCTTCTGCTCGTCGGCGGGACGCCACCGGTAACCGCGCGAGCCGCAGCCGAGTTCAACGGCTGGGGCTACATGCGGATCTTCGACACGAGCGACCCGTCCAACCCCGTCCAGCTGGCTGAATGGCACTCGCCGGCCACAGACGACGAGGCGCGGGCGCTCGACGGGACGTTCACGATCCACAACCCAGAGGTCCGCGGGAACCAGGTGTTCACGTCCTGGTACAACGAGGGCTTCTTCATCATCGACATCTCCCAGCCCTCTGCGCCGCGTCAGATCGGTCAGTGGTCCGGTGTGGGAGCGCCCCCAGGCGCTCCACCGGTGAACATCTGGAGCGTCGTCCCACACGGCGACCTGCTCCTCGCGAGCGACCGCAACTTCGGTCTCTACGTCCTCAAGATGGGAGGGTAGGCGAGAGGCGGAGCGAGACGAAGGGGCCCGGCACGCCGGGCCCCTTCGGTTTGGATGGGTCGGATCAGACGACTAGCTGAGGAACCCGATCACCGTCTGGAGCCGCGCGACGATGGCGTCGGACATCGTCGCGAAGAGGAGGACCAGGACGGGGGTGATGACCCCGAGGACGACGGCGTACTCGGCCATCGTCTGCCCTCGTTCCTGGCGCCTCGACTGTTCAATGCTCACAACGGACACCTCCTCCGGACGCGGCGGAAGCTGCTCGCCGCACGTCAGAGCTTGCTTACATCGTCGTCACAAGTCGGCCCCGCGGCCATCCCTCCTACGGGCGAATTGCGCCTCCGAGCGGCGTTCGACGCGGTGGTATCGTTGGCCGCGTCAGGCGGACGTAGCTCAGCTGGTAGAGCATTGGCTTCCCAAGCCAAGGGTCGCGGGTTCGAGCCCCGTCGTCCGCTTCAGGAAAGCCCTGGAAATCAGCCCTTGTGCGTTGACCAGCAAGGCGACGGGTCAAGGGCGCTGCTAAGGAGTGCGCGCAGGATCGAGGCGCGCGGTCGCCTCGGTGATGCGCGCGTCGAGCAAGTGCGAGTAGCGCTTGAGCGTGATCATGGCGCCGTTCGATCCAGCGGGTCGCGTACTCGCGCAGGGTCTCCGAGCTGGGCTCTCGCCGCGTGCCGGTGTCGACGTCTCGCTTGCGGGCGGCGCCTGCTGTTGGCCGCACTCTCCCGCGACAGATACGCCCCTGGGTGCGGGGCTACCAAGCGTCTAAGGACTGAGGCCCTCACAGGAAGACAGTAGACGCTGCTTTCGGTCCGTACTGCGCAGTACCCCGCCTTGTTGTCTGACTTGAAATGTGGTAAAAGACACAAGCTCGCTGCTTTGCCGCCGGCAGACCACCTTGGCGACTGACTCCGGCCCCATCCGGATGATCGACGAAGACCCCGCGTTTCGCGAGTTCGCGGCGGATCTGCTGCTGCGCGCGGGGTACTTGACCGTCGAGACGGCGACCGGGGACGGGGCCCTCGCCGCAGCACGCCGCGAGCCACTGGCCCTCGTCGAGATGCCGGGGATCAGCGGCCACGAGGTCTGTCGTGAGCTCAGGGACACGTTCGGCGAGCAGCTGTCCATTATCTTCGTCTCGGGCACGCGAACCGAGGGGTTCGACCGGGTCGCAGGCCTGCTGATCGGAGCCGACGGGGTGCATTCGGCGGTGCGCGCCAGCGTGTTCGGTGCGGGCCGGCCGGAGTTCACGGGCTGCATGGCCTGGCGCGGCGTCATCCCCGTCGAGCGCTTGGGCCGT
>Ga0209859_1000020_pt1 | contig 27382 bp, 44 predicted proteins | sample GWRWS3_50_60_FD_187241 | JGI IMG/M metagenome (GOLD analysis project Ga0209859, IMG submission 187241) | Riverbed sediment microbial communities from areas with vegetation nearby in Columbia River, Washington, USA - GW-RW S3_50_60 (SPAdes)... | ecosystem: Environmental > Aquatic > Freshwater >... | reverse complement strand
TGTTCGATAGGTAACGGGAGTGATGCCCCCCGCTAGGAGTCTGCAACATGAAAGCGCCTGCACGCATTATTATTTACCGTGGCTTCGAAACGGACATGATTTTCTTGGAAGACCTGCGCGGCATGGTTCGAAACAGTTGGAAAGACCGCAAGCTTACTTGGAAAGTTATAAGTGAGGTTTCAACGCTTCACCCTGGCACGATCTCCAAGTTTGCCTGTGGCGAAACCAAACGCCCAGTCTTCCGTACCGTGTTCAAGCTTATGGAAGCCCTGGATGTCAAGCTAACCTATAGGTAGAAAGCCCCCAAAATGCGATTCCTAATTTACTATGAGCACGAAGGCCACCAGCGCAACTATGGCATTTTTGAGTCCGACAGCGCTGAGGGAGCCATCAAACTACTCAAGCAGCATTTACTTATACCACCTGAGATTAGCGCCAAGCTCAAGGCTCGTCCGTGGGAAGGTGTTCCAGCCAAATGATAGAGTATAGCAACCGTATCACAGCGCTAGAAGACCGGGTAAAAATGTTTGAAGACCGGCAAAAGCTGTTTGAAGCCCATGTCGAAAAGATGCGGCTAACTACAGTCGTAGCCTTGCAAGAGATACACGACCTGCTTGAGCGAATGACGGTAGGCAACGACAACTAAGGAAGTCTTGATGGCCCTAAGGCTCTTTGACAACACGCGCCTGCAAGATTTTCGTCGCTGTGCTCGGTACTACTTTTTCCGGCACGTCAAACATTGGAGCCGCGATAGCGGCCCCTCAGCTCCGCTAGCGTTTGGCGGTGCATGGCATGCAGCAATGGATATCCTATGGGCCAGCATTGCAGCCGGAAAGCCTCGCGACGAGTGCATTGAAGATGCCTTCAAAGCGTTCAAGCTGTTTTGGTACTTGGCCGGAATGCCTTTCGAAGAAGAGATGGATGAAGATGACCGCAAATTCTGGTCGCCACGCCTCCCTAGCACTGCGCATGAAATGCTATGGGAATACCATGAGGCACGTCAGCGCTTCATTCGCAGCGTCGAAATCCTGGAGATTGAACGACCGTTCGCAGTACCCCTCACGCCGGATGATCCGACTTTGTTCTATGTTGGCCGAATTGACAAGATTGTTCGAGTGGACAGTAGGCGAATACGGGGTATCGAGCATAAGACCACGACTGCCACAAAAGCGATTGGCAAGGAGACGAGAATTCGACCTCTCTTTATGGAGAGCTTCTCGCCAAATTCGCAAGTTGATGGCTACCTGTTCGCGCTAGCGATCCTATATGACGCGCCAGAAACCGATGTTTGGGTTGATGCTGCGATGGTCCACGCTACTAAGCAGGACTTCGCATTCATTCCAGTTGAGCGCATCGGCCCGATGCTAGATGCCTGGCTCTATACGACGCATAAGAAGGTACAAGAAGTTGAAGATAACAATCGCCAGCTTTTGCAGGATTCTCCTAACGACCCCTATCTTCGTGCCTTCCCGCAAGATACTCGCAGTTGTTTTGACTTTAACACCGCCTGCCCGTTTTTGCCTCTCTGCAAAAGCCGGGCCAACCCGCTGACATGGGAAGAAGCACCGCCTGGTTACAAAGTTGATCGCTGGGACCCTCTCGAACATGTCGGAACACCAAAGGAGCTGCTGTAATGACAATCGATTTCAGGGACCTAAGAATAGTCGAACCGCCAGAAGGACTGTTCGACCTAACGGGCAAGTCAGATTTGGTCATGGAGATTCAAGGAGAGCTTGTAAAAGTTCTTGCGCGTAAGATTGGGCCCAGCCAAGTCATGGAGATTGAGACCATGGCAACCATGTTAGCAGTTATCAGCCTTGTAACGTTGGGCGACAGCAGCCGCATATCCTTTACAAGGGCCAACATTAGCCGTATGACTGAGGTTTTAATCGGTCGCATTCTTGCGACTGCCGATGCAATGTGTAAAGATGCGGAGGTGCCAAACTAGAAAAAGCGGGACTATGCAGCCATTCAACCTTAGGAGTTACTATGACTGAGCTAGTTCATGTGATGTGGTACGATACAGTCGTCTTTGCGCTTTCGCAAGGCGGTCGGCCCTACTTCCAGCCAGCCCCAACAATTGCGCAGGCGGTAGGCTGGGTTATCAGCGAAGACTCGCTATTCTTAGAGATTAGGTCGGCCTTCGCCGAACAATTCTATGAGGATCGCACAATATTTTCCCTTTATATTCCAAAGGGCTCGATTTGCTATCGCGCAACGTTGGTTGATCCTTCGGGCTCGGCACAAGACTGGCGCGAGCCCGTTCCGCAGTCCAACGTAGCTGGCTCCGAGCCCAAAGAGACGCAAGTCGACCAGGGCCCTGCGGAGGAGCCCGACTCCGACCTAGCCGCTGCCAAGCTCAATTACCTACTAGGTTTGGGGGGACAGGCCACAACAGCCAAAATAAAAAGCTGGAAACATCCGGCCGTGCCACTGGCAACGCAGGTTGTAGACCCGCCAAGGGCCGAAAGCTACAAAAGCACTGACTACGGCCAAAGCGAGCCTATCACGAAGCCGGAACCGGAGAAGTCCTACAATGAGCAGGGCATTGAAGCCCCCTCAAGCATGCCCGACGCCAAAATTCGGAGGCATGCAGAGAATTATGGCTATGTTACAGCGTCGATAGGCAGCGTTCCTGACCCGCTGCATAACCTGCAAGACGCCGCCGCTCCCAGTTCGTCAACTGTGCCTGTCGAAAACGTCGCCGCGCCATCAACAAATGACTTGACTGGCGACAAATAAGCTGCTATGATGTGCTTCTAGTCACTCGGAGCACATTATGGCATTGCAACCTAAGGCGGCTGTGGCCGCTCCACTGGTCAAGAGCATGAAGGAAGCAGTGGTGTCTCCATACCACCGCTTCCTTATTATTGGCCCGACTGGCCAAGGCAAGAGCGGCCTTATTCGCACACTGCCAGGGCGCAAGCTCGTATACATCTTCGACCCTAACACTATGCCAACCATTTTCGGCACGCCTGACTGTGACTTTGCAGAATTCTTGCCAGAGTTTCAGGAGCTTGACGCCACGTTGAAGGGCTTCAACAAGGACCCTAAGACCGGCCATACGTACAAGGGCGACAAACCGCAAGAAGTCATTGAACCTGTGCTATTCAACAATTGGCGCACGCATTTCAATGCCTTGATCGACAGCGGCGCATACTCTGAGTATGCCTGGCTTTGCTTTGACAGCGCAACCTTCTTTGTCAAAGCTATGATGGATCGCGTCCTTTACATCAACAATCGCTACGGCGATATAACTGATAGGAGTGATTACCGACAAGTCGGCGACAAACTGAGCGACGTTTTTGGCAAGATGTCAGGCTTGAAAGTCAACATGTTCCTGACCGCGCATATGCAAACCTGGCAAGATGAAAAAACCTCGCGCATTACGACTGCGATAGCCACACCCGGCAATAGCCGTGTAATGCTGCCGCTGAGCTTTACCACTGTAGCAGAGGCTAGCTGTGATAATGGCAAATATCTGCTGCGTACGGTACCACAGGGCGGCACAGCCAACTTGCGAGACTTGCGCACGAATATTCGCGGCTTGCAGCCTGTCGAAGACGTGACTATCAAGGATTTTAACCGCGCCACAGATTACGGCATTGGCGCACTTCTGAAGAAGGGTAAAAAGTAGCATGCCTTTTATCAGCGAAAGTTTGGACGACGTAACGGAACCAAAGGCCGCGCCCGAGGCCGAGTACGACCTTACGATTTTCAAGGTCGAGGAGAAGGAATCTAAGTCCGGCAATCCCATGGCCGAAGTCTTCATCCGCTTCGATGATCCCAGCATTGACGCCTTTCCAATTAGGCACTATGTCATGAAGTGGGACCACGACACGCCAGCCGACCAGGTCATTTCGCGTAAGCGTGAGTACAAACGCTTTTGCGCGTGCTTCCACCTCGCCGAGGACAGCGAGGCGGAGGATTGGGTCGGCAACAGTGGTCGCTGCCTTGTGATCCAAGAAGAGGGCAACGACAACAACACCTACAATCGGTTAAGGCTGCCAAAGCTCCGGTAAGCAGCGGCAAGCCTGGGGCGGACGGGGTGATTACCTCCATCCCGTCCGTCTAGGGAGACTAAAATGGAAACACTACTTACAATTCTGATAGCAGTCTGGTTGTTTATAATGCTCAGATGGATAGCATCCTGGATGTTTCACCAACTGCGCGGAAAGTGAGTCCTTTGTGTCAGAACGGCGCATGACTATCATCGTGGGAGATGCGCGGCTGGCCCGGGTGAACCGATCCGTTCGCTATGGCCTGCGCAGTCCCTTGGTAAACGCAGTGATGGACTTGCTGCTTGACGCCATTGATCGGGATGGTGAGCAGATAGTCGGCTATATCCTATCCGGTCAATATAAGCTGGTGAGGGATGATGACAGAGGAACCTGATCGCATTAACCCGCTGTTCAAGTATCAGCAGGATATGACGCCTGAGGAGCTTGACGAGCGAATTAAGGAAATTCGCACTGAGCGCCGCAGCTATAGGAAGAAAGCCAGCAAGGTCAAAAAAGAGTCCGTCAAGCTCTCTGAAAAGGCTAAAGCGTTGATGGCGAGCATGTCAGAAGAAGATATGGCAGCTCTTTTGAAGGACCTTGAGGAATGAGAGAAGTTAAGCTTACACCTATCAGCTCCATCAAGATTGAGCCGCGCCAACGGTCGAAGCCTCAAACTACTAAGGATGTAGCTGCATTCGAGGCTGAGATGGACATTTTAGCTGAGAGCATTTCAATAGTCGGCCTGATACATCCAGTTGTGCTTGATAGGCAGGGCAAACTGCTCGCCGGTGAGCGCAGGATTATGGCACATCAAAGACTGAAGCGCACAGAGATTCCCTCAATAGTAATTGATAGTGAGGGTGAACTTAACGACCTAAAACGCCTCCAGGTTGAGTTTGATGAAAACGAGGCTCGTCTTAACTTTACCTGGCCTGATAAATGCAAAGCTGCCAAGAAGCTTTATGACCTAAGGCTTAAGTACGATCCTAAGTGGACTTATGAAAAGCAGGCAGAGGAACAAGGGCTAGATCGTACCAAGATTGCTCAGAAAGTCCAACTTGCAGAAGCCTTTATGGAGGGTCGAATGGGTCGTATTGTCCAAATGGGCGAGGCCCTAGAAACCCTCAAAGACCTTGAGAACTGTGAGTCTGAGGACGCAGCTTGGAAGGCATTGAAGCGCCTCGAAGAAGAGAGCGCACTCAAATCCAAGCGCAGTAAACTGTCACCCGAATTCAAAAGCGCGCCCAAATGGGCCGAAGATCACTATCGGATAGGCAACACGCTGGAGTTTTTGCCAAGTCAAGAGCCAGAGATGTTCGATTTTGTGGAAGTTGACCCACCATACGCAGTTGATCTTGTGACACGCAAGGACAGCCGCAACATGGAAAAGGCTGAAGCCTATACTGAATGGACGGTGGAGGCTTACGCAAATAATATGCAGCTTGTGGCAGACAACTGTTACAGGGTGATGAAGCAGAACACCTTCGGTATTTTTTGGTACGGCACGCGCCACCATTGCTTGACGTATAATCTGCTTGTCGGCGCGGGCTTCGCGGTCAACCCAGTAAACGCAATCTGGTATAAAGGCCAGAGCGGCCAAGCAGATCAACCAGACGTGGCCTTCAGTTCATGCTATGAACCATTCTTCCTAGTACGTAAGGGCAAGCCCAAGTTCAACGTGGCTGGTCACTCGAATGTTTTTGATTATCATCCACTTGCGGCTTCAACTAAGCGCCATCCGACGCAGAAACCGCTTGCGTTGATGGAGGACATTCTTAATACAATCTGCCGACCGGGCAACCGCGTCTTGGTGCCCTTTCTTGGAAGCGGCGTTACACTGATTGCCGCATACAAGCTTCAGATGACCGGCACGGGCTGGGACCTAAGCGAGAAGAACCGAGAGAAGTTCCTAGACGCAGTACGGAAAGAGTTTGGTAAATGAGATATGCGTGGGCTGTTATCCGCTATCGCGTTGCACGCTTTTTTTGGTCCCATAGCGGACCTGATGTTGTGGATTCTTCCCAGGGAATGTGGGAATTCGAAAACCAACTCGAAGCATGGTTCGATGAAGAACCAATCTGGGAGGACTATTATGTTGAGCGAGGAGGACGCAAAGAAGATAGCTAAGTTCGTTCGGCTGCTAGGTAGCGACAACGATCAGGAGGTCGTTACCGCTGCCAAGATGATGACACGGGCGCTTGCAAAAAGCGGCATGAACTTGAGCGACCTTGGCAACGTACTTGAGCAGCTGCCCAAGATCATCGCAATGGTCAACAGCGGCGCGAACGTTCCGCCGCCGAAGCCCGAACCTAAGCGCGAACATACCATTGATACAGTCGGCGATGCAGTAAGATATGCCTATGGTATGCGTGAAAAGCTCCTGCCCCGCGAGAAGGAATTCATTGAAAGTGTCACTGCGCAGTTCGACCGTGGCAAGACGCTCACGCAGAAGCAAATCGATTGGCTCAAGATCATAGCTCAGAAACTCATGCGCCGTTACGGCTACAAGGCGGAATTCTATGACGTTTCCTAAAAGTCAGCATACCGCAGGTGATCCTGAGAGCCGTATCCTGATCCTCGGTCAAGCACCCAGTTTTATGGAAGTCCGACAAGGCGAACCGCTAGTTGGCCCAGCCGGAACGATTTTCAATGAGTGCTTGGCTAAGGTCGGCCTCGCGCGGCGATCCTGCTACGTTGTGAACCTTTGGGAAGAGCCAGTCTACACAGACAGGCGAACGGGTAAGATTTACCAATTTGATGGCGGCCCCTTACTCTGGGGCAACCGGCTTACGGACCTGGGCCGTGAACTTGCAATGCCGGCCATGAAGCGCATTCGTGAGTCTGGCGCGAACGTAATCCTTGCGCTCGGTCAGCAAGCCCTTGAGCTTGTGACCGGCAAGCACAAAGAGATCATGAAATGGCGTGGCTCCATCCTATGGAGCGATACCTATGAGCGCAAGGTAATTGCCACGGTACATCCTGCGGCTGTCATTCATGGACAGTATATATGGAAATACCTCATTATCAACGATCTGAAAAAGGCCCTTGATGAGTCCGTAGCGCGTGTTTTACTCCTGCCACAGCGTGACATCCTGATCGAGCCTACGTTTGACGAAGTGATGGATGCTTTTGCGTTGGTACGAAGTGAAGGTGTAGTTGCCACCGATCTCGAAGGCGTCAACCAGCAAGTCTCGTGTTTTTGCCTTTGCACGAGCCCAAGCAAAGGGCTCGTCGTGCCGTTCGTGGACGACGCAGGCGATTATTGGTCCCTTGAGGAGGAGAAGCTTATATGGCTCGAATACGCCCGTACCATGTACGACCGCGAGATCATGAAGGTAAATCAGAACCTCGTAGGCTTCGATGCGCCATTCTTACTACTCAAAGCCAGTGTAATGACCAGGGGGCCCATTGGCGACACAATGATTGGTTATGGGATGCTCTATCCCGAATTTCCAAAGGACTTGGGCTTTCTAGGAAGTATCTATACTCGCGAGCCGTTCTGGAAGGACGAAGGAAAGCTGTGGAAAACCATCGGCGATGCGACGGGGGACAAGACTGATGACTACCGAGTATTTTGGCGCTACAATGGTAAAGACGGCTGCGTTGCGCTGGAATGTTGGTATCCTATCGAAGAGGAGCTGAAACAGGTTGGCTTTTGGCCGCAGTATCAAGAAGCCATTGACACAATGGCGCCAATATTGTTTATGACTGCGCTTGGGTTGCACGTCTCGCGAGACGAGATCACCGCAGCAAACTATGACCTGAATAATGAGATTGAGCAGTTGGAAGCTGAACTAGACGCCTGCTCAGAGAAGAAATTCAATCCGAATAGCACGAAGCAATGTGCGGAATATTTTTATGGCCTGAAGAAAATCAAGCCCTACATTAACCATAAGACAGGAAATATCACGACCGACGACATGGCGCTTTCTCGCATTTATCGTAAGACTGGCCTGCCAGAAGCCAAGTACGTCCAGGACATTCGCAATAAGAAGAAGCTAAAATCGACGTACATGGAAGTTGAGTTCGATAGCGATGGAAGATTACGATGTTCGTGGAATACTATCGGTACATGGACCCGGCGTTTCAGCAGCAGCAAGACGATCGCTGGCACGGGGATGAACCTTCAAAACGTAGACCCGCGCTTCAAGCGCTTTATCGTGCAGGAGGACCGATGACTAAGCCCGATTTTGAAGCTATTGCCGAGGCAATAGCAAGCACTAGGATGGATGCTGACCAACGTACTAACCTAATCTTTAAGTTGGCAACGCACTTCTCAATGCACTATCCTAGGTTCAACAGACAAAAGTTTGTTGCGGGGTGCATTCACGCTTCAGGAGATTTGGAATGACCCCAATTGAATGGATGATGATGGGAGCACTGACGCTTATTGTGCTTATGCTCTTGTTCGCGTTATTGGGAGATTAACATGGCACTGTCTGACAAGGAAATCGCCGAAATATCCGAGCGCTTACGGGAGCTGGGAATTTGGCAGACCAGCGCAAACGATTTTAAGGTCGCCGTTCGCGCCTTCCAGCGTATCAACAATCTGAAGGTTGATGGCGTAGTAGGTCCGAAGACCAAGGCAGCGCTATGGCCAACGTCAGCAGGCTTGCCCATCGACCGCGACGATATGCGGATTGCTACGCCTGCACCCGTGACTCATCCAAGCAGTAAGTGGCCCACGCAGGCTAACTGTGAGCCGTTTTATGGCGCGGTCGGCTCTAACCAAACCATGGCCACCCTGCCATTTCCGATGCGCATAGCCTGGAGCAAATCGCAAACGGTTAATAAGTTTTCATGCCATATGAAGGTGCGCGAGCCAATCGAGCACATCTTTTCAGAAGTGATGAAGGCTTATGACAAGGTATCAAGAACTGACCTGGGCTTGGACCTTTACGGCGGCTGCCTGAACGTCCGCAAGATGCGCGGGGGCTCCGCGTGGTCTATGCATGCCTGGGGCATAGCTGTAGACATCGACCCGGTGCGTAACGACCTGCACTCAACAAGGAAAGCTCCTTACACAAGCAGCGATGGCAAGTTCCATATGCATGCCAGGATGTCCGATCCTGAGTATCTGAAGTATTGGGAGATTATCGAAGAAACCGGCGCGGTAAGCCTCGGCCGTGATGCGGACTTCGATTGGATGCATTACCAGTTTGCGAGGCTCTAGGAGTATAACGTATGCCTCTAATCTTTATCTTGGGCGCGGGGGCAGTAGCCTTGATTGCGTTCCTGACGTTCTATAACTCGGGCAAGAAACCAGCACCAACACCAACGCCCGTCGTCATTGAACAGCCGGTTTCACCTACGCCAGCGCCAGCGCTGGTTGAGCCTGTTAAACCTTAGTGCTGGAGAAACCTTGGCTCTTCAACTCGGTGTGGTCCGTCTGGGCCACACCTGAGGCTGAGCAACACATCATGTTTATGGCGCGGGTCAGTAACCCTGACAAGCAGGATAGTGGCGATATTAAGCTGCTGCGCTACATGATCAAAAAGGAGCACTGGTCGCCCTTCGAAATGGCAAACTGGTGCGCAGCCATAGATACAACTCGCGACATAGGGAGACAGCTCCTTCGTCATGATAACCATTTTCAGGAGTTTAGCCAACGCTACGCGCCGAGCGAGAAGCTGGGCAAGCTTGTACGGCGCAAGGCTCGCATGCGTCACCCTACTAATCGACAGCTCTCTATTGATTGCCTTGATACAAAGATATCTGATGGCTGGCTGGATAAGCAACTAGCCGTCATTGCGGCAGTCGAAGACGCTACAACCTATGCCCATGAGAAGGGCATAGCTTACGAAGTCTCCCGCGCCGTGCTGCCCGAAGGCATGACGCCCACAAGACTATACGTGAACGGGACGCTGAGAAACTGGATACACTACCTAAAGTCTCGTACAGGCGATGACGTACAGCTTGAGCACAGGCAAGTAGCCAAGTTACTGCGCAAGCTGTTTGCGAAGCTGTTTCCTATAGTGTCGGGAGCCGCACTGGATTTCTTTATAGACTAACGCAAAGGTGCCTGCAAATGACGAAGCGCGTACTTTCGGTACTAGAAACCATCCAACTTAGCCGCTTCATGGAAGAGCATGCCCTGACGCCGGACCGCAAAGCCTACAAAGAAGGCTGGGACGATGAGCAAGTAGCGCAGAAGTTTAGTGGTCAGCTAACCACAGATACTGAACCAATCAATCAATATCATGTTAGGGGCATGCGCATCAAGGTTTATGGCTTCAATATAGCAAGTTACAAAAAAACCAACGCACTCACTATGGAGGTGCTGAAGGTGCTCTCTGAGGTGCCCTTCCTTGATACAACAATGAACTATCAAGATGCATTCAACCTTTTTAGGGTTCAGTTCAATAGATGGGCTGTACGCCTAAAGGGTGTTTGCACACCTAAGGAGAAGTAGCATGACCGAGCCTCTAACATTCGCACGTCTGCGCCACATCAATACCCAGCGATGCAAATCCCCAAAAGGCTTTGGGCATCCAATACATGACTGGAGTTTATCTGATTGGATGGTTGCTACCTTAGGCGAGCTGGGCGAGGCGGCCAATATTGCCAAGAAGCTTAACCGCTTTCGTGATGGGATTCGAGGTAACAAGGAAGGCCCCCAGGAACTTGCTGAAAAGCTGCAAGATGAGATCGGCGACACGCTGGTTTACTTGGACCTATTAGCAGCCTCCCAAGGCTTTACGCTCGAAGAGGCAGTCATTCGAGTTTTCAACCGCAAGTCGGAGGAGCTTGGCAGTCAGTATAAGCTATGAGGCGCAAGCCCTACACAGAGATTGGTGTTCGTCGGAAGAAGTGTGTGCGCTGTGGGGAGCGCGCCACTTACCAATGGCAAATGTGTTCTGATGGGAATGTCTTTCGCCCACTTTGTGCAAAGTGCGATGTAGAGCTTAACGAAATGGTGATGCGCTGGATTTGGAATGATAGTCGTGAAGAGGACCTACGTCTCTATAGGGAAAACGTTTATGGACGCCTGGGAAAGAGCGCGCCAGATAAATAATCCTGGCAATCTTGATGAGATTGTGGTCTGCGCTGGTAAGCCAATATGCGCCCTTTCGGGCTGTGATGCTGTTGAGGCGCAAAGTAATGGCTGCACGTTGTGCAAGCATATAGTGCTGCATCCTGATGGCAGCGAAACTGAATACTTCGTGAAGGCCAGCGATCATGGATAGCAGCTATGCCGCACAAGCTTCCTGAGGTTCGCAAGGAATACCTGAAGCGCTGGGTCGAGCTTAACAAAGACAAGATCAACGCGCGCCGCAGAGCTTGGCGCAAAGTCAAAAAGGAACGCGAGAATGCTGCTGGAATTCGACCTAGCCGGCGCGGAGTGGGTGATTGTAGCCTACCTATCGGGCGACGAAAACATGATTAAGGTCGTAGAATCTGGCGAATCACCACACGTCAATACAGCCGCTTTGATGACAGGGCTGCCAAAAGATATCATTGAGGCGGAGCAAAAATACCTACAAAGCGCGACCGATCCCGACACGATCCGTGAGCTGCGCAGGGAGCACGTACCCGAGATATTTGATCTGTTTGCTAGGTTCCTGCCCCGCAATATGACCGTGCGCCAGATGGGCAAGAAGTCGAACCATGGCATGAACTACAACGTTAAGTATCGCACCTTCGCGCTCGTGAATGAGATTAGCGAGCCTGACGCCATCAGAATGATTGAGCTGTACAATACAGTAGCCTACCCAAGCTTGCCGCAGTGGCGCAAGGACTTGCAGAAGGAGTTTCGTGAAAACAAGCGCTTCATTTGGAACTTGCTTGGCAAAGGCGTGCGGCTACTTGACAAGCCTGGGCCGGACCTATGGAATGCTATTACAGCGTACAATCCACAAAGCACAGTGGCTGACATTATTCGCCGCGCATTGATAGCGATCTATCGGGATTACTCTGAGCTGGCCAAACCGATGTTCTTGCTTGCGCCCGTTCACGATTCAATCTTGCTAGATTATCCTGAAAAGCCCTTAGATCGCCTGCGCGAGTTCATCAAACTGATGAAGGGCTACATGACAGTGGAGTTGGAGGCAAAAGGGCGCAAGTTCACGTTGGGCGTTGATGTGAAGGGCGGCCCCAACTGGGGCAATATGAAAGGTATACCACCATGGGAATAGCTACACTTGTTGCAGCGATTGCAATCGCTGGAACAGTTACCATCAGTGATGGGGATAACTATAATATTGAGGAGTACTTAAAGCCGGATACCAAGACTGTCATCATCATGAAAGACCTTGGTGGAGACATTTACCGCTTTGAGCGAAACGCGGCTATCCTGCGCGCGCGTGAAATCCAAGTACGTATTGCGGGCCAGTGCATCTCAGCCTGCATGTTCTACATGAGATTGCCCAATGCCTGCGCAATCAAAGGCGGTGAGCTTTGGACACATACACCGAGCTTACCAAATTACGGTCCTGCTGAGCGACGTAGGATTGAAGCCATAGCACGAAAATACTTCACGCCAAGCGTGATGAAGGTCATCAACCAGAATGGCGGTATATGGCGCCTTGGTCGAGACAATTACTTAAAGATGAAGGCCCTAGATCATCTTAAAGCGTGTTAAAAGCCGCCAAACCTGCCAAAGAAGCCCCTACCGCCTCCGCTGAACATTGGAAACAGGAAGTCCTTTTGCATTGGCGGAGGTGGCGGCGGAGCGTTAACGTTCGTGCCTGAGGGTCCCTTGAACAAGTCGCCAAAGGGTTGGCCAAATACCTGATTCAATTTATCTTGCGTGAAGAACGTTTCAGTAGGCGCAGGGCTTCCAGACATGGTTGTGGGCGCACCGGGCTGTTCCATAGCGCTTGCTCCGTAAGAGCCGCTAAAGCCAGGCTTAAGCCCTTCCATCTCTGGACGATGCTCGGGCATTGGCATTTCATTACGGCCTGGTAGTGGCATTTCATTACGTCCTGGCATCGGGGGTGCGACACCGGGAGCTGCCTGCGGCGGAAACCCTTTCTGCAAGATTCCGCCACCAGCGCTCGGCGGCTCAACTGCGCCACCATCAGGCTTGATTTCCTGTGCAAGCGTGCGATACGAATGCTGGCCTATGTCCTTGCCAAAGGTTGTCTTATCAGGCGCGTTCTCAGGTAAGCGGTCCTGAATCAGCTTCTTATCTGCGTGCCAGCTCGGTGTGACTGCCTCAGCATAACGCCTAGTGTCAACGTCTGGCGCACGCATACGAGGGCGCGAAGCGTCAGGCTGCTTGCCGCCAAGCTGCTCCACACGGTTGCCCCAAAACTGCATAAAGTCAGCGCTGGTAACATTGTTCACGTTACCAAACTGCTTTTTAGCCTCAGGTGTCAGGTTGCCCCAAATAGCCTTTTTAGACCAGCCAGGGCCTTTCTGCCGACCCTCGGCGGTTGAGTACATGTTTTTCCAAGCAAGTTCCTGTGGATTGGCCATATGAGCAGCCGAGCCACCAATACCCTGCTGATGTCGCATGTATAGGTCGGCCATTGTGGGCGCGCGACCATAGCTCTGTGCAAAGGTGGCTGATTCTGCTTGGGTCTTTCGTGCAAAGGCTACAGCGTTACTTTTCGGATCAAAGATCTTACCTCTCTCACCGCCATACCGTTTATACTCGCTGCTGCTAAGCTGGAATACGCCTTTGTACCGACCCGTTTGCGCGTTCGGCCGATAGTTGCTTTCGATCTTGGCGAAGGCGTGGAAAAGCTCTCTGGGCAGATTGAACATCTGCGCCACATTATCCAGGATTCGAGACACCGAGGCCCGCGACACGGGGTTTCTCCTTTTTGCCTCAACGTCGCTGGTATGCAGTAACAGTGCCACAAACACTGTCACAGCTAGTAATACCCGCTGCATTTAGCAGGATGTTACCACCAGGAGTTGCAAAAGTCAAGTTTTTTACCACAGGCCCAGCGCCTCACCTATGGCGTCAAGTCGTTCCTCAACGGATTTAGGCTTTGCCTTCGCAGGCGCATTGCCCTTGGCAAGCTCTGCTTTAGCAGCTTCTAGCACGTCAGGCGTATTTTTTCCAGCTTGATCTTTTGCCTGAAGCTTTCCAGCACCCTTAACCCGCTCGCCCTGGCTTGACATAATCTTATCAAGCCGGGTAAGTTGGTCGCGGAAGTTGCTAAGACCGACCTTCGTATCTAGCCCATTCGAGCCAACATTTTCCAACAACTGGCGCTCACCCTCGGTCAAGTTGCCGAAGCCGGTTGCACCTTGCGCAGAACCCTGCCGCGCCTTGGCCATCTCAGTCAGGACGCCCGAACCCCTGACGAACTGCATGTCAGCCTGAGCTTGCTTAATGTCTTCGGCTGCTTTGCGAGCCGGTTCGTTCGCGATGCCAAGAACCTGGCCGACCCAGGCCGTCAGATCAGCCACAGTACCCTCGACCTGCGAACCGCCTGTACCAGGAATTGGAACCTTAACGCCAAGCCCACCCAGCCCAACCACGCGATGCAATGACGAATTGTCTCGCAAACGCTGGATAGCTTCGCGAACCTGCTCAACACGGTCAAAGGCATTTTCTCGGCCAGTCTGGATACCCTGCGTCTTGATATCAGCGGCCTCCTGCTCCCGGTTCCGCATCTTGGGAATCCAGCGGCCCTGATCGTCAGTAATGAAGGTGCCGTCATCCTTCGTGCGATACTGCGGCATGCCGCCAGGACCAAGCTGAAACTCAAAGCCTTCTTGTGGCTTGCCAAGAGCATTTGGATCAACTGGGTATTCGCGCCAACCAGGCTCCTGCGATTGCGTAGGCTGTGCGCTCTGCTGAGTGACGGCACCCTGAGGCTGCGCGCCCATCATAGGCTGCTGCCCTGGCATCGCCGAAGGCTGCGCACCCATAGGCCCAATGCTAGGTTCTGGAGTAGGCTGCGGCGCTTGCTGGCTTCGTTTTAGCCGGTCCAGCGCTTCGTCCAGTGTTAGCGGACTTGCCATTTTTGTTTTGCTCCATACGGTAGCTTTTCCAAGCTTCTGCTCCAGCATCCGCGCCGGGCTTCGTGGGCTCACCGTTCATGCCAGATTGAAGCTGTGGTAATGCCTTCGTTACAGCTTCAACAAGCTGTGGATTTCCAGTTTTAGCGCCATCAATCTTCTCTTGATACTGACCGCGCAGTGCTTCGAAGTTTTCAGGCGCACCACCTTGCGCCAAATCTAGCCCTGCTTCAAGGGCTGCGAGCTGCGGAAAAATCGCATCATATGCGATGATGCGCACGGGATCGTCTGTCATGGGCATATTTATTTACCTTTCCCGCTACCAGTGACCAGCTCCATAGGAATTGGCGTGATTTGTGAACGTGGGGGTTGTCGCTGTGGCGCGGGCGTAATCTTGAACGCCTCGACACTTTGCCCACCACCTGAGGAGCCGCCACCGCCGACGCTAAAGCCCTTGACGGAGCCAGCAATTGCCGCGCCAAAGTTCTGGAACGCCTTGGCGATCTTCTCGCCCTTTTCCGCGCTCTGCTGCTCAGCGAACTTCTGTTTCTGCCAATTGAACTTTTCACGCTCAAGGCTAGCATTGCTCTCTTGCGCCTTAGTCATCCGCTCTTCACGAGCGGTTGCCATGTCAAGGCGTTCTTGGTCACGCTTGCCGGATTCCTCGGCGCGAACATCTGCCTTGCGCCCCAAATCCATGCGCTGTTCGCGCTCGGCAATTTGGCCCTTTTCCTCCGTGACCTCAAGGCCGCCCAGCGTCGAGCGTTCCTCACCCATCGTTGGGCTTGCAGGCTCAATTGCAGGGCTGATAGGCTGGCCAGCCTTCAACCGTTCGCCAATGCTTATAACCTCTTGGCGAGTTTCAGGGCTCAGCACCTCGGCGCTCTGTGCCAGATCGCTCATCAAGGTCATCTTATCTTGCGACTTGTTGAACATAACGGTTAGGCCGCTCTGCCCAGTATTCGCGCGCGTGTATTGGTCGTATTCTCTCAAGCTGGCGTCAAGAGAGCCTTGTGCCGCGCCGTACATGTCACTCAGGTTATTAATGCCATTGATGTTTTGCGCCAGCACGCCGTTCGTTAGCTTGTTGCCCGGAATGTTGCCGCCAAGCGCTTGCATGTAGCTCAGGCTCAGCAGGGTGTTTGTTGTATTGCGAATGGCCTCCGGATCGCCAGTCTTGACGAGCGTAGTGGCTTTTTGCTGTGCAAGCTGCTCAACCGCTGCCCAACCTTCAGAGCCCGACCCGCTAGAATTTACAAAACCTGGCCGGCTCGACAGCATGCCTACAACACGCTGGCCCGTAGTGCGGTAGCTCTCAGATGAGCCAGTATCACGAATAGCCTGGGTCAGGTTTCCTACATCACGAAACGTTCGTGCCATGTCTGGCGTGCGATGCGCAAGCTCTGAGGCTACTTCTGCTTGCTGCTTCGGATCGAGCGGGATTGTATAGCCATTGCTCAGCAAATCTTGGTTGCGAAGCTCTTTCTTGCTATCAAGTCCAAGCTCAGCCTGAAGCTGTGGATTGATTCGCTCGGCCTGGGGCTGAAACGTGCGCTTCTCTTTGAAGCTCATTACGCCACCAGCTTGCGCTGGCTGTTCAGCGCCCATGGGCACGGCCTGCATAGGAGAGGGGGTGCCAGTCGAACCTGCTTGCTGACTGGCACCCCCCTGCTGCGGAGCTGCCGCTGCATTTGGGGAAGCACTACCCGCCTGCATTGGCTGCGTCAACGCTTGCGCGCGTGTAAGTTTAGAAACCTCCCCCATAAGATCATTGAGCGGAACGCGGCCGCTCAATATGCCAGTAGCCAGCTCTGCCACCTGGCCCGGCTCGGCAGTCTGAAGGTTGCCCATAATTACGCCCTTGACGCCGCCAAGCGTATTAGGGTCTAGCGCTGTGATCATCTGGCTAACGGCGCGGAAGTTATCAGACTTCGGGTCGACGTTGACGTTCTGCGCAAGCTCTCGGAGCAAGAACGTGCGCGCCGCCTTGTTGACGTTCGGATCAAGAATCTTCAACAGCCGGTCAGCTATGCTCAGATCGCCAGCCTTCATGTTGACCATCTGTTGTTTCTGCTGCAAGCCCTCAGCATATTGCTGGTGCTGCTGCATACTTAAGGTTTGCGCCTGCTTCAGCTTACGGTACTGCTCAAATGCCGGATGATCGCTAGGCAAATCACCAATACCGATCCCAGCACTCTGCGTCTCAAAGGGCGAGGGAGTTGCCATTACAAATCCTCGTACTGAACAGTCTTGTAGCCAAAGCGCTCGCCAACAACTCCGGGCGCGACACGCTCCGCGTCGCTGGCAAACACCCCGACATAGCGATCGCCATCATACTCGAATTCATAGATCGGAATGTCGAACGGTGCCAGCTTGCCAATCACGATGGCGTTTGACTTCAACCGCTCGTCGCTAAAGAGCGAGCCAATCAAGCCAATTCCAGCTCCGAACATGCTAGCCCGGCTTTGCGAATTCGCAATACTGGCCTGCAACTGCATCTGGCGCTGTTGAATGTAAGGCTCTTGGGCCTTGCCAAAGCCGGCCGCATTCTGACCAAACGCGCCTGCTAACGTCAGCGGATCGCCGACAGCGGACTGTCGCAGGAAATCCTGCGAACTTGATTGGCGATATTGGTTCTGCTGCTCTCGCGCAATGCCGAGCTGCTCAGCCAGTGTCATTTGCGCCGTTCTAGCACCTTCGCGCGTGATGTCGGCAGTCGTCTGGAAGCGGCCAAGGCTCTCAATGCCGGCGCTAGACGTCTCGTAGCCAGGGCCAAGCTGTTGGCTCAGGCGCTCACGAAGCGTCTGCTCCTGCGAAGTCAGTTCTTTTTCGAGCCCAGGCGATACTGGCAACTCACCCCGAACTGCGGCCAAGCTGCGCTTCGTCAACTCAAGTTCGAGGGTCTTGCTTAGTGTCTCCAGTTCAGTCGGCGTCTTGTGGATGCTAGTGATATTGCCTTTGCTGTCCGTTGTAACTTGGAAGCCTTCTTGCTCCGCAAAGAACGGAATCAGCACGGCGCTTTGCGCCCGCTGCTGTTCAATAATCTCACGCTGGAGCTTTAGTAGCTCCGCCTGATTCTTTTGCAAGTCCCGTTCTTCAGCAGACGGACCAGGAACTTTGACACCACCACCCATTAGTGTACCCCAGCTCGGAAGACGTTTTTCCGATCCTCATCAAGGGCGCGGACATAAAACTCTTTTGTGCCCTGGGTTGCGTAAGGCTTCAAGTCAGGAAAATACTTCTTAATGCCGCGCACAAGTCCCGGTGTCTTCGTAGGATCAACATAGAAGATGTACCGCTTAACGCCAAGGGTGCCTATCATCTCTTCATAGGCTAGGAGTAAACTCAACGCAGTAAATGCATGCAGCTTCTCTTGGCGAAGGACTAGCGGCCCTGCGACAACCAAGTCATCCTGAAGGTCAGTGCTGACGAAGCCTATAAGCTCGTCCTGCTCATCACGCGCCGTAACAGTTGGGTGGCCCAGCTCTACAGGTAGCCACTTCTCGGCCATCAAGAGCGCGTGGCACTCGTCGTACTCTTCCGGTTCTGTGATGATGCGAAATTTCATCTTTTGCCATTCCGCTCAAGGATATTCTTGATGACTGCTGTGTCTTGTCGTACCTCAGTTAGGTCATTTCGAAGGGCATCAATTGTCTTCCATTGCCACTCAAGACCCTGCTCAAGGGCTTTGATTCGCGTTTCGTGTTGTGCTAGGTCAGTCTTAACGGCATAGAAGGCTGCAACTATACCACCGACCATACCAAGCGCTACAAGTATAACTTTAGGGTCTAACCAGTTCTGCATCTCGCACTTTTCCATTTCAGGCATTGACACAGGTAATCTAGGTCGTTGCCCTGTACTCGGTCGCGTAGATTTCGCGGCAGTTTTCTTATCTGCTCTAACTCTTGCCATGTCAATACCTGCCGCTCATAGCGTTTGCAAAAATCGCTTACAGGCGCGCGAGGTGTGTCATCTATTGAGCCGAAGCAGATCAGGAAGCATGTCACGCCAGCAAGCTCAAGCATTTAGCATGTCCTTCCACAGTTTGTCGGCATCCTCGTCAGTAACAGAGCGAACCTGGTCGCGAAGCTTTTTGCCTGCTTCAGTGGTAAACAAGATTTCAGTCGCAGCCTGCGCAATGGCCTTATCATAGCCAGCATCTATTTGCTGCTTGTTTCTGAGCCAGGTTGCAAGCGTTGATGCTAGGCTCAGTAGGCCCAATATAAGTTTCATGGTGACAAGAGGCATATTATATGACCCTAAGAGCGGTGAAGCTAACACCTGTAGACTTAAAGAATAGGTTGCCTGCTCCAGCAGTAGGTACAACCCTGAGTATGTTACCAATAGAGTTGAGTATTCCTGAGCCACTAGTATTTTGGTCATTTGTAACAGCAAGTGCAGCTACTACACCAGCCTCTATAAAGACAATGCACCAAGAGGAACCTTCAGCGTCGGGGTTAAAACTGTATACTGTAGAATAATTTGTTCCACCATTTAGCGACACAGTCATTCCATGGGTAGTAACGGTGTTAGCTAGTCCGCCAATAAGGTAAGCGGCCTTTATAGTACCCCCAGTCACTCCCATATCAACCCCACCAGTGGTGATAGAGACTGTGGCACTGCCAATGTCAATGGAGGAAGCCAGCGCGGCAATAGCTTGCGCCGACCGCAGAGGCGTCATAAGCTTTGTGTTGCTAGAACCTGCCTCAGCTTCAGCCTGTGAAGCCTGTATTGCTGTCACGAAGTCTTGCGACCTCAGCGGTGTCATCAACTTTGTATTGCTTGTACCAGCTTGGGCCTCTGCTAAGCTGGCCTGTATAAACGTAATATGCTGGGCCACTCGTAGGGGGCTCATCACGTCAGTGGTGCTAGAGCCGGCCTCAGCCTCGGCCTGCGAAGCGAAGTCGACCGAAAAGGTACGATCCGCTGTTAGATCGCCACCGCCAGCAAGTCCAGAACCTGCCGTAAGTATGCGAGCCGCATTGGCTGGTACATAACCAGCACTCTTAAGCGAGGCCGCGCCGGTGCCAAGCCATACCACTGCATGACCATCAACGACAGGCGGCGTTGCGCCCTCAAGCTTCGACGCATTCAATGCTGTCGCATTGGCAATGTGGTTCGTGTGATCGGCGTTGTAGATAGCCGCCGTAAGCACCGTGCCACTAGCCCGCGTAGTGTGGCCGCTAATAGTGGTCATCAAACGTTATCCTTAGACGACGTACTGCTCGCCCATGCCGACGATGGTCAGTGCGGTTGTGGTATTTGAGCCACCGACCAGGAAGTCTGTCGAGACCATTTTCAGGTTGCCGTACCAATCGAAGTAGTCATTAGCCGCGATGGCCGTTCCGAGCCATAGCTCAGTGCCTGCCGCGTTGGCGCCGGTCGCGCCGAGGTACAGTGTGAACGTCACAGTGCCAGCCGTCTTGTTGGCAATGTGAATGTGCTTAATCACGTCATAGATCAGGGCGCTGCCCTGGTTGTAGACGTTTGTCGTAAGGGTCGTGGTTAGTGCCAGCGGCCCAAAAGTTTTCTTGATAGTTCCGGCCATCTGGCCCTCCTAAAATGCGGCCACCTCGGCCCACTTCATCTGAATGCCAATGTTCCATGTACCAGTTGCGGGAACAGTGGCCCGAACAATGATGCCCTCATTCTGCGCAAGCACAATTGGGTGCTCACCGTCTGTAACATCGCACTCAAAAAGGTCGGTAATAGGCAGAAACTGTGAGCCAATGATGGGAGTTGCTCCGCCTGTGCCAGCAGAGGAATGCGTTACAATCATGCCCACGGCTTGCGTGTCGAGCGTGCGTGTACCAGCAGTTAGCGTTGCCGTGGAGGCGATACGCATATCCGTGAACAGCGATGCGCCCATAGACGTGCGCATATTTTGGTTATCGCCGGTCAGGGTAATAGCTGTGCCTGAGCTATCACTGACGGTAAAGGCTCGCGCAATAAAAGCCTCTAATGTGATAACCCCCACCGCAAAAGCTAGGGTAGTTCGCAATCCTGTAATTGACAGCTTTTGAATCAGCGCGAAGCGAGTAGCATCACCCCAGCGTGCGGAGAAAATAGGCGCGTTTGCTGCCAGACCCGCAGCCATCACACCAGTAGCAGCAGCAACCTGGTAGTGCCCTAACGAACCATAGTCCTGCGGCTTATTGACAGTATGCACGCCTTTTGCCGCGAAGGCTCCAACCTCCGCGACAGATGCACCAGCTCCAATTATTTGAATGGCCATGACTTACTCCGACTCTGTAAATCCGCGAATAGCCATCTTAAAGGTCCAGGTCATGGGCGTAGCCAGGCCAGTTGCCAAAAAGCCGAACTGCGTTGCATCTGTGTAAAGAGCAACCGTCACAGCAGAAAGGGCCGTTTCATCAGCCGCGCTAGCCCACACATTCATCGCAGCTGGAATACCTTCAAGAACCTCAATTCCAGCGGCATACCTGCGTATAAGAGCCTCAGCACCGAAGGCTTTACAAGCTCCGTCAGAGAGGCGCGTTGCTATAACTCGTCCGTCGCATAGGAGCACAGAGTTTGGCAGCACCGTGTAAAGCCCCCAGGCTTGCGGCGTAGTGCTGTTGTATTCAACAAAGCCAAGGTTAAAGTCGTTAATGTCGCGCATCACTTACACCCACTGCCAAGCCACATTCCAAAGACCGTATGTCATAAGACCTGCATTATGCACGTCTTTTATAGCGCCGCCAAGTCTATCACGGCTAAGGGCGACGCTTGTGTAAGTAGAAATCGGTTCCTGACGAAATATCCGCGTGTCATCATACAAGGCCGTTATTGTAAAGCCAGTTCCGGCTACTATCGTATGGGCGTACACGCGAAGCATCTCTAGCAGGTGCTCGTCAATCGAATGGTCTGCCGTCGCGACCGGATAGACCCATGCGCTCACAATCGAAGTGCCGAGTATAGAAGCTTGCCCAGTGATCGTAGCACTGGCGTCAGTTTTGCCCGGCAGAGAGCCGAAGTTGACAGTCGTCTGGCCGGTAGCTACGCTACCACCGCCGCCGCCCGCCGCTCCAGTTGCACCGCGCCGTCCTGGCGGCCCGCGCTCGCCATCATCGCCATCGTTGCCAGAGAGCAGAAAGGCCCTCTTAGCGCCAGCCGGTCCTTGCGCACCGGTTGAGCCGACCGGTCCGGTCAATCCGCGAAGTCCGCGCGGCCCAATATCGCCGCTGTCACCTTGCTCGCCCTCAGCACCAAATAGTGCTCGGCTTCTGGGGCCCGTAGCTCCCGCTACGCCGTCAGCGCCGCGCTTACCAGGCACGCCGCGCGGACCTTCATCGCCATCTTCAGCCGCCTGAATTACTGTGCGCCGAGCCCCTGCTGGGCCTTGCGAGCCAGTGGGGCCAAGAGGACCGCGCTTGCCCTGCGGTCCAATCGGGCCTTCGTCGCCCTCAGGACCAGTGAAGCCTGGCAAGGCTTTGCCCCTGGGACCAAGCGGACCTTGCGGGCCAGCTACGCCAATCCGACCAGGCGGCCCCCTATCGCCAATGTCGCCTTCGTCGCCCTGTACGCCGGACAGTGTACGGCCCTTGGGACCGCTCGGACCAGTAGCGCCAGGCAGCCCTCGCCGACCCGGCACAAGCGGCCCAACTTCGCCGTCTTCGCCCTTTTGGCCTTCCATCAGCACAGGTCGTGCGCGAGGCCCGGTCGGCCCGGTTGGCCCAGACGGTACATCTGCATTAAACTGTATAATAACGCCTAACACTCGTGCATCAACTGCTAGGGTATCGTTTGCGTTGCCCGGCACGCGGTTTAGCCGGAATAGGATAGGAACATCAGCAGCCAGGGAGCCTGTTACAGTGAAGAAGGCACTAAGGGGCGTGATATAGTTATTGTTCGTCGTCCCGCCCGTGTCGCTAACTGCCCCAGGCGAACCAGCATTAGCATTCAGCGCACTGTTGTCCGGAAAGGCCAGTGCATACAAATTGTAATGGATGCCAAAGTTGGTCGTGGTAGCCGGATGCGACCACACAAGTTGAAACTTAAGCTGGCCCAGGTCCCAGCTATGGTCAAGAGTAATCCAGAAGTAGAGATATTCCTCCGTCGTTGTGTCATAGTCGGCTGAGTTGAGTATAGTGGGCAGGTTGCCCGTCATGTCAGCCAAGTTTAGTGGAGGGTTAGTTGCCGCTACCTGGCGATGCATGTCGTGAACAGGAACCCAACGGCTCTGTGTGGTCTTGAATGTGCCACTATTGGAATTGAACAATGACTCAAGCGCGAGCGCATTCTGAACATGGATATTATGATCAAAATTATAAATAGCGGCGGTTAGTATTGTGCCTACAGCCCTGGTCGTATGGGCTACAACGACTGTCAAGTGATGCCTCTCTGTTTCGTATCAACTCCGACGCAGCGCGGGTCAGATCGGTTTTTGTAAATTTCCACAATGGGCATACTTAGAGCCATGTAGTCAATATCCGCATCGTGGATTGCCTGCATTCTCGCAGGATCGGCCGTCACGGGTTCAATGCAGCCTGCACAAATGTTCGTTACATGAAATGTGCCGTCGCTAAAGCGCAGTTTAAGCTCGGCGTAGTTCTCAAGTCGAGAAAACCTATCACCAATGACTAGCCCAATCTGCGTACCGCAGTTTTTGCAGAACATCTCCACAACTGCGCCGCGCTCATCAGTTGTTACGTAGTTGGTACGTGCAAGATTAAGCACTGCGAATCCTTTCATCTGACACGGTGAAACCTACGCGGATTTCGCTAATCCGAACCTCGTCGTCTAGCACGGTGTTCAGCATACTAAGTTTGAGGCGCCTGCCAGAACCGACCAGCCTATCATGCGTCGTTACAGTGCCTGACGCACTTAGTGCATCCGTGTCGAGCACAAAGTTATCCAGCGCCGCGCCAAGACTTCCAACGATTACAAAAAAAGGCGTGCCGATAAAACCATCCCAGGTCGGCGTGACCTGAATCATGGTGTTACGCACAAGATCGGCCGTTATTTCTAGGTACTGGCCATTTTTAACGTGTCCGCTAAGCTGCGGATCAACCGAGCTGAAATCCATTTCTGCTGTATCAAACTCCATTCGATACAGCGCGCCATCTTTATTGCGCGTCTCGGTGTCCATCGTTCGAACAAAACCCACGTCGTCGCCCGTCGTTGGACGGCGCACCTTACTAACATCCGGGCGCGACCACAGCGAACAGGCAATATCACGGCGGCTCAAGTAGAATCTTGGTCCAGCCGTGGCATCATTGAAGTCTATCACGATGCGCAAATTATTGTCGACTGAGCCCAACAACGGCACCATGAACCAAGCCTTGCTTTTGGCCGCGTACCACATACCCATGGCTTTGCGCATTGCCGTAAGGCTCACGTTCGCACGCATGAACGGGCCAAGATTTTGCGCCCTGCCAACGTCGCTCGTACTGATGTCACTGAAGTCAGTGACGGCGGACATGATATGGAAATTGCCGCCATTATCAAGCAGCAGAATATCATTGCTAATCTGGAGCATACACCAAGGAGAGCATGCACCCACGGCGCTATTCAATTTATCAACACGCCAAAGTGTAAAATCTGGATCGCGCGTGTCAATTACATAAAGACCATTTGGATACTTGGCTACTATCAGCAGGCCCCGGAATGAAAGCGCTGCAACTATCTGCTCGCCTTCGCCAGGGTATACGCTGAATGTACCACTGCCTGATCCTGTAAAGTCTTGATGGTTGCCCGTAGTGGAGTAGTATATTCGGTGAGGGTCACTGCCGTTACCAAAGCCCCACAGTCTGTTGGCATGCTGAACACCACCAATCGGAAAGCTGCTCGCCCAATCAGCGGGCGGGGTTGTGATAGCAGCGCAAGTATTGTTCGTGCCACTGAGCATTTGAACCTGCGCGGACTCAGTGAAAATGAACAGCTTGCGTGTTGAACCAAGCGACTCACCGCCAGCGCGGACGAAGAATGGAGGAAATACACTCGGCGCACTAATGGTGTTCAGCAGTGTGGGCCATGTGCCCGCCCCAGTGTCTTTGCGAATCTGGCCGTTGCCAAGCACAACAATATCGTGGTCGCTGCCAACAGAGGGGCTCCAGTTCGTGCCAGCAAGCACTTTGCTAGGCGCGCCCAGCGCCGAGCTATTTAACTTCGTCGCGCCGCCATCTTTGATTAGTACTTGACCGTCAACGTCAGTACCTTCGCAAAAACTGAAGTCTCCTGGCGCGAGCTTACTTGCATTCCTTGAGCCGTTGAACCCGGTCAGACCCACGGGCAACGTTGCTACAATGCCTCTATAGGCCATCTCATTACCCTATGATTAGGCCGCTCTCCGTGCGCAGCGGGCTCCTAGTGTTCATTGTACTGGCGCGTGGAAAAATGTGCCCCGTCAGTGTATCCATCTTAGGAATTCTGCGCCGATTTTCCTTGAGCATTGCGGCAAGTCCAGTTCGAGCGCTAAGCGCAATAGCGTTGCTCCGATCATCGTTCTTGTCAAGCAGTAGGTACGTTAGTGCCATGTCAGCAAGCAAATGCCGCCATTCCAGCGGCACCAAGGGAACGCTAGCCACACTGTCATAAAGGTCTGCCACGACTGGCCTATAGCGATATTCAACACGCATGGACGCGCCATCCGTACGGCCACCATGCGAGAAGCGAACCGTCTGGGTATTTTCGAGCGCAAAAGCTTCAGGAATGCCCGTCGTCAGCTCAGGCATTGGGTATAGCTCATCCATACGTTCGGGCGAAAGTCCGATGATGCGCGGATTGTCCCGGAAGCCGACCATTGGCGCGACTATGCTAGCGACGCTGGCGCTTAACGTATAGGTCACCTTCATGAGACTGTACGCACTTACCGAGCCAGTCGGCCCGGTATAAACTGAGTCAAGGGTTGCCGCCGTGGCCGCCGCCGTATGTGTGGCAATCTGGAACTGCTCGGGCCAATTGGCAATTGATAGCCTATAGCCAACAACACTCAGCGCAGGGGCGCTACTAAAAGTGATCGAGTCGCTGCCATTAGTCACCGCAACCGTGCCTGCCGTTGTGACAGGCAATAGCGTCAACACATCGCGCGCACGAAGCCACCACCAATCTTCGATGTATTCAGGGAGGAATTCACTCGCGCCGGCGCAAAGCGTACGGTACACGCGATTCAGGTAGTCAATAACCTTGCTCTCAAAGCCTGAGCTTGACAGGTCTTCGCTGCCTCGAAAGAGCACATCCTCTTTTAGTTCATGCGTATTTGCATATGACATAGTGCGCAGACCTCCGTGGCGTGGCCACGCGCGCCACTATGCAGTGTTAAGCGTACAGTGCGTCTATTGTGTGGCCCGAGAGCGCAACAGAAGCCTGTATGGCTGCACCAGGCGCGGCAGCTAGCTCAAGCGTCATTGCCACGTTGACGCTGCCAATAATGTTGAGCCCGGTCAGGGTAACGGTGTCTGTGGCGCCTGCGGCAGTTGAAAGCATGATGAAGCTTTGCAGGATCGTGCCAGCACCACTTGCGCCGTCTCGAAGATGGGCCAGCGTGCCAGTCGCGTTTGCTGCCGTCGTATTGCCGACAACCTTAATGCAGATTCCGGTACAAATGTGCCGCTTGCCAGATTCGGCAGCACGCGAGATCGTGGCCTGCGCATTTGCAGCTGGCGCGTGCGTGATGGCCCATTCGCGTGGGCTAGCTTCACCATTGAAAATTGTCATGCCGCAGCTTTCTTAGCCCCTGGCCGCTTCACCTTGTCGAAGCCTACGGACTTTCGAGTTTCGTCAGACCACTTTTCCACAGCGTCCCAGAACACTGAAGGCACATCTTCAGGCTCAATTGCAACGCCGCCGCCGCCCCAGAACTGGCCGTTCTGCGCATGCAGAATACCGTCGCCAATAGCCAGGGAGATGTAAGGGGTAACTCGGTAGCCTACCAAGTTACCTTCTTGCATGATCGGATTGTGTGACTGAAAGTTAAAAGTCATTTCTGAGCCCTAATGAGGTATGGTCCCACACAGAAGTAGGAAGTACGTTGACACTTACAACATCCCCGCTGCTGTCCGCCCCATGATAGGCATCTACCACTACACCTATGGCATAACCATCCCCAGCCGTCACTAACATAAGGTCTCCCTGTCTCAGTGATTTAAGGGCTCCAACAAAATAATTAGCCGCACCAATAGTGGATAGGTTATCAGAAGTCTCGTACAACCAAGACCAAGAAAATTCGTCAGGATCGCTCTGACCCTGGCCTGGCTTATAACGATACAGTCCTGATAAGTTGAAGCCCATTACGTGCTCGCGATCATGTTGGCGTTGTTCAGAGGGGCGTCCCAGGCATTGCTGTAGCTAACACCAATATGCGCGTTGCCTGTAGCAGAGGCGCCAGCCGCCTGTACTACAACCTCGCCACCAGGTAGAGCCTTATACGGCGTGACGTTTTTGTAATACTGCTTGCCGACTACCGCACCGATAGGCAGTACAAGCGTACCAATAGCAACCTCCGCAGTAGCTGAGCCTGG
>Ga0209859_1000019_pt1 | contig 27437 bp, 36 predicted proteins | sample GWRWS3_50_60_FD_187241 | JGI IMG/M metagenome (GOLD analysis project Ga0209859, IMG submission 187241) | Riverbed sediment microbial communities from areas with vegetation nearby in Columbia River, Washington, USA - GW-RW S3_50_60 (SPAdes)... | ecosystem: Environmental > Aquatic > Freshwater >... | reverse complement strand
GCAGACCGCTGACGCCAAGGTGCGCGGCTACAAGCCGGGCCGGTTCTCGTTCAACGTCCGCGGCGGCCGTTGCGAGACCTGCAAGGGCGACGGGACGATCAAGATCGAGATGCACTTCCTCCCGGACGTCTACGTCCCGTGCGAGACGTGCGGCGGGAAGCGCTACAACCGCGAGACGCTCGAGGTGCGCTTCAAGGGGAAGTCGATCGCGGACGTCCTCGAGATGTCCGTCGAGGAGGCGCTCGCGTTCTTCGCCAAGATCCCCAAGATCCGGCGACGGCTCCAGACGCTCCACGACGTCGGCCTCGACTACATCAAGCTCGGCCAGCCGGCCACGACGCTCTCCGGCGGCGAGGCGCAGCGCGTGAAGCTCTCCTCCGAGCTCTCGAAGGTGGCGACCGGGCGGACGCTCTACATCCTCGACGAGCCCACGACCGGCCTCCACTTCGCCGACATCGAGAAGCTCCTCGAGGTGCTCCAGCGGCTCGCCGACGCGGGCAACACCGTCCTCGTGATCGAGCACAACCTCGACGTGATCAAGCAGGCGGACTGGATCGTCGACCTCGGCCCCGAGGGCGGCGAGGCGGGCGGCGAGGTCATCGCCACAGGGACGCCCGAGCAGGTCGCCGAGGTCGAGGAGAGCTACACGGGGCAGTTCCTGCGCGAGCTGCTCCCGAGCGCGGCCGCTGCGGCTGCCTAAGGGCTCTTCACTTCGGCCGCCGAGGGGTCTATCGTCGGCGAATCAGCACCGGTCCTCTTGCCACTCGCGCCCCTGAGGAGGCGTATCCGGGCAGCGCCATGCTCGGCGCCGCGATCGCCACGTTCTTCTTCCCGGTCATCTCGCTGATCGCCGCCCTCATGTTGATGAGCGGGCAGCAGAACGACCGCAAGCGCGGCCAGCTGAGGACCTGGGCCTGGGTGTCCGCGGGCTGGATCCTGCTGCAGGTCCTCTTCGGCGTCCTCCTGCTCGCCGTCTTCATGACGACGACGACGGCGATCAGCCCGGCCATGACTCCCTGAGCCCCGAGGGTACGCTGCCTCCATGAACGCGGAGGCGCCGACCGCGGCGAAGCCGAGCCCGGAGAGGCAGTGGTGGCTGCGCGCGCTCGCCGTCATCCAGGCGCCGCGGCCGGTCTTCGCCGCCCTGCGAGACTCCTCGCCGCGAGAGGCGGAGGCGCGCGAGGAGCCGGTCCTCGCGATCGTCCTGCTCGCCGGGATCGCGGGCATCCTGCTCGCGCCGGAGACCGGCCGGCTCCTGGACGAGAGCCTGGTCGACGAAAGCATCGCCGTCCTCTTGGTGCTCGTCTTCCTGACGGGAGCGATCTACGGCGTCGCCGCGTACTGGATCGGCGGCGCCTTCCTCCACGTGGGCCTGCGAGGCGCCGGCTCGAAGGGAAGCTACCGACGAGCGCGTCACATCCTCGCGTTCGCGGCCGTCCCGACCGTGCTCGGGCTCGTGCTCGTCTGGCCTGTGCGCCTGCTCGTCTACGGCTCGGACTCGTTCCGGAGCGGCGGCTCCGACGACGGCCTGGGGCCGCTCCTCTTCGACCTGGCCGAAGGAGCCTTCGTGCTCTGGTCGCTCGGTCTCCTGGTCTACGGGATCGCGGTGGTCGAGCGCTGGCGCCCCACCCGGGCGGCCGTCTCGGTCGCCCTCGCGCTGCTCGCGATTCTCGTCCTTACGCTTCCGCTCGTGATCCCGCTCTCGAGTCGCTAGGTTCTTCCAAGAACGCGGCCAGCTCGTCTTCCGGCATCGCGTAGGTGTGCTCCTCGGACGGGAAGGCGCCGGAGCGGACCTCGGACGCGAAGCGCTCGAGAGCGTCCTGGATCTCCGCGCCGATCTCCGCGTAGCGCTTGGCGAAGCGGGGCGAGCGGCCCTGGTAGATGCCGAGGACGTCGTGCAGGACGAGCACCTGGCCGTCGCACTCGGCGCCCGAGCCGATTCCCAGGGTCGGGATCGTCAGGCGCTCGCTGATGCGCGCCGCGACCGGGGCAGGCACGGCCTCCAGCACGAGCGCGAAGCAGCCGGCCGCCTCGAGCGCCACGGCGTCCTCGAGGAGACGCCGCGCCTTCTCGGCCGTCTTCCCCTGGGCGCGGTAGCCGCCGAGCATGGTCGCCGACTGCGGCGTCAGCCCGATGTGGCCCATGACGGGGATGCCGGCGCCGACCAGCGCGAGCGCGCGGGAGAGGCTGGGGCCGGCGCCCTCGAGCTTGACGGCGTCGGCGCCCGCGTCCTTGACGAAGCGGATCGCGTTCACGAGCGCGTCCTCGTCGGAGACCTGGAACGAGCCGAAAGGCATGTCCGCGACGACGAGCGGCCGCTTCGCCCCGCGGGTCACGGCCCGCGTGAGCATGAGCATCTCCTCCATCGTCGCGGGCACCGTCGTCGAGTGACCCAGAACGGTCATCGCGGCGGAATCACCCACCAGGACGATGTCCATCCCGGCCGCGTCCGCCAGGCGCCCGCTCGGGTAGTCGTAGGCCGTCACCATCACGATCCGCTCCCCGCGGTTCGCCATCGCTCCGAGCTCCGTCAGCGGCAGCTTCCCGTCGTGCATCGGCCTGCTCATCACTCGAAGTCTCCTTCCAGGACGACGTTGTCGATGAGCCGTGTGCGCCCGGCGCGCACCGCGGCGAGAAGGTAGACGCGCCCGTTCAGGCGCGCCACCTCGACGTACTCGGGCTCGAGCCCCGGCTCCTGGGCGAGGCGTGCTCGCGCGGCCCTCGCGGCATCGCGGCCACCACGATGGGCCTCGGCCCCGGCCTCGAGCGCGCGAGGGAGGGTGCGCGCGGCCTCGCGCTCCTCCGCCGAGAGGTAGGCGTTCCGCGAGCTGGCCGCGACGCCGTCCACGTCGCGGACCGTCGGCACGACGCGGATCTCGAGCTCGAGATCGAGGTCGCGGACCATCCGCTCCACGAGCGCCGCCTGCTGCGCGTCCTTCTGGCCGAAGTAGGCGCGGTCGGGCCGGACGATGTTGAAGAGCTTGAGACAGACGGTGGCGACGCCCCTGAAGTGCCCCGGCCGACCGGCGCCCTCGAGACCCTCGGAGAGGGCCTCCACGTCGACCCAGGTCTGGAAGCCGGCTGGGTACATCTCCGCAGCCGAGGGCACGAAGAGGAAGTCGATGCCCCACTCCTCCGCGAGCTCCCCGTCCCGCGCCTCGTCGTGCGGATAGCGGCCGAGGTCCTCGCGGGCGCCGAACTGGGCCGGGTTGACGAAGATGCTGGCGACAACGAGGTCGCACTCCGCCCGCGCGCGGCGGACGAGCGCCTCGTGGCCCGCGTGGAGCGCCCCCATCGTGGGCACGAGCGCGATCCTGGCGTTCGCGCGACGCGGCCCAAGCCCCTCTCGGAGCTCGGCGATCGTCCTGGCCGTCGTCACTGGGTCGCGACCGTCGCCGTGGTCTCCGTGAGCGCGCGGTACATCGGCTCGAGGTCGGGGCGGCGCTCGCGGATCACTTCCAGGTGGCGCTCGACGGTCTCCCAGTCCCCGCGCGTCAGCGGCCCCGTGAGCTCGAAGCCGTTGTCCATCGTCTGGCGCATGAGCGGGAGGAGCGCCTCCGGCGGCGCTCCCGCCTCCTCGAAGAGCTCGGCCGCCGCCCAGTGGATCGTGACGAGGAAGCTCGACGCGATCGCGGCGGCCGCGTGGTACGCAGGATGCTCGTCGTCGGCGAGCTCGAAGGCGCGGACGCCGAGGAGACCGGCGAGCGCGAAGCCGGCCGCGAGCGCCTCGTCCGTCTCGCCGCTCACCGCCGCCCAGGCGCCGTCGAGCTGCTCGGGCCCCTGTCCGTGGACGAAGGTCTGCAGAGGGTGCAGGCTGAAGCGGTGGGTATGGGGGTCGAGCGCGTCGAGCGTTCGCGCGCCGCTCGTGTGCGCGATCCAGGGGCCGGCCGGGATCGCGGTGGCCACCTCCGGGATCGCTCGGTCGGGGACACAGAGAAGGACGAGGTCCGGCTCGCCGGTCTCGAGCTCCCGGCCGGTGAGTCGCGTAGGGATCGACTCCGAGAGGCGGGCGGCCACGGCGGAGCCGACGCGTCCCGCGCCGACGACACAAGCTGACGTGAGTTCCATCTCGGGCTCCAGTTCCGAAGGGATACCGGGCACTCCGGAGTGTAACTACCGAGTTAAGGCGGCTGTAATGATCTCGGCCGCTAGCCTTAAGAGCGATGACAGAAGAGGTGCAGAAGAGCGAGCAGGAGTGGCGGGCCGACCTGACGCCCGACCAGTACAGGATCCTCCGAGAGCATGGCACGGAGCGGGCGTTCACGGGGGCCTACCACGCGACCAAGGAGCCTGGCGTCTACCGCTGCGCGGGCTGCGGCGCCGAGCTCTTCCGGTCGGAGACGAAGTTCGACTCCGGAACGGGCTGGCCGAGCTTCTGCGCGCCCGCCGGCGACGACGCGGTCGAGACCGAGCGGGACTGGAGCATGCTCGTCCCGCGCACGGAGGCACACTGCGCCGCGTGCGGCGGCCACCTCGGCCACGTCTTCGGGGACGGGCCCGCTCCCACCGGCCTGCGCTACTGCATCAACTCGGCTGCGCTCGAGCTCGAGCGGGAGGAAGGAGAGACGGAGTGACGGAGAAGGCGACGTTCGGCGCCGGCTGCTTCTGGGGTGTCGAGGTGGACTTCCGCAACGTCCCCGGCGTCAAGGACGCCGCGGTCGGCTACATGGGCGGCGACGTGCCGAACCCGACGTACGAGCAGGTCTGCACCGACCGCACGGGTCACGCCGAGGTCGTCCAGGTCGAGTTCGACCCGGCCGAGGTCTCCTACGAGCGGCTTCTCGAGACATTCTGGTCGGCGCACGACCCGACGCAGCTCGACCGCCAGGGCCCGGACGTCGGTCGCCAGTACCGGTCGGCCGTCTTCTTCCACACACCCGAGCAGCAGGAGCAGGCGCTCGCGTCGAAGGCGCGCACGCAGGCGCGGCTCGACCGCCCGGTCGTCACCGAGGTCGAGCCCGCGTCGGAGTTCTGGCGCGCGGAGGAGTACCACCAGCAGTACCTCGTCAAGCGCGGCCGCGCGAGCTGCGCTATCTGAGCCGCCGCCCGAGCGCTCCGCGGTTCCGCGCCACCCAGCGGTAGGCCTGCTCGGTCGCGCCAGGGAAAGCCGCTGTGAGTGCGGCGAGGGGCCTCCCGCCGGGGAGGAGGCGCAGGAGCGGCGGGAAGGCGGCCCCGCCCGAGTAGACACGTCCGGTCGGCGTCACCAGGTGCCACGAGGCCATCCTCAGCTCGGGATCCATCGAGCCGAGGAGTGCGTTCGCCTCCGGGTCCTGGAGCGCGACCGGGCGCAGGCGAGCGTGCCGGTCCCAGGCCAGGATCCTCGTCAGCGACCAGCGGCAGAAGCTGCAGTCCGAGTCGAAGAGGATGACGGCGCGCTCCACGGCGAGAGCGTAGAGGGCCGGCGGTTCTCCGAGGTTGCGTCGCGTCCGAGGACCTGCCTACACTCCTTCGGCGATGCCGATCTACGAGTTCGTGTGCATGGAGTGCGAGTGCCACTTCGAGGAGCTCGTCGGGATGGCTGCGGCCGACCCGCCCTGCCCCGACTGCGGGGCCGAGCGGATCGCCCGCCAGCTCTCCGTGTTCGCGGCTCACGGCACCGCCGAGCAGCCGAGCTTCGGCGGATCCGGAGGCGGTTGCTGCGGCGGGAGCTGTGGCTGCGGAGCCTGACGTCCTGAGCCGCCGGGCGGCGCTCGAGGCCCACGCCGCCGACACCTCCGCCTGCACGCGCTGCCGTCTCGCCGAGGGGCGCACCCAGGTTGTCTACGGCGTCGGCGACCCCGACGCCGACCTCATGTTCGTGGGCGAGGCGCCCGGCTTCCACGAGGACAAGCAGGGCTACCCGTTCGTGGGCTCCGCCGGAAAGCTCCTCGACCGGCTGCTCGAAGGGATCGGCCTGTCCCGAGGGGACGTGTACATAGCGAATGTCATTAAATGCAGGCCCCCCGGGAACCGCGATCCGATGCCCGACGAGATCGAGGCGTGCGAGAGCCACCTCTTTCGCCAGCTCGAGCTCATCCAGCCCAAGCTCGTGGCGACGCTCGGCAACTTCGCCACGAAGCTTCTCTCCGGGAAGCCGACCGGGATCACGCGTGTCCACGGACGCCCCCAGGAGGCGCTCGTCGGCGGCCGACCCGTGACGCTCTACCCGATCTACCACCCGGCCGCGGCGCTCTACACGCCCGCGATGCTGAAGACGCTCGAGGAGGACTTCAGCCGCATCCCAGATCTTCTGGCGGGCGCTGCGACGATCGTGGCGGCGCCTGAGGCGCAGGTGATCCAGTTCCCCGCGCCGCCGTCGCCTGCCGTCGCGGCGCCCGCGTCTCCCGAAGAGCAACTCGGCCTCTTCTAGGCAAGATGTTCGGCCGGTGTTCGGCGTGCGGTGATCGCCGGTCGAGCATCGGGGAACGGAAGCCGGGGCCCGCTCGTTAGCCATTCCAGGCGACACGAGGGAGGACTAGATGAGGATCGCGGTGATCGGACGGGGGAACGTCGGCGGAGGCCTTGCCAGGCTGTGGCGCGCTGCGGGGCACGACGTGGACGAGTTCGGGCGAGACGGCGGCGATGCGACCGGCGCGGAGGCCGTGCTGCTGGCGGTCCCGCCGCCGGCGATCGCGGAGGCGCTCGAGTCCGTACCGCGGCTGGAGGGGATTCCCGTGATCGACGCGACGAACGCGCGGGGCGGTCGCCCGGACGGGTTCGAGTCGCTCGCCGAGTACGTGAAATCCCTGACCGGCGGGCCCGTGGCGAAGGCGTTCAACGCCAACTTCGCGAGCCTCTACGAGCGCCTCGGGGAGGCGCGCTCCCGCCCGAGCATGGTCTACGCGGCCGACGACGAGGCGCGGGAGGTCACGGAGCAGCTCATCGGCGATGCCGGGTACGAGCCCGTTTCCGCGGGCGGTCTCGAAGCGGCTCGCGCCGTCGAGGACTTCCTCGGCGTTATCTTCGCGGTCGCGCGGGCGGGTACCGGCCCCTTCGTGTACCGGTTCGCCCCGCCGGAGTCCCTCTAGGCTACGCGGATGGTCGAGCTCGAGTCGTCCTCGCCGGAGGAGACCGAGCGCATCGGCGCGGCGGTCGCGCGCGAGCTCGAGCCGGGCGACGTCGTCACGGTCTCGGGGGAGCTCGGGACGGGCAAGACGACGTTCGTGCGCGGCGCCGCCCGGGCGCTGGGCATCACCGGCCCGGTGACGAGCCCCTCGTACATGATCGGCCATCGCTACCCGGGCGACCCCGACGTCTCGCACCTCGATCTTTACCGCTTCGAAGGCATGTCCGACGCGGAGTGGGGTGACCTCGAGCGGTACTTCGAGGAGGCCGTCGTGTTCGTCGAGTGGCCCGAGGCTGGGGAGGGATTCCTCCCGCCGGCGCGGGTTCGGGTCCGGTTGCGGCACCGTGGGGACACGCATAGACTGGTCGTTCTCGAAAGCTTCGAAAAAGCCCTGGAAATACGCGTATCCACAGGTGCTGATCCTCGCGCTTGACACCGCCACGGATGTGGCGACGGTCGCGCTCGCCCGGGACGACGAGGTGCTCGGAGAGCGTGCCTCGCGGGCCGTCCGCGTGCTCGAGGACGTCGAGGTGCTCATGGGCGAGGCGGATCTCCGCGCCGCCGACCTCGAGGGAATCGCCGTCGGGACGGGACCGGGGAGCTACACCGGCCTGCGGATGGGCCTGATCACCGCCCGCACGCTCGCCATCTCCCTCGGCGTGCCCGTTGCGGGCGTCTCGACGCTCGACGCGCTCGCGGCGGGTGCGCCCGGAGCGACCCCGGTCGTCGACGCCAAGCGCCGCGAGGTCTTCACGCTCGTCGAGAGCGAGCCGCATTGCCTTGCCGCCGCCGATCTCGAGGTCGAGCCGGGTCGAGCCTACGTCGGGGACGGTGCGGTGCGCTACCGCGACCTGATCGAGGAGCGCGGTGGCGTCGTTCCTCCCGACGACGCCGGGGAGCACGTCCCCTGGGCCCGCCACCACGCGCGCCTCGCGCGCGACTTCGGGCCGGGGGAGGCGACCGACCCCATCTACCTGCGGGCTCCCGACGCCGAGAGGGCGCTCCGCCGATGATCGACGTCGAGCAGGTCCGCGTCGACATCCGGCGCCTGACGCTCGGGGATCTCTCCGACATCGAGCGGATCGAGCAGCGGGTCTACCCGACTCCCTGGTCGCGCTCGATGTTCGCGGGCGAGCTCGCCAAGCCGTCGTCGGTCTGCCTCGGCGCCTTCGAAGAGGACGGCCGGCTCTCCGGCTACCTGATCGTCTCGCGCTACGTCGACGCATGGCACGTGATGAACGTCGCCGTCGACGACGGCCGGCGGCGCTCGGGGGTGGCGAGCCGGCTCCTCGACTCCTTCTTCGAGCTGACCGCCGAGGACGTGCACCGCGGCTACACGCTCGAGGTGCGCACCTCGAACAAGGGAGCGATCGCCCTCTATGAGTCGTACGGGTTCGAGGCGAGCGGCGTGCGCCGAGGCTACTACACCGACAATCGAGAAGACGCGCTGATCATGTGGAAGGATCCCATCCGCACGCGTGAGGCAGCCGATGGGTAAGAAGGGGGCCCGCGGGGGAAACATGGTTTCCCCCGCGTTGAATCGAGAAGACGCGCTGATCATGTGGAAGGACCCGATTCCCGAGGGCGGCGGGTGATCCTCGGGATCGAGACGTCCTGCGACGAGACCGCCGTCGCGCTCGTGACGCAGGACGGCGAGGTGCGCTCGAACGTCGTCGCCTCGCAGGCGGAGCTCCACGCGCGCTACGGCGGCGTCGTGCCCGAGGTCGCGTCGCGCCGCCACCTCGAGCTGGTCGGCCCCGTCCTCTCGGAGGCGCTCGAGCGCGGGAAGGCCACGCTCGACGAGGTCGAGGCGGTTGCGGTGACGCGGGGTCCCGGCCTCATCGGGGCGCTCCTCGTGGGGCTCTCGGCGGCGAAGGCGCTCGCCTGGTCGCGCCGGCTCCCGCTCATACCCGTCGACCACCTGCACGGGCATGTCTCCTCGCTCTACCTCGAGCCGGGCGCACTGGAGCCGCCGTTCCTCTGCCTACTCGTGAGCGGAGGGCACACGCTGCTCCTCGACGTGCGGGCACGCTCCGGCTACCACGTGGTCGGGACGACCCTCGACGACGCCGCCGGCGAGGCCTTCGACAAGGGCGCGCGCCTGCTCGGGCTCGGCTACCCGGGCGGTGCGGCGCTCGACCGGAAGGCGCGCGACGGCGACCCGGACGCGTATTCGTTCCCCGTGGCCCGCGTCCCCGGCTTCGACTTCTCCTTCTCGGGCCTGAAGACCGCCCTCCTCTACGTCGTCCGCGATCTCCCGGCCGACGAGCTCGAGCGTCGGCGCGCCGATCTCGCCGCCTCGTACCAGCACGCGATCGTGCGCGCGCTCGTCGAGCGCACCCGCGCTGCCGCGATGGAGCTCGGGGGACAGCCGATCGCGGTCGTCGGGGGAGTTGGGGCGAACTCCGAGCTGCGGGCCGCACTCGCCGACGCCACCCTTGCGCCGCTGCCGCTCTGTACCGATAACGCTGTCATGATCGCCTCGGCCGCACGGTATGCGCCCGCTATCCCGTTTCCCCAGTATCTTGCGCTGGATGCGTATGCCACGGCGGCCTGAGGCGATGCGCGCTGCGGCGCTGGCGGCGCTCGCGCTCGTGGCGACGCTGCTTGCCCTCGCAGGCACCGTTGAGGGCGCCGGCGACACGCTCGCCCGCACGGCCGCGCGTGCCTGGCACGGCGTGTTCGGCGACCGGCCGCAGCCCGCGCCGGAACAGAGGCAGCGCGTGCTCGTCGTCCTCTCCTCGCCGTCGCTCGCCGACCGCGTCGCCGCCGCAGAGGAGACGCCCTCGGCCGAGGAGCAGCAGGAGTGGACCGCCGAGGCGGAGGGCGCGCAGCAGCTCCTTCTCGCGGGCCTGCGGGAACGGGGGATCCGCCTCGCCCGCGACCAGGTCTTCACGCGCACGTTCAACGGCTTCTCGGCACTCGTGGGCGCCCGGGCCCTGGCCGAGCTCGAGCGCGCCCACGACGTCGCCGGCGTCTACCCGGTGCGGACGGTCTACCCGGCGTCGCCCACAGCGGAGGCGCTCGCCGGCGGCAATCTCCAACCCGCGCAGAAGCGCCGGGCGGAGATCGCTCTCCCAGGCTTTACCGGGAGCGGCGTCACGATTGCGCTCCTGGACACAGGCGTCGACCGGCGGCATCCCCTTCTGCGCGGGCGCGTCGTCCTCGGCTACAACGTCGTCGACGGCGACCGCAGCGTCGTGCCCGCGGCGAAGCCCGGCGACCCCGGTGTGGTGGAAGCGCACGGGACCCGCATGGCGGGACTCCTCGTCGGCGGTGAGGGGCCGGCAGGACTCCAGGGAGTCGCGCCGGGGGCCAAGGTGCTCCCGATCAGGGTGATGGGGTGGCGGCAGACCGCCGAGGGAGGCTGGGCGGTTCTCGGCCGCGGAGACCAGCTGCTTGCGGGCCTAGAGCGCGCCGTCGACCCGGACGGCGACGGCGACGTGGACGACGGCGCGGCGATCGCTCTCGTCGGTGGAATTCAGCCCTACGCCGCCTTTGCGGACAGTCCCGAGGCCCGGGCGACGGCCGGCGCGGCCCGGCTGGGGACGCTCGTGGTGGCGCCCGTCGGGAACGACGGTCGCCCCGGCCCAGGCTTCGGCAGTGTGGCGGGCCCGGCGGCGGCGCCGGAGGCGCTCGCGGTTGGGGCTCTCGACGCCCGCCGTGAGGTGCTCCAGGCGAAGGCCGAGCTTCGCGTCGGCTCCGACACCGTGCTCGAGGATTCCGTTCGCGTCCTCGGCGCCGTCGGGCCGCGGACTCCGCTCCGCTTCCACGTCGCCGCCGTGGCCGGCCCGACGCTCGCGGAGCCGACCAGGCCGGAGTCGGCCCAGGCGGAGGGAGATGAGCTGGGCGACTTCTTCGACACGAGCGGCGTCAGCCTCGTCGCCGGCAAGGCCGCGCTCGTGACGGCCGAGAACGGCGCCGTCGAGCGCCGGGTCCGCAACGCCGCCGAAGCCGGGGCCGCGGCCGTGCTCGTGTCCGGGACGAACCTGCCGGCCGGCGCGCTCGACCTCGAGGGCGGGGTCGCGGTGCCGGTCGTCGCGGTGCCGGCCGAGGCCGGCCAGGAGGCGCTCGCGGCCGCTCTCGCGGGCGGGCAGAGCGTCCTCGAGCTCTCCGGAGCCGAGACCCTTCCGAACTCGGCTCTCATGGAGGTGGCGCCGTTCTCCTCCGGCGGCGTCTCCTTCGACGGACGGGTGAAGCCCGACCTCGTCGCGCCCGGAGTCGGCCTCGCGACCTCGGATCCAGGAGAGGGCTACGCGACCGTGACCGGCTCGAGCGCCGCCGCCGCCGTGGTCGCCGGCGCTGCAGCCCTCGTCGCGGAGGCACGGCCGACGCTGTCGGCGCTCGAGCTCAGGAGCGCGCTCGTCGGGAGCGGCGGGCGTCTGCGCCGCGCCGGCCTCCCGCTGCCGGTGACGGCCCAGGGCGGTGGTCTCGTCGACCCGACTCACGCTGCCACCGCTGAGCTCACGGTCGAGCCCGCCACGCTGGCCTTCGGTCGGGCGGAAGGGCCGGACTGGAACGCGACCCGCACGCTGACCGTCCGCAACGTCTCCAGCCGGCCGCTGACGGTCGGCTTCGGACTCCTCCCCGACGACTCGGCCACGCCGCCGCTCGCCTTCTCGGCGGGGCCGGCGCAGCTTTCCCTCGAGCCGGGGGCTTCCGCCGAGGTGACGATCGGCGTCGCCGCCGACGGGGAGATGCCCGCTGGCGCCGGCGGAGTCGTCGTCGTCTCCGCCGAGGGCGCCCAGCCCGTGCGCGTTCCCTGGGCGATCGTCCGTCGTGAGGCCGAGCGGGCTCCGCTCGTCGGAGACGTCCAGCTCTCGCACCACGAGTTCTCGCCTTCAGACGCGGCGCCGGTCGTCCTCGCCTTCCGCGCGGGCCGCGTCGACCGTGTCGCGGACGGCGAGATGATCGAGCCCGTCGGCGTCCTCGAGCTCGAGCTCTGGACGGCCGACGGACAGCGGCTCGGCGTGCTCGCGCGCCTGCGCGACGTGCTCCCGGGCCGCTACGCGTTCGGCCTCACCGGCCGGGGGCCGCACGGGCGGATTCTCTCCGACGGCGTCTACGTCCTCCGCCTGCGCGCGTATCCCGTCGACGGGGACGACGGAACGCAACCCTCGACGGCCGAGGCCGTCTTCACGATTCATCGTTAGATGCGAGGAGGTCATAGGTGACCACGCTTGCGGGACCCACTCCCACGCACCTGAAGGAGGACCCGTGGGAGATGGCTCGCAGCCAGTTGCGCCGCGTCGCCGAGCTGATCGAGCTGGACGACGCGATGCTGAACGTCCTCTCGGAGTGCAAGAAGGCGGTCGTCGTCTCCATCCCGACGCGGATGGACGGAGGCGGCGTCGAGGTCTTCGAGGGCTTCAGGGTCAACCACAACGTCGCGCGCGGGCCCTCGAAGGGCGGGATCCGCTACCACCCCGGGGTCACGCTCGAGGAGACGAAGGCGCTCGCGATGTGGATGACGTGGAAGTGCGCCCTCATGGGTCTGCCCTTCGGGGGTGCCAAGGGAGCCGTCGTCTGCGACCCGAAGAGCATGTCCCTCGGCGAGCTCGAGCGCATGACGCGCCGCTACACGACGGAGATCATCAACCAGATCGGTCCCGAGATGGACATTCCGGCGCCGGACGTCGGCACGAGCCCGCGGGAGATGGCGTGGATCTTCGACACGTACTCCATGAACAAGGGCTACTCGGTGCTCGGCGTCGTCACGGGGAAGCCGCTCCAAGTCGGCGGCTCGCTCGGGCGCGTCGAGGCCACCGCCCGGGGCGCCGCGTTCGTGATGCGCGAGGCACTTCGCAAGCTCGACCAGCCCGTGCGGGGTCGGCGGATCGCCATTCAGGGGTTTGGGAACGTCGGCCGGAACCTCGCCAAGATCCTCGCCGGCGACGGCGCCCTGATCGCCGCACTCTCGGACTCGGCTGGCGGCGTCTTGAATGCCGCGGGCATCGACGTCGACAGCGCTATCGCACACAAGGCGGAGCACGGCGTCCTGAGCGGCCTTCCCGGCACCGAGCCGGTCACCAACGACGAGCTCGTGCTGGTGGACTGCGACGTGCTCGCCCCGTGCGCGCTCGAGCACTCGCTGACGGCTGAGAACGCCGATCGTGTGAAGGCGGCGATCGTCGTCGAGGGTGCCAACGGCCCCGTGACCCCGGCGGCCGACATGATCCTCGAGGACCGCGGCGTGCTCGTTCTCCCCGACGTCCTCGCCAACGCGGGGGGCGTCGTCGTCTCCTACTTCGAGTGGGTGCAGGGTCTCCAGGAGTACTTCTGGAAGGAGTCGGAGGTGAACGCGAAGCTCAACGACATCGTCACGGGCGCGTTCGCCGAGACCTGGCGGCTGCACGAGGAGCGGTCCGTCTCGCTGCGCGAGGCGGCCTATGCCCTTGCCGTCGGCCGCGTCGCCGAGGCGACGACGACCCGCGGCCTCTATCCCTAGCCCGATGGGCGCGCACGTGGTCACGCTCTACCACGCGCAGGGCTGCCACCTCTGCGAGAGCGCCCAGCGGGTCCTGGCCACGGTTCGCGCTGAGGTCGCCTTCGAGCTCGACGAGGTGGACATCACCGGCGACCCGGAGCTCGAGCGCCGCTACCGCGAGCGCATCCCCGTGGTCGCCGTCGACGGCGAGGAGGCCTTCATGCACTTCGTCCACCCGGACGGCCTGCGGCGGCGACTCGCGGGTTGACGGGAGGCAGGAGGGGAACTGCGCCCACGACGCCGGGGCGTCGTTATCCTGTCCATCCCATGGCCGTACGAATCGCGAGTGACGGGGGCTCGAGGACGGGTGATCGGCTGACGGTCGGCGTCGCGGCGCGTCTCTCTCAGTACCTCCGAGTCCTGACGCAGGCGCGCAAGATGGGCAAGGACCGCATCTCCTCGCAGGAGATCAGCGAGTACACGAACATCAACGCGACCCAGATCCGCCGCGACCTCTCCGCCTTCGGGAAGTTCGGCAAGCGGGGAGTCGGCTACAACATCGACAGCCTGATCGCGGAGATCCGCAAGATCCTGCGGACCCAGGGCCAGCACAACATCGCGCTCTTCGGGGCGGGCCGGCTCGGGCAGGCGATCGCGAGCTCGACGATCTTCGCCGACCACGGCTTCAACATCGCCGGCGCGTTCGACAACGACCCGGCGAAGGTCGGCGAGCCGATCGGAGGAACGACGATCTCCGGGTACGACGAGCTGCGCGAGCTCATCCGCGAGAAGAACATCATCGTCGCCGTCCTCGCTGTCCCGCCCGACGCGGCGCAGCAGGTCGCCGACGAGGTCGTCGACGCCGGCGTCAAGATCATCTTCAACTACACCGAGGCGCTCCTAGACGTCCCGCACGACGTCGCGGTGCACACGACGAGTCCGGCCGTCGAGCTCCTCTACGCGCTCTACTTCTACCTCACCTAGCCCCGGCTGCGAGCCCGTCCGTTCGGCCAGTAGACGCCGCGCTTCCGTGGACGCACCTTGCGTTCAGGGGGCCGGGAATGCGCTTCGCAGACGGGAGCTCGGTGCGGCGGCTGCTCCGTGAGGAGGCGTCGTCCGAGCGCCTGAGCCCGCGGCTGGTGGAGGTGGCCTTCGTCCTTCCCTTTGCCGCGACCCTCGGACTCGGGCTCGCAGCACTCCACCCGCCCCTCTTCCACGCCCTCGTCGTCGAGGACGGCCCGGTCGAGTGGGCCGGCACGGCCGCATACGCCGGGGTCTCCTTTCTCGCCGCGCTCCTCGCCGTCGGCCTCGCCCGCGCGGGCCGGCACGCCCACGCGGCGGGCGCGCTTCTGCTCTCGCTCGGGTGCCTCTTCATCGTCGGGGAGGAGCTCTCCTGGGGCCAGCGAGTAGCTGGATGGGAGACGCCCGCCGGGCTCCGGGGCGCCAACGTCCAGGACGAGACGACCGTGCACAACGTCTCCGGCGTGGACGAGGCCTTCCGTGTCGCCCTGCTGGTCGTGGGCATGTACGGCTCCTGCGCCTGGCTGGTCGGCCGCAGACGGGCGTGGCGGACCGAGATGCTTGTCGTCGTGCCGCCGCTCTTCCTCGCCTCCCTCTTCGTCGTCCCGCTCGCCTACTACGGCGTCCGGCTGGCTCTCCTCCGCTCGCCGAGCTACGCGGTGGCGAAGTTCAGCGAGCTCCCCGAGCTCCTGGTCGCCTCCGGCCTGCTTGCCGTCCTCGTCCTCTCCTGGCGGCGGCTGCGCGCCGGTCGGTCTACCTGACGTAGACGGCGACGTCCCCGGCCGGGCGGCCGAGGAGTGCGGCGCGAACGTCCGCGAGCGCTCCCTGCGCCGTGACGGAGCCGCCGGGGTCAACGACGGCCGGGATGCCTTCGCGCCGCAGGAGGTTGACGACCTCGGCGGCGGGGCCCTCGACGCTGCGAACGAGCTCGCCGGCGTGAGCGGCCTCAGGAGCAGCCTCCTCGACGCCGCCAGAGTCTTCGGCCTCCGCCTGCATCTCCGCCGCCGTCGCGGCCCCCTCTCGTGCCGCCTCGTCTGCGTCGCCTCCGCCCCCGAGCTGAGTGCCGCCGAGGACGAAGACGCCCACGAGCGCCGCCGCGGCTGCGACAGGCGCGGCGATCACGAGCGCGCGCTTCAGCGGCCGGAAGGAGCGACGGGGCTCGCGGCGCTCGGGGAGCGCAGCCAGGATCTCACGCCGTCGCTCCTCCGGGAGCTCGAGGAGTGGCGAGGCCCGGAGGGCGCCGCGGCCGGCCTCGAGCCGCCGGACGTGTTGCGAGCAGGACCGGCACGCGACGAGGTGCTCGGCGACCTCCTGCCGCTCGTCGGCGGAGAGCTCCTCCTCCACGAAGGAGAGCAGCTCGAGCTCGTTCGGATGCTTCTCGGCCATCACGTCTTCGACTCCGTTTCCTCCACGGCGGTTCCCAGACGTTCCGCCAGCTCGCCGCGGCCGCGAAAGATCCGTGACTTCACAGTACCCTCCGGCACCCCGGTCAATTCGGCGATTTCCGCGTAGGAGCAACCGAGCACGTCGTAGAGGACGACGGCGACGCGGTAGCTCTCGTCCAGCCCGTTCAGGGCGCGCTGGAGCTCGCCCGAGAGCTCCTGCTCCGCGAAGCGGTCGCGTGGGTCGGCGGGGTCCGGCGGCTCCTCCGCGGCAGGCTCGCGTCGCTTCGCGCGGACGTCGTGCGCGGCGTTGACGACGATGCGGTAGAGCCAGGTCGAGAAGCGCGCGTCCCCGCGAAACTTCGGCAGCGCGAGCCAGGCCCGGACGAGCGCCTCCTGTACCGCGTCCGCCGCGTCCTCCCGCGAGCCGAGCGTGCGCGCGGCGAGCGTGTAGAGACGGTGCTCGTGCCGCTCCACGAGCTGCTCGAAGGCGAAGCGCTCGCCGCGCTGCGCGCGCCGCACGAGAAGTTCGTCGGGATCCATCTGCCCGAGTATCACGGTCTGGTCAGATAGCCGCTCTGATACTTTCGGGCCCGTGGGTGAGGCCCAGAAGCTGGCTCCCGAGGAGCAGATCGCGAGCGCCAGGGAGGGGTTCGAATCCGGGCGCGACTTCACGGTGGCCGTCGAGGAGGAGTTCGCCATCCTCGACCCCGAGACGCTCGGGCTCGTCAATCGCTTCGAGGAGCTCCAGGCCGCGGCGAGCGGCACACCGTTCGAGGAGCACCTCGTGGGCGAGCTGATCGCGTCCGAGATCGAGGTGCGAACGGGCCGCTGCGAGTCGTTCTCGGAGGCAACCGCGGCGATGGCCGAGCGGCGCCGTCAGCTTCTCGAGCTCGCGGGGAGGTTCGACGTCCTCCTCGGCGCCACCGGCACCCACCCCTGGAGCCCGTGGCAAGAGCAGCGCATCATCGACACGCCGCACTACCGGCGGAACGACGAGGTCCTCCGCTACGTCGTCTGGCGCAACAACAGCTTCGGGCTGCACGTCCACGTGGGCATCAAGGGCGCCGACCGGGCGATCGCCGTCACGGACGGCCTGCGAACGTATCTTCCGCACCTGCTCGCCTACTCCGGGAGCTCGCCCTTCGTGGAAGGAGTCTTCACGTACCTGCACTCGGCCCGCACGCAGATCTTCACGCGCATGTTCCCGCGCTGCGGCATCCCGGACGCGTTCGGAAGCTGGGGCGAGTACGAGCGCTACGTCCGCTTCCTGTACGAGACCGGCTCCATCACGGAGCACACGCAGCTCTGGTGGAGCGTCCGGCCGCATCTCGCCTTCCCAACGGTGGAGATCCGGATCTGCGACGGTCAGACGGACCTCGGTGAGGCCCAGGCGCTCGCGGCGCTCATGTACGCGCTCGCGGCGAGGGTCGCACGCGCGGTCGACGAGAGCGAGCCCCTGCCGGAGCATCCGCACCGATTGCTCGAGGAGAACCTCTGGCGTGCGATTCGCTACGGGCTCTCGGGGGAGCTGATCGACCTCGACACGGGAGAGGTGCGTCCTGCCCGCGCCGCGCTCGAGCGGCTCGTCGAGTGGACGCTGCCGGTTGCAGAGGAGCTCGGCGTCGCCTCCCACCTGACCGTGCCTGCGACGAGCGCCGCCGAGCGGCAGATCGCGCGCTACGAAGCGGGGGAGAGCCTCGCCGAGATCTACGCGCAGGAGATCCTGGAGCCGGTGCATGTCTGAGGAGGACTTCGAGCCGGAGCAGGAGCCGGACGAGGAGCGGATCGCGCGCGAGCTCGCCGAGGAGCTCGGACGGCTCCGCGTCGAGGACGTGCTCGTGTCGACGCTCGTCAACGTCTCCTCGATCGGCTACCGGAGGCTGGGGCTCACGGAGGACTCGCGCGAGGAGCGCGACCTTCCCCAGACCGCCCTCGCGATCGAGACGATGCAGGCGCTCGTGCCCGTCCTCGAGGACTTCCTGCCGGAGGAGCTCGTCAGCGGCTTCGAGGAGCAGATCGCCAACCTCCAGCTCGCCTACGCGAAGGCGGCGAAGGAGGACGATGGAGGCTGAGATCGGCGTCTTCGGGGGATCGGGCTTCTACTCGTTCCTGGAAGACGTCGAGGAGGTCGAGGTGGAGACGCCCTACGGGAAGCCGTCGGCGCCCGTCACTGTTGGCGACGTCGGCGGGAAGCGCGTCGCCTTCCTCCCGCGCCACGGGCGAAGCCACGAGCTGCCGCCGCACGCGATTCCCTATCGGGCCAACGTGTGGGCGATGAGGGAGCTCGGCGTTCGGCGGATCATCGGCCCCAACGCCTCGGGCGCGCTCAAGGCGGAGCTCGAGCTCGGCGAGTTCGTCGTCTGCGACCAGTTCGTCGACCGAACGAGCGGGCGGGAGGACACGTTCTACGACGGCCCCGAGACGACGCACGTCTCGGCCGCCGACCCCTACTGTCCCGACCTGAGGAGCCTCCTCGTGGAGACCGCGGGCGAGCTCGGGATCAAGGCGCGCGACCGCGGCACGGTCGTCGTCATCCAGGGGCCGCGGTTCTCCACGCGCTCCGAGTCGAGGTGGTTCCAGGAGATGGGCTGGGACACCATCAACATGACCGCCTATCCCGAGGGCTACCTCGCCCGCGAGCTCGAGCTCTGCTACGTGAACATCTCCATGGTCACCGACCACGACGTCGGCGTCGAAGGAGCGGGTCCCGTCTCGCACGAGCAGGTCGTGACCGTCTTCAACGAGAACAACGAGCGCCTCCGCGAGCTTCTCTTCGCCGCCATCCCGAGGATCCCGCCGCAGCCGGCCGAGCACCTCTGCGCGACGGCCCTTCGTGGCGCGCGCTTCTAGCACCTGTGATAGAAAACCACCCGGCCGCTTCCGGCCCGGGCTGAGGAGTCGTGCCGCTTCCGGTCCCGGCCGGAGCGCAACCTGCATGAGCCCGTGACCGACTTCTTCCAGAACCACACAGTCCTGTTCGCGCTCGTGTGCGCGCTCTTCGGGATTGCGGTCGGCCTCTATCTGACCTGGTGGATCCTGCAGCAGCCGGCGGGCACGGAGCGGATGCGGGAGATCGCGCGCGCCGTCCAGGAAGGCGCCGCCGCGTACCTTCGCCGCCAGTACACGACCATTGCGATCGTCGCGATCGCCCCGTTCCTCGTCATCGGCTTCTACAACCAGCTCGGCTGGGGAACCGCCATCGGATTCCTGATCGGCGCCGTCCTCTCGGCAGCGGCCGGGTTCATCGGCATGAACGTCGCGGTGCGCTCGAACGTGCGAACAGCCGAGGCTGCCAAGCAAGGCCTCACGCCCGCCCTTAACGTCGCCTTTCGCGCGGGCTCGGTTACCGGGCTCCTCGTCGTCGGCCTGGGCCTCCTCGGAGTCGCCGGCTACTACGGGGTGCTTACGAGCTCGTTCGACGTCTCGCAGGACGACGCCATCGACGACCTCATCGGGCTCGCCTTCGGCGGCTCGCTGATCTCGGTCTTCGCGCGACTCGGCGGAGGGATCTACACGAAGGCAGCCGACGTCGGTGCCGATCTCGTCGGCAAGATCGAAGTTGGGATCCCCGAGGACGACCCGCGCAACCCCGCGGTGATCGCGGACAACGTCGGCGACAACGTCGGCGACTGCGCCGGGATGGCCGCCGACCTCTTCGAGACCTACGCGGTCACAGCGGTCGCCGTCATGCTCCTCGGGACGGCGTTCCCCGCGAGCGGGCTCGCCCTGTATCCGCTCGCCATCGGCGGTATCTCGATCATCGCATCCGTGATCGGCATCTGGTTCGCGCGCGTCGGCCGCGGCGGCTCGATCATGAACGCGCTCTACAAGGCGGTCGTCGTCGCGACCCTGCTCTCCGCGCTCGGGTTCGTCCCGATCACGCTAGCCTTCGACGACGGCCCGTTCAGCTTTGGCGAGCTCTACGGGTCGGCGATCATCGGGCTCGTCATCACCTTCGCGCTCGTGGCGATCACCGAGTACTACACGGGCACGCGCTGGGGGCCGGTGAAGTCGATCTCGCGCGCCTCGCAGACCGGCCACGCCACGAACATCATCGAGGGGCTCGCCGTCGGGATGCAGGCGACGGCGCTGCCCGTCATCGTCATCGCGGTCGGGATCGTCGCGGCCTACGAGGTCGCCGGCAGCCTCTACGGGATCGGCGTCGCCGTCATGGCGCAGCTCTCGATGACGGGGCTCATCGTCGCGCTCGACGCGTACGGCCCGGTGACGGACAACGCGGGCGGCATCGCCGAGATGGCCGACCTGGACGAGTCCGTCCGCGGGATCACCGATCCGCTCGACGCCGTCGGCAACACGACGAAGGCGGTCACGAAGGGCTACGCCATCGGTTCGGCCGGCCTGGCGGCGCTCATCCTCTTCGACGAGTACCAGCGCGGGCTCGAGCAGGAGGCCGTCCCAAGCATCTTCTCGCTCGCCGACCCGTGGGTGATCGCCGGTCTCTTCATCGGCGGCCTGATGCCGTTCCTCTTCGCCTCCCTCGCCATGCAGGCGGTCGGGCGGGTCGGCGGCCTGGTCGTCGCCGAGGTGCGCCGTCAATTCCGTGAGATTCCCGGCATCCTCGAGGGGACCGGTCGCCCGGACTACAGCCGCGCCGTCGACATCGTCACGGGCTCAGCGATCAAGCGGATGCTCGCTCCGGCGCTCATCCCCGTGGCCATCCCGATCATCGTCGGGATCATCAGCCCGGAGGCCCTCGGCGGGCTCCTCATCGGCACGATCGTGACCGGGATCTTCCTCGCCATCGCCATGACCTCCGGCGGCGGTGCTTGGGACAATGCGAAGAAGCTGATCGAGGACGGCGCCTACGGGGGCAAGGGCTCCGAGGCCCACGCCGCAGCCGTCACCGGCGACACGGTCGGCGATCCCTACAAGGACACCGCCGGGCCGGCGATCAACCCGATGATCAAGATCGCCAACATCGTCGCGATCCTCATCATCCCCATCATCGCCGCCATCCACGGCTAGCGACCGGCCGACGTCGCGGGCGGCGACAGCTTCGGGCTGAGCTACGCCGAGCGGCGACGGCGGACCTGCGGGCCCTGGGAGCCGAGGGCAGCGTAGGCGAGCGCCTGGAGAGACTCGTTGAGGCTCGTGAGCTCGTGTGCGATCCGCTGGAGCTGGTCGTGGGAGTCGAGCCGCCGGTTGAGCGCGTGCACCTCGTCGCACAGGCGGTCGAGCCGCTCGAGGATCGCGTCGAGCTGGCGGTCGTCGAGATGATTGCGCTCAGCCGGCATCGGAGCTGATGGTAGCCAGATCGGCCAGCGTGGCGGCGACGACGGCCTCGCGGCCGAGCCGCTCGAGGAGCCGTTCGCGGGCCCCGGCCCCAGCCTCCAGGGCCTCCACGCGCCGCCCGGCGCCGAGGTGCGCGAGGGCGACCTGGGCGAGCGTCTCGGGCGCGTCCGTGAAGACGCCGACGCGGACTCCGCCGTCGGCGAGCGAGCGGAGCGCCGCGCTCGCCTCGGCGCTCGGGCGGAGATAGACGGGCGCGCGGTCCTCGGCGAAGCGTCCGAGCGCGCCGCGCCAGTCGCCCACGCCCGCCGACGCCCAGCGGTCGAGCTCTTCGGCCGCCGCGACGCGGTCGTCGGGGAGGGTGTCCACCTCGAGCGTGGCGATGGGCGCGAAGCGCCGGGCCGCGTCGGCGAGGAAGTCCCGCCAGAGCGGCCGCGTGTCCCCGAGCGCGTCGAGGTCGACCGCGACGGCCTTCACGTCCGAGTGCCCGCCCAGCGCGCGTAGAGGAGGACGCCCGCGGCCACGCCAATCGTGTCGATGAGCCAGTCGAGCGGGGCGCCCTGGCGCCCGGTGACGAAGGCCTGGTGGATCTCATCGGTGACCGCGTAGAGAGACCCGAGCAGGAACGCGACCGGCTCGCGCCGCAGTGCGCGGCAGAGGAGCGCGCCCAGAACGGCGTACTCGGCCAGATGCGCGAGCTTGCGCAGGACGACGTCCCACGTCCCCAACCCCGTCCCCAGGCTGGGGATGGCGGAGAAGGTGAAGATCAGCGCCGCCCAGAGGACGACGGGGAGCCAGAGGTTGAGACGAGCCGCTGCCACGGGCGTCCAGCCTAGCTCAGGTATATGCTCCCGCCCGACAGCTAGGCGAGCGGTCAAGGGAAGCCGGTGCAAGTCCGGCACGGTCCCGCCGCTGTGAGGGGAGACGCTCCTCCGCCGAGACGCCACTGGCCCACGGGCCGGGAAGGCGGCGGAGGGGGGAGCCCCGAGTCAGAAGACCTGCCGCCCGCCCAGACCCGTTCCCCTCGCGGAAGGAGGAAACGTGCCCCACCGACCCTTTGCAGTTGTTCTGGCGCTCGTCCTCGCGCTCGTCGTCGCCTCGTGTGGCGGGGGCGACGACGAGGAGGCTTCCGACCAGCCGCAGGCCGCGGCGGAGACTCAGTCGCAGGCGGAGACCGGACCCGCGGAGGACGAGACGGCGATCCTCGTCACGACGGACTGTGGCGCGGACGTCGTCCTCGTGAAGACGCCTGTCGACCCCGACCAGACCGCCCTGCAGGCGCTCGACCGCGTCGCGGACATCGAGACGGACGACGGCGGTCTCTTCGTCACCGCGATCGAGGGCGTCGAGCAGGACACCGATGCGCAGCTGGCCTGGCTCTACTACGTGAACGGCGTCATGGCCGAGACGGGCGCTGCCGAGGTCACGCTCGAGGAGGGTGATGTGGAGTGGTGGGATCTCCACGACTGGGAGGCGACCTGCGAGGTTCCGGCCGAGGCGGAGTAGAGGTGCGGCTCGGGCCGGTCCCGGCGGCGCTCGTCCTCGGGGCGGCCGCCTTGGCCGCGCTGCTGGCGCAGCGGCTCGCCGCGGTCGCCGTCATCGCCGGGGTGCTCCTCGCCGTGTCGCTGCGGGCGCCGGCCTCGCGCCGGCGCCCGTACCTCGTCGGCATTCTCGGCTCGGGCCTGGGCGTCCTCGTGCTCTCGCCGTTCCTCACCGCCCAGGGCTTCCACGTCCTCTGGTCGGGGCCGACCGTGCCCGTCCTCGGGAAGCTCGACGTCACGGAGGAGGAGCTCTCGATCGCCGCGCTGAACGCCCTTCGGCTCGTCGCCGTCGCCCTCGCCTTCACCGTCTACGCGCTCCTCGTCGACCACGACCGCCTGGTCTCCGCGGCCGGGTTCGCCGGCGTTCCGCGCTCGGGGTCGCCCTCGCGACCCGGCTCGTTCCCTCGCTGGAGCGGGACGGCGTCGGGTTCGCCGAGGCGGTGCGGGGGAGGGGAGTCCCGGTCGAGGGCGTTCGCGGGCACGCTCGGCTCGTCTCGCCCTTGGTCGCGGGCTCGCTCGAGCGCGCGACGAACCTCGCCGAGGCCATGGAGGCCCGTGGCTTCGGCCGTCCGGGCCATACGAAGGCGCCCCGCCCGCCCTGGACCCGGCTCGACCGAGCCGCCGCGGTCGCCGCAGGCGTCCTCGTCCTCGCCGCCGCGCTATGGCTCTAGCGTCCGTCGACGATCTCACCTACACGTACGCGGAGGCGGCCGCTCCCGCGCTCCGGGACGTCTCGCTCGAGCTGGAGGACGGCGAGGTCGTCGCCGTCCTCGGCCCCTCTGGATCGGGCAAGTCAACCCTCCTGCGCGCGCTCGCGGGCCTCGTGCCCCACTTCCACGGAGGGCGGTTTCGCGGGCGCGTGACCGTCGCGGGCCTCGATACGCGCCGAGCTCGGCCCGCCGACCTGGCCGGGACGGTCGCGACCGTCTTCCAGGATCCGGAGGACCAGGTGGTCATGGCGCGCGTCGAGAACGAGGTCGCCTTCGGGCTGGAGAACCTCGGCACGCCTCCGGCAGAGATCTGGCCGCGTGTCCGCGGGGCGCTGGACGCCGTCGCGGGCGCCCACCTCGCCACGCGGCGGACGGCCGAGCTCTCGGGCGGAGAGCTCCAACGCGTGTGCCTCGCTGCGGCGCTGGCCGTTCGGCCGCGGCTCCTGCTCCTCGACGAGCCGACCTCGCAGCTCGACCCGGACGCCGCCGAGCACTTCCTCGAGCGGGTGGAAGACCTGCGGACGACGGTCGTTCTCGCCGAGCAGCGCACGACGCGGGCGCTCGCGCTGGCGAGCAGAGTCCTGTTCCTCGAGGGCGGGCGGCTCCTGCTCGATTCCCCGCGCGTGCAAGCGCTCGAATGGCTGGCGCTGCACCGCCCCGCGTATCTCCCCGGAGCATCGGTCGGGAACGGTCACGTCCCGCACCTCGGGGAGACGGTCTGCCGCGTGCGCGGGGCCGTCTACGCGTACGGCGCCGGCCGGCCTGCGCTCGACGGCGTCGACCTCGACGTGCGCCGAGGAGAGGTCGTCGTCCTCGAGGGCCCGAACGGCTCCGGGAAGACGACCCTCGCCAAGCTCGCTGCGGGGCTTCTCCAGCCCCACGCGGGAACGGTCGAACGCACGGTGCGAGCCGGCTATCTCTCCCAGGATCCCGGGCGCTACGTCGTGCGCGAGCGGGCGCTCGACGAGGTCGCCCTCGCCGTTCACGACCGCGGGCGTGCACAGGTCGCCCTCGACCTCGTCGGCCTCGGGCCGTTTGCCGAGCGCCATCCGCGCGATCTCTCGAGCGGCGAGCGCGAGCGTCTCGGACTGGCGGCGGTCGCCGTCGCCGAGCCGGAGCTGCTCGTCCTCGACGAGCCCACGCGCGGCATCGATCCGCACCGCAAGGCCGAGATCGCCGACTGGCTCTTCGGCCAAGCGGCCCAGGGGCGCGCGGCGCTCGTCGCCACGCACGACCGCTCGTTTCCCGCCGACCGGCGCATCGCGCTCGGAAAGGAGGCCCCAGTCGCCGTCTAGGGTCGTCGCCCTCGCCTCGCTCGCCATGCTCGGGGCCGCCGCCTGGGCGGCGCTCGACTCCGAGCGGGGCGGCCTCGCCGTCCTCCTCGCGGCCCTTGCCGCGCTCGTTGCCGGCTTCGCCTGGCACGAGGGCGGGACGACGTCGGTGAAGGACATCGCCCTCGTAGCCACGCTCGCGGGCGTCGCAGCCGCCGGGCGCCTGCTCTTCGCGCCCGTCCCGGGCGTTCAGCCGGTGACGGTGATCGCGGTCGCCTCCGGCGTCGCCCTCGGCCCGCGCCGCGGCTTCGCGGTCGGCGCCCTCGCGGCGCTGGCCTCGAACTTCTTCCTCGGGCAGGGCGTGTGGACGCCCTGGCAGATGCTCGCCTGGGGCGTCTGCGGGATCGCCGGAGGACTCGCCGCGCCGCTCCTCCGAGGCCGCCTCGCCTTTGCCGCCGCCTGCTTCGTCCTCGGGCTCGGCTTCAGCTCGCTCATGGACGTGTGGGAGTGGTACAGCTTCTATCCCCACACGTGGCAGGCGTTCACCGTTCAGATGGCCCGCGGCTTCCCCTTCAGCATGGCGCACGCGATCGGCAATCTCGTGCTGGCGCTCGCCGTCGGGCCGGAGCTCCGCCGCGTGATCGAGCGCTATGAGCGCCGTTCGCGGACCGAGATCGTCTGGGCGTAGACGCTCGCGACGCGCCTACGAGCCGGCGACCGGCACCCACACGCCCTCGGGGCCCGCGAAGATGGCGCGTGCCCTTGGCGGGAGCTTGATTCTTGCCACCACGTCGCCCGTGGCGGGATTGATGCGCACGGCAGTGTGGATGTCTTCGTCCAGTACCCAGACGGCGCCTTGGCCGACGGCGATCCAGTCGGCCCGGCGAACTGGGATCGTCTGGATGGGCAGGTTCGTGGCCGGGTTGATCTCGGTGACCTCCTCGGTCTCGCTGCTTCGCGCCCAGACCGCGCCGGCGCCGACCACGACCCCGTCCGCCCTCTCAACAGGGATCTTCGTGATGATCCTTCCCGTCCGGGCGTCGATCCGCACGACGACGCCGAACTCGAGCGAGCCCTCGGTCGGCACGTCTGCCGGATCGGCGATCCAGACGCTTCCCTCGCCGACCGCGAGCGCGCCGGCCCCGACGTTGGGGTAGTTGAACGGGATCCTGGCGACGACCCGCCCGGTCGACGGGTCGATCTTCAAGACCTCGTCGGCGTAGGGAACCCACACGAAACCCTCGCCCACGACCTGGGCGGTGATTGGTCGTGAAGGGAAGCTCCTACGGAGGGTCACGCCTCCACTCCTCGGGTTGATCCGATACAGCGCGTTGTCTGGAGGCGGGTTGGTGATCCAGACCCCTTCTCGTCCCGCGGCAACGGCAAAGCTCCCGCCCGTGATCGGGATCTCCTTGACGACCGCGTTCGTCCTCGGGTCGATCTTCGTGACCCCCGTCTCGTTGGCATCCCACACAGCTCCCGCTCCCAATGTGGTGAAGCCGAACTCGTAGTCGGGGCTTCCCGGGGTGGGGACGCGGGCGACGAACGTGTTCGTGCGCGGGTCGATCAGCCAGAGGGAGTTCGAGGCTGCGTGGGGGAAATGCATCGGCTCTGAGGGTGGTCGTGGGTCCGCCCGAGCCTTGCCGCGTCTCGCTGGGCGAGCCGCCTCCGAGTGCGAAGATCGGAATCGCCACCGCCGCGGCGATCACCCCTGCGAGCGCCGCTAGAAGAAGCTCGCGCCGCCGCAGACGTCGGCGACGAGGTGCGACCACTGCCTCAGCCGCCTCCGCCAGCTCGCCTTCGCGCCCCGCAAAGGGTGTGGCTGCGGTGCGTGGGGGCGGAAACTCGTCGGGCAGGCCGGCGATGACGAGCTGGGCGAGGCGCTCGGGGCGATCGAGATCCTTGAGTTGGTGCTCCCCGAGGTCCCCGCAGAGAGACGTCGGGCGTGAGCTCGTCCTCGACGAGCTCACGGGTCGTGTTGGAGAGGAGCACCTGGCCGCCGTGCCCGGCGGCGCAGATACGTGCCGCCCGGTGGACGGCGAGGCCGAGATAGCGGTCGGTTGCCACCGCCGCCTCGCCGGTGTGGATGCCCATCCGGACTAGCAGCGGTCGGCCCGCTGGCCACTCATGCTCGACCAGCGCCCGTTGTCCGGCCACAGCGGCGACGACCGCATCGCTCGCCGTGCCGAAGGCAACGAAGAAGGCGTCGCCCTGCATGTCGATCTCCCGCCGCCGGCTCCGGCGAATGCCTCTCGGAGTAGACGTTGCTGGGCGGTCAGGGCCTCGCCGTACCGCACTCGCCCGATTTCTGCAAGCAGGCGAGTCGGCCCTGGGCAGGTCGGGCATCGGACCTCCAGCTCACGTTCACGACCCGCTCTCGAGCAACGGTACTCTTCGGCGCCATGGACCGTCTAGCCGGCGCAACCACGGCGGTCGTCCTCACGGTCGGGAACGAGATCGTCTCCGGCGACGTCGAGAACACGAACGCCTCGTGGCTCGCGCGGCGGCTCGGGGAGCTGGGGCTGGAGGTCAGGCTCTTGTCCGCGGTGCGCGACTCCGTCGAGGAGATCGCCGGCTTCCTGCGCGCCGAGATGAGCAGCGCCGGCATCGTCGTCGTCACCGGCGGGCTCGGCGGGACGCCCGACGACCTCACGCGCGAGGGAGTGGCGGAGGCGTTCGACGTCCCGTGCGAGGAGATCCCCGACCTCGCCGGAGTGCTACGAGACCGCTTCGGCCCGCGCGGCCTCGGCGACTACGCGGCGCGTTGGGCTCGCATTCCGGCCGGCGC
>Ga0209859_1000018_pt1 | contig 27876 bp, 32 predicted proteins | sample GWRWS3_50_60_FD_187241 | JGI IMG/M metagenome (GOLD analysis project Ga0209859, IMG submission 187241) | Riverbed sediment microbial communities from areas with vegetation nearby in Columbia River, Washington, USA - GW-RW S3_50_60 (SPAdes)... | ecosystem: Environmental > Aquatic > Freshwater >... | reverse complement strand
GAGAGCCGATCGCAACGGGGTCGAGGGTGAGGCCTTCGAGGACATCTTCAGATGAGGCAACGGACCGGTTTCGAGGACATTTCTGGTGATGCAACTCGCAACCTTGACCGTACTCCGTCCCGGTCGTAGGTTCATAGACCCCTGCGAGAGGAGGGCTCGCCGTGGCCACGATCAAAGACTTCCTCGAAGCACTCGCGAGTAATGAGGGTCTCGCGGCCAGCTTCGAAGAAACGCCAGTCGGCGTCATGGTCCAACACGACCTCGACGCGGGTCAGCGGAGGCTGATCATGGACGGCACGATCGCGGAGATCCGCGAACAGGTCGAGAGGGACCTTCAGGCAGAAGGCTTGAGCGACACGGTCTACGTCATCAGAGTCAAGAGGGGATAGCGGGTGGCAGCGGAACCCGACCAACCGAGCGGCTCGCTCACGATCGCCGGCGCCGGGATCCGCCCGGGGCTCCACACGACCCGCGAGGCGGTCGCGCGCATCCGGTCCGCCGACAAGGTCCTGTACCTGCTCGGCGAGATCGCGCCCGTTCGATGGGTCGAGGAGTTGAACCCGTCGGCCGAATCGCTCGACGACCTATACCTACCCGATCGGCCGTTCAACGAGGTCTACGAGGACATCGTCGCGACGATCCTGGATCACGTTCGCAAGCCGCAGGATGTCTGTGTCGTGTTCTACGGACATCCCGGCGTGTTCGATCGCACCTCGCGGGACGCCGTGGATCGAGCCCGCGCCGAGGGGTTCGGCGCAAGGATGCTTCCCGGGATCACGGCGGAGGATTGTCTCTACGTCGACCTCGAGCTCGACCCGGGCACCACCGGCTGCCAGAGCTTCGACGCGACGGACTTCCTCGTTCGCCGCCGATCGCCCGACACCACCGTCCCCTTGATCCTGTGGCAGGTGGGGATCGTCGGCGCCTCGCGAACGACTGGCGAGGTTCGGCGCGCGGGCCTCAAGGTCCTGGCCGAACGCCTAGAGGAGCTCTACGGCGCCGAACACGAACTGGTCGTATACGAGGCTACGCCGTTCCCGGTCGGTCGACCGATGATCGAACGGTGCGCGGTCCGCGAGCTCGCCGACGCCGGCGTGACGGGGCTGTCGACCCTGTACGTCCTACCGAAGGGCGTCACTCCTCCGGACGCGGACATTACGGCCCGCCTCGAGATGACGCCGTGAACCAGGGGGCGACAAAGCTGATGCCTCCCCGCGCATGATGATCATGTCCGACGATCATGTCGGAATGGAGGGCTTCCGTTGAGAGCGGACCCGTCCAGGTATCGACCAGGGCTCCCGAAGCATCGTAGAACAACGCGACGGGTTGGCCGCGGAGTCCCCCGGCCATCGCGGATCGCGCCCGTGGGGTCGTACACGCTCGGATAGGTCCAGCCGTACTCGTGCATGAACGCCCGCGCGGCGTCGCGCTCGTCGAGGATGTCCACGCCGATGAACCGGACCCGATCGCCGTAGGTTCCGGTTCGCCGACGCGGGGAGCGGGGCCGGCTTGCGGCAAGGTCCGCACCACCAGGCCCAGACGTTGACCACCGCCCGTTCCCCGTGCAGACCGTCGAGCACGTGGTGGTTGACGGCGAGGGTGAACTCGGCAGCGCCTCCGGGCCGGCCGGCAGGCTGGCCCTGGAGAGCGAGCTGCCACCCGAGCCGGCATGCACCAGCGGGCAAAAGCCCAGCCGACGATGAGGCGGGCTGAGGCGCCGGAACGTCACGCACCGCATGGTAGAACCGACGATGTGGAAGACCTCCGGGCGACCGAGCCCCGAGCGGGGCGCCTGACGCTCGACAGCCCCGTGAGCGCGATCGATCGCCAGCTCGCCGGGCGACGGGTCGGGCTGCGTACCAAGGGTCCGCAGGCGTCGGAGGTCCTCAGCGGTCAGGGCATCTCGACGGTCCGCGATCTCCTCCATCACTACCCCCGCCGCTACATCGATCGCTCGCTGGTCTCGCGGATCGGAGAGCTGAAGATCGGGGCCCACGCCACGGTGATCGCTCGCGTGAAGCGGGTCACCAAGCGGGTAACCCGGCGTCGTCAGTCGATGGTCACGATCACCCTGTACGACGGTTCGGGGTACCTGGACCTCACGTTCTTCAACCAGCCCTGGACGGCATCGATGTACAAGGAGGGCTACGAGGTCGCGGTCTCGGGCATCGCGCAGCTGTACCGCGGCCGGCTCCAGCTCGCGAACCAAGAGATCGAGCTCCTCAAGAGCGACGACCGCGATCTGGTGCACACGGCCCGGATCACCCCGGTCCACAGGGCGACCGAGGGCATCACGACGCGGACGATCCGGGAGCTCGTGTGGCGCGCGCTCGAGCGGCTCCCAGCCCTGCCCGACCCGATGCCCGAGAACCTGGTCCGGGCCGAGTCGCTCGAGCCGTTCGATCTCGCGATCCGGCACATCCACTTCCCCGGGTCGCAGCCCGAGCTCGCCGCAGCGATCGAGCGCCTGAAGTTCGACGAGCTGTTCGTGCTCGAGCTCGGCTTGGCGTTCCGCAAGCACCGGGTCGAGCGCGCCGAGACCGGCGTGGCGCACCAGCCCGATGGCTCGCTCATCGACCGCCTGTACCGAACGCTGCCGTTCGAGCCGACGGACGCCCAGCGGCGGGCGACGGCGGAGATCGACGCGGCGATGGCTCGGCCCCGACCGATGAACGTCCTCCTCCAAGGGGACGTCGGTTCGGGCAAGACCCTCGTCGCGGTGCACGCCGCCCTCGTCGCGATCGGGTCGGGCCACCAAGCGGCGATCATGGCTCCCACCGAGGTGCTCGCCGGCCAGCACTTCCAGCAGATGGCGGCGCTCCTGGGTTTGGGCGCGATCCCGTACCTGAGCATGGCGTCTTCCGGGAAGGGAGACTCGGCGCAGGGCTCTCTCCTCGAAGCTGAACCGCCGGCCGAGGACGGGCCCCGCGTCGCTTACGCCCTGCTGTCGGCCGCGGTGACCGGCAAGGACCGCGCCCGGATCGTCGACGGCATCGCGGCCGGCGAAGTCGACCTGGTGGTCGGCACGCACGCGCTGGTGCAGGAAGGGGTGGCGTTTGCCGACCTGTCCCTGGCCGTGATCGACGAGCAACATCGGTTCGGCGTACACCAGCGGATTGCGCTCAAGGGCAAGGGGGCGTCCCCGGACGTGCTCATCATGACGGCCACCCCGATCCCGCGAACGCTCGCGCTCACCTACTACGGCGACCTCGACGTCGTGGTCCTGGACGAGATGCCGAAGGGTCGCCAACCGATCAGCACCCGGATCGCGCGGACGCAGCCCGAGCGGCGGTCGGCGTACGAGCTCGTGCGGCGCGAGGTCGGAGCCGGACGCCAGGCGTTCGTCGTGTGCGCGGCGATCGACGAGACGAACCGCAACCAGGTCCGCGCGGCGGAGGGGGAGGCACAACGCCTGGCGACCGACGTCTTCCCGGACCTGTCCGTCGAGCTGCTGCACGGCCGGATGCGCCCGGCGGAGAAGGAGCGCGTGATGGACGGGTTCCGCTCCGGTCGCCACCACCTATTGATCTCGACGACCGTGATCGAGGTCGGTGTCGACGTTCCGAACGCGACGGTCATGCTCGTCGAGAACGCCGAGCGGTTCGGCCTCGCGCAGCTGCACCAGCTCCGCGGGCGGATCGGACGGGGCAGCCACCCGTCGACCTGCGTGCTGTTCGACGAATCGGAGGAGGGCAACCTGGAGGCGCGCGCTCGTCTGGAGGCGATGGTTCGAACCACCGACGGGTTCGAGCTCGCCGACGAGGACCTCCGTCTGCGTGGCGAGGGCACGCTGTTCGACGTGAAGCAGTCGGGGCTGCCCGACCTGAAGCTCGCGCGCCTGGCCGACGACTTGGACCTCGTGAAGCGTGCCCGCGGCCGCGCGTTCGCGACGATCGACCGGGATCCGGACCTCTCCGAGGAGCCCGGTCTGCTCTCGGAGCTGCGATCTCGGTTCGAGGGCTCGATCGAATGGCTGTTCCACTCGTGAGGGTGGTCGCGGGGTCGGCCAAGGGTGTTCGGCTCGCTCCCGTGCCGCGGGGTGTCCGTCCGGTATCCGATATGGCCCGCGAAGGCGTGTTCTCGAGCCTCGGGGAGCTGGTGCGGGATGCCCGCGTCCTCGACCTCTACGCGGGGACCGGCGCGATGGCTATCGAGGCGCTCTCCCGCGGAGCCGAGCACGCCGTGCTCGTCGAGCGCGATCGGGCCGCGCTTCGAACCATCCGCGAGAACGTGGCCCGCGCGCGGGTCGTCGGCGCCATCGAGATCGTCGCCTCGGACGTCGGATCGTTTCTCATGAGAGATGACAAACCACTCGGCGGTTTCGACCTGATCCTGGCCGATCCTCCCTACGCGATCGACGAGGAAGAGCTGGTCTCGGTGCTCTCGTCGCTCGGCGCCGGCGGGCTCTCCGGCGACTCGTGGCGCGTGGTCCTGACGCGGCCGAAAAGGTCTTCCACGCCTGTCATTCCGGTACACTGGCTGCCCGCGAGGCGACTGTCCTACGGCGACACCCTCGTCTTCATATTCCGGGAGGCGTAGATGGGCCTGACCGCCCTGTGTCCGGGGACGTTCGACCCCGTCACCAACGGTCACATCGACATCATCGAACGAGCTGCGAGGCGCTTCGACGCGCTGGTGATCGGCGTGCTCGACAACCCCGCGAAGGAGCCGCTGTTCGGAGCCGAGGAGCGGGTGGGTCTCCTCAAGCAGGCGCTCGACCCGCTCGCGAACGTCGAGGTCGAGGCGTTCTCCGGATTGCTCGTCGAATACGTAACTCGGAGAGGGGCCGACGTGGTGCTCAAGGGCCTTCGGGCCGTGACGGATTTCGAATACGAGATCCAGATGGCGCAGATGAACCATCAGCTCGCCGGCGTCGAGACGTTGTTCATGACCACCAACCCGCAGTGGTCGTTCCTGTCCTCGTCGCTCGTGAAGGAGGTCGCGCGCTTCGGCGGCGACGTGTCCACGCTCGTGCCCCCCAACGTCGCCGAGCGACTCAGGGACCGGCTCGGGGGAAGGGCGTAGATGGATCTCACCACCCGCCTGTCCGAGCTCGAGGAGCTGGTGCGCGACGCCAAGTCGATGCCCCTTTCATCCTCGGCGCTGGTGAACCGCGACGAGGTGCTCGACCTGATCGAGGCTCTCAAGACCTCGCTGCCCGACGAGATCAAGCAGGCGCGCTGGGTCGTGAAGGATCGCGAGGAGCTCCTGGCCAAGGCACGGCGCGACGCCGAGGCGATGGTGGAACAGGCGCGAGCCGAGCAGCTGCGCCTCGCCTCCCACGAAGCGGTCATGCAACGTGCCAAGGACGAAGCCGAACGCATCGTCCAGGAGGCCGATGAGGACGCCCGGAAGCTAGGTCTGGAGGCGGAGGACTACGTCGACGCCAAGCTCGCCCAGCTCGAAGGGACGCTCCAGAAGATCCTCGAGGAGATGATCGCGTCCAACGACGGATTGTCCAGGACGATCGATCAGGTGGTCGGGGGGCGCGAGAAGCTCCGCGGCGTCCCGAGCGCCGAGCTGGGACCCGAGGTGGCGCTTTCCGACGATGGGCCGGGCGACGGGCCCGACGATCGGGGGAACCAGGAGGGATGATGCGAGCGATCGACGTCCGAGATCTCCTCGAGAATCCGGGGGCTTCGCGCACGGTCCGGGTCCAGGAGCCGGTCCCGGGTCTTCGGACCGAGCTCGCCGACGTGCCGGAGGATGCGCCGATCGCCGCCGACCTCACGCTGGAAAGCGTGGTCGAAGGCATCTACGTCCGCGGCTCGCTGGAGGGGCGCTTCGTGCTGCGGTGCGCCCGGTGCCTGAAGGCGTTCGAACGCGACTTCGACGTCGAGATGACCGAGCTCGTCGCACGCGAGCCCGGCCCCGACGATGACTACGCGCTCGCTCCGGACCTGACCCTCGACCCGGAGCCGATCGTGCGCGACGCGGTGGTGCTCGAGATGCCGTTCTCGCCGCTCTGCCGGCCTGAGTGCCTCGGCCTGTGCGCGATCTGCGGTGGCGACCGCAACCTCGGCGAGTGTCCGGGTCACGAGCGTATCGATCCAAGGTGGGAGGCGCTCGGCGTCCTGCTCGAGGACCTGTCCGGATCACCCGACCACGACGACTGAGCGAGAGCCGAGAAGGAAGGAACGAAACCATGCCGGTTCCGAAACGACGTCAGAGCCACACGCGGGGAGCCAAGCGCAAGGCCAACTGGAAGGCGCAGCCGCCGACCTACTCGGAGTGCCCGCAGTGCCACCAACCGAAGCTGCCACATCGCGTCTGCGCGAACTGCGGGTACTACGCGGGCCGTCAGGCCATCGAGGTCGAGTAGCGCGTGGCACGAGAGCACACCACGGAGGGATCGAAAGCGCTCGACCGTGTCCTCGGCGTCCGGTTCCGTGACGCCGCGCTCCGGCAGCTCGCGCTGACCCATCGGTCGTACGCGTTCGAGAACGAGCTACCCGCCAACAACGAGCGCCTCGAGTTCCTCGGCGACGCGGTCCTCGGGATCGTCGTCACGGATGCGGCGTTCCGGGAGTTCCCCGAGATGCCCGAGGGCGAGCTCGCCAAGCTCCGGGCCGCGATCGTCAACATGGGCGCCCTCGCCGACGTGGCTCGCGACCTCGGGCTCGGCAGGTTCATCCTGCTCGGTCGCGGGGAGGCGATGAGCGGTGGATTCGACAAGAGCAGCATCCTCGCCGACGCGCTCGAGGCTCTGCTCGGCGCCGTCTACCTCGATCGCGGCCTCCCGGCGGCGCGCAAGCTGATCGAGCGGGTGTTCCGGCCGCGGATGATCGCCTACGTCCGGGGCGAGGGCGAACGCGACTACAAGACCATCCTGCAGGAGCTCGCATCGGCCGAGGTCCGCGCGGTTCCCGACTACCGGATCCGGGAGCGCGGGCCCGACCATCAGAAGGAGTTCACGGCCACGGTGTTCCTCGGCGGAAAGGAGTGGGGGACCGGCGTCGGGCGCTCGAAGAAGGAAGCGGAGCAGCAGGCAGCACACGAGGCCTACATCCGTCTGTCGGAGCGGGCCGAGCCCGCGGAGCCCGCAGGGGCGCGGGGGGCTCAAGGAGCGGGCGCGACCGCGCGAGCGGCAGCCCCCCCGAAAGAGGGGGCCTAGTGGAACTCCCCGAAGTCGAGGTGATGCGCAGGGACCTCGAGAAGGACGTCGTGGGTCGCAAGGTCGCCGAGGCCGAGGTGCGCCCGTCGAAGAACGCGATGCGCGTGATCCGCCGGCACGGCAAACGCAAGGAGTTCACGGACCTGGTCGTCGGACGCAAGTTCACGAAGGCCGAGCGCCGCGGCAAGTACGTCCTGCTCCACATGGACAACGGCGACGTGCTCGTGACGCACTTCGGGATGAGCGGCCAGTTCGTCCGCGCGAACAAGCGGGTGCCGCTCCCGCCACACACGCACGTCGTCCTCACGTTCCAGCAGGGCGGTGACCTCCGGTTCGCGGATCCTCGCACGTTCGGCGAGATGTTCGTCGCAACCGCGGACGAGCTCGGCAAGGTGAAGGAGCTCCAGCACCTCGCGATCGACCCGCTCGACCACGTGTTCACGTGGCAGGCGTTCGGAGCGGCCCTCGCGCAACGCGCCGCCAAGATGAAGCAGCTGCTGATGGATCAGAAGTTCGTGAGCGGGCTCGGGAACATCTACTCGGACGAGGTGCTGTTCGCCGCGGGTCTGCGCTACGACCGCCCCTCGGACACGCTGTCCTCACAGGAGGTGCGCCGGCTCTACCGCGCGATGCAGGAGGTCCTGCAGGAGGCGATCCGGTTCCGGGGGACGACGCTCGAGGACGAGGCGTACCTGGACCTGTTCGGCAAGCCGGGCGAGTTCCAGAACGAGCTCAAGGTGTACGGGCGGGCGGGGCTCCCCTGTCGGCGCTGCCGAACCCCGATCCAGGCGATCAAGATCTCGGGCCGGAACGCGTACTTCTGCCCGCAGTGCCAGTCCTAGCCGACGAGGGGACTAGACGAGCACCGCGCCGACGTCCCGCATGCGCTCGAGCGCGCGCAGCCCGTCGCCACTGCGAAGATCCACCGCGCGGATCCCCGCGGTTACGACGTCGACGTCGAGGTGGCGGGCCCTCGCGTCGGAGACCGATTCGACGACGCAGTAGTCGGTGGTGAGGCCGCAGATGACCACTCGTCTGATCATCCGATCGCGGAGCAGCGCTCCGAGTTCGGTCTCCCACGATTCGCCGCTCCGCGGATCGCGAACGCTGAACGCTGAGTAGCCGTCCTCGCCACCGATCCCCTTGCGGATCACCGGCGCCCCCTCCACAACCTGGACGTCGGCGTGGAACTCAGCTCCCCAGGTGTCGTGGACGCAATGGACGGGCCAGATCCCCCCGTCCTTCTCGAAATGCGGCGTCGACTCCGGATGCCAGTCCTGCGTGTAGACCACCAAGGCCCCGGCATCGACGGCGGCAGCGATCTCGCCGTTCACGACAGGAACGATCTCCTCGGCACCCCGAACGTAGAGGCTCCCGACCGGGTCAGCGAAGTCGTGCTGCACGTCGACGACGAGCAGCGCGGTCCTCCGGTCGTACTCGGGCACGGACCTAGTATGCCCGGATGAAGCGGGTACGCGTCATCGCTTCGGGGCGCGTCCAGGGTGTGTTCTACCGGGCGACCTGCGCGAGGCTCGCCCGCCGTCTCGGGCTCGGTGGCTCCGTTCGGAACCTGCCCGACGGGCGGGTGGAGGCGGTGTTCGAAGGCCCCGAGCGGCTCGTCGACGAGATGGTCGACTGGAGCGGGAGCGGCCCCGATCTGGCGCTGGTGGAACGGCTCGAGGTGCTGGCCGAGGAGCCCGTGGGCGAGACCAAGTTCCGCGTGACGGGGTGACGAGCGGTCCCCGAACTTTCGCCGGCCAGATGCCCGGTCGGGACGAAGGCCACTGTTAGCATCGACCTCCGATGTTCCTCCGCTCCCTGCAGATCCGAGGCTTCAAGTCGTTCGCCGACAAGACGGTCCTCGAGTTCGCCCCGGGCGTCTCGGTCATCGTGGGGCCCAACGGCTCGGGCAAGTCGAACCTCGTCGACGCGATCAGCTGGGTGCTGGGCGAACAGGGTGCGCGAGCCCTCCGGGGCGGTCAGATGGCCGACGTGATCTTCGCGGGCAGCCCGCAGCGGTCCGGGCTCGGGATGGCGGAGGTCAGGCTCGTGATCGACAACTCGGTCGGTCTGATCCCCGTGCCGATGACCGAGATCGAGATCAGCCGGACGATCTTCCGGTCCGGCGACAGCGAGTACCGGATCGGCGGGCAGGTCGTCCGTCTGCTCGACGTCCAGGAGCTGCTGTCCGAGTCCGGGATCGGGCGGGCCCTCCACACGGTCGTCGGACAGGGACAGCTCGAGGAGGTGCTGACGGCTCGGCCCGAGGACCGGCGCACCTACATCGAGGAAGCGGCCGGGGTGGCCAAGCACCGCAAGCGTAAGGAACGCGCCGAGCGCAAGCTCGCGGGGCTCGACCAGGACGTGCTCCGGCTTCAGGACGTGCTGGCGGAGCTGCGCCGTCAGCTGAAGCCGCTGCGGCAGCAGGCCGAGATGGCCAAGCGCCACGAGACGCTCACGACCGAGGCCGACTCGATCGCCGTGCGTCTGGCGGCCGCTCGCCTGCGTGACCTCTGGGACGAGCGCGACCGTCGCCAGGAAGGGTGGGACGAGGGTCTCGCCCGCCGCACGGCAGCACGCGAACGGCTGGACGGACTCGACGAGCGTGTCGCGCGTGCCGCCGATGAACGCGCGCGTTCCGTGTGGGCGCTCCAGGAGGCGGAGGGTGCGTTCGCCGAGGCCCAGGCGGCCAAGTCGGTCGCCGAGCTCGAGCTCCGCCGGGCGGTCGACCTCGATGCCGAGGCCCGTCAGGTGCTCGCCGCGCAGACGAACCGTGGTATTCGGCTGGCCGCGCTCGAGGATGACGTACAACGGCTCGAAGCGCGGTTCGCGGAGACGGCGGAGGAGCTCGAGGGCCGTGCTCGCGAGCTCGAGGAGGCCGAGGTGGCGTTCGCATCCGCCGCCGACGCTCGGCGCGACGCCGAGGACGAACGCCGGCGGGTCGCCGAGGAGGCGGCCGCGCACCGTGCCGAGATGGAGACGTTCCGGCGATCGCTCGCCTCGCACGACCGCGAGCGATCGCGGCTGGAGGAGTCGCTGGGTCAGGTTCGGGAGAGCCGCACCGCCGGTGAGGCCGAACGCGAGAGCCTCGCGGCCGACGTCGAGCGCCTCGACGCCTCGACCGCCCCGCTCGCCGATCGCCGCTCGTTGCTCGAACGGGAGCGCCACGGGCTCTCGGACACGGTGGCCGAGCTCGAGGAGGGGCTCCGCCGGCTCGAGCTTCGGCGCGACGTGCTGCGGGCGCGTCTCGACGACCTCGAGCGGACCCCCGGTTCTCAGTTCCTGGAGGAGCACGCCGGCCGCGGCGTCGGGCTCCTCGGCCAGTTGATCCGCGCGGTCGACGGATGGGATCGAGCGCTCCGAGCCGGACTCGGCTCGCTCGCGGACGCCGTCGTGTACGAAGACGGCGAGCGAGCGCTCGCCGATGCCCCCTCGGGCGAGGGCGCCACGCTTGCGGTCACGGGCGGCGGACCGGCTGCGTTCGAGCTCTCGGGAGAGCGGACGCTGCTCTCGATCGTCGATGCCGATCCGACGGTGCGCGGGCTCGCCTCGACGCTGCTGAAGGACATCTACCTGGCCGACACGCTCGAGGAGGCGGCCGCCAAGCACGCCGAACACCCGAAGGCGTCGTTCGTCACCTCCGACGGCGTGCTCGTCGGACCCGCGCTGATCCGCACCACGCTGACGGCGGACTCGCGGGCCGAGGAGGTCCGCCGCGAGCTCGCGGTCGTCGAACGCGATCTCTCCAAGGCCGTTTCGGCCTTGAAGCCCCGTCGCGCCCGGCTCGACGAGATCTCAGGGGACCTCGCGGAACTCGCCGAGGCGGTCGACGAAGCGGACGCGCGGATCACCCACGCCGCCGAGCGCATCGCACGCATCGACGGCGAACTCGCCTCGGTGGCCAAAGAGGACGAGATCCTGACCCAACGGCTCGCCGGGATGGACGACGCGGCTGCGGCCTGGCGCGAGACCCTCGCGGCGGCCGAGCCGTTGACCCACGAGCTTCCCGAGCTGCCCCGCACCCCCGAGCCGCCGATCCATGGGCGGGTCGCGGTCGAGACGCTCCGACGCGAGCGCGACCGGATCCAGACGCGCCTGTCCTCGGTCCGCTCCGAACGGGACACCCTCGCGGCGCAGGACGCCGACACCCTCCGCGCCCAGGCGGAGGAGGCGGCCCGAGCGCGGACCGCGGCGGAGGACCGATCGACCGCGGCGGAGGCTGCGCTCGAGGCCGCGATCGCAGCCCGGACGGCCGCGTCGGTCGCCGAGCGCGCGGCGACGGACGCGGAGGCCGAGGTGAACCGCCTCTGGCGAGAGGCGTCCACCGAGCTCGAGCGGCTGCGCGAGACCTACGAGGACGAGGACCGCGCCCGCGGGGATCTCGAACGCCGGATCCGCGACGCCGAACGCGTGCTGCGCGAAGGTCACCAGCGCGAGCCGGAGGACGCGCTCGCCGAGCTCTCCGAGGACGACACCGTCTCCGGGCTCGAGCGCAAGGCGGAGCTCGTCCAGCGGCGGCTCGCGTTGCTCGGGCGGGTGAACCTGCTCGCGGGCGGCGAGTTCGAGGCGCTGCAGGAGCGCCACGACTTCCTGCACCGGGAGCTCGACGACGTGCGCCGAGCGCGCAGGGACCTGCTCGAGGTGATCCAGAGGATCGAGGCCGAGATCGTCACCACGTTCGAGGCCGCGTTCCGTGACGTCGCCACCGAGTTCGAGCGCCTGATCGGCGAGCTGTTCCCGGGCGGCGAGGGCCGCCTGGTCTCCACCGAGCCGGGCGATCCCCTCTCGACGGGGATCGAGATCGAGGCTCGTCCCGGTCGCAAGCGCGTGAAACGGATCTCGCTGCTGTCCGGTGGTGAGCGGGCGCTGACGGCGCTCGCGTTCCTGTTCGCGATCTTCAAGGCGCGCCCGAGCCCGTTCTACCTGATGGACGAGGTGGAGCCGGCGCTGGACGACATCAACCTGCACCGGTTCATCAGCCTCATCGAGGGCTTCGCCAAGGACGCCCAGGTGCTGGTCGTGACGCACCAGAAGCGCACGATGGAGGTCGCGGGGATGATGTACGGGGTCTCGATGAGCAAGGAGGGCACCTCGAAAGTGGTCGCCCAGCGGATCGAGACACCTTCGGCGGGCCAGGCGCGCGACGATGCCGGCTCGACCGGCGTCGAGGCCGGCGAGACCCGAGTGGTCCCCGAGCCGGACGCCGTTCGATAGCCTCGGGCTGCCGTGGAGATCGTCCTGTCGATCGTCGCCGTCCTGGCGGTGGTGGGCGTCTTCGCCCTCGTCGCGTCGCGCCGCGGGTCGCGGCCTCGGGCGCCGGAGCCCGTCGAGCGCGGAGGGACCGCCTCGACGACCCTCGCCGAGCCGAACCGGCCAGTCGCGGCGCGGGCGCCGGACGCGCAGCGGGTCGGGTTGGCGGGACGGATCCGGTCGGTGTTCGGGGCCGGCGTGGCCGACCCGTGGTCCGAGCTCGAGGGGCTGCTGGTCGGGGCCGACGTCGGGCCCGTCACCTCGGCGAGGATCGTCGGCGACGTGCGCGAGCGGTTCGGCGGTGGGGAGGACCCCTCGGCGCTCGTCGCGCAGGAGATCCGGACGATCCTGGGTGAGCCGGCCTCGATCCACCTGCCGCAGGGGCGCCTCGGCGTGGTGCTGGTGGTCGGTGTGAACGGCTCGGGCAAGACGACCACGATCGGCAAGCTCGCCGCGAGGCTGGCGGACCAGGGCAAGCGGGTGAGCATCGCCGGTTCGGACACCTTCCGAGCGGCGGCGTCCGAGCAGCTCGAGGTCTGGGCCGGGCGAGCTGGCGCCCACCTGGTCCGGCAGGCACGAGGCGCGGATCCGGGCTCCGTGGCGTTCGATGCGGTCCGGGCTGCTCAGGCCCGCGGCTCGGACGTCCTGATCGTCGACACGGCCGGACGCCTGCACACGAAGCAGCCGCTCATGGAGGAGTTGAAGAAGGTGCGCCGGGTGATCGAGAAGGCCGTAGGCGGACCTCCCGACGAAACGCTACTCGTCCTGGACGCTACAACGGGTCAGAATGGGATCGCGCAGGCCCGCGCGTTCACCGAGGCGGTGGACGTGACGGGCGTCGCGCTCACGAAGTTCGACGGCACGGCGAAAGGGGGGGTCGTCCTGGCGGTGCGCGACCAGCTCGGGGTGCCGGTCAAGGTCGTCGGTACCGGTGAAGCCGTCGGTGACCTCGAGCCGTTCGACGGCGAGGCCTTCGCGGCCAGGCTCCTCGATGGCTGAACGGATGGGCGGCTGACGGTGGCCAAGGCCGACATCCTGATCGTCGAGGACCACCCGACGATGCGCGAGGCGATGCGCCTGATCCTCGAGCACGAGGGGTTCGACATCCGCGAGGCGCCCGACGGGGGGACCGCCCTGACGATGGTGCACGAGCACCGGCCCGACCTGATGTTCCTCGACCTCAACATCCCGGGGACCAGCGGCGCCGACGTCCTGTCGGAGCTCAAGGGCGATCCCTCGACCGAGGACATCCGAGTGATCATCGTCACCGCGACCGGTGAGGAGGGCCGAGAATTCGTGCTCTCCCTCGGCGCCGACGAGTACTTCACGAAGCCGTTCTCGCCCACCGCTCTGCTCCGAACGGTCGAGCGCGTCCTGGAGGGACCGAACGAGACCTCCCCGGCGGGGTCGTAACCTAAGACACCGATGTTCGACACGCTCACCGGCCGTCTCGACGGCATCTTCAAGAAGCTCCGCTCGCGCGGGAAGCTCCACCCCAAGCAGGTGGATGTCGCGCTCACCGACATGCGCACAGCGCTGCTCGAAGCCGACGTCGCCGCCGAGGTTGCCGACGATCTCCTCGACCGGGTCCGCGAACGCGCGCTCTCCGAAGAGGTCATGAAGAGCCTGACGCCCGCCCAGCAGGTGATCAAGGTGGTGCGCGACGAGCTCCAAACCACCATGGGTGGCACGCAGGTCCCATTCACGCTGCCCTCGTCCAGACCCGCCGTGGTGATGATGGCCGGTGTCCAGGGTTCGGGGAAGACGACCGCGTGCGCGAAGATCGCGCTGCATCTCAAGTCCAAGGGCAAGCGTCCGTTGCTCGTCGCGGCCGACCTGTGGCGCCCGGCCGCCGTCGAGCAGCTCGTGACCCTCGGCGGCGAGATCGGGGTGGACGTCGTCTCGGACGGCAAGGACGCGGTCAAGGTCGCGAGGAACGGGGTCAAGCATGCTGCTCGCGAGGCGCACGACGTCGTGATCGTCGACACGGCGGGCCGCCTCCACGTCGACGAGGACATGATGCGCGAGGCGCGGAGAGTCAAGGATGCGATCAAGCCCCATCTCGTCGTCATGGCGTGCGACGCGATGACCGGCCAGGACGCGATCATCCAGGCGCGCGCCTTCATGCGGGACGTGGACACCACGGGGTTCGTGCTGACCAAGCTCGACGGCGATGCGCGGGGTGGCGCCGCGCTCTCGATCACGGGGGTGACGGGCAAGCCCGTGTTCTTCGCCGGGACGGGGGAGCGTCCCGAGGATCTCGAGCCGTTCTATCCCGACCGGATGGCGTCTCGGATCATGGGGATGGGCGACGTGCTGTCCTTGATCGACAAGGCTCAGGAGAACCTGGATCAGGAGAAGGCGGCCGAGACCGCCGAGAAGATGCTGTCGGCACGGTTCACGCTCGAGGACTTCCTCGACCAGATGCAGGCGCTCCGCAAGCTCGGACCGCTCCAGGATCTGCTGGCGATGCTGCCCGGCGTCCCGGGTGGCAAGAACGCGCTGAAGGACCTGGAGGTCGACGACGGCCAGCTCGGCCGCGCCCAGGCCATCATCCAGTCGATGACCAGGGAGGAGCGGCAGAATCCCGCTATCATCGGCGGGTCCCGGCGCTCGCGGATCGCGCGCGGCTCGGGCGTGACCACCGCGGAAGTCAACGCCCTGCTCAAGGAGTTCGAGCAGGCCAAGAAGATGATGAAGAGCATGCTGGGCGGTAAGGGCATGCCCCGGATCCCGGGGATGCCGAACCTCCCGGGGATCGGTTAGGCATCCATCCGTTAGGAGACAAGGACATGTCGGTTCGCATCAGGTTGAAGCGTCTGGGGGCGAAGAAGCGTCCCTTCTACCGGGTCGTCGTCGCGGACCAGCGGAGCCCGCGCGACGGTCGGTTCATCGAGAACATCGGCAGGTACCAACCCCTCGACGACCCCTCGGTGATCGAGATCGACGAGGAACGCGCGCTGTATTGGCTCGGCGTCGGCGCGCAGCCGTCGAACACCGTCAAGGTGCTGATGACCAAGGTCGGCATCTGGGACCGCTTCGCGTCAGAGAAGAAGGACGCGAACGCGCCGCGAGCGTCCTGATCCCTTGCCAGAGAACATGCCAGAGAACATGAAGGACCTCCTCGACTACCTTGCCCGCGAGCTGGTCGACGATCCAGACGCCGTCCAGGTCGAGCAGGTCGACGACGAGCGCGGCGTCCTGCTCACGCTCCGCGTCGCTCAGGACGACATGGGCAAGGTCATCGGCCGTGGCGGTCGGACGGCTCGCGCGATCCGGATCGTCATGAAGGCCGCCGGGATGCGCGCGGGGATCCAGCACACGGGCGTCGAGATCGTCGACTGACGCGGGAGTCAGGATGGACGAGTCGACCGTGGCGGTCGGCCGCATCACGCGGGCGCACGGTGTGCAGGGCGAGCTCGCCGTGCTCGTGATCTCCGAGGTCCCCGGTCGGTTCGCGGACGGCGAGACCGTGTGGCTCGAGGACGGTCGAACGCTCACCGTCGAGTCGTCCCGACCCCACAAGGACCGCCTGCTGGTTCGGTTCCGTGAGGTGCAGAGCCGTGAGCAGGCCGAGGCCCTGCAGAAAGCGCTGCTCGTCGTCCCCGAGTCCCTGTCGCCGGAGCTCCCCCAGGGGTCGTGGTGGGATCACCGGATCGTGGGCTGCGCGGTCGAGACCGACACGGGCCGCGCGCTCGGGACGGTCCGCGACGTGATCCACACCGGGGCGAACGACGTCTGGTCCGCGGTCGACGACCAGGGCACCGAGACGCTCATCCCCGTACTCCAGGACGTGATACTGGAGGTGGACATGGACGCGAAGCGGATCGTCGTCCGCGAGATCCCCGGCCTGACGATGCCGGGGTGATGCGACGGCCGGGTCCCATCCCGTCGCGCTAGCCTGCGCCCGTGCGGATCGACGTCGTCACGATCTTCCCCGGCATCTTCGAGAGCCCACTCCGCGAGAGCTTGCTCGGGCGGGCGATCGAGGCCGGTCTCGTGGACGTGCGCGTCCACGACCTGCGGGATGCCACGGCCGACAAGCATCGCCAGGTCGACGACGAGTCGTACGGGGGCGGGCCGGGGATGGTGATGAAGCCGGAGCCAGTGTTCGCGGCGGCCGAGGCGCTGGGTGCGGGGGAGCGGCGCACGCTCCTGCTCTCGCCGGCCGGACGGAGGCTGGACCAGGCCCTCGTGCGCGAGCTCGCTGCCGAACCCTGGCTGGTGCTGATCTGCGGGCGGTACGAAGGCGTCGACGAGCGCGTCGTCGAGGGGCTCCCTGCCGAGGAGGTCTCGATCGGCGACTACGTCGTCGCGGGAGGGGAGGTCCCGGCCCTGGTGGTGCTCGAGGCGGTGACACGCCTGATCCCCGGCGTGATCGGCCGCGAGGAGTCTCACGAACAGGATTCGTTCGGGCACGACGGTCTCTTGGACCATCCCCACTACACCCGGCCGGCCGAGTTCCGAGGGATGCAGGTCCCCGAAACGCTCCTGTCGGGCAACCACGCGGAGATCGAGCGGTGGCGCCGCGAGGCCGCGCTCGAGAAGACCCGGCGCAACCGCCCGGACCTGCTCGAACGCTGACCGAGGCCGACCGACCGCCTGCTCCGCAGGGCCTGCCGCTCACCCATCGCGCTCGCTCCGATGAGCACCTCGGACCCCCTGCTACCATTGGCGTCCCGCCATGAACAAGACCGATCTCGTCGACGCGCCTTATCTCCGCACGGACCTGCCCGAGTTCCGTCCGGGCGACACCGTGAAGGTGCACGTCCGGGTGGTCGAGGCGGGCCGCGAGCGCATCCAGGTCTTCCAGGGCGTCGTGATCCGGCGTCAAGGGGGCGGGCTCCAAGAGACGTTCACCGTCCGGAAGATCTCGTTCGGGGTCGGTGTCGAGCGGACGTTCCCCCTGCATTCCCCGTCGATCGGCAAGCTCGAGGTGGTGTCGAGGGGTCACGTCCGCAGGGCGAAGCTCTACTACCTCCGTGAGCGCCGGGGAAAGAAGGCGCGCATCCGGGAGCGCCGGCTGGGCGAGGACGAGCTCGCCGCGATCGCGGCTGCCGAGGCCGAGCGCGCGGCTGCGGGCTCAGTTGGGGCGGACGACACGACCGACGACGAAGGAGCGGCCGAGACGACCGACGGCGTGGGAGCAGCGGAGACCTCGGAAGCTCCGGACGTCGAGATCCCCCTGGCCTCCGTCGAGGCGTCGGCAGCCGGGGACGGCGCCCCAGAGCCTGCCTCCGACGCCACCGAGGTCGATGCGGTCCAGACCGAGCCCACCGAGGCAGAGGTCCAGGGCTAGGCGGTGACCGAGCGCCCGTCGGGCTCCGAGGAGCCCGCAGGCGGGTTCACGCTCTCAGAGCCTCGCCCCGCCGAGCAGGCGCACCGACGTTCGTTCCTGAGCGAGCTTCCGATCCTGTTGGTCGTCGCGCTCGCGCTCGCGATCGTCCTCAAGACCTTCGTGGTGCAGGCCTTCTTCATCCCATCGGGCTCGATGGAACCCACGCTCGAGCCGGGCGACCGGGTCCTCGTCCAGAAGGTGGTGTACGGTCCAGATCGAGGCGACGTCGTCGTGTTCGCCGATCCGAAGGGGAGACCCGGTCCGGATCGGGGGATCGTCGGCGGGTTCGTCCATTGGCTGTCGAGCGCGCTCGGCATCGAGCGGCCGGAGCACGAGGACTTCATCAAGCGGGTGATCGGGCTTCCCGGCGAGACGGTCGAGCTGCGGAACGGCCAGCTGTTCGTCGATGGGATCCAGATCCCCGAGCCCTACCTGGAAGGGGCGGTCGACACGAGGGACTACGGACCGGAGCGGGTTCCGAGTGACGCGCTGTTCGTCCTCGGTGACAACCGCCTGAACTCGAACGACTCGAGGTTCGGCCTCGGGTTCGTCCCTGTCGACAAGGTCGTAGGGCGCGCGTTCGTGATCGTGTGGCCGCCTTCGAGGGTCGGATGGATCCACTAGTCCTCGACCTCGGGCGGTACGAGCGCGGTCTTCGGGACCAGGGCTTCCGCCTGATCGCGGGTGTCGACGAGGCCGGCCGAGGCGCGCTCGCCGGGCCGCTGGTCGCCGCCGCCGTGATCCTGCCCGCGGCGTTCGACCTCGAGGGGATCAACGACTCTAAGGTGCTCACCCGGCTGCAGCGGGAGGCCGCGTACGAGCGGATCGTCCGTGACGCCGTCGCGCGGTCCGTGTGCCGGTGCATGCCGATGCGGATCGATCGTCGAGGTCTGCACAAGACGAACGTCTGGCTCCTGCGTCGGTGCATCACCACGCTGCCGGTCGAGCCCGACTACGTCCTCACGGACGGCTTCCCGGTCAAACGGCTGGGGATCCCGAACCTGTCGATCAAGAAAGGCGACGCCGTCACCGCGTCGGTGGCCGCCGCTTCCATCCTGGCCAAGGTGACGCGCGACCGGATGATGGACCGCTACCACCGGCGATTCCCGGAGTACGGGTTCGACCACAACCGCGGGTACGGGACCGATGAGCACCGGGACGCGATCAGGCAGCACGGGCCGTCGCCGATCCACCGCTTCTCGTTCAAGGGCCTGCGAACCGGTTTCTACGAGGGCGATAGGCTGGAGGAGCCGTGAACCCCGAAGAAGACGACATCGAGCGCTTCGAAGAGCAGCGCGAGCTCGAGCTCTACCGCGAGTACCGCGACATCGTGCCGATGTTCTCGTACGTCGTCGAGACCGAGCGGCGGTTCTACCTCGCCAACAAGGTGGAGCTCAACCAGCGCGAGGACGGCTGGGTCGAGGTCGTGCTCCGGGATGCCTGGGTGTGGGACATGTTCCGCCCCGCGCGGCTCGTCTCGAACGTACGGGTCCTGACCCGGCACGACGTGAACGTCGAGGAGCTTCGGCCGGAAGACACGATGCAACTCCCCGAGTAGACGACCGACGACCTCCCGCAAACGCCGAACCGGCCTACAGCACCGATCGGACATGCGGGAACTTGCCCCTCCGTGCGACGATCTTCCTACGACCGGAGAGGGGGAACGCGTGAGGCATCGGGGGCTCGCGACCGCACGTGCTCGGTCTGCTGAGGCCCGATTCGGCGTGCTTCGAGCTCACCGACATGGGTGTCGAGCCTTCCTTGGTCGCCGAGGCGGGTGATCCCTGGAAAGGAGATCACCCGAGAAAGGGGGATGGGATGACCAGGAAGGTGAGTTGTCTCGTAGCAGCGCTCGCGTTCGCCGCCACCATGCTCGTCGCTGCCGTTCCGGCGGCGGCGGACACGAGGACCGCTGCGGCGAGCGGCACGGCCGCATTCCGCGAGACGGGGACCGGCTCAGACGAGATCGCCTTCCCGGAGATCCGGCGTCGCGTCGGCGCGCGGGGGACACCGGTGGGTCAGCTCCCGATCGCAGGCAAACGAGGCCAGTTCCCACCGATGCCGCTCGCCAACCCGGTCGTCGCCTCGCAGGGGCTCGCCGAGTCGAACCCCGAGCTGGAAGCCAGTTTCGACGGGCTGACGAGCCGTGATCAGCGGCTTGCCAACGGCGGTAACCAATTCTCGGTCGAACCGCCCGACCAGGCTCTGTGCGTCGCGGACGGATTCGTGCTCGAGTCCGTGAACACCGTGATCCGGGTTAAGGACACTGCGGGTGCCAACCTGACGGGGGTCGTGGACCTGAACAGCTTCTACGGCTACCCAGCGCAGTTCAACAGGACCACTGGGGCTTTCGGGCCGTTCCTCACGGATCCGGTGTGCCTCTTCGTCCCGTCGATCGATCGGTGGGTGCAGCTCGTGCTGACGATCGATCAGATCTCCTCCGGACCACTGGCCGGGGCGTTCCTCGGCACGAACCATCTCGATCTCGCGATCAGCGACACGTCCGACCCGAGCGGCACATGGACGATCTACCCGATCCCGGCTCAGAACGACGGGACTCAGGGCACGCCTGACAACGGGTGCCCGACGCCCGATCCGGACGACGCGCCGGGGGCCACGAACCCGCGAGCAGAGATCGGGGACTACCCGCACTTGGGGATGGATGCGAACGGCATCTACATCTCGACGAACGGCTATTGCCTCTTCAGCAGCCAGTACAACGGGGCGCAGCTGTACGCGATCGGGCTTGAGCAGCTGACCGGCCTATCGCTCCCATCCTCGATCACGTTCCAGCACTTCGCGAACACGAGGTTGGCGGGCTCGCCGGGCTTCACGGTCTGGCCGGCGACGTCGTTCCCCGGTGAGCACTCGACCGAGGCCGGCGGAACCGAGTACTTCCTGAGCACGATCGCCGGCGACGGCACCGAGACGGGCAACCCGACCGGTACCGCCAGGCGCATCGGCCTCTGGGCGCTCACCAACACGAGCTCACTCAACACCGCCACGCCGAACGTGCGGCTGACGAACCGGCTCGTGAATAGCCAGACGTACACGTTCCCGCCCACCTCCGACCAGCGTCCCGGCCCGACGCCGCTGCGCGACTGCATCAACGATACGAGCCTGCCGACACCGTTTGGGCCCGGCTGCTGGCAAATCTTCTTCGTCGATGAGCCCGAGCACGACGAGGTCATCTCGCGCCCGGACAGCCTGGACGGGCGTATGCAGCAAGTGTGGTTCGTGAACGGCAACCTGTGGGGCGCTGCCGGCACCGGCGTCTCCGTCGGCGGCGAGACGAAGGCCGGCATCGCCTGGTTCAAGGTGCAACCGAAGGTCACCGGCGCCGGCAAGGTGGAGGGGAAGGTTCGGGACGAGGGTTACATCGCCCTCGCCGACAACAACCTGACGATGCCCGCGCTGGCGATGCTTCCGAGCGGGGAGGGCGCACTGGCGTTCTCGGTCCTCGGCGAGGACTTCTTCCCGAGTGCCGGGTACGTCTCGATCGACGAGGCGGGAAGCGTCTCGCCGGTGCATATCGCCGCGGCCGGGCTGGGCCCGGACGACGGGTTCACGTCGTACAAGGCGTTCGTCGGCGATCCGCCGAGGACCCGTTGGGGCGACTACGGCGCTGCCTGGACGGACGGGAGCGACATCTGGATCGCCTCCGAGTACATCGGCCAGACCTGCACGCTGGGGCAGTATTACCCCAGCCCGCCGAGCCTCGCCGGTTTCGGAAGTTGCGGCGGGACGCGCGTCTCCCTGACCAACTGGTTCACGAGGATCAGCGAGCTCGCGCCCTAGGCGAGCGAGGTGCGAAGGTGAGGGCCGGCCGAGCGCCGGTCCTCACCTCCCGCCGCCCGGTCGGGAGCGTGAGACCGCTCGATGCCTACCCGGCTGTGACCGCCGAGGTCGTGCCGGCCGAGGTCGCCGAGCGCGTGGAGCTCGACGGCACCGAGCGAACGTCCTGATGCCATCGTCGAACCCACCCGCGGTCATCGCTCGGCGTTGGGCTCCGCGAGATCGTCGGCCTCCGGATGCGGCTGGAGCTGCGCGGGTTCGTCCGCCTCGTCTGCCGGAGGCATGTCACCGGCCCGGTCTAACGTCGGCGGGTGAGCCGACCCACGACGGACCCACGCTCCGCGAGAGGGCGCGCCGGTGAGGACGCGGCGCTGCGCGTCTACGAGCAACGGGGGTTCGCGCTGGTCGCGCGGAACTGGCGGTGCCACCTCGGCGAGCTCGATCTGGTGATCGTCCGGCGAGACCTGCTCGTGTTCTGCGAGGTCAAGACTCGGTCGGGTCCGGCGTTCGGTGGCGGGTACGAGGCCGTGACGTGGTCCAAGCGGCGGAGGATCCGAAACCTCGCCGACGCGTACCTGGAGCGGAGCGGGTTCGAGCATGCTGGCGTTCGGTTCGACGTGGCCAGCGTCTGGCTCGGTGCACGCGGCGGCGATGTCGAGATCTTCGAGGACGCGTTCTGACGTGTCGGTGCTTGCGGGTAGGGTCGCACGAGCGTGTACGGACGGGTCAACGGCGTCACCGTCGTCGGGGTCCGCGGTCATCTCGTCGCCGTCGAGGCGCACGTCGGCCGCGGGCTCCCGTCGCTCACGCTGACCGGCCTGCCCGGCGCGGGCGTCCATGACGCCCGCGACCGGATCAGACCAGCGGTGGAGAGCGCGGGGTTGGAGTGGCCTCTGCGCCGCGTGGTCGTCAACCTCTCGCCCGGAACGCTCCGCAAGGAGGGTCCGGGTCTCGACCTGCCGGTGGCGATGGGGGTGCTCGTCGCGATGGCCCAGGTGCCTCCCGCCAAGGTGGCGGGGTGGGTGTTCGCAGGAGAGCTCTCGCTCCGCGGCGGTTTGGTCTCTACCCCGGGTGTGCTCTCGGTGGCGATCGCCGCGGCGAGCGTCGGTCTGCGCGGCGTGGTCGTCCCCGCCTCCAACGCCGAGGAGGCGGCGCTGGTCGAGGGTCTGGAGGTCGTCGGGGCGTCGTCCCTCGCCGAGGTCGTCGGGTTCTTCCGGGGTACGTGGCGGTCCCGTGCGCCCGAGGCGGCCGCCCCGGTGGAGGATGCACGCCACGCAGTGGACCTCGCCGAGGTCCGAGGGCAGGCGCAGGCCCGTCGCGCCCTGGAGGTGGCGGCCGCCGGGGGGCACAACGTCCTGATGGTCGGCTCGCCGGGCGCCGGCAAGACGATGCTCGCCCGAAGGCTGGCCACCATCCTGCCGCCCTTGTCCCGCGACGAGTCGCTCGAGGTCACCCAGCTGCATTCCGTCGCAGGCCTGCTCGGGGGAGGTCTGATCCGAGAGCGGCCGTTCCGCTCCCCCCATCACACGGTGTCACCCGCGGCACTCCTCGGGGGAGGCACGGCGTTCCTGCGCCCGGGCGAGGTGTCGTTGGCACACCACGGTGTCCTGTTTCTCGACGAGTTCACCGAGTTCCGCCGAGACGCGGTCGAAGGTCTGCGTCAGCCGCTCGAGGACGGGCGGGTGGTCGTCACGCGGATGGTGGGGTCGGTGGTGTTCCCATCCAGGTTCACGCTCGTCGCAGCCGCGAACCCATGCCCGTGCGGCTTCGCCGGCGACGTCGCCCGGCGATGCTCGTGCCGAGAAGATCGGCTGCAGACGTATACCGCCAAGCTGACGGGTCCGCTGCTCGATCGCGTGGACATCCAGCTCGTGATCCCGCGGCTCACCCGGCAGGAGCTACTCGGCGAGCAGCCTGGAGAGTCCTCCTCCGCCGTGCGCGAACGGGTCGAGGTGGCCCGCTCGCGTCAACGGCTTCGGTACGCGGAGCTCGGCTTCCCGAGCAACTCGCAGCTCCCCGGTCACGTCGCGCGCCGCGAGGCTCGGATCTCGAAGGAGGCGCGCGACCTGCTCGCGTCCGCGGTCGACCTCCACGGGTTGACCGGACGCGGATTCGACCGAACGCTGAAGGTCGCGCGGACCATCGCGGATCTCGCCGAAGCCGACCGGATCGAGCCGGTCCACGTCGTGGAGGCCCTCGCGTACCGTTCGGCGTCGCCCTCGCCGGAGCTCGAGCGTGCCGGCTGACGGCGCACGCCGAATCACTCGATCGCCATGGCCGGTCTGGCCGGACGGGTTCGGTGGCGACGATGAGGACCGACGTGCGTCGCTCGTCCTGTCGGCGCTCCGGGGGATCTCGCCGCGCTCACTGATGGCTCTCGCGGTCGAACGCGGGTCGGCGGCGTCGACCCTCGCCTGGATCCGCGAGGGACGAGCCGGGAGCGACCACGACCAGGCGTTCGCCCGCGCCCGCGACCCGGCCGCGATCGCCGCGGCCGCCGAGGCGTGCGGAGCTCGGTTCGTGACGTGGGCGTCGGCCGAATATCCGAGCCAGCTCCGCCAGATCGCCGATCCGCCCGCGGCGATCTACGTGATCGGAGGCCCTCCGCCCGACGTGACGTCGGGAGTGGCCGTCGTCGGTGCACGCCGGTGCACCGCCCTCGGGAGGGAGTCAGCGCACGCGATCGGTCGCGAGCTCGCGCTCGCGGGGGTCGCGGTCGTGAGCGGAGCGGCTCGGGGCATCGACGCCGCGGCGCACGAGGGCGCGCTCTCCGCGAACGGCCTCACCTGCGCGGTCCTCGGATCGGGGCTCGACGTCGTGTACCCGTCCGCGAGCCGGGCCCTGATCCGACGTATCGCGAAGGATGGGACGCTCGTCAGCGAGTACCCGCCCGGGACGCCTCCGAGCCAGCACCACTTCCCGGCCCGCAATCGCATCGTGGCCGGCCTGTCGCGCGCGACCGTGGTGGTCGAGGGTGCCACGGGGAGCGGTTCCATGATCACGGCCGAGCACGCGATGGAATTCGGTCGCGACGTGTTCGCGCTCCCTGGATCGGTCGCGAGCGCCCTGTCGCAGGTTCCGCTGCAGCTCATCCGCGAGGGCGCGACGTTGATCCGCGACGCCGACGACCTCCTGGGCGACCTCGGGATCGAGCTCGTCCAGGCCGAGATTGCGGAGCGTGTCGACCTCGACGAGGCGGAGCGCCGCGTCCTGGAGGCGATCGTCGAACCCACGCTGCCCGACCGGCTCGCATCCGCGCTCGGTGTCGGGATCCCCGAGATCGTGGGCGTCCTGATGCGACTTGAGCTCCGCGGGTTCGTCCGCAACGTCGGGGGCAGGTACGAGACGACGCTGTCGGCCCGTCGGCCGCGGCCCGACCGGGCGGGCAGGCTCGCGGCCATCGACGAGCGATAGCCCGCTACAGACGACCGTCTGCCGGGTCGAGCCGCCGAACCTTCCGTGCACGGACGATCGCGGATCCGCGGCCGCTGCTTGAACGAGCCGACCGCGATTGGTACAAGGTGGGACCCCACCCGACCGAGCCCGGAGGACCATGGCAGCCCGTGACCTTCCTCGATCCGACGTCGCCCTGATCGACGGGTTCACGGATCACCTGGCGCTCGAGCGTCATCTCTCGCCCGCGACGGTCGAGGCGTACCGTCGCGACGTCTCGCAGCTCGCCGCGTTCCTGCGGCGGGCCCGTCGAGATCTGCCGGGCGCCGGGATCGACGACCTCCGGCGCTTCCTGGCACAGCTCACGAGCTTGGGGTACGCGCGCGCCTCGATCGCCCGCCGCGTCGGCGCGATCCACACGTTCTACCGCTGGGCGGTCTCGAGCGGTGTCGTCGCCGAGGACCCGGCGGCCCTGCTCGGGCGGCCGAAGGTGATCTCGCGTCTCCCGGTCGTCCTGCGGGTCGCCGAGGCCGCGGCGCTGGTCGAGGCTCCCGATGCCGGCGAGGACGCGAGCGAGGTCGAGTCCGCGGTGGTACTGCGCGACCGGGCGATCCTCGAGCTCATGTACGGTTCGGGGCTCCGGGTGAGCGAGGTGGCGGGTGTCACGGTCGACCGCGTGGATCTCGATCGAGGCCGGGTGACGGTCGTGGGCAAGGGCGACAAGGAGCGCGAGGTGCCCCTCGGCGACCCCGCCCGCCAAGCCGTGGTCGCATGGCTCAGGGTGCGGAGCGTGCTTGCACCGGGGAAAGGTGACGAGCTGTTCATGAACCGCAGGGGTGGGCCGATCGGCCCACGCGACATCCGACGGCTTGTGGGACGATACGGGCGCGCAGCGCTTTCGGGCCGGCGGGTGACGCCCCACACACTGCGGCACTCGTTCGCCACGCACCTGCTGGAGGGAGGAGCCGACATCAGGGCGGTCCAGGAAATGCTCGGCCACGCGAGCGTGGCCACGACCCAGAGGTACACCCACGTGAGCCGCTCACGGCTGTTCGAGGCGTACGAGCAGAGCCATCCGAGGGCCTGATGCCTCGAGCATCCAAGACCGAGAAGCCCGATACCCCGGCGAAGCCGACCAAACCGGCCAAGGCTCCCGCCAAGGATCAGAAGCCGGCGACGACCGTCAAGTCATCGAAGAACGACAAACCGGCGGCTCGCTCGAGGACGGTCAAGGTGGCGACCTCGCCGAGAGTCCGCGGTCGCGAGCCCCCCTCCCCGGAAGCCATCGACGAGCTCGCCCGGCTCTGGGCGGAGTTCAAGCTGAGTGAGGTCTCGGGTGCGCGGGAGTCGGCCCGGGAGCGCCTGATCCTGCATTACGCGCCGCTCGTGAAGTACGTGGCGAGCCGTGTTGCGACCGGCCTGCCCGCCAGCGTCGACCAGGCCGACCTCGTCTCGTACGGGATGTTCGGGCTGATCGACGCGCTCGAGAAGTTCGACCTGGCTCGCGGCAACAAGTTCGAGACCTACGCGATCCCGCGGATCAAGGGCGCGATCATCGACGAGCTCCGCGCGATGGACTGGGTCCCGAGGTCGGTTCGGTTCAAAGCACGCGAGATCGAGAAGGCGTACTCGGACCTCGAGTCGATCCACAAGCGCGCACCGACCGAGAAAGAGGTGGCCGCGCGGCTCGGCGTCACGCTGCGCGAGCTCCACGAGGTGATCAACCAGATCTCGTTCGTGCAGGTGGTTCAGCTCGACGAGATCCTGAGCGTCGGGAGCGATCGCGGCGAGCAGGTGTCGCTGCTCGACACGCTCGCCGACCGCGGCACCGATCCGACCACTTCGCTCGAGGGACAGGAGACGCGCGGGATGCTCGCCGCGGCGATCAACTCGCTCTCCGAACGCGAGAAGATCGTCGTCACGCTGTACTACTTCGAAGGTCTCACCCTCGCCGAGATCGGCGAGATCCTCTCCCTGACCGAATCGCGCGTCTGCCAGATCCACACCAAGGCGGTCGGACAGCTCCGGCTGCAGCTCGTCGAGACCGAGTAGCCGATCGCCGCCGATGTGAACCACGTCACGTTTCGGCGGGTCTCGCCCGGATAGGATCGCCGTTCGTTCGTCGATCGGAGAGCCGGCGTGGCGCTGCAGACGTTGGTCCTCCCCCTGCTGATGCTGCTCCTGACGGGATCGTGGTCATCCTCGGTCGAACCGTCCAGAGCGGCGATCGCGCCCGCTCTGCCGTTCGGATCGTGGGTGTGGCCGGTCGAGGGGCCGGTCATCGGTGGGTTCGACCCGCCCGACACACCGTACGGCACCGGGCATCGCGGGATCGACATCGCGGTGGCCTCCGGGACGGTGATCGCCGCGCCCCAATCGGGGATCGTCTCTTTCTCCGGCAAGGTCGGCGGCGAGCTCTTCATCACGATCGACCACGGCGGTCAGCTCTCGAGCACCTGCTCGTGGGTCTCGTCGTCGGCGGTGCGCAAGGGCGAGGCGGTCACCCGGGGGCAGCCGATCGGCACGACGGGTGCCGGGCATCAGGGTTCGACCGTCCCGCACCTGCACTTCGGCGTGAGGCTCGCGGGCGTCTACGTCGATCCGCTCGAGCACCTGGCTCCGAGGGGCGTCGAGGACCTGATCCGCCTGGTTCCGATCCCGGCCTGAGCCCACCCTCACGGGTGTCATCGGGTCGGCCCTCGCGTCGGCGGATAGGATGACCGCCCCCGTCCCAGGAGAACCCACCTGTTCCCGATGCTGCGTCACCGTTCGTCGCGTGCCGTCCTTGCCGCTGTGGTGGCGGTGGTCGCGGCCGCATCGCTCTCGTTGCTCGCCACAGGGGCGACGGCACAGGAGGAACCGACCTGGTCGCAGTTCCAGGGAGGCCCGGGTCACCCGGGTGTCCTCGCCGACGGACCCTCCCCACCGTACCGGATCGCGTGGACCCTCCCGGCTCCGGCCGGCGATGCCCTCTCGGGAGCCGTCG
>Ga0209859_1000017_pt1 | contig 28042 bp, 28 predicted proteins | sample GWRWS3_50_60_FD_187241 | JGI IMG/M metagenome (GOLD analysis project Ga0209859, IMG submission 187241) | Riverbed sediment microbial communities from areas with vegetation nearby in Columbia River, Washington, USA - GW-RW S3_50_60 (SPAdes)... | ecosystem: Environmental > Aquatic > Freshwater >... | reverse complement strand
ACCAGAACACCTCGTCGCGAGATCGAGTAGACGGACCGCCTAGCAACGGACTAGAAGGTATCCGCTCCCTCGCCCCACTCCACCTCGATCGCCTCAGCGACCTCCCTGAGCACGATCCCGACCACCGCCATCGCCTGGCAGGCGACGAAGTGCTCGTCATCGAGAGGGGCGCGCTCGGCATGCCACTCGGCCAGAAGCTCGTACTCGCTCGACTTCGTCCTCAGAAGCTCGCCGAGACTCATCGGCGGCGCTCCCGATCGCGCGCCTTCAATCGTTCGAGGACGGCCCGCAGGTGCGGGTTGAGCTCGCTACCGGGTGCGATCTGGCCCCTGCTACCGGAGTCCAGCTTGCCACCAGCGTTCTCCGGTAGCACGGGTTCGAATCCCGTATGCGCCTCCTAGTCTCTGCTCAGCGCGAGACGCTTCGTGCCGGCGGCGACGGTCACACGAAAGACCGCGTGGTGATCCTGTCAGCGCACCACGAGGACGTCGCAGGGTGCGTCGTGCAGGACCTTCGTACTCACAGAGCCGAGCAGCATGCGCTCGGCCACGTTGAGTCCTCGGGTTCCAACGACGATCAGGTCCGCGCCGCTCTCCTTTGCCTGATCCACGATGACCTCGCCTGGATCGCCGTGGCCCTCGACCAGCTCCGGCTTGATCCCTTTCTCGCCGAGCAAGGCCTCCGCCTCGGCGAGCTCTTGCCTCCGCTCGCTGACTTCTCCCTGATCGATGGGCCCCGCGCTGCGCCCAGCTGGAGGGTGGACGTGCACGGCGCTCACGACCGTGACGGTCGCACCGTCCTTCGCGAGCTCCGCGGCCCGGTCGAGCGCGCGCTTCGCGGTGTCCGAGCCGTCGTATGCGACAACGATGTTCAGCATGCTTCCTCCTCCCAAGCAGAGCGCTATGGTGACCTGAAGCGGCGGGGAATTCAACCGCGAGTCTTCTCGCTCCCGTTCCGGTCCTGGGCCGCGTCGGCCTGCCCGGCCTCCTGTTTGCCCCCTGCGACGGAGACGCATCGAGTAAGGTCTGCCTTCGCACATTGTAAGGACACCCTTACAGGAGAGAGACATGCCCAGACTCGGCCTGTCCGCCGTCCTGCTCGTCCTCCTCGTTCTCGCCGGCTGCGGCGACGGCGGCGGCGACATCACCGTCTACTCGGGGCGGCAAGAGGACCTCGTCGAGGGCCTCTTCGAGCGGTTCGAGGAGGCGACAGGGATCGAGCTCGAGGTCCGCTACGGCGACAGCGCCGAGCTCGCGGCGACAATCGCAGAGGAAGGCGACAACACGCCTGCGGATGTCTTCTTTGCGCAGGACGCCGGCTCGCTCGGCGCGGTCGGGGCGGAGGGCCTGCTGAAGGAGCTCCCGGCGGAGACGCTCGAGCGGGTCGACGAGCGCTTCCGCGACCCGGAGTCGCACTGGGTGGGGACGTCGGGGCGCGTGCGCGTCATCGCCTACAACACGGAAGCACTCGCCGAGGACGAGCTCCCCGACTCCATCTGGGACTTCGCCGACCCGGCCTGGCGGGGCAAGATCGGGTTCGCGCCGACGAACGCGTCCTTCCAGGCGATGGTCACCGCCATGCGGCTGGAGGCCGGGGACGAGCGCACGCGCGAGTGGCTCGAGGCGATCAAGGCGAACGAGCCGCGGCTCTACGAGAACAACGTCCAGACCGTCGAGGCGATCGCAGCCGGGGAGATTGAGGCCGGCTTCGTCAATCACTACTATCTCTACGGCTTGCTCGAGGAGCAGCCGGATGCCGCGGTCGCGAACCACTATCTCGCCCCGGGGGACGCGGGGGCGCTCGTGAACGTCGCCGGCGTGGGCATCCTCCGAACGACCGGCCGCCCGGGAATGGCGCAGCAGCTCGTCGACTTCCTCCTCGGCGAGGGGCAGGAGTACTTCGCAACGGAGACCGACGAGTACCCACTCGTCGCGGGCGTCGAGCCGGAGAGCGGGCTGCCCCCGTTGAGCGACCTCCACGGACCGGACGTCGAGCTGGGGACTCTCGGGCCCGAGCTCGCGGCCACCCTCGAGCTCCTCGACAGCGTCGGTCTGACGTAGGGCCGTGCAGGCGCGACGCTCCCTCTGGGGTGTCTGCGCCGGCTGCCTCGGCGTCGCCGCGCTGTCCCTGCTCGCACCGTCGACGCCGACCTACGACCCGTGGGCGTGGCTCATCTGGGGCCGGGAGGTGGGCGGGCTCGACCTCGACACGACGGCCGGGCCCGCCTGGAAACCGCTGCCGGTCCTCGTCACGACGACGCTCGCGCCGCTCGGCGAGGCGGCTCCGTCCGTCTGGCTCGTCCTCGCCCGTGCGGGCGGCCTTCTGGCCGTCGTGCTCGCGTTCCGCCTCGCCGCTCGGATCGCGGGCGGATCGGGGCGATGGTTCGCGGGCGCCGTCGCGGTCATCGGCCTTCTCGCCACAGTAGGCTTCCTCCGCGGGGTGGCCGGCGGGAGCTCCGAGGGCCTCCTCATCGCCCTCATTCTGCTCGCCTTCGACCGTCACCTAGACGAGCGTCGCGGCCAGGCCTTCGCTCTCGGAACGGCCGCCGCCCTCCTCCGCCCCGAGGTCTGGCCCTTCCTCGCTGCGTACGCGGTGTGGCTCTGGCGCCGTGAGCCGGGGACGCGGCGGCTGATCGCCGTGCTCCTGCCGCTCGTCCCGCTGCTCTGGTTCGCCCCCGAGCTGTGGGGCTCCGGGGACCTGCTGCGCTCGTCGGAGCGCGCCCAGGTGCCCAGCCCGGGCGCCCCGGCACTCGCGGCGCGCCCGGCGCTCGAGGTGCTGGAGCGCTTCGCGACGATGGTGCCGCTGCCCATCCTCCTGGGCGCCCTCGCCGCCTCGGCCGTGGCGTTTCGCAGGCGCGAGCCGGCGCCCCTCGCTCTGGCAGGCGGCGCCGCAGCCTGGGTGGCCCTCGTCGCGGCGATGAGCGAGGCCGGCTACTCCGGGGAGGAGCGGTACCTGCTCGTCGCGGCGGCCCTCACCGCCGTCCTCGGCGGCCTCGGCGCCGGCCTCCTCTACGCGGCCGTGGTCGGGCGCGCGCCGCGACTCGTGGCGCCCGCAGCAGCGGCCGCCCTCGCGGTCGCCGTCGCGGCGTCCCTGCCGGCCGCCCGTCGCCTCGGAGACGAGCTCACCTACGCGGCCGAGCTCCGCGCGGACCTCGCGGCGGCTGTCGAACGGGCCGGGGGAACCGCGCAGCTGCGCTCGTGCGGACCTCTGTACGCCGGGCGCCAGCGCTTCCCGCTCGTCGCCTGGCACCTCCGCGCCCACATCTCCGACCTCAGCCTGGTCCCGCACGCGCCCGGAGTCGTCTTCCGCTCGCGGCTCGAGCCCGACGTCGCCCCCGCCCCCGTCGTCCCGGCCGGGTTCCGCCTCGTGGCAAGCGCCGGGGCCTGGGAGGTTCACGCAGCATGCGACGCCTGACCCTCGCCGCGCCGGTCGGCGTGCTCGTTCCACTCGTCCTCCTGCTCGGACTCTCCGCATTCCTGCGCACGCGATCGCTCGACGCTTCCCTCTGGATCGACGAAGGCATCTCGGTCGGAATCGCGTCGCACCCTGTCGCGGAGCTCCCCGGGCTCCTCCGGCAGGACGGCTCGCCGCCGGCGTACTACCTCCTCCTCCACGCCTGGACCGCGCTCGCCGGCACGGGCGAGGCCGTGTTGCGCGCGCCGTCTCTCGTCTTCGCGCTCCTCACGGTGCCGGTGGGGCTCTGGGGAGGCTGGAGCCTCTTCGGGCGACGGGCGGGCTGGCTCTGCGCCTCGTTCGCGGCCGTGACGCCGTTCCTCACCTCGTACGCGCAGGAGGCGCGCATGTACGCGCTCGTCGCCCTCCTCTCCGTCCTGGCCACGGCGGCCTTCCTGCACGCGTTCGTCTTCTCGCGGCGGCGCTACCTGCCCGTTTTCGCCGCCCTCCTGGCGTTGCTCCTCTACACGCATTACTGGGCGCTCTTCTACGCGCTCGGGATGCTCGTGACCCTCGGAGCCCTCCTCGCCACCGCTCCGCCGGCGAGCCGCGCGCGGCTCCTCCGCGACGGAGCCCTCGGGTTCGGGCTCCCGGGCCTCGCCTTCCTCCCCTGGCTTCCGACCTTCGCCTTCCAGCTCGAGCACACCGGCGCTCCCTGGTCGAATCCCCCGCCCACGAACGCGCTCCTCTGGGCCCTAGCGCTCGCGGCCGGGGCGATCGTCGTCGCGCGCCTCGGCGAGGATGCGGACGAGCGGCGCGCTCTCTGGGGACTCGCGCTCGCGGGTGCGGTGACGCTGGCCGCGGGCTGGGCGAGCAGCCACGTCGAGCCGAGCTGGGCGAACCGGTACCTCGCGGTCCTCGTCGGACCGCTCCTCCTCCTCGCGGGCGCCACGTTCGCGCGCGTCGGACGGCTGGGGCTCGTCGCGGGCGCGGCGGTCGCCCTCGTGTGGGCGCTGGATCTCTCTCCGGACGAGAAGAGCAACGTCGCCGACGCCTCGGCGGGCGTGGCCGCGCGGCTCGAGCCCGGCGATCTCGTCGTCTCGACCCAACCCGAGCAGGTGCCGGTGCTCGCGCACTACCTGCCGCACGGCCTTCGGTACGCAACGCCGCTCGGGCCGGTCCCGGATCCGAGAGTCATGGACTGGCGCAACGCCCTCCCCCGCCTCGAGCGGACACGGCCTGAGAGGTCGCTCACCCCCCTGCTCGACTCCCTCCCGCCGGGATCGCGGGTGCTGCTCGTCGCCCCGGCGGTGGGCGACGGGAGCCGCTGGCAGGCTCCCTGGACGAGCCTCGTCGTCCGCCGCTCTGCCGAGTGGGAGGCGGCCATGCGAGGGGACTCGCGCTTCCGGCGGCTCGACGCCATCCCCCCGGGAACCGACGCCGCCGAGACGGGCGTCGGAGTGACGCTCTACCGAAGGATCGGTAGATGACTGTATTGTCATCCTTGACGTCTGATGGCCCTCCAGGCGACGAATGCGGTGCTCGTCCTCGGCGCGGGACCGGCAGGCCTCACGGCCGGCTACCTCCTCGCCAAGCTCGGCCGTCCGGTGCTCGTGGTCGAGGCCGAGAGGCAGGTCGGCGGCCTGGCGAAGACCGTCGTCCGCGACGGCTACCGGTTCGACCTGGGCGGCCACCGCTTCTTCACGAAGAGCGCTGAGGTCGAGTCGCTCTGGTTCGAGGTTCTCGGCGACGAACTCCTGCTGCGGCAGCGGCTCTCCCGCATCTACTGGAACGGCCGGCTCCTGGACTACCCCCTCGGCGCAGGAGACGTCGTCCGAAAGCTTGGGCCGGTGGAGCTCGCGCGGGTCCTGGGCTCGTACCTCGCGGCCGTCCCTCGCCGGAGAGGCGGCGAGGAGACCCTCGAGCAGTGGGTCTCGAACCGCTTCGGCCGGCGCCTCTACGAGCTCTTCTTCCGCACGTACACCGAGAAGGTCTGGGGCGTCCCCGCCTCCGAGATTCGAGCCGAGTGGGCGGCGCAGCGGATCAAGGGGCTCTCGCTCACGAGCGCGGCGAAGGACGCCTTCTTCCGCAACGGGAGCGGCGGGGTGAAGAGCCTCATCCGGGAGTTCCACTACCCGCGCTACGGGCCCGGCCAGATGTGGGAGACGATGGCGGAGCGCATCCATGCCCTGGGCGGGGAGGTGCGCACGGGAAGCCCGGTCGAGCAGATCCGGCTCGACAAGGGCCGCGTCGCAGGCGTCCAGGTCGCGGGTGAGGAGATCCCCTGCGAGCACGTGATCTCCTCGCTCCCGCTGCGCACCCTCGGCTCCATGGTTCGGCCGAAGCCCGCACGGTCGGCGCTCGAGGCGGCGCAGGGCCTCCACTACCGCGACTTCCTCACGGTCGCCCTCGTCCTCCGCGGCGCCGACCTCTTCCCCGACAACTGGGTGTACGTCCACGACCCGTCGGTCAAGGTCGGACGGATCCAGAACTACCGCTCGTGGAGCCCGTGGATGGTCCCGGATCCGGACATGACCTGCATCGGCCTCGAGTACTTCTGCTTCGAGGGCGACGAGCTCTGGCGCTCGGACGACGAGCGCCTCGTCGAGGTGGCCGCCGAGGAGCTCGCGCGCCTCGGCCTCGCGCGGTGCGCGCAGCTCGAGCGCGGCTACGTCGAGCGTGTGCCAAAGGCCTACCCGGTCTACGACGCGCGGTATGCGGCTCGGCTGGCGACGCTGCGGCAGTGGCTCGACGGGATCGACAACCTGCAGCAGGTCGGCCGCAACGGGCTCCACCGCTACAACAACTCCGACCACTCGATGCTGACGTCGATCCGGGCAGTCGAGAACCTCGTCGCCGGCTCGGGCCACGACATCTGGGCGGTCAACGCCGATAGCGCCTACCACGAGGGGCCGATCGCCGAGGAGCATCCGTACGCGCGCGCGCCCGAGACCGCTGTGTCGACCGCGCCTCTTCCCTAGTGCCCGAGTGCTGCGGCTGACGGCGATCGGGGCGTGCGCCGTACTCGCGCTCGTTCTCCTCACGCGCGGCGGCGGCGAGCATCCCACGGCGACGCCGTCGGTGCCGGCCTCGAAGGAGCCGCTGAGGCTCGTCGCCGTTGCCTCGGGTCTCCGCTCGCCGCTGCAGGTCGTCGCCTCCAAGCCCGGGACGCTCTACGTCGTCGAGCAGGAAGGGACGGTGCGGCTCCTCGAGCGCTCCCAGCTCGACCCCGAGCCGTTCCTCGACATCCGGACGGAGGTGAAGGCCGGCGGCGAGCAAGGCCTCCTGGCGCTCGCGCTCCACCCCGACTTCCCCCGCGATCCCCGCGTGTACGTCCACTACTCGAATCGCGACGGCGACACGCGCGTCGTCGAGTACGAGAGCTTGGCGGGCGGGCCGGAACTCGTCCGCGAGCTCCTCGCCGTCGACCAGCCGTACCCCAACCACAACGGTGGCCAGCTCGCCTTCGGCCCGGACGGGCTCCTCTACCTCGGCCTGGGGGACGGCGGCGGCGCCTTCGATCCCGAGGACCGCTCGCAGGATCTCGGCACTCGGCTCGGGAAGCTCCTACGGCTCGACGTCGACCGGCCGGACGCGGACTGGGAGGTGGCCGCCTACGGTCTGCGGAACCCGTGGCGCTTCTCCTTCGACCGTGACACGGGCGACCTCTACATCGGCGACGTCGGCCAGGACCGCTGGGAAGAGGTCGACTTCGTCCCGCGCGGGACGGACGGCCTCCTCAACTTCGGCTGGGACGTCTACGAGGGCGAGGAGCGGCTGGAGGACAAGGAGCTCTCAGGCGAGGGCGAGCTCGTCGAGCCGATCGCCGTCTACGGTCACGACGTCGGCTGCTCGATCACGGGCGGCTTCGTCTATCGCGGCGGCGACCTCCCGGGCTTGCGCGGGCGCTTCCTCTACGGCGACTACTGCTCCGGGACGATCTGGAGCCTGCGCGTCGAGGACGGCGAGGCGACGGACGTGCGCCGCGAGCGGATCGCGCTCCCGCAGCTCACCTCCTTCGGCGAGGGCGCCGACGGCGAGCTCTACCTCGTCTCCCAGGTCGGCGCCGTCTACCGCCTGGCGCGCGAGTAGGCTCAGGCCGGCGCCGGCTCGGAGAAGCGGAAGAGCTCGACGAAGCGCTCGAGCTCCGCCGGATCGCCGCCGGCGACGACGAGGGCGCCGGTCTCGAGGGCGGCCGCCGGGTCGAGCGATCCCGAGAGGAGGCCGACGAGCGCGTCGTCGTCCGCCTCGAGGACGAGGTCAGCCCCGCCTCCGTCGGCTCGGGCCGTCTCGACCGCGCCGTCCTCGACCCCGATGCGGAAGCGGCCCTCCCGCAGGCGCACCTCGTATGCGCGAGAGACCCCGACGGCCGCCTCCGCGTGGAAGAACGCTCGGAGCGCGAGCATGAGCCAGTGGGAGCGAAAGACCTGCTCGGGCCGGCGCGCGCCCAGAGACGCCGCCCCCCAACGGCCGAGGGCGGCCACCGCCGGCTCGAGCGTCCGGCCGTACTCCGTCAGCTCGTAGACCGACGAGCCGGCCGGCGGGGGCAGCACGTTCCGCTCCAGAACTCCGGCGCGCTCGAGCCGCCGGAGCCGGCTCGCGAGCACGTTCGTGCTCACCCCGGGCAGGCCGTCGAGGAGGTCGGTGAAGCGTTTCGGGCCCAGGAGCAGCTCGCGGACGACGAGGAGCGCCCAGCGCTCCCCGACTAGGTCGAGCGCGCGCGCGAGCCCGCAGTACTGCCCGTATGTCCTGTCGCCGTCCAGGGCCGCAGCCTCCTCACCACTTCGTAATCAGAACTTTATACTTGCTTTTCCGAAGTATGACGACTAGCGTGGCGGACGCAAGCAATCGAAGGAGGGGTGCATCGAGATGAGCACCGTTGAAACCGCAGTGGGTCGTTTCGTCTGGCACGACCACATCTCCGGCGATCCGGCCGCGACGAGCGGCTTCTACACGCAGCTCCTCGGCTGGGAGCTCGAGATCTGGAAGCCCGGAGAGATGGACTATCCGATGATCAAGGCGCACGACCAGACCCACGGCGGATTCGGGCCCGCGCAGGGCGGCGCCCCGCCGCACTGGCTCGGGCACGTCGCGGTCGACGACGTGGACGAGGCAGCCGGTCGGGCGGAGATCGCCGGTGGTCGGATCGTCGCGCCGGCGATGGACATCCCCGAGGTCGGGCGCATGGCCGTCGTCGCCGATCCGCAGGGCGCCGTGATCTCCCTCTTCACGTCGGCGGCCGAGCCGCCGCGCTCGGAGGGCGTCTTCGTCTGGGACGAGCTGATGACCACTGACGTCGAGGCCGCCAAGGGCTTCTACGGCGAGGTCGTGGGCTGGACGTCACGCGACATGGACATGGGCGACGGGTTCGTCTACACGCTCTTCAGCTCCGGCGGAACCGATCGGGCGGGCTGCATGGCCCGGCCCGACGGCGTCGAGGCGCCCCCGCACTGGCTGACCTACATGGGGACGGACGACGTCGACGCGACGGCCGCCAAGGCCGAGAGCCTGGGGGCCACGACGATCAGGAGCCCCTTCGACGTCCCGGGGGTCGGACGCCTCGCGATCTTCGCCGATCCCACGGGCGCCGCGTTCGGGCTCTTCAAGCCGAGCGAGTCGTAGAGACGCTCTGGAGCGGGGCCCCCCGGCCCCGCTCCGTCGCCCGCACCGGGCCTGGCTCAGGAGCAGTCGTGCTATACATAGCACGACTGCGATGCCGGAGCTTTCCAAGGAAGAACGCCACCATGCGACGGAGCGCGCAATCGAGCGGCTCCGCGAGCGCCTCGCCGGCGCGCACGACGGCTGGCTCTTCGCCCAGATCGCCGGTCAGGTCACCGCGCGCCGCCGCGCGCTCGGGCTCTCCCAGGCCGAGCTGGCGAAGGTCTGCGGGACGACGCAGTCGGCCATCGCCCGGCTCGAGTCGGGCGGCCGGCCGCCACGCATCGACACGCTCCTCAAGCTCGCGCACGCCCTCGACTGCGAGCTCCTCGTCGAGCTCCGGCCGCACGAGTCTCCAGGAGCGACGGAGGCGTCGTGAGCGGCCGACGTCCCGCCTAGCCACGGCGGCTGGGCGGCCAGGCCCGCCGCTATCGTCAGACCGTGGACGACGTTCGCGCTTTTCTCGACGCGTCGGAGGCCTTCTTCAAGGCCTTCGCGGCCGTCGCGTGGGGGGCGCTCGCCCTCGCCGTCCTCTTCCACCTGCTGCGGCTCTTCATGCGCGTACGCGCATGGCAGAACATCCTCCGGGCCGCCTACCCGGAGTCGAAGGTCCCGTACTGGACCGCCTTCGGCGCCTACATGGCCGGCGTCGGCGTGAATGCGATCGTCCCGGCGCGGGGAGGCGACGTCGTCAAGCTCTATATCGCCAAGCACCGGATCGAGCACTCCACCTACCCGACCCTCGCCTCGAGCCTGGTCGTCGAGACGCTGTTCGACTTCGTGGTCGCGACCGTGCTCTTCCTCATCGCGGTCCAGATGGGCCTCCTGCCCGGCCTCCCGGACCTTCCCACTCTCCCCGCCTTCGACTGGGCGTTCGTGGTCGAGCACCCGCGCATCGCGATCTTCATCTGGAGCATCCTCCTCGGCGGTCTGATCCTGCTCGTGGCCTGGGCCTCCCGCCACGTGACCGCCTTCAAGGAGAAGATCACTCTCGGCTTCGCGATTCTCCGGGACTGGCACGTCTACGTACGCGAGGTGGTCTCGTGGCAGGCCGCGAGCTGGCTCGCGCGGATCGTCTCGACCTTCTTCTTCCTGCGGGCCTTCCACGTCGACGCGACAGCCGAGACGACCCTCGCCGTTCTCGTCGTCGCCGGCCTCTCGACGATGCTCCCCTTCACCCCCGGGGGCGCGGGCACGCAGCAGGCCATCCTCGTCTTCGCCCTCGCCGGTGCCGCGTCGAGATCGACGATCCTCGCCTTCAGCTTCGGCCAGCAGCTCGTGATCACGATCGTCAACGTCGCCATCGGCTTCGGCGCCATCCTCCTCATGCTCGGCACGCTCCGCTGGCGGAAGCACGTGCAGGACGCCGAGCAGGAGCTGAGGGGGTCGTCCGCGCAGAGCTCGGCGGCGAACGGGGAGACGAGCGACGGCTCGCCGCCGCCTCCCATCCCTGCCGAGCGCGACCGCGTATGATGGGCCACGGATGGAGCGGACGGTTCGGAGGGGTGAGCCGGGGGGCTATGCGGACGCTGTCTCGCATCTTTGGGAGCGCGTCGGCGCGGCTCTCGTCCGGCTGGAGCGCGTGGCCGAGTCGCCGGCGGAGGCTGCCACGGATGGGTTCGTGGACGAGCTGCCGCAGCTCCAGTACAGCCTCCACGCCGGCGCCGAGCTCGCCGTCGGGATCGACCCGCCGCCGGGCGCCGAGACGCTGCACGCGGAGCTGGTCGCCTCACTCGCGGAGGCCCGTGACGTCACCGCCGAGGTCGCGTACGCGCTCGAGGCGGGCGACGTCGACTTCGTCGAGCCGCTTCTCCCCGAGTGGCGCGGCGCCCTCTTCCGCGTCCGCCTCGCACGCCTGCGCGCGCTCGAGCGGACATCCGTGCCGCGGGGCTCGGATGGCGCCGCGGAACTCCCGCCGCGCCGGCAGCGCGAGCGCCCCTCGGTCTCGGCGCTCGTCGCCACGGGGCTCGTGATCGTGGGCGCCTTCCTCTTCACGGCCGGCGCCGTGCTCGCCGCCTGGCCGGTGTGGGCCGCCGGGCTCGCCCTCTTCGCGGGCGGCTTCGTCCTCTATCGATAGGACTTGATCGCCGCGTCGAGCCGCGCCAGCGACTCGTTCCGGCCGAGAAGCTCGAGGCTCTCGAAGAGACCCGGCGACACGTTCGAGCCGGTGACCGCCGCTCGGATGGGCTGAAACGCCTGGCGCGGCTTCAGGTCGAGCCGCTCCGCGAGCGCGCGGAGCGCCGCCTCGATGGGCTCCGAGGCGAAGGGCTCGACAGTCGCGAGAGCCTCTCGCACCTGCGCCAGCAGAGGGCCCGAGCCGTCGAGGAGCTCAGCGGAAGGCTCCACCCTCCTGAAGAAGAAGCCGGCGAACTTCGGATACTCGTCGAGCCTGGCGATCTTCTCCTGGACGAGGGGCGCGGAGGCGCGAATCGTCTCCTCATCGCCGTCGAAACCGGTCTCGCGGAGGTAGGCGACGAGGTCGTCGGCGAACTGGTCCGGGGGCATCTCCCGCAGGTAGACGCCGTTCATCCAGTCGAGCTTCTCGTAATCGAAGGTCGCCGGGCTCGAGCCCACCCGCTCGAGCCCGAACCGCTCGACGAGCTCGTCGCGGGACATAATCGTCGTCTTGTCGTCGTAGCTCCAGCCGAGCAGCGCAAGGTAGTTCATGAGCGCCGGCGCGACGTAGCCCTTGGCGCGGAACTCCTCCACCGACACGGCCCCGTGGCGCTTGGAGAGCTTCTTCCCGTCCGTCCCGAAGACGTTGGGGACGTGCGCGTAGACCGGGAGCGGCCGAGCGAGCGCCTCGAGGATCCGGATCTGCTTCGGCGTGTTGGGGACGTGATCCTCGCCGCGGATCACGTGGGTGATGCCGGAGTCGGCGTCGTCCACGGCGGCGGCGAGGTTGTACGTCGGCCGTCCGTCGGAGCGGAGGAGGACGAGATCCTCGAGCTTCTCGTTCGGGTAGGAGATCTGGCCCTTGATTGCGTCCGCCCAGACGGTCGCCCCCTCGTCGGGCATGCGGAAGCGAATCGCGCCCTCGTGCTCGTAGGCGTGCCCCTCGGCGAGGAGCCGGCGCGCCGCCTCCTGGTGGCGGCCGAGGCCGTCCAGCTGGAACTCGATCTCCCCGTCCCAGTCGAGCCCGAGCCAGCGGAGCGACCGCTGGATCTGCTCGACCGACTCCTCGACCTCGCGGCTCGTGTCCGTGTTCTCGATGCGGAGCAGGAACTCGCCGCCGTCGTGGCGCGCGAAGAGCCAGTTGAAGAGCGCCGTGCGGACGCCCCCGATGTGGAGAAGTCCCGTCGGGCTCGGCGCGAAGCGGACTCTCACCGGCACGCGGCTATCGTAGTCGCGTGCTGGCCGGGGCCCACGTCTCCACCGCCGGAGGAATCCATACGGCGATCGACCGGGCGGTCGAGCGCGGCGCGGACGCCGTCCAGATCTTCACGCAGAGCCCGCGCGCCTGGCGCCCGACGAATCACCCCGAGGAGAACCTCACGCGCTTCCGGGAGCGCCGAGCCCAGGAAGGGATCGGCGCCGTCGTCTGCCATGCGCTCTACCTCATCAACCTGGCGACGACCGACGAGGCGATCTGGGAGAAGTCGCGGGCTTCGCTTCTGCACACCGTCGGCGTCGCCTGCGCGATCGAGGCGGACGGCGTCGTCCTCCACGTCGGCTCCCACCTCGGCGCCGGGTTCGAGGCCGGGCTCGAGCGGGCGGTCCCGGCGCTCGACGAAGCGCTCGGGGCCTGTGAGGGTCCGACCTGGATCCTGCTCGAGAACTCCGCGGGCGCGGGCGGCACGATCGGCCGCTCGGTCGACGAGCTCGCCGACCTCGTCGACCGCCTGGACGGGCATCCGCGGCTGGGGCTCTGCCTCGACTCCTGCCACCTCTGGGTCTCGGGGATCGACGTCACCGACCCGGCCCTTCTCGACTCGACGCTCGGCGAGGTCGACCGGCGGGTCGGCCTCGAGCGCCTGCGCTGCCTGCACGTGAACGACGCCGCCGCGCCGCTCGGCTCGAACCGCGACCGCCACGCGAACGTCGGCGCCGGCCTCATGGGCGAAGGGCTCGGCGTCTTCCTCGCTCACCCAGGCGTCCAAGGGCTTCCGGCCATCCTCGAGACGCCGGGCCCGGACGGTCACGGCCCCGACGCCGCCGAGGTGCAGCGCCTAAGGGATCTGCACGCGCGCTCGACGGGAGCTACGCGGCCTGGTCGCTCTGCTCGACGACCCGGAAGGACGGCTTCCCGCGGGGGAGCTCGAAAAACTCGGGATTGACGCACCCGAGCTCGTCGGCCCGATGCTCGTAGCAGCTCGAGACCTCCGCCCGGCACATCGGGAGCGGCTGACGCAGTGCCCGGACCGCCCCGAAGCCGCCCTTGCGCCCGCGCGCTTCGTCGAGGAGGTCGAGGTCGATCTCGACCGCGTACACCTTCTGCATGCAGCCGACGTACGTCCGCCCCCACTCCTGGTAGGCATAGAGGAACGGGCAGGCGCGCTCGACGCACGCGGCCGGATAGACGACCTTGTCGCAGTGAACCTCGCAGCGCCGACACTCGGTCTCCTCCTGAGGCCGGAGCGGTAGCTCGGTCCCTGTGAACATTGTGCGCCGCACGGGCTGTCCCTGGATTGTCGACGCGCTCCGGCTTGGCCGCAAGACTTGACAGGCTGCCTCGGGCGGTGTAGGCGCCGGGCGGTTACGGCAGCTCGCCGGTCAGTCGCCGGACGACGTTCAAGACGTCCATCGGCGTGAACGCCTCGAAGTCCGGGTCCGCCCCGCGCTCGTCGTCGTCCGCCCGAAACCAGAGCGCCAGCACGGTCGTCATCCCGAGCTCCTTCGCCCCACGCATGTCCTCGTAGCGTCGATCGCCGACGAAGAGCGCCTCCCCCGCCCCCACCCCGAGCCGCGAGAGCACCTCCTCGAAGATCGCCGGATGGGGCTTCCGCATGCCGACCTCCGAGGAGAAGACGGCGGCGTCGAGGCGCTCCGCGAGGCCCATGCGGGCGAGGTCCTCGTGGAGCAGCCACCCAGGGTCGAACGCGTTCGAGACGAGCCCGGTGAGAAGGCGGCGCTCGCGCAGCGAGTCGAGGAGCGCGTGCGTCTGGGCGCCGACCAGGCGGGCCGGCTCCCAGGCGGCATGCTCGGCAGCGAGGAAGCGGTCGAGCTCGTCGTCCCCTACCTCCACGCCGAAGCTCTCGAGTAGCTCGCGGATCATCCCCGGGTACTCGACCTCCTCCACGGAGCCGGGCACGAACAGGAGCGGCAGGTAGCGCTCGCGGAACCGCGCGGCCGTCTCGTCGTGCCCGGGGACACCGTCGCGCTCGATCGTGGCGAGCCCGGCCTCCCAGCCCGCCTCGAGGAGCGCCTCGTCGTAGGCGAAGTGGAAGAGGGTGTCTCCCCAGTCGAAGAGGACGGCGCGGAGCACGACGCCCAGGTTAGTGGGCAACGGTTAGGGTGGCCGCGCCGTGGTTCGGAGAGTCCTCTTCGCCCTGCTCGCGCTCGGGCCGATCGCCGTCCTCGTCGACCGCTTCACGGACGCGGGCGAGATCGAGCTCTTCGTCCTCGCCGCTCTGGCGCTCGTCCCGCTCGCCTGGCTCATCGGGGAGGCGACCGAGCATGCGGGGCACCACACGGGCCCCGGGATCGGCGGATTCCTCAACGCGACCTTCGGGAACGCGCCCGAGCTGATCATCGCGCTGATCGCGCTCAACGAGGGGCTGACCGAGGTCGTGCGCGGCTCCCTCACCGGCAGCGTGGTCGGAAACCTCCTGCTCGTGCTCGGGTTCTCGCTCGTCTTCGGCGGGAGCGGACGCCTGGACCGCGAGTCCAGTCTGACCTCGTTCGCCCTCGTCGCGTTCGCGGTGCTCCTCTTCCTCATTCCGTCGATCCCTGGTTGGGAGGGCGACCCCGACCGCCGTTCGCTGGCCGAGCTCTCCGTGCCGGTCTCGATCGTCCTCCTGCTCGTCTACGTGATCGTCACGTGGCTTGCCCTGCGGCGGCACCGCGCGCTGCACATCTCCGACGAGCCGAGCGCAATGCGGGGCTGGTCGCTCCGGCTTTCCCTGCTCGTCCTCGCCTGCGCGACGGTCGTGACGGCCTTCGTCGCAGAGACGCTCGTCAGCTCGCTCGAGGTCTTCGCTGAGGAACTGGGCCTGACGGAGTTCTTCGTCGCCGCTGTCATCGTCGCCATCGTCGGAAACGCGGCCGAGCACGGCGGAGCGGTCGTGGTCGCCTACGGCGGAAACATCAAGCTCGCGGCGGAGATCGCCCTCGCCTCGAGCGCGCAGGTGGCGGTCTTCCTCATCCCTGCCGTCGCCCTCCTCTCGTGGCTGATCGAGCCGCTCGCGCTCTCCTTCCGAATCGTCGAGATCGTCGCCATGGGCGGGTCGGTCGTCTTCGCGTCCCTGCTCCTCTTCCGCGGCCAATCGAGCCGCTGGCGCGGCGTGGCGCTGATCGCGGCCTACGTCGGCGTGGCCGTCGGCTTCTACGCCGTCGGCGACCGCTAGGAGGGGTTGGCGGAACGTCGCTCGTCGCCGGGGTGCGATGGTCGTTCCGAGGCAAGGACGCAAGGAGCGCTCGTAGCAATAAGGCTACGGGCGCGACCGAGGACGCCGCCTCGGGGCGAGCAGCGCGGCCCGGCGGCACAGCCTGCGTTTCGTCAAACCCCTCCTGGTTCGGTTAACCGAACGTCACGTCTCGCGCTCGCCACCTTGTGAGGCCCCGAGACCGCTGCGAGCATGGCCGGAACCCCGGCCCTCAGGAGGTCCTTAGAGTTGACGACCATGGAGACCGAAACCCAGCAGGTTCGAGAGAGCACCAACGGCGCCGTCGTCACGGCGCGCGAGGTCACCCGCGTCTACGGCGAGGGCGACACGGCAGTCAACGCCCTCCGCGGCGTCTCGCTCGACGTCCAGCGGGGCCGGCTGACGGGCGTCATGGGCCCCTCGGGCTCGGGCAAGTCGACCCTCATGCACATCCTCGCCGGGCTCGACCGTCCCACCGAGGGCGAGGTCGCCATCGACGGCACGAGCATCGGCGAGCTCGGCGACACCGACCTGACCAAGCTCCGCCGCCGCCACATCGGCTTCGTCTTCCAGTTCTTCAACCTCCTCCCCATGCTCACGGCTGAGGAGAACATCCTGCTCCCGCTCGAGCTCGCCGGCGGGAAGATCGACAAGGACTGGACCGACTCGGTCATCGAGCGCGTCGGGCTCACCGACCGGCGCACGCACCGCCCGTCGGAGCTTTCCGGCGGCCAGCAGCAGCGGGTCGCCATCGCCCGCGCACTTGTCTCCAAGCCCACGGTCGTCTTCGCCGACGAGCCGACGGGCAACCTCGACTCGACGACAAGCCACGAGATCCTGGATCTCCTCCGCGAGTCCGTGGAGACCCTCGGCCAGACCTTCGTGATGGTCTCGCACGACCCGAATGCCTGCGCGATCGCCGACCGCACTCTCTTCCTCGCGGACGGCCTCATCGTCAAGGAGCTCGGCAAGTCGAGCGGCCACGACATCCTGGCGACGATGGAGGAAGTGAGCCGGCTTTGATCCGCGTCGCGCTCCGCGGCCTCTTCGGCCGCAAGCTCCGGGCGACCCTCACCGCCATCGCCGTCATTCTCGGCGTCGCGATGGTGAGCGGCACCTACGTCCTCACGGACTCGATCGACCGCGCCTTCGACAACATCTTCAGCGACAGCCGCGAGGGCTCGAACGCCGTCATCAGCGGCAAGTCCGCCTTCGACCTGACCGACGACAGCGGCGCGACTGCGCCGTCGTTCGACCAGTCGCTTCTCGAGACGGTGCGGGCCGTACCCGACGTCGCAGAGGCTGAAGGAAGCGTCGACGGAAACGCGCAGATCATCGGTGACGACGGCAAGGCGATCGTCTACGGCGGTGCGCCGAACCTCGGCTTCTCGATCGCGAACGGGGACAGCCGGTTCAATCCTCTGCAGCTGGTCGAGGGCTCCTGGCCCGGGAACGGCGACATCGTCATGGACGCGGCCACCGCCGACAAGGAGGGCTTCGAGGTCGGGGACACCGTGGGCGTCCAGGGCCGGGGCCCGGTCCAGAACCTGCGCATCTCGGGCATTGTCAAGTTCGGCTCTGTGTCGACCATTGGCGGAGCGACGCTTGCCGGCTTCGACCTCCCGACCGCTCAGCGCGTCTTCGAGAAGCAGGGCAAGCTCGACGAGATCGCGGTGGCCGCGAGGCCGGACGTGTCGGACGAGCAGCTCGTTCAGGAGATCCAAGAGATCCTGCCGCCGAACACCGAGGTGCAGACGGCCGAGCAGCAGGCTCGCTCCGACGCCGAAGACACGGACGAGTTCATCTCCTTCCTCCAGACCTTCCTGCTGGTCTTCGGCGGGGTCGCGCTCTTCGTCGGCGCTTTCGTGATCGCGAACTCGCTCTCGATCACGATCGCCCAGCGGACGCGCGAGTTCGCGACGCTGCGGACAATCGGCGCCTCGCGCCGGCAAGTGCTCAGCTCGATCATCGTCGAGTCGCTCATCGTCGGCGTCGTGGCCTCGCTGATCGGGCTCTTCCTGGGCCTCGCGCTCGCGAAACTCCTCTTCTGGCTGTTCGACGCCGTCGGCTTCACGCTGCCGAACACGGGCCTGCTCTTCCAGACGCGCACCATCGTGGTCGCGTTGCTCGTCGGCGTGCTCGTGACCCTGGTGGCGAGCCTCCGACCCGCCATCCGCGCGACTCGCGTCCCCCCGATCGCGGCGGTGCGCGAGGGAGCGACCCTGCCTGAGTCTCGGTTCGCGCGTTTTCGCGCTCCGGGCGCGATCCTGCTCACGCTGGCCGGCTTCGCAGCGCTGATCTTCGGGCTGTTCGGAGGCGGCCTGGGGACGACGGAGATCCTCGCCTTGATGGGGCTCGGCGCCCTACTCATCTTCCTCGGCGTCGCCCTCTTCGCATCGAAGCTCGTGCCGTCGCTCGCCGTTGGTGTGAGCCCCGTGGCAACGGTGGTCCTGATCATCTTCACGGCGCTCGTCTGGCCATTTTGGCTCCTACCGTTCTGGCTGCTCCGATATGGCGCCTGGGGACTTGGTCCCTCGGGAAAGCGCGTCCTCGCTTTCGTCGGCGGAGCCCTTCTCAACCCGCTCTTGCTGCTCCTCGTGGCCGTGATGTGGCTGAGACGCGCCGTGAGCGCGTGGCGGCCCGAGTGGCCGGCCGAATTCCCAGGCGTCCTGCCCGGAAAGGTTTCGTCCGAGCTCGGCAGAGGAAACAGCCGCCGGAATCCTCAGCGCACCGCCTCGACCGCGGCGGCGCTCATGATCGGGCTCGCGCTCGTCACGCTCGTCGCCGTGCTCGGGCAGGGCATCCGCTCCACATTTACGGACGCGGTCGACAAGATCTTCGTCTCGGACTACGCGATCACGGCACAGAACAACTTCTCTCCCATCCCGATCGACGCCGCAGAAGCCGCGGAGAATGCGCCCGGAGTCGAGGCCGTAGCCAGCGTGCGAGCAGGCGAAGCGCTCGTCTTCGGGGATCCCGAGTTCGTGACGGGGGTGACACCCAACAGCCGAGACGCACTGGAGCTGGACTGGAAGGACGGCTCGCAGGCGGTGTTCGATGAGCTCGGTGCCGACGGGGCGTTCGTCGACGACGGATTCGCAGACGATCACGATCTGACCGTCGGGTCGCCGATCACGATCACGACACCGAGCGGGAAGACGCTCAACCTGACGGTCAAGGGCATCTTCGACCCGCCGGCCGGAGGCTCGCCGTTCGGAGTGGTCACGTTCTCGAGCGAGACCTTCGACGCGAACTACGACCAGCCGCAGAACCTCTTCTCGTTCGTGGAAACGAGCGGAGGAGTCTCCGACGCGAACACCAAGTCCCTCGACGACGCCCTGGCCGACTTCCCCAACGCGAAGGCTCAGACTCGCGAGGAGTTCAAGGACAACCAGGTCGGCTTCCTCAACAACATCCTCAACATCCTCTACGTGCTGCTCGCGCTCTCCGTGGTGGTGAGCCTGTTCGGGATCGTGAACACCCTCGTCCTGACCGTGTTCGAGCGGACGCGCGAGCTCGGAATGTTGCGGGCCATCGGCATGACGCGCCGGCAGGTTCGGCGCATGATCCGCTACGAGAGCGTGATCACGGCGCTGATCGGGGCGGTGCTCGGGATCGTCCTCGGGATCGTCCTCGCCGGCCTGCTCGTCTGGCGGGTCGACTTCATCGACTTCGCCGTCCCGATCGGGCAGATCGTCGTCTTCGCGATCGCCGCCGTCATCGTCGGGATCATCGCGGCCGTCTTCCCCGCCAGGCGGGCGGCCCGTCTCGACCCGCTCCAAGCGCTCCAGTACGAGTAGCCAAGGAGCGAGGGGCGCGGGCCTGGCCCGCGCCCCTCGCTCGCAGGGAAACCGGATGTCCCTCCGAAGAGGTCTGCTAGGGTCCCGCGCTCGCGCGCAGACGCGTGACGGAGAGCCCCATGCCGACCGCCGCACGCCTAGCAACGACGCTCTGCATCGCCCTGGTCGCGTCGCTCGCCCTCGTCGGGGCGGTCGGAGCTGACCCTGAGACGATCGGCGCGAAGCGCGCCGAGGCCGAGCAGGTCCTGGCCGAGATCCGCGAGATGGACCTGGAGCTCGAGCTCGCGATCGACGAGTGGAACGGCGCCAACGTCCGGCTGGGGCAGATCGAGCGCGATCTCGCCGCGAACGAGCGCCGCCTCGAGGCCGCCCAGGCAAGCCTCGCGAGCGCCCAGGCGACCGTGGAGCAGAGGCTGATCACGCTCTACACCGGCAACGAGCCCGACGTAGTCGAGATCCTGCTCGGGGCGACGAGCTTCGACGACCTCCTCGACCGGATCGACACCGCGAGCCGGGTCGCCGCAGACGACGCCCGCATCGCCGAGGAGGTCCGCCGTTCCAAGGAGGAGGTCGAGCGTCGGCGCACGGCCCTCGAGCGCGCGCGAGCGAGGCAGAAGGAGATCGTGGCGCAGCGTGCCGCCCGCCGCGCCGAGATCGAGCGAGGGCTCGACGAGCGCCAGGCGCTCTACGCCTCGGTGCGCGAGGAGATCGCGGTCCTCGAGGCGGAGGAGCGGCGGCGTCAGGCTCGCCTCGCCGCTGCGGCCCGGCGTCAGGCGGCCGCTCTCGAGCGCCAACAGGCCCAGCGCGAGCAGGGCTCCGGGGAGACTTCGGGCGGCGGCGAGCCGAGCCCCGCTCCGACGCCCTCGCCGACGCCGACTCCGACCCCCGCGCCCTCCCCGCCGCCGGCGGGCCCAGGGCACCCGGAGGTCGTCTCGATCGCCCTCCGCTACCTCGGCATTCCCTACCGGTGGGGCGGCGCCTCGCCGTCGACGGGCTTCGACTGCTCGGGCTTCGTCATGTACGTCTACGGACGGATCGGCATCTCGCTGCCGCACTACGTCTCCTGGCAGTACCGCTACGGTCGTGCCGTTGCGCGCTCGGACCTCCGCCCCGGAGACATCGTCTTCTTCAACGGCCTCGGGCACAACGGCATCTACATCGGGGGCGGCAGGTTCGTCCACTCTCCGCACACGGGCGACGTCGTCAAGATCTCGAGCATCTGGGACTCCTGGTACCGGTCGACCTGGGTCGGAGCCAGGCGCCTGTAGACCCCTCGATCGCTAGCGTCAGAAAGGCGACGGGATGTGGGCGGTCTCATCCGCCGCCGACCGGGAACCCGTCAGCGCACGCGGGATCAGCTCGACCGCCCGCTCGACGTCCGTCTCCGAGACGTTCAGGTACGTGACCGCCCTGAGGACATCCCTGTGGGACGCGAAGGAGAGAAGGACCCCCTCCGCGCGGATGCGTGCGACCGCCTCGTCCGCCGGCAGCCCGAGCGCGCCGACGTCCACGAGGACGAAGTTCGTCTCCACCTGCTCGGGGTCGATGGGAAGTCCTGCCTCGGCGAGGCCCCGAGCGAGACGCCGCGCGTTCGCGTGGTCGTCGGCAAGACGGTCGACGTGGTGGTCGAGCGCGTAGATGCCCGCCGCAGCCACGATTCCCGCCTGCCGCATCGCGCCGCCGAACAGGTGCTTGAGGCGGCGCGCCTTCGCCATGCGCTCGCGCGAGCCCGCGACGAGCGCGCCGAGCGGGCAGCCCAGGCCCTTCGAGAGGCAGAGCGTGACCGTGTCGAACTCGCGCCCGTACTCCGCCGCCTGGGTCCCGCTCGCCACGGCGGCGTTCAGGAGTCGCGCACCGTCGAGATGGACGGCGAGGCCGTGGCTCCGCGCCTCGGCGACCACGGCGCGGACCTGCCCGAGCGGCCAGACGCGCCCGCCGCCGCCGTTGTGCGTGTTCTCCAGGCAGAGGAGGCGGGTCGGAGCCATGTGGAGGTCGGCGCTCGGGTTCACGACCTCCCGCACTTGCTCGACCGTGAAGCGCCCGTCCGCGGCCTGGATCGACTTCATGACGAGGCCGGAATGGACGGCGGGACCGCCGAGCTCGTAGCGGAAGATGTGCGCGAGGGCCTCGGCAACGACCTCGTCGCCGGGCTCTGTGAGAGCCCGAAGCGCGATCTGGTTCGCCATCGTCGCCGTCGGGACGAAGACTGCCTCCTCCTGGCCGAGCAGCACCGCGCCGCGCTCTTCGAGCGCGATCACGGTCGGGTCCTCGCGCTTCTGCTCGTCGCCGACCACCGCCTCGGCGATCGCGCGGCGCATCGCGGCGGTGGGCTGCGTGAGCGTGTCCGAGCGCAGGTCGATCACGTCCATCAGGCTACCGTGTGCCGGTCATGGATCTCGACCTCCTCCAAGGAGCCGCAGACGCGCGCTGCGAGCCCGGCTATCGGGCCGCCCAGGTCTGGGAATGGGCGGCGCGGGGCGCCGGCGGCTACGACGAGATGACGAACCTCCCCGCGTCCCTCCGGGACGAGCTCGCGGTCGCCGTGCCCTTCTCCACCCTGACGCTCGAGGAGGAGGCGCGCTCGCGCGACGGGACGGTGAAGGCGCTCTTTCGCACGGCCGACGGGCACCCGGTCGAGGCGGTCCTCATGCGCTACCGCGACGGCCGGCGCTCGCTCTGCCTCTCCTCCCAGTCGGGTTGCCCGCTCACGTGCACGTTCTGCGCCACCGGGGCGATGCGGTTCGGCCGGAACCTGACAGCCTGGGAGATTCTCGACCAGGCCCTCCACTTCCGCCGAAGCGGGGAGCTGAACCACGCCGTCTTCATGGGCATGGGCGAGCCGATGCTCAATCTCGACAACGTCCTCTCTGCCGCACGGCGCCTCCCCGACATCGGCATCACGCACAGGCGGACGACCGTCTCGACCGTCGGATGGCTGCCCGGGCTCCGGCGCTTCGTGGACGACGTCGAGGAGCCAATCCGCCTCGCGCTCTCCCTGCACGCGGCCGACGGCGCGCTCCGCTCCGAGCTCATGCCCGTCAACGACCGCCACCCGCTCGACGACGTGCTCGCCGAGTGCCGCCGGTACGTCGCCCTGCGAGGGCGGAAGGTCTTCGTCGAGTACGTCATGCTCGCCGGCGTCAACGACCGGGCCGAGCAGGCCCGCGCGCTTGCGCGCCTCCTCGGCCCGAAGACGTTCAAAGTGAACCTGATCCCGTACAACCCGACGGGGCGCTTCGAGGGCTCCTCGCGGAAGGCAATCGCGGCCTTCCGGGAAGCCCTGCTCGTGGCGGGCCTGCCGGCCACCGTGCGGCTCACCCGCGGCCGGGACATTGATGCCGCCTGCGGCCAGCTGGCGGCCGCGAGGTGACGGGTATCCGAGTCCCGGCCCTGGGGCTAGCCGGCGGAGAGCTGCTGGACGAGCGCCGCGTGGCCGCCCTCGCGGGCAAAGTCGGCGGCGGTCCGACCGTCGTCGGCGGCGATCGTCGGGTCGGCGCCGTGCGCGAGGAGCAGCGCGACGACGGGCTCGTCCCCGTGCTGCGCGGCCGCGTGCAGCGGCGTGAAGCCGCCCTCATGCCGGGCGTTGGGATTGGCACCGCGCTCGACCAGGAGCGCGGCGGTCTCCTCCTCGCGGGCGGCGACGGCGCTCTGGAGCGGCGTCACCCGCAGTTCCTCGTTGCGGGCGACCACGTCGACGGGTGCGCCCCGCTCGACCAGGAGGCGCGCGGTCTCGGGCTGCCGGAAGAAGGCCGCGAGGTGGAGCGGCGTGAATCCGTCCTCTGCCCAGGCCTCGACGAGATCGGGATCCGCGTCGAGCAGCTCGCGGACGCGCTCGGTCCTCCCGACGGCGGCGGCCTCGAAGACGTCAAGCTCCGGGTCGCTCGCCAGGAGCTCGGCGACGCGCTCCTCATCGGCGCGGTAGACGGCTGCGAGCAGCTCACTCAAGGAACGTGTCCTCGTCCGCGTACTGCGGCGCGCAGCAGCAGTGGAAGCGGAGCTGGCCGCTCTCGTCCGCCCGGATCTCGTGCCACGCGCGCGGGGGGATCAAGATCGCGTCGTTCGGACCCACCCGGCGCCGTTCCTCGTCGACCTCCATCTCGCCCGCGCCTTCCAGCACCACGTAGATCTCCTCCGTCGACCGTCGTGAACGCCTGCGGGTGATCGCGGCTCCGAACTTCCATCACGCCTCCTCTCGAACCTTGTCGAGCTCCGCCCGGCAGGCGGCGCGACACGCGTTGTCCGGGGCCGCCTCAGCGGCGTCACGAAGCGCGTCGAGTGTCGCCTCCGTCCCGAGTATTCGGGCCGCCGCGGCAAGTGCGGGAAGGTCGTCATGGTCGTGACCGCGCAGCCCGGCGACGACGGCCGTCTCGTTACCCCTGAGGACGTGCGACGCCGCCAGAGCCGCGCTCCGCTCGTCCGGCAGCTCCGCCGTCTCGGCACGCTCCTCGATGACGCCGAGCGAGGCGCCGTCGCCGACTTGGGCGAGCGCCCAGGCGGCCGCGATCCGCTCGGCCGCGTCGGCGGAGTGCAAGCGCCGACGCAGATCGGGCACGACCGCCCGCGCGGCCTCCGGACCGAGCTCGAGAAGCGCAGCGAGGGCAGCGTCGCGAACCTCGCGATCGCGGTCGCGCGTCAGCGAGAGGACGAGCCGCTCCCCGCCGTCCCCCAGGATCTCCGCCGCCGCGCCGGGAACCCAGGCGCGGACGCGGCGGCTCTCGTGGCGCGAGAGCTCGTCGAGGACGAGCGCGGCTCTTCCGGGCTCGTCTCGAAGAACATTCGTCTCCCGCTCGACCTCAGCTTCTCCCTCCGGCCCGGCCTCGAGCGCAGCGGCGATGGTGTCCGCCCGGTCATCCCGCCACAGGCGCTCGAGACGGGCCAACGTGCGTCGCGTCCAGCCCTTCTCCGCAAAGCGGCGACGGACCGCCTCCTGGAAGTCCTCCTCGTCCGCGGCGCGCTCGAGCAGCACCTGCTGCAGGAGCGGCCGCCCCTCGGGCCCGAGCTCCTCGGCCAGGCGCTCGACGGCCGACACGAACGTGTCTCCCTCGTGGGCCTCGGCGAGCGCGTCCACACGCGCACCGATCTGCTCCTTGGCTGCGGTCACGCGCCTTTCTGCACCTCGACCGCTTTGCCCTCGGCCGGGGCCTGCCCAAGGTCGGGATGCTGCTCGAACCCGTACTTGACGACCGCGCGCTTGGCCGCCTTCACCTCGTCGAGCCGGCGCACGGGCCGCCGATGCGGGGCGTCCCTGATGATCGCCGGGGCGGACGCGGCCTCGGCCGCGATTGCCCGCAGCGCGTCCACGAACGCGTCCAGCGTCTCCTTCGCCTCGGTCTCCGTCGGCTCGATCATGAGCGCCTCGGGAACGATGAGCGGGAAGTAGATCGTCGGCGGATGGACCCCGTAGTCCATGAGCCGCTTCGCCACGTCGAGGGCCGTGATCCCGTGCACCCGCTTGAGGTTCCGCGCCGAGAGCACAAACTCATGCATGCACAGTCGGTCGAACGGGAGGTCGTAGACGTCCTTGAGCCTCGCGAGCAGGTAGTTCGCGTTCAGAACGGCCGCCTCGGACATTTCGCGCAGCCCCGGCCCGTACGAGCGAATGAAGGCGTACGAGCGCACGAAGACGCCGAACGGGCCGCAGAAGCCGCGGACCTTTCCGATCGTCTGCGGCCGGTCGTAGTCGAGCCGGAACGCGTCGCTCTCCCGGACGATCGCCGGCACCGGCAGAAACGGTTCGAGGACGTCGCGCACCGCGATCGGACCGCCCCCGGGCCCGCCGCCACCGTGCGGCTGCGAGAACGTCTTGTGCAGATTGATGTGGACGATGTCGAAGCCCATGTCGCCGGGCCGCGAGATCCCGCAGACGGCGTTCAGGTTCGCGCCGTCGTAGTAGAGGAGCGCGCCGGCGTCGTGGAAGATCGCGGACACCTCCTCGATGTGCTCGTCGAAAAGGCCGAGGGTGGATGGGTTCGTGAGCATGAGGCCCGCCGTCCGCTCGTCGACCTTTGCCCGCAGGTCGGCGAGGTCGAGGTTGCCACGGTCGTCGGTCCCCACCTTCTGGAGCTCGAACCCGGCCATGGCGACGCTGGCCGGATTCGTGCCGTGGGCCGTGTCCGCCGTCATGACGACGCGCCGTTGGTCGGCCTCGCCGCGATCGGCGAAGTACACGCGCATGAGCATGAGGCCCGTGAGCTCGCCCTGCGAGCCCGCAGCGGGCTGGAGCGAGACTGCGTGCAGCCCGCAGACCTCGGCGAGGATCTCCTGGAGCCGCCACATGAGCTCGAGCGCCCCTTGCGAGGCCTCTTCCTCCTGGTAGGGATGGAGATCGCGGAAGCCGGGGAGGCTGACCACCCGCTCGTTCACCCGCGGGTTGTGCTTCATCGTGCAGGAGCCGAGGGGGTAGAAGCCGGTATCGACGCCGAAGTTTCGGTCGGCGAGGGCCGTGAAGTGACGAACCAGGTCGGGCTCGGAGATCTCGGGCAGGCGCGGCGGCGTGCGGCGCCGGAGCTCCTCCGGCACGTCGGCCTTCGGGAGCTCGTAACGCGGCAGCGACCCAGCCCGGCGCCCGGGCTTGGACTTCTCGAAGATGAGCTTCACCGCGTCACCTCGCCGAGGACATCGGCCAACCGGTCGATCTCCGCCGGCGTGCGCTTCTCCGTGACGGCGACGAGGAGCGCGTCGTCAAGCCCCGCGTAGTCGCGCCCGAGCGCGTAGCCCGGATGGACGCCCCCGGCGCGCGCCTCGCGCACGACCTCTTTCGCGCTCCGTCCGACGCGAACGGCAAACTCCTTGAACGTTGTCTGCTCCGGAAACACCAGCGGGAGCCCGAGCCGGTCCTTGGCGTACTCGCCGAGGGCCATGCAGGTCTCCCCCAGCTCGCGGAGCCCCTGCGGACCCAGCCAGGAGAGGTGGACGAGGCCGGCAAGTGCCAGAAGCGTCTGGTTCGTTGTGATGTTCGACGTCGCCTTCTCTCGCCGGATGTGCTGCTCGCGCGTCTGCAGGGTCAGGACATAGCCGCGCTCACCCCGAAGGTCCGTCGTCTCGCCGACGATCCGTCCCGGCATTCGGCGGATGAAGTCCGAACGCGCGGCGATGAACCCGTAGTGCGGACCGCCGTACGCCTGGTAGTTCCCTGCGCTCTGGCCTTCCCCGATCGCAAGCGCGCACCCGTACGCTCCGGGCGCCTCGAGCACCCCCAGGGAGGCGAGATCCGCATGCGCCACCGGAAGCGCCCCGGCGTCATTCGCGGCAGCGGCCAGATCGGGCACGGGCTCGAGGCAGCCGAAGAAGTTCGGCTGCTGGAAGATGACGCACGCCGCGTCGGCGGAGGCCTCGCGAAGCTCGTCCGGATCGGTGACGCCGCCGTGGTGAGGAACCTCGACGACCTCCAGGCCGAAGCCGGGGGCATAGGTCTTCACGACCTGGCGCACCTGCGGGTTGAGCGTCTCGCAGAGGACGACCCTCTCGCGGCCGGTCGCGTGCTTGGCGACGAAGCAGGCGTCGGCGGCGACGGTGGTTCCGTCGTAGCCGGAGGCGTTGGACACGTCCATTCCCGTCAGCTCGCAGATCACCGTCTGGTACTCGAAGATCGCCTGGAGGACTCCCTGGCTCATCTCCGGCTGGTACGGCGTGTAGGCGGTCAAGAACTCTCCGCGTGAGAGGACCGCGTCGACCACCGCGGGCACGTAGTGGTCGTAGATACCAGCGCCCAGGAAGGACAGCTCCTTCCCGGCGTCGACGTTCCGTGCGGCGAGCTCGCTCAGATGGGCGACGAGCTCGGGCTCTGACAGAGCGGGCTCGAGGTCGAGCTCGCGGCGGAAGCGAACACCCTCGGGAATGTCGCGGAAGAGCTCGTCCACCGAGGCGACGCCCACGGCGGCCAGCATGGCCTCGCGGTCCGCGTCGGTCAGTGAAAGATAGCTCACCGGCCGCTCACTGCTCCTCGAGGAGCTTCCGGTAGGCCTCCGAGTCCAAGAGCTCGTCCACCTCGTCTGGGCTCGACAGGCGGATGCGCACAAGCCAGCCCTCCTCGTAGGGGTCGGCGTTGATCGTCTCCGGCTCGTCGACAGCCTTCGCGTTGATCCCGACCACCTCGCCCGACAGCGGGGCGATCACCTCGGAGACCGCCTTCACCGACTCGACCTCGCCATAGCTCTCGTCCTTGGCAACCGACGACCCTTCCTCGGGCGGCTCGAAGTGAACGAGCTCGCCGAGCGCGTCCTGCGCGTACCACGTGATCCCGAGTGTCGCCGTGTCGCCCTCGATGCGAGCCCAATCGTGTTCGGCGTGGTATCGGAGGTTGTCGGGGTAGCTTTCTTCCGCAGCCACTAGCGCTCCTCTCGCTTGTAGAACGGCTTCGGGACGATACGCGCCCGGCGTGGCCGACCGCGCAGGTCGATCGTGATCTCCGTGCCCGGGTCCGCGAGCCTCGCCGCCACGTACCCGAGCGCGATCCCGATCCCGGCGAGCGCGACACCGCTTGGCAGCAGCCAGAGCGCGCCTCGCCGATCCGACCACAGACCGAACAGTGGCTGGATGATCGATGAGGAGACCGTCGCGGCCAGCATGAGCGTCGCGGCGAGTGCGTAGGACAGTTCGAACTTGTCGACGAAGAACGGCAGCAGCGCGGGCAGTGACCCGCTGGCGAGGTCCGTCGCGAAATGCCCG
>Ga0209859_1000016_pt1 | contig 28364 bp, 30 predicted proteins | sample GWRWS3_50_60_FD_187241 | JGI IMG/M metagenome (GOLD analysis project Ga0209859, IMG submission 187241) | Riverbed sediment microbial communities from areas with vegetation nearby in Columbia River, Washington, USA - GW-RW S3_50_60 (SPAdes)... | ecosystem: Environmental > Aquatic > Freshwater >... | reverse complement strand
CGCCGGGCAGGGCATCGAGCCCGAGAAGCCGCCGTACACCGTGCGTGAAGGCGGGTCGCTGCTCTGCTTCGTCCGCGATCCGGATGGCTATCGTGTAGAAATCATCGAGCGCGTGTAACAGGTATCACGTCGGGCGCACGGACAGGCCAGCTTCAGCGAGTTCCTCACGTTCGGCCGGTGTGATCTCGAAAGCGGCGCCGGGCTCCGCTCCGATAACGAGCACGACCGTGTTGTCTTTCTCCGCGACTGCCGATCGCCTTGTGGCAACGTCGTGGGCGCTCACGAACGTACCTGCAGGGGCATTGATAACCGTGCCATTGACCTCGAAACGTGCCCGACCGGAGTGGACGAAGTACAGTTCCTGGTGTTGCTCGTCATCTGGGTTGGAGTGGTCGTGCTCACCGATGATGCGGTCACCAGCTCGCCGCGCCGTGTACGCGTTGATGCCGAATGCAGTGAGCCCGAAATGGTTACGAATCGGTTGCCATCCGGCGTCGGAATGTGGAACGGCTACTGTCGGGATGTGGGCGAGCATGCCACTAACTGGAGTATCTGTCACGGTGAACCTCGATGGTGGTCGACACATTCAATCACGGCCGTCAGTTTGCAAAGGTCGATACCTAGATTCCTACCGGGTCGAGCTCATCGAGCGCGGGTAGTCACTCTCACTCGTGCACTTTCTGGACGGCTATCGGATCGAGCTGATCGAGAGGCCCTGAGCTTCAGGGCGGAATCGGTGCCGCGGCCGGGCGCCGTAGGGCGACGCGACTGCGGCGGCTCCGGATCAAGCCGGTCGGGCGGGGCTCAGAGCGAGAGCTCCAGCTCGAGCTCGTCCCGAAGCGGGATTCCGTGCTGTCCGACGAGCGGGATCTGTGGCTTCAGCCTTCGGGATTCGTCCAGGGCGTTCCGATGCACGGCGACGAGGGAGAAGCCCCGCTTCTGCGAGAAACGGAGCATCCTCAGGTTGTCGTTCGTGGTTATGAACCACAGCCGGCGACACCCAGCCTCGCGCGCCGTCTCCTCGACCGCAGCGAGGAGCGCGGAGCCCACCCCGACGCCTTCCCGGAGGCTGTCGATCGTGACGATCTCGCAGGCGTCGCCCTCGATCGAGTACGTCACGAGGCCGACCGGTTCCTTCCCCTCCAGACCGACGAAGCCCGGGAGATCGCTAGGCCGGTATATGCGGGCTCGCGCGACGACCGTCGGCGCGCCCCAGTTCTCCCGTACGAACTCCTCGACCCAGGAACGGTCGTCCTCGGACAGCGGGCGGATGTCCATGCCGGATCCCTCCAGACCTGCTTGTCGCGGCGCGAGGCCGTCGGTTGCCGCGAAAGCGTACGCGCCGCCCTTCGCTCGGATGCAGCACGTCCGTGATCTTTCCCCACTCTGGCCGCTGCGGCAGCGGCGGCACGCGGTCGTCACTTGCCTCGACGACCCGAGCGGGCTCGAAATGCTCCGCATCGAGATCGAGGCGCTCGGGGGCACGCTCCTCGTCGAGCGCGTGCCGGGACCGCTCTCGGCCGCCCTCGGCCGTCCGTCGGTCACGGTGGCCGATCGCTTCGGGACCGTGGCGCTCCACGCTCGGGGCGGCGCCCGGTCGGCGCGTCCTGCGGACTGCCCGCCGCTGAGAGCCATCGGCCGATCTCGTCACAGGTTCGTGACGACCTTCACCCTGGGCGGCACACACCCGTGCGGTTTCGGGAGCTACGGTCGTCTCATGACGACGAAGGCGGCCACGCCCTGGGGAAAGGCGACCGTGCTCGAGGAGCTTCGCGTGGCACAGCGGGCCGGCGACCGCCGCTTCGAAACGATCGTCCAGCTGCTCGAAGACGAGAAGGGAGGTGAGCTCGTCCGCTTCGCATACTCCACCGGCGGCACGGTCCGACGTGGTCCGGTCACGCTGCGGGGACGCGATCTCGAGCGTTTGCGCACGGAGCTCGAGGCTCGCCCGCGGCTGGCAGGCGCCCTCGGTCTCCCAACGCCGTAGACGCTCACGACAACTGAATATCGAGGCGCTCGCGGCGTGTCAGGCGTGCTCGTACGAGCGCTCGCGCGCGGCGTCCACGAGGGAGGCCAGGATCAGCGCCCCGTCGCCCGAGCCGAGGAGCGGGTCGACGGCGTGCTCGGGGTGTGGCATGAGCCCGAGGACGTTCCCGTCTGCGTTCACGACGGCGGCGATGTCGCGCTCCGACCCGTTCGGGTTCTCGCCGGGGGAGTAGCGCAGCACCACCTGCTCGTCGGGAAGCCCTGGGGGCGCGTGATAGCACCCGTCCCCGTGCTTGACGGGAATGGTCAGAGCCTGCCCCGGCTCGCAGCGGGCGGTGAACGGCGTGTCCGTGCGCTCCACGACGAGCGAGACGTCACGGCAGACGAACGACAGCGATGCGTTGGGACGGAGGACCCCTGGGAGGAGCCTCGCCTCGCAGAGGATCTGGAAGCCGTTGCAGATCCCGAGCACCGGTCCGCCGTCCCCGGCGAAGGCGACGACCGCCTCCATGGCCGGCGCGAAGCGTGCGATCGCCCCGGCGCGGAGGTAGTCGCCATAGGAAAACCCGCCGGGAAGGACGACCGCGTCGACGCGAGGGAGCTCGGCGTCCGCGTGCCAGACGAGGAGCGGCTCGCCGCCCAGCGCGGAGAGGGCCCAGGCCGCGTCGCGGTCGTCGTTCGACCCTGGGAAGACGAGGATGGCGATCCGGGGCCTGCGTGCGCTCACGCTCCCTGCTCCTGCAGCTCGATCTCGTAGCTCTCGATCAGCGGGTTGGCGAGCAAGCGCTCGCACATCCGCTCGACCTGGACACGAGCCTCCGCCGCGCTCGGCGCATCGACCTCCAGGTCGATCACCCGTCCGACGCGGGCGTCGCCGACCGCGAAGCCGAGCTGGCGGAGCGAGCGCTCCACGGCTTCGCCCTGCGGGTCGAGGATCCCGCCCTTGGGGCGCACGAGGACGGTCGCCTTCACCGGAGCACGACCGCCGGGTCGGCGAGGTAGTCGTCGAACAGGATCCCGGTGAGGCGCTCGAACGCCTCCACGTAGCGGGCCCGCGTCCCGTCCACCACCTCGGTCGGCAGGTCGGGGCCGGGGGGTGCCTTGTCCCAGCCGAGCGACTCGCAGTAGTCGCGGACGTACTGCTTGTCGAAGGAGGGCTGCCCGCGTCCGGGCTCGTATCCATCGGCGGGCCAGAAGCGAGAGGAGTCCGGCGTCAGCGCCTCGTCCCCGAGCGTGAGCAAGCCGTGCCGATCGAGCCCCAGCTCGAACTTCGTGTCGGCGATGACGATCCCGCGCTCGGCCGCATTCGCGGCCGCGAACCGGTAGAGCTCGAGCGAAACGCGCTCGGCCTCGGCGAGGAGCTCGTCGCCGACGAGCTCGGCCGCGCGCTCCCGGTCGATGTTCTCGTCGTGCCCCTCCTCTGCCTTCGTCGCCGGCGTGAAGATCGGCGCCGGGAGGCGCTCCGACTCGCGGAGCCCGTGCGGTAAGCGATGTCCGCAGATCTCACCGGTCGCCAGGTAGTCCTTCCAGCCCGAGCCGGCCACGTACCCGCGTACCACGCACTCGATGGGAAGCATGGAGAGACGGGACACCTCCGTCGAGCGGCCGTCGGCCCGGAGGCGCACGAGGTGGTTGGGGACGATCTCGCGCGTGCGCGCGAACCAGAATCCGGACAGGCCGGTGAGGACGCGGCCCTTGTCGGGGATCTCGGTCGGCAGGACGACGTCGAACGTCGAGATGCGGTCGCTGGCGACGAGCAAGAGCCGGTCGGCGTCGAGCTCGTAGATCTCCCGGACCTTCCCGCTCCCGACATGGACGGCCTCAGGCATGGACGGCTTCCTCCCTTCGCTCGGCGATCCTCTCTTCGAGCGCCCCCAGGCGCTCGAAGAGGACGTCGACGTGCCGGAGCGCGTCGTGCAGGTCGAAGGCCTCGGCGAAGGCGTCGGCGTCGAGCCGCGCCGCGATCTCCGGATCGGCGGCGGCAAACTCGCGGAAATCGCGCTCCTCGTCCCAGGCGGCGAGGGCGTTCCGCTGCACGAGGCGGTAGGCCTCGTCGCGGGAGACACCTGCCGCGACCAGGGCGAGCAGCACCCTCTGGCTGAAGACGAGGCCGTGCGAGGCCTCGAGGTTTCGCCGCATCCGCGCGGCGTCGACGACAAGCCCGTAGACGAGCCAGGCGAAGCGGTCGAGCATGTAGTCGAGGGCGAGGAACGCGTCTGGGAGGACGACGCGCTCGGCGCTCGAGTGGGAGATGTCCCGCTCGTGCCAGAGAGCGACGTTCTCGAGTCCGACAGCCGCGGCCGCCCTCACGATCCGGGCAAGCCCGCAGATCCGCTCGGCCACGACCGGGTTGCGCTTGTGCGGCATGGCCGACGAGCCCTTCTGGCCGCTCCCGAACGGCTCCTGGACTTCGCGCAGTTCCGTCCGCGCGAGGTGGCGGATCTCCGTTGCGAAGCGCTCGAGCGAGGCGCCGACGAGGGCCAAGACCGAGAGGAGCTCGGCGTGGCGGTCGCGGGGCACGACCTGCGTGGCGACGGGCTCCGGCACGAGTCCTAGGCGCTCGCACGCGGTCCGCTCGACTTCGGGGTCGCCGCCCCCGTACGTCCCGACCGCGCCGGCGAGTTTGCCGACGCGCATGCCTTCAAGCGCGCGCGTGAGCCGTCCGCGGTCGCGCTCGAGCTCGAACGCCCAGCCGGCCAGCTTCGCGCCGAAGGTGATCGGCTCGGCATGGATCCCGTGGGTGCGCCCGACCATGACCGTCTCCCGATGCTCTTCCGCGCGGCGAATCACGGCGGTGAGCGCCCGCTCGATCCCGTCGATAACGAGGGCACCCGCCTCGCGCACCTGGAGCGCGGTCGCCGTGTCCAGCACGTCCGAGGACGTGAGCCCGTAGTGGAACCACCGCCCGCTCGGCCCGAGGCCTTCCGCGACCGCGTCGACGAACGCCGCCAGATCGTGCTGCGTCCGCTCCTCGACCTCCGCGACGCGCTCGGGTGTAGGCGGGACGGCGCGCTCACGGACCTCGGCCGCGGCCTCGCGCGGAACCGCGCCGACCTCGGCCCAGGCGTCGAGTGCCGCCAGCTCGACCTCGAGCCAGCGCGCCAGCTTGCCCTCCTCCGACCACACGCGCGTCATGGCGGGTCGGGAATAGCGGGCGATCACACCCGCAGTCTAGTGAGCGCGCAGGCTGCCTACTCGAGCTCCCACGGCCCCCAGTCGGGAAGCCGTAGACGGTCGATTTCCTCCTGTGCACGGGCGAGCATGTCCTCGCTGGGATCCGGCCGGCCGAAGTAGACGCGCGCGTCGACCTCGTACTGGCCTTCCACCCGCGTCCACAGTCGGTACTCGGGAAGGTCGCGCACCTGCCCTTCCCAGCCGGGAAGGACCTCGAAGTCCGCGAGGCGATACGGCCGGGAATGGACAGGCCACCGTTGCCCTGGACCGTTCGGGTCGCAGAAGCGGGAGAGGGAGAGCCAGACAACGATTCCGTCCGCCGGCAGGGTCGCGAGGGTCTCTTGCATCGGGAGTGCGTTCCACGGGTCGCGATACGGCACGGTCGCGGCCCAGGACGCCGTCCAGTCGCCGTCCGCGCCCACGGGTCGCGATCCGCTCGACCCCGTGTGCCAGCCCTCGGCTGTCGCGAATGAGGCCGGCTCCACCTCTCCGGGATAGAGGTCGCCGGGCTCGACGGCGAGCGTCGCCAGGATCTCGTTCGCCTGCGCTGCGACTGCGGGAGCGATCGGCCGGCTGCCGGACTCAGCGAAGAGGTCGAAGAACCGTCCGGCGAGCGAGAAGGGCACCCTCGCCGCCCCGTGGTCCTCGGGATAGGTCCCCGGCTCGGGAGCGCGGAAGTCCTCGGGCGCGAGCTGCGGCGGACGGTCGAGAGGCGTGAAGAACGAGCGCTCCTCGGGCGGCGGGTCGCGTTCGAGGACGTCGACGACCAGGTCGGCGGGCTCCAGGGCTCGGGGGCCGCCGCAGAGAGCGAGGGCCGGAACGTCGCGGTTGGCGAAGCGAATTGCCCCGCGGGCGATGGTTGCGTGCCACCCGCTCGGAGCGGTGATCGTCAGTCCGTACTGTCCGCCTGGCGTGTCGCCGGACGTCGTCTCGACGACGAGGGAGGTCGAGCCTCCGGGCTGCGAGGCCGGGGCGCCGCACGACGCGACGAGGACGGCCGCAGCGAGCGGGGCGAGGAGCGACACGCGCACGCCCTCGGTACGAGCGGCGGTGCTCGAGAGGTCCTAGAGCTCGGCCGCCGGGCGCCCCGGTGTGCCCGGGTAGCCGCCGCCCTGGCCGAGGATCTTGGCGGCAAGGATGGCCGCGTTCCGCGATCCGTTCACCGCGACACACGCGACGGGGACCCCCGGCGGCATCTGTGCGATCGAGAGCAGCGAGTCGAGCCCGCCCATGACGCTCTTCGAGGAGGTGAGCGGAACCCCGATCACCGGGAGGTCGGTGTAGGCCGCCACGACCCCGGGGAGCGCCGCCGCCATACCTGCGCCCGCGATGATCACGCGTACCCCGCGAAGCGCCGCGGTCGATGCGTACTCGGCGACAGCGCGCGGATCGCGGTGCGCGGAGAGCACCTTGAGCTCCCAGGAGATCCCGCGCTCGTCCAGCTCGATGCCGGCGGGCTCCATCACCTCGCGGTCGGAGTCCGAGCCGATGAGGATGCCGACGAGCGGGCCCGCCTCCTCGAAGTCCTCGAGGACCGGGAGCGGGAGGGGGCTTTCCTCAGGCGGCGGCATGAACTGCTCGGAGCGCGATGTCGCGACGGTACTGCATGCCGGGGAAGTCGATGCGGTCGACGGCGCGGTAGGCGCGCTCGCGCGCTTCGGCGACGGAGGCGCCGAGCGCGGTTACGTTCAACACGCGCCCCCCGGCGCCCACGAGAGATCCCCGGCGGAGCGCCGTCCCCGCGTGGAAGACGAGCGCGCCTATGGCCGAGGCGGCCTCGACGCCCGCGAGCGGCACACCGGTCTCGGGCGCGTCGGGGTAGCCGGCGGCGGCGAGGACGACGGTCACGGCCGCGTGCGAGCCGGCGACGAGCTCGACGCCGGCGAGCGAGCCCGAGGCCGCGGCGGCGAGCGCCTCGAGCAGGTCTCCCTCCAGGCGTGGGAGGATCGCCTGGGTCTCCGGGTCGCCGAAGCGGCAGTTGAACTCGAGCACGCGCGGCCCGTCCTCGGTGAGCATGAGTCCGGCGTAGAGGATCCCCTGGAAGGGCGCGCCGCCCGCGGCCAGCTCCCGCAGGACCGGGCGGTGGATCGTCTCGACGAGCTCCTCGGCCTGCTCGGGCCCGAGGAACGGCACGGGCGAGTAGCTTCCCATGCCGCCCGTGTTTGGGCCCTCGTTCCCGTCCCGCAGGCGTTTGAAGTCCTGGGCGGGCGCCAGCGCGAGGGCCTCCTCGCCGGCGCAGAGCGCGAGGAGCGAGACCTCCTCCCCCTCGAGGAGCTCTTCGATCACGACGGGTCCGCCGAGAGCCCGAGCGCGGGGGAGGGCGAGCCTGGCCTCGGCGTCCGTCCTGCAGACGAAGACGCCCTTCCCGGCCGCGAGGCCGTCGGCCTTGACGACGCAGGGCGCGCGTGCCTCCGCGAGCTCGGACGCCGTCGGCACCCCGGCTGCGCGCATGACCTCCTTGGCGAAGGACTTCGAGCCCTCGATGCGGGCGGCGGCCGCGGTGGGCCCGAGGACGGCCACGCCCGCGTGCCGCAGCGCGTCGGCCAGCCCGGCGACCAGGGGCGCCTCCGGGCCGACGACGACGAGGCTGACCGCGAGCTGCCGGCAGAGGTCGAGGAGCGCCTCCGCGTCGTCGGGCCGGAGCGGATGACACGTGCCGAGCGCGGCGATCCCGGGGTTCCCAGGAGCCGCGTGCAGATCGCCCAGGTTGGGGCTCTGCGCGATCTTCCACGCCAGGGCATGCTCACGCCCGCCGGCGCCCACGATAAGGACGTTCACGCGGGCGAGTTTAGTGCCCGCCTCGGCCGGGCTGGCAATAGTATTTGGCTTCACAAGCGTGTCTCTTCCGACGGCAAAGCAGCGACCCAAAGGAGTCTGAGCGAATGGCAACCGCCGAAGCGGGTCCGACCCAGGTTCAGAGCGTCCTCGCGAAGGGACCGATCGCTGATCCGATCCCGACGCTCGAAGAGGCGCGCGCCGACGCCACCCGCCTGAAGGGGATCCAGGAGATCCGCAAGCAGATCAACGAGCACGGGATCAAGTACATCTTCTTCCAGCAGGTGTCCGTCTCCGGGCACGTCAACGGCAAGGGCGTCTCCGCGACCATGTGGGAAAGGGTGGCCGAGGACGGCTACCAGCTCGTCTACGGAGCGACGGCCGACCTCTTCGTCGACAGGGAGGAGCGTTACATCGGATTCGGGCCGGAGGAGTCGGAGCTCGCCGCCATCGCCGACCTCGACACCTTCCGCCAGCTCCCCTGGGATTCGCGTGTCGCACGCGTCTTCTGCGACTGCTACGACACCGAGACCGGTCAGCTCCTCGAGGCCGACCCGCGCCAGAACCTCAAGCGGATCGTGAACGAGGTCGAGCAGGAGCTCGGCTACACGTTCCTCTGCGGGGTTGAGCCCGAGATGATGTGGATGAAGCGCCCGCGCGGCTCCGACGCGGGAGCGGCCGAGGGCATCACGAAACCCTGGTGCTACCACATCAGCCAGTTCGAGGAGCTGCGACCGATCATCCTCGACGTCATCGACTTCGGGGAGAAGCTCGGCATCAACCCCTCGTACGGCGACCACGAGGATTCCCCGGGCCAGCTCGAGCTCAACTTCCTCTTCGACCGAGCCGTCCGAACTGCCGACAACCTCTCGACGTACCGGCAGATCTGCCAGGCGGTCGCGCGCAAGCACACGCGTGAGGGCACGTACGGCGACGACGTCGAGGTCCTCGCCACGTTCATGCCGAAGCCGTTCACCGGGGTCTCGGCGAACGGCGCGCACCACCACTTCACGCTCGTGGACGAGGAGGGCGTGAACGTCTTCTACGACCCGGACGGACCCGCCAAGCTGTCCGAGATCGGCCTCCAGTTCATGGGCGGGATCCTCGACCACTACCGCGGGCTCTGCGGGATCACGGCCTCGACGGTGAACTCGTACAAGCGCTTCTGGGATTTCGGGTTCTGGGCGCCCATCTACAAGGACTACGGCTGGCAGAACCGCACGACCCTCGTCCGCGTGGCGAGCGGCGGGCGTTTCGAGTTCCGTGCGGTCGACTCGGCCTGCAACCCGTACCTGACGCAGGCCGCGCTCCTCCGGGCGGGGCTCGACGGCGTCAAGCGCAAGCTCGACCCGGGCAAGCCGCAGCAGCGGAACGTGTACGACGTCCTCGCCGAAGGCGGAGAGATCCCGCGCGTTCCCGAGCACTTCGGCGAGGCGCTCCAGGCGCTCGAGGAGGACGACGTCGTCCGCAGTGCTCTGCCCGGCCGCCTCTACGATGTGTACATGCACTACAAGCGGGACGAGTGGGAGCGTTTCCTCTCCGCGGTGACCGACTGGGAGCGCGAGCGCTACCTCGACGTCCTGCCCTAACGGCGAAGAGGCGAAGACCCATGTGTGGAATCGCAGGGATCATCTACCGGGACGGGACGCACGAGGTCGGGCGCGACATGACCCGGATGCTCCAGTCGATGAAGCACCGCGGGCCCGACTCGACGGGCTACGCGCTCTACCGGCCCCACGACCACCAGCTCGTTATGCGCTACAAGCTCGCGGACGCGAACACGCCACGAGACTTCGAGTTCTCGGACCGGCTCGACCGCCACCAACACCAGGTCCTGCAACGCCTGAAGTCGATGGGCGCCGACATCCACGACGTCGAGGAGCAGACCGAGTACGCGTACCGCGCCGCCTTCACGCTCCCGAACGGGAGCCTGAAGGAGCTCGCCGACCGGATCGAGGACATCCCCGACGCCGAGGTGCTCTCGCTCGGCCACTCGCTCGAGATCGTCAAGGACCTGGGCGACGCCGAGGAGGTCGCCGAGCAGTACGACCTCAAGGGCTTCACCGGCACCCATGCGATCGGCCACGTCCGCATGGCGACCGAGTCCGACGTGGACATCTCCGGGGCGCACCCGTACTGGGCCTACCCCTTCTCCGATGTCGCCGTCGTCCACAACGGTCAGCTCACGAACTACTTCCAGTGGAAGCGCCGGCTCGAGCGCAGCGGCCACCGCTTCCAGTCGGAGTGCGACTCGGAGATCATCGCCGTCTACCTCGCCGAGAAGATGAGCGAGGGCGCGAGCCTCGAGGACGCCATGCGTGACTCCCTCGAAGAGCTCGACGGCGTCTTCACCTACATCGCCGTGACCGAGGACGCGCTCGGCGTCTGCAAGGACGAGATGGCTGCCAAGCCGCTCGTCCTCTACGAGTCGGAGGGCGTCGTCGCGCTCGCGTCGGAGGAGATCGCGATTCGTGCGGTCATCGACCACGAGATCTCGACGCACGACCCCTACGAGGGCGAGGTGCTCGTGTGGCAGCGGTAGGCGAGAGCCGGGTCACCTACGACGCACGGGGGCTCGCCGAGCCGTTTGCCGAGGCGCCCCGTACGGCCGAGATCGAGCACGGCAAGGCGACCTTCGACGCCAAGGATCTCACCACGCGCCAGATCAACCTGGAGCTTCGGCGGCTGCTCTACGAGGAAGGCGTGAAGGACGTGATCGTCCTCAACCCGGGCTCGAAGCACTCGCTCGGCGTGGGCATTCTCACCCGCTGTCGCATCACCTTCGGCGGAAGCCTGGGCTACTTCGGCTGCGGGCTCATCGACGGCCCGGAGATCCACGTCACCGGCCGGGTCGGCTGGTCGGCCTGCGAGAACATGATGTCCGGCGTCGTCATCGTGGACGGCAACGCGGGCTCGCTCACCGGCGCCGCCATCCGCGGCGGCGACCTCGTCGTCAAGGGGAAGGTCGGCGCCCGCACGGGCATCGACCAGAAGGGCGGCACGATCGTCGTCCTCGGAGACGCCGGGACGATGACCGGCTTCATGATGCAGCGCGGGCGCCAGGTGATCTGCGGGAACGTCGGCTCCGGGCTCGGCGATTCCATGTACGACGGGACCATCTACGTCGCCGGCACCGTGAAGTCGCTTGGCATCGACTGCGTCCCCGGCGAGTGGGGCGAGACGGACACCGAGTTGATCGAGCGGAAGTTCCAGATCTACGGCCTCGGCGACCCGCCCGAGTTCCAGAAATTCGTCTGCGGCAAGAAGCTCTACAACTACGACAACCTCGAGCCTTCGGAACGAAAGCTGGTGCTGTGATGGACGAGACCGAGCGCACCGTCCTCGGCCGCAGCCGGATCTTCACGCCGGACGTCATCAACGACATCCACATGAAGGCCGAGCTGGGCCGCTATCGGATGCGCGGCTTCTCGATCTTCAAGAGGATCCCGCACTGGGACGACCTCATGTTCATGCCGGGGACGCTCACGCGGTTCGTGATCGAGGGCTACCGGGAGAAGTGCGAGACGAAGACCGTCCTCGGCGCGCGCTTCGCCAAGAAGCCGATCGAGCTCGATATCCCTATCTACATCACGGGCATGAGCTTCGGGGCGCTCTCGCTCGAGGCGAAGATGGCGCTCGCCAAGGGCGCGTCCATGGCGGGAACGGCGACGTGCTCGGGCGAGGGCGGGATGATCCCGCCGGAGCGCGACCTCTCCACGAAGTGGTACTACCAGTGCATCCAGAGCCGGTACGGGTTCAACCCGCACCACCTGATGCTCGCGGACGCGTGCGAGTTCTTCATCGGCCAGGGCTGCAAGGTCGGACTCGGCGGGCACCTGATGGGCCAGAAAGTGACCGAGCAGGTCGCGGAGATGCGCTCGCTTCCGGCCGGGATCGACCAGCGCTCGCCCGCGCGGCATCCGGACTGGCTCGGCCCGGACGACCTGTCGCTCAAGATCCAGGAGATTCGCGAGGCGACCGACTACCAGATCCCGATCCAGCTCAAGCTCGGCGCCGCGCGCGTCTACGACGACGTGCGCATGGCCGCCAAGTGCGGGCCGGACATCATCTACCTCGACGGCGCAGAAGGGAGCACCGGCGCCGGCCCGCACATCGCCACGGAGGAGACGGGCATCCCGCTCCTGGCGGCGATCCCGGAGGCGCGGCGGGCGCTCGAGGACGTGGGCCTCGCGGACGAGATCGACCTCGTGGTCGCGGGCGGGATCCGCAACGGCGCCGACGTCGCCAAGGCGCTCTCGCTCGGCGCGAAGGCCGTCGCCATCGGCACGACGGCGCTCATGGCGCTCAACTGCAACAAAGAGATCCCGGGAGTCACCGACTACGAGGGAACGGTTGGTGTCCCGGCCGGGCAGTGTTACCACTGCCACACCGGCCGCTGTCCGGTCGGCATCACGACGCAGGACCCCGAGCTCCGCAAGCGTCTCCACGTCGAGGAGGCCGCGGGGCGGGTCTACAACCTCCTCACGGCGATGACGATGGAGCTGCAGATGCTCGCGCGTGCATGCGGGAAGACGAACGTCCACTCGCTCGAGCCCGAGGACCTCTGCGCGCTGACCGTGGAGGCGGCCGCCATGGCGAAGGTGCCGCTCGCCGGGACGAGCTACATCCCCGGCGTCACCGAGGAGCAGGCGCTCGCCGAGATCAAGCGCCTGCTCGAGAGGCACCTCGAGTACCCCGTCGACTACCTCCCCGACCAGCCGGCCGAGTTCGCGGGCGCGGAGGACTAGGCGGCCGCTGATGTCCACCAAAGAGCCCGAGAAGATCGTCGAGATCGACGCCGAGTACCTCGCCGGGCGGCGCTTCTCCTATCAGGAGGACATTGCCGAGATCGAGGACGTCGACCTGCTCGCGGCCACGCCCGGCGAGGACCTGAACTGGCTCGAGGACGTCGAGCTCCTGGAGGAGGAGGGGACGCCGGCCGTCTTCGACCGCTACTCGAACTCCTTCATCCGCATCTACTTCCCCATCCCCGAGGGGCGCGAGGACGAGATCGCGCGCAAGGTGCTCGTCAAGCACCTCCAGTCCGGCAACTCCTACGGCATCCAGCTGAAGGAGAAGCACACGAAGTTCCCGCAGCCCGAGCTCGGCCCGTGGGTCGAAGGCTCGCAGACGGTGGGAACGGACTGGCGGCCGTCGGTGCTCGAGGGCTGGGAGCCTCCCGAAGGTCACTAGCTCCGGAGCCGCCGCGCGCGCGGGCGTCCTTGAGCACCTGAGCGCTCCGGGTCGGCCGAGGGCAGCCGAAACTCGCCGGAGGACGTCCAGAGGGGCGGGCGCCGGGCGGGCCCGCCCCTCTTGAGTTCCCGGGTTCGAGCCGGCTGCCCCGACGGGGCGGCGCGGTGCGCCTCGGCGGGGCGGTGGTTTCCCTCGCCCCCGGTGCCTCTGACTACGGAGCGAATGCCGTCGTCGGATTGCAGCCGTGCGCGCGGCCTCCACTTTGCCGCCAGCCTCGGCGTAGAGTCAGGCCTGGACCACGACCTGTCCGTGACTGCTCCGGTCGATCCCGACCTCATCGAAGGCTTCCGCCGGGACGGCGCCGTCTGCTTGTGCGGTGCGTTCTCGCGGGCCGACGTCGCGCTCGTCGAGCGGGGCATCGAGCGGAACCTGGCCTCCCCGAGCGCGCGCGCCATCGTCGCCAGCCGCCCGACCGACCCCGGGCGCTTCGTCGAGGACTTCTGCAACTGGCAGTCCGTCCCCGAGTACGAGGAGTTCATTCGGCAGTCGCCGGCGGCCGGGCTCGCGGGCGAGCTGATGGGCGCGACCCGGGTGCGGTTCTTCCACGACCACCTGCTCGTGAAGGAGCCGGGCACCCAGCAGCGCACGCCCTGGCACCAGGATCAGCCCTACTACAACGTCGAGGGCACGCAGACCTGCAGCCTTGGCTGCCGGTGGATCCCGTCGACCGCGCGTCGACGCTCGAGTTCGTGGCGGGCTCGCACCTCGGGCCCTGGCTCATGCCGCGGACCTTCCTCGAAGATCGACGCCGACCGGGACGCCTTCGGCATCGTCGGCTGGGCGCTCGAGCCCGGGGATGCCGTCTTCTTCCACATGCTGACGCTGCACGCGGCCGGGGGAGTGACCGGCAACCGGCGACGCCGTGCGTTCTCCTTGCGCTTCCTCGGTGACGACGTCGTGCACGCGCCTCGGCCCTGGAAGACGTCGCCCGACTTTCCCGGCCTCGCCGACCAGCTCCCTGCGGGCGCGCCGATGGATCACCCGCTCTTCCCCGTCCTTTGGGAGGCGGCCGACCGCCCCTAACGAGAGACTACGCCCGTGCCCGCGTCGGCCTTCTTCCTCGCGCTTGCGGCGGCCTTCGTGCACGCGGGCTGGAACCTGCTCATCGCACGGGCGCGCGACCCGGAGGCCGCAGGGGCCGTCGCGCTCCTCGCCGCCGTGGTCATCTTCGCGCCGGTTGTCGCGCTCCGGTGGGAGATCGAGGCCGAGGCGTGGCCGTACGTCGCCGCGAGCTCGCTCCTCGAGCTCGTCTACTTCGCCCTCCTCGGGGCCGCCTACCGGCGCGCGGAGCTCTCGGTCGTGTATCCGCTCGCGCGCGGGGTCGCGCCCGTGCTCGTGCTCGTCGTCGGCGTCATCGCGCTCGGCGCGGAGACGACCGCCGTCCAGGCCCTCGGCGTCTGCCTCGTCGGGCTCGGCGTGCTCCTCGTCCGGGGCCTACGGAGCCCGGTGCGGTCCTCGGGCGTCCTCTTCGGTCTTGCGATCGCGTGCTCCATCGCCGCGTACACGCTCGTGGACAACGAGGGCATTCGCTTTGCGAACGCGATCACGTACCTCGAGCTCACGCTCGTCGTGCCGGCGCTCGGGTACGCCGTCGGGATCCTGGCCGCCAAGGGGCGCGCCGCGCTTCGGGCTGAGGTGAGCATCGCCACGGTCGTGGCGGGAATCGGTATGTGGGTCGCCTACGGGCTCGTCCTCGCCGCGCTCGCCCGCGCCGAGGCCGCACCGGTCGCCGCCGTCCGGGAGACGAGCGTCGTCATCGCGACCGTCGGCGCGGCGCTCGTCCTCCACGAGCGGGTCGGGCCGGCGCGAGTCGCCGGCGCCGTCCTCGTGGCGGCGGGCGTGGCCCTGGTGAGCCTCTAGCATCCGTCCACAGGAATTGCCCGCTTTCGTGCTCCCCTTCAGACGTGTCCCGACTGTATGGTTGAGCCAAACCGTGTCCCCTCTGGCCACTGTCCGGGGTCTGACCCCTGGCGGGGCCGGAGGGGACGGTCGTGGGGACGGTTCGTGGCGGTTTCGATGCACGTGGCGCTGCCCGTGCGACGCCGATCGTGCTAGCCCTGGAGCCAGAGCGCGAGGGCGGCGAGTGAGTTTGCGTCCGAGAGCTCGGCGATGACGCCCCTGAGCGGCAGGCGCTCGGCGACGAGGTCGTCCCCCTCCTCGCGCTCCCCGATACCGACGTCGACGAGCTCCGTCCCCTCGAAGGCGTGCACGTACTCCGTCGAGTAGTCGGGCGCGGCCCAGAAGGAGCCGAGCCGGCGCCAGGAGCCGGCGGCGAGGCCGCACTCCTCCACCAGCTCGCGCGCGGCGCACTCCTCGGGCGTCTCGCCCTCCTCGATCGAACCGGCGGGAAGCTCGAGCGTGCGGCCGTCCGCGCCGGCGCGGGTCTGGCGGACGACGACAATGTCGGCGCCGTCGACGGCCACGAGGCTCACGGAGTCGGGGCGGCGAAGGACGTTCACGAGGCGGAGTATCGCCGGTCCGGCCGAAGCCGAGCCTAACCTCCCGGACATGGCGAGGCCGCGCGCGCGAGAGCTCGGGATCGCGCCCGGCACGCTCCCGCCGGGTGAGCTGAACGCGATCACGGACGTCCCTGGCGTCCGCGTCGGGCACGAGACGATCGTCGAGGGCGACTCCGTGCGCACGGGCGTCACGGTCGTCTTGCCGCACGAGGGCAACCCGTGGGAGGAGCCCGTCTTCGCCGGCTCGCACCGGCTGAACGGAAACGGCGAGCTGACCGGGCTCGAGTGGATCCGGGAGTCGGGCCTCTTGACCTCGCCGATCGGCCTCACCAACACGCACTCGGTCGGCGTCGTCCGCGACGCGCTCATCGCCGCCGAAACCGAGTCGCGGGCCGGCGGGAGCGACTTCTGGAGTCTCCCCGTCGTCGGCGAGACATGGGACGGCGTGCTGAACGACATCTCCAGCATGTACGTCCGCCAGGAGCACGTCCGCGCGGCGCTCGTATCCGCGCGCGGTGGGCCGGTGACCGAGGGCAACGTCGGGGGCGGCACAGGGATGATCTGCCACGGGTTCAAGGGCGGGATCGGCACCGCCTCGCGGGTCGTCGAGGCCGTCGGCGGGCACGTCGTCGGCATGCTCGTCCAGGCCAACTACGGGAGGCGCGAGCGCCTGCGGGTGGACGGGGTGCCTGTCGGAGTCGAGATCGGGGCTGCCGAGGTGCCGCTTCCGGGCCCGTCTGCCGGCGGCTCGATCATCATCCTCGCGGCGACGAGCGCGCCGCTCCTCCCCGACCAGTGCGAGCGGCTTGCACAGCGCGCGGGGCTCGGCGTCGGCCGGATGGGCGGAGTCGGCGAGAACTCGAGCGGCGACCTCTTCCTCTGCTTCTCGACCGGCAACCGCGGCCTCCCCGCCGGCGACTACGCCGCGAGCGTGCCCCTCACGATCCCGCTCGAGATGATCGCCGCCCAGCACATGACGCCGCTCTTCGACGCCGTCGTCGAGGCGACCGAGGAGGCGATCCTGAATGCCCTCTGTGCCGCCGAGACGATGTCCGGCCACGGCGGCAATATCGCGTACGAGCTTCCCTCCGAGCGCCTCAGGGAGATCCTGGAAGCGCGAGGAGCCCCCGCGGGCTAGCCGTTTTCGACACCGTGTCGAAACGTCTCGGAGCGGTTAGGCCGGCGTTTACGGCTTGTTGCCGGACCCGCCGAGGGCTACGCTGGCCCTAGCGTCGAAACGGAGGTCCGATCGAGATGAGCGTTGCCGTGTCCCAACACAAGAATTTCATCGGCGGCGAATGGGTCGAGTCCGCCGGGGGCGAGACCATGGAGGTGCTCAATCCCGCGACGGGCGAGACGATCGCCGAGGTCCCGGCCTCGACGGCGGAGGACGCCGACCGCGCCGTCCAGGCGGCTAAAGCGGCCCTTCCCGAGTGGCTCGAGACGACACCACGCGAGCGCTGCGAGATGCTGCTCAAGCTCGCGGACACGATTGAGGAGAACGCGGACGATCTGGCGGCGCTCGAGTCGCAGAACGTCGGCAAGCCACTCGGCGCCGCGCGCGACGAGCTGCCCGAGATGGCGGACCAGCTTCGCTTCTTCGCGGGCGCCGCGCGCGTCCTGGAAGGCAGGTCCACCGGCGAGTACATGCGCGGCTACACCTCCATGCTCCGGCGCGAGCCGCTCGGGATCGTCGTCGGGATCGCTCCGTGGAACTATCCGCTGATGATGGCCGTCTGGAAGCTGGCCCCGGCCCTGGCGGCGGGCAACGTCCAGGTGCTGAAGCCCTCCGAGCAGACGCCGCTCACCCTGCTGCGCTTCATGGAGCTGGCCGAAGACATCATCCCGGCGGGCGTCCTCAACGTCATCACGGGCGACGGCGTCCCGGCCGGCGAGGCGCTCGTGAAGCATCCGGACGTGCGCCTCGTGTCGCTTACGGGCGACATCGAGACGGGCAAGGTCATCGCCCGCACGGCGGCCGACAACCTCAAGCGCGTGCACCTCGAGCTCGGCGGCAAGGCGCCGGTGGTCGTCTTCGACGACGCCGACCCCGCGGCCGTGGCGGAGGCGGTCAAGGCCGCCGGCTACTGGAACGCGGGGCAGGACTGCACGGCGGCTTCCCGGGTTGTCGCCGGCCCGAAGATCTACGACAAGCTGCTCGAGGAGCTTGTTCCCGCCGTCGAGTCGCTCCACGTGGGCGACCCGGCCGAGAGCGAGGATGTCGAGATGGGCCCGGTGATCTCGAAGGCGCAGCAGGAGCGCGTCTTCGGCTTCCTCGAGCGCGCGAAGAAGGCGAAGGCGACGATCCTCACGGGCGGCGACTCGAACGGCGACCGCGGCTTCTTCGTCAAGCCGACCGTCGTCACCGACGTCGGCCAGGACGCCGAGATCGTCCAGCGGGAGGTCTTCGGCCCGGTCGTCAGCGTGCAGCGCTTCGCCGAGGACGACGAGGCCATCGCCTGGGCGAACGACGTCCGCTACGGCCTCGCCTCGTCCGTCTGGACTCGTGACGTCGGCCGCGCGCTCAACGCGGCCCGCAAGCTCCAGTTCGGCACGGTCTGGATCAACGACCACATTCCGCTCGTCCAGGAGATGCCGCACGGCGGCTACAAGGAGTCGGGCTACGGCAAGGACCTCTCGGTCTACTCGCTCGAGGACTACACCCAGATCAAGCACGTCATGGCGAAGATCGACTAGGCCCAGCCGACGAGCATGGCCACCGTCGTTGCGGATCCCTCGCCGCCCGGCGAGCAGAAGGGTCTGAAAGCGAACGCGATCGGGTTCCTCGACGCCCTTGTCATCGGAATCGCGGAGGTGAAGGATGGCCGTTGAGGAGCAGGCGGAGGCCGCGAGCGAGACCGCGACGCCGGCCGCCGACATCCGCCTCGAGTCGGTCACGAAGCGCTTTGACGACGTGGTCGCCGTCGACGAGCTCTCGCTTGAGATCCCGCACGGGAGCTTCTTCGCCCTGCTCGGCCCCTCCGGCTGCGGGAAGACGACGACCCTGAGGATGATCGGCGGCTTCGAGGAGCCCACCGCCGGCACGATCTACCTCGGCGACCGCGACGTGACGGGCCTGCCCCCGTACAAGCGCGACGTCAACACTGTCTTCCAGAGCTACGCCCTCTTCCCGCACCTGACGATCTTCGACAACGTCGCCTTCGGGCTCCGGCGGCGGGGCGTCAAGGGCGGGGAGCTGAACGAACGTGTCTCCGAGGCACTCGGGCTCGTCGCCCTGACGGGCCTCGAACGGCGCAAGCCGCGCCAGCTCTCCGGCGGCCAGCAGCAGCGCGTCGCGTTGGCGCGCGCGCTCGTCAACCGCCCTCGCGTCCTCCTGCTCGACGAGCCGCTCGGGGCGCTCGACCTCAAGCTGCGCAAGCAGATGCAGCTCGAGCTGAAGCGCATCCAGCACGAGGTCGGGATCACGTTCGTGCACGTGACGCACGACCAGGAGGAGGCCATGACCATGGCCGACGCGATCGCCGTCATGAGCGCGGGGAAGATCGACCAGCTCGGCACGCCGACGGAGCTCTACGAAAGTCCCCGCACGCCCTTTGTTGCGGGCTTCCTCGGCATCTCGAACCTCCTCGCCGGCACCCTCGAGGGCGAGGGCGCAGTGCGTCTCTCCGACGGCACCGCCGTCCGCGTCCCCGCCGCCGCCGGGCGGAGCGGGGACGTCTCCATCGGCATCCGCCCGGAGAAGGTGCGGCTCGGCGGGCAGGAGGAGAACCGCCTCGCCGGCGAGGTGCGCGAGAGCGCCTACATCGGCGTCTCGACCCAGTACGTCGTCGACACGCGCGCCGGCGCGGTCACGCTCTACGTCCAGAACGCCGAGGCCGGGGCCCCCTCGGTGCGTCCGGGCGACCAGGTAACGCTCAGCTGGAGCCCCGAGGCGACCTTCGTTGTGGAATCACAGGAGGAGAAGGAAGCATGACCCAGCCCTTCAAGGGAATCTACGACCCCATCACCCGCAGGCAGCTGCTGCGCCGAGCCGCCGCGGGCGGCGCCACGTTGTCCCTACCCGCCCTCCTGGCGGCCTGCGGTGGCGGGGGCGGCATCGAGGGCCAGCAGGCCGACACGGGGGCGGAGGCGACCACGGTCGAGCAGGTGCTCGCCGATGAGATCACCGTCTCGAACTGGCCCTTCTACATCGACCAGAACGACGACGCGAGCACCTTTCCGACGCTCGATCAGTTCACCGAGGAGACTGGGGTCAAGGTCAAGTACCTCGAGGACATCAACTCGAACGAGGAGTTCTTCGGGAAGATCCAGGCGCCGCTCTCGCGGGGTCAGTCGATCGACCGCGACATCATCGTGCCCACGGCCTGGCTGGCCGCACGACTCCTGGCGCTCGGCTACCTCCAGAAGCTCGACAAGAGCGCCATCCCGAACATGAAGAATCTCGAGGACTCGCTGGCCCACCCGGACTGGGACCCTGACCGCGACTACAGCCTTCCGTGGCAGACGTACATCACGGGCGTCGGCTACGACCCGGACAAGGTGGGAGGCGAGATCACCTCTGTCGAGCAGCTGCTCGACCCCGCGCTGAAGGGGAAGATCACGATGCTGAATTCGATGGAGGACACGGTCGGGCTCTTCCTGCTCGAGATGGGCGCCGATCCGGTCGACGTCGACCCCGTGGCCTACGACGAGGTCATCGCCAAGATCCAGAAGGCGGTCGACGACGGGCAGATCCGCCAGTTCACCGGCAACGACTACACGGGCCCACTCGCGAAGGGGGACGTCTACGCCTCGATCGCCTGGTCGGGCGACGTCGTCATCCTTCAAGCCGATAACCCGAACCTCCAGTTCACCATCCCCGACGCCGGCGGCATGACCTCGGTCGACACGATGCTCATTCCGACCGGCGGCGACGTCTACACGGCCTCCGTCTACATGAACTACTTCTACGACCCGAAGGTCATGGCCAAGGTCGAGGCGTACGTCAACTACATCCCACCGGTGAAGGGGACGAAGGAGGCGATCGCCGAGATCGATCCCGAGCTCGCCGAGAACCCGCTCATCTTCCCGCCCCCCGAGGTGCGCGAGAATCTCTACGAGTTCAGCTCCGAGGCCATCGACAACGTCGAGTTCCAGGAGAAGTGGCAGGCCGTGATCGGCGCCTAGCGATCGGCCGCCGCGACACATGACCTTCTTCCACCGGCACCGCTGGCTCACGCCCTACGTGCTGCTCGCGCCTGCGCTCGCCTGGCTCGTCCTGTTCTTTGTCGTCCCCCTCTTCTGGCTCTCGATCACCTCGCTGCAGGAGGGGACGGTCCAGGTCGGCTACACCTTCACGTGGGCCTGGGAGAACTACTCGAACGCGATCCGGGAGTACCACACGCAGTTCTTCCGCGCGCTCCTATACGCCGGGATCGCGACGGTCGTCGCGCTCTTGATCTCGTACCCGCTCGCGTACTGGATCGCCTTCCGGGGCGGCCGCTGGAAGAACGTGCTCCTCCTCTGCATCATCGCCCCGTTCTTCGTCACCTACCTGATCCGCACGCTCGCCTGGCAGAACATCCTCTCGGACAACGGCTTCGTGCTCGACGTCCTGAAGACGATCGGGCTCGTCGCCGACGACGGGCGCCTCCTCGCCACCTCGACGGCCGTGGTCGCGGGGATCACCTACAACTTCCTTCCCTTCATGGCGCTCCCGCTGTACGTCAGCCTCGAGCAGATCGACCGCAGCCTGATCGAGGCGGCGGAGGACCTCTACGCCTCGAGCGCGAAGGCCTTCCTGCGCGTGACGCTCCCGCTCTCCATGCCTGGCGTCATCGCCGGGACGCTTCTCACCTTCATCCCGGCGGCCGGAGACTTCATCAACGCCCAGCTCCTCGGGACGCCGAACCAGTACATGATCGGCAACGTCATCCAGTCGAAGTTCCTCGTCATCACCGACTACGGCCAAGCGGCGGCGCTCTCCGTGCTCGTGATGGCCGTCATCCTCGTCCTCATCGCGGTGTACACACGGCTGCTCGGCACCGAGAGGCTGGCGGGATGACCGCCGTCGCCCAGCCGGAGCCCGCTCGCCGGCGGACCGCGAGTCCGCTCGCCCGGGCCTGGGCATTCGTCCGCCGGAACGCGATCAGCGTCTTCGGCGTGCTCGCGCTCGTCTACCTGCTGCTCCCGATCGTCGTCGTCATCGTCTTCTCGTTCAACGACCCGGCCGGGCGCTACAACTACACCTGGGAGGGCTTCACCACCGAGCACTGGACCAATCCGTTCGGCCCTCCCGGTCTCGGGGACGCGATGGAGGCGAGCCTGAAGGTCGCCGGGCTCGCGACGCTCGCGGCGACGATCCTCGGGACGCTAGCGGCCCTTGCCCTCGTCCGCTACCACTTTCGAGGGAGAGGCGCGACCAACCTCCTCATCTTCATCCCGCTGGCGGCCCCGGAGATCGTGCTCGGCGCGTCGCTCCTGACGCTCTTCCTGAACTGGGGCGTGAGCACGGGCTTCTGGACGATCGTGATCGCCCACATCATGTTCTGCATCAGCTTCGTCGTCGTGACCGTCAGGGCGCGGCTTGTCGGCTTCGACCGTCACCTCGAAGAGGCGGCCATGGACCTGGGCGCGAACGAGTACGTGACGTTCTGGAAGGTGACGCTGCCCCTGATCGCGCCCGGCATCCTCGCGGGCGCCCTGCTCGCCTTCTCCCTCTCGATCGACGACTTCGTGATCACGAACTTCAACTCTGGAACGACGGTGACGTTCCCGCTCTACGTCTGGGGCTCGGCCCGGCTCGGCGTCCCGCCCGAGGTCAACGTCATCGGCACCATGATCTTCGGCGTGGCGATCGCGATCATGCTGGCGAACGTGCTTTTCCAGTGGCGGCGCACACCGAAAGGAGCTCAGTGAGCCTTCCCGCGACCACCCTCTCCGCCGACGAGCTGCAGAAGGCGGCGCGCGAGCACCTCTGGCTGCACTTCACCCGCATGTCGGGCTACGAGGACGGCGAGGTGCCGATCATCGTGCGCGGCGACGGCTGCTACCTCGAGGACATCCACGGGAAGCGCTACCTCGACGCGCTCGCGGGCCTCTTCGCGGTCAACATCGGCTACGGCTTCGGCGAGGAGATCGGGGAGGCTGCAGCCGCCCAGCTGCGGGAACTGCCCTTCTACACGAACTGGAACTACGCGCACCCGCGTGCGATCGAGCTCGCGGCCGAGGTCGCCTCGCTCGCGCCGGGCGACCTGAACCGCGTCTTCTTCGTCTCCGGAGGCTCCGAGGCGGTCGAGTCGGCCTGGAAGCTCGCCCGCCAGTACCACGCCGCGCGCGGCGAGCGCCGCTGGAAGGCGATCGCGCGCCGGATCGCCTACCACGGGACGACGATGGGCGCCCTCTCCATCAGCGGGATCGCCGCGCTCAAGACGCCCTTCGAGCCGCTCGTCCCGGACACGCTCCACGTCCACAACACGAACCGCTATCACCGACTGCCCGAGGAGACGGAAGAGGAGTTCACGGCGTTTCTCCTTCAGGACCTCGAGGAGACGATCGAGCACACCGGCCCCGACACGGTCGCCATGGTGATCATGGAGCCCGTGCAGAACGCCGGCGGCTCCTTCACGCCCCCCGCGGGCTACTGGGCCGGCGTGCGCGAGCTCTGCGACCGCTACGGCATCCTCCTCTGCGCCGACGAGGTCATCACCGGCTTCGGCCGCCTCGGCGCGTGGTTCGCCTCTGAGCGCTACGACATCCGGCCGGATCTCATCACCTCCGCGAAGGGCCTCTCCTCGGCGCACGCGTCGATCGGCGCCGTCATCGCGTCCGACAGGGTCGTCGAGCCGTTCCTCCAGGGCACGTCCATGTACATGCACGGGATCACCTTCGGCGGGCATCCGGTACAGGCGGCGATCGCGCTCACGAACATCGAGATCATGAAGCGGGAGCGGATCGTCGAACACGTGGCGGCCCAGCAGGAGACCTTCCACGCGACGCTCGCGCAGCTCCTCGAGCTGCCGATCGTCGGCGACCTGCGGGGCACGGGCTTCTTCTACGCGCTCGAGCTCGTGAAGGACAAGGAGACGCGGGAGACGTTCTCGGAGGACGAGTGCGAGACGCTCCTGCGCGGCTTCCTCTCGCCCAGGCTCTTCGACGCCGGCCTCATCTGCCGCGCCGACGACCGCGGCGACCCGGTCGTGCAGATCTCGCCGCCGCTCGTCGCGGAGCAGGCCCAGTTCGACGAGATGACGGGGATCCTCGGCGAGGTGCTCTCGGAGGCCTGGGGGCGAGTCACCCGCTGAGGGCGATGGTGCTCGAGGCTCCCGGGGAGCGTCTCCGGGAGGCCGAGTTGCCGGCTCCGGAGCCCGGCCCGGGACAGGTCGTCGTCGCCGTGGACGCTTGCGGCGTCTGCCGCACCGACCTCCACGTGGTGGATGGAGAGCTGCCCGAGCCGAAGCTCCCGCTCGTCCCCGGCCACCAAATCGTCGGTCGCGTGCTCGATGTGGGCGAGGAGGCGGCCCGCTTTCGCACGGGCGATCGGGTCGGCATCCCGTGGCTCGCCTGGACGTGCGGGGAGTGCCGGTATTGCCGGTCGGGCCGGGAGAACCTCTGCGACCGCGCCCGCTTCACCGGCTACCAGCTCGACGGCGGCTACGCCGAGCTCGCCGCCGCCGACGAGCGCTTCTGCTTCCCGATTCCGGAGGACTACCCCGACCTCCAGGCGGCGCCGCTCCTCTGCGCGGGGCTGATCGGCTACCGCTCGCTCCGGCTCGCGGGCGACGGCGAGCGGCTCGGGCTCTACGGCTTCGGGGCGAGCGCGCACATCGTCGCGCAGGTCGCCCGCTACGAGGGGCGCCGTGTCTTCGCCTTCACGCGCGCAGGCGACGAGGCCGCGCAGGCGTTCGCCCGCGAGCTCGGGGCGGAGTGGGCTGGCGCTGCCGAGCAACGCCCGCCCGACGAGCTCGACGCCGCGATCGTCTTCGCCCCCGTCGGCGAGCTCGTCCTGGCGGCGCTCGCCGCCACGGCGAAGGGCGGCACGGTCGTCTGCGCCGGCATCCACATGAGCGACATCCCCTCCTTCCCCTACGACCTGCTCTGGGGCGAGCGCGTGCTCCGTTCGGTGGCGAACCTCACGCGCGGTGATGGGGAGGAGTTCATGGCACTTGCGCCGCGCATCCCTGTGAGGACGGAGGTCGAGGCCTTCCCGCTCGAGCAGGCGAATCAGGCGCTCGCCCGGCTGCGCGCCGGCGAGGTGCGGGGCGCGGCGGTGCTCGCGGTCGCGGAGTAGGCTTCCGCCATGCGGCGTCTCGCACTAACCGTCGTTGCGGTTATCGGCCTGTCCGCGTCCTGCGGGGGTGACGACGACGAGGCCGCCGAGCCCGCGACGGCCGGCGCCGCCGCACCCGGCTTCGCGTTCGCCGAGAGCGCGGTCGCCGAGGGGCAGGCGATCGACCCGCGCTATACGTGCGACGGCGAGAATGTCTCGCCGGCGCTCGCCTGGGAGGGCGTCCCGGACGGGACGGCCGGGCTCGCCCTCGTGCTCGAAGATCCCGACGCGCCCGGGGGGACGTTCACCCACTGGCTCGTCTACGGCCTGGATCCCGGCGAGACGGCTCTCCCGGAGGGCGTTCCCGACGGCGACGAGGTCTCCGGTCCGCCGGCCCTCCGCCAGGGGACGAACGACTTCGGCACGGTCGGCTACGGCGGCCCCTGCCCACCCGGCGGCGAGAAGCACCGGTACGTCTTCCGCCTCCTGGCTCTCGCCCATGAGCTCGACCTAGCGGGCGGGACGAGCCGTGACGAGCTTCTCGAGGCCGTCGAGCCCCACGTCCTCGCCGAGGCGACGCAGACCGGGACGTACGCCCGCTCGTCGCGCTAGGTGTAGTCCCAGAGGGGGTTTACGATCTTCCAGCCGGCCTCGGTGCGGACGAGGTGAAGATACCCGCGGTAGACGTTCGAGTCGACGACGACGGCCGCGATCGGGCCGTGAACGTCGGCGACGCGGACGTCGATGCCCCGTCGTGCCGGGTCGCGCTCTCTCCCTCGGCCCGCTGCCGTCGCCTCGATCATCTTCGGCGCGGTCACCTCGTCGAGCGCCTCGCCGTCGAGCGACCGCTTGACCAGCTCGGAATGGAGCGCGCGCGCCGCATGCGCTCCGGGTCGGCGTCGAACCACCCCTCGAAGTAGTCGAGAGCGCAGCCGACGATGGCGTCTTCATCGGGAACCATCAGAGGAGCTCCGCGATCCGCGCGGCCGCCTTGGCAGCGCCGTCCGTTTCGACGGGCAGGTAGTCGACCTCGCGACCGATCTCCTCCGCGATCGCTCGCGCGATTACGGTCGGCGTCGCGGTCTCGAAGTCCATCGCGCGCCCGGCTCCGTAACGCTCGAGCCGGTGCAGGACGTGGAAGTTCTGCTCGAAGTGATGGCGGAGCGGGAAGTAGAGAAACGGTCGCCGGTTCGCCGCCAGCTCCATCGCCGTCGTCAGGCCGCCCTGGACGACCGCGAGGTCGCAGGCGCCGAGGTGACGGTAGAGGTTGTGGACGTAGGCGCGCACCTCGAGGCCGTCCTCGGCCGCGAGCGAGGCGGGGTCGATGCGCGGGCCGGCCACCACGATCATCCGCAGCTCGGGGACGAGCTCCCTCGCCTCTGGGAAGGCTGCGATCACGCGCCGGAGCAGGTCGGCGCCCACCCCGGAGCCGCCCACGGTGACGATGCAGACGAGCTCGCCCGGCGCGTAGCCGAGCTCGACGCGGAGCCGTTCGCGGTCGGCGACCGGCTCGAACCCGGTGACGTAGCCGGCGAAGTCGTAGTGCTGCTCCGTCCAGTCGCGGATCGCCGGGAGCTCCGGGCCGAAGGAGTCCGGCACGACGTCCTCGGGGTTGCCGACGAAGAGCGCCCGGTCCCGCACGCGCGGGAAGCGCGCGATGTGCTCGATCATCTCTGCGTTGTAGTCGGCCGTGAGGAAGGCCTCGCGCTCGCCTCCGTCCGGCATCGGAAGCCAGCCGACGAAGTCCGTCAGCCAGACGTAGGCGGCCCGCTTCTCCTCCGGGTTCTCGTGCAGGTAGTAGTCGAGCTCCCACGCCTCGTCGCCGATCCAGAGGTCGTAGTGCTCCTCGGAGACGACGTCGTGGAAGACCATGAAGTTCGCCAGGAGGATCTCGTCCATCCGCCGCCAGGCCTGGAAGCAATGGAGGTCGTGCTCGGCCGACTCGCTCTCGATGTGGCCCGACTCGTTGGCGAGCTCGGCGCTCAGCGGGTGGACGCGCTCGCCCTCCGCCTCGAGCACCGCCGTCACAGGGTGCTGGGCCAGCCAGTCGATCTCGAGGTCGGGCACGAGCTTCCGCAGCTCCATAGCGATCGCCACGTCGCGCTGCGCGTGCCCGAGCCCGATCGGGGAGGAGACGTAGAGCGCTCGCTTTCGCCGACTCTTGGCCCGCGTCCACTTCCGAGGCTCCGGTGAGAGGCCGGCGAAGTCGCGCAGCATGAGGTTCACCCTCACCGGGTCGCGGACGTGAGGGCCGTGGCCCGAGCCTTCGAGGAGGGTCACCGGAGCGTCGAGCTCCCGGGCGAGCGCGATCCCGCGCTCCGGCTCGACGAGGGCGTCCTCGGTGCCGTGGATCACGAGCACCGGGCAGCGGATCCGCGCGGAGAGCGCCACGGTCGCCTCGGCGTCGAGCTCCTTCGTGTCCCAGCCGCGGAAGCCGGCGAGGATCGTCTCGGCGTCCGTCTCGAGCCCCCAGCCGACGGCGTCCTCGATCGGCTTCGTCGAGTGCGGCTCCGTAAAGCACTCCGAGAAGAAGTGCTCGAGGTAGCCAGGCCAGTCCCGCAGCCAGTAGTGGCGGTTCTCCTTCGCCCACCCTTCCTCGGTGTCCAGGACGTCGTCGAAGGAGTAGGGCGGCTCCTCGCGCCCCGCGACCGGAACGGGGGGAGCGATGAGGACGAGGCCGGCGACGCGCTCGGGGTGCTCGGCGGCGAGGACGAGCGACTCGCCCATGTCGGCGGGAAGAGGATCGTCGTCTCCCCCTCGCCGTAGCGCTCCCAGAAGACGCGGACGCCGTCCCGCTCGACGTAGCCCTCCTCGTCCGGGTAGCGGGCGCGCGTCTGTTCACGAACCGGGGCTACCATCAAGGCGCTCATGCCGCCCTCCTTTCGAGCGACTCGACGAACTCTCTGATCAGCAGGTTGACCTTCACCGGGTCGCGCGCGAGCGGGATGTGGCCGGAGCCCTCGAGGGTCACGAGCGTTCCGCCTGTGAGCTCGGCGAGCTCGGCGCCGTGCGCATGGGGCCGAATTGCGTCCTCGTCGCCGTGGAGGACGAGCACGGGACAGCGGACCCGGCCACAGACGGCCAGGGTCTCCTCCCTCGTTCGGAGGCCGGGCGCGGTCTCGGTGAGGATGAGCGTCTGGGGGCTCGTCTCGAGCCCCCAGCCGACGGCGTCCTCGATCTGCTTCGTGGCGTGCGGCTCCGTGAAGCACTGCGAGAAGAAGAACTCGAGGAAGCCCGTGTAGTCCCTGAGCCAGTAGTGGCGGTTGTACTTCGCCCAGCCCTCGTTCGTGGCGAGCTCCTGGTCGAAGGCGAGCACTGCTTCCCGGTCCGAGTGCAGGTCGCCGAGGGACAGGGACGGGCCGATGAACACGGCGCCTGCCACGCGCTCCGGGTGCTCCGCGGCGAGAAGGAGCGCCCGCTGCGCGCCGAGCGAGAGAGAGACGATGGCGGCCCGCTCGGTTCCGGTCGCGTCGAGCACGGCGAGCGCATCGGCCGCGAACTCGTGCTCC